>ERZ1023282.52-NODE-52-length-71131-cov-4.701292_pt1 | contig 71131 bp, 61 predicted proteins | sample MGYA00521262_ERZ1023282 | MGnify/ENA primary metagenome ERZ1023282 (study PRJEB32759, sample SAMN07749867) | skin metagenome | biome: transportation; feature: city; material: polyester macromolecule | host: Homo sapiens | place: Hong Kong:KT line | collected... | reverse complement strand
GGCGACTTCGGATCGGCGGCATGGTTCGGTAAATCCGCGTTAGCTCTTGTGTTTGATGCTGAAGATGGCCTTACTGCGCCGACTGTCCTGACCGAGACGTTGAAAGATCGGTTTGGGGGAGCCGCTGGAATGCTGGCGTTTGCAAACAGAGCAAGACCTGCTGATTTTGGTGCTCTGGCGCCAGAAATTCTCTCGCAATCCGATGATCCCATATCTGAGCGCCTGATAGACCAGGCAGTGGCGCATTTTGAGGGAAATCTTCTGCATCTCGGATGGTCAGCGGGAATGCCTGTGTGTTTGACGGGTGGTCTTGCACCTCATCTGGCGCCGTTTCTCACCGAACCTGTTCGCAAAAATCTACGCTCAGCAGCCGGGGCACCGATCGATGGTGCAATTGCCATCGCGCGGGAGTTTGCAAAAGAGGTGCAGGTCGCATGCTGAATGATTTCCTGATGCCTGATCAGTGGTTTTCTCAAAATGCCGGGCCGAGATACGTGCAACTTCGGCATCGACTTGAAGAAGCTATCGAAACCGGGTTGCTACCGGCCAACAGTTCGTTGCCTCCAGAGCGGGAAATCGCAGAACTTACAGGTTTTTCACGGGTGACGGTGCGCAAGGCCATTCAGGAAATGGTCAAGGATGGGGCGATTGAGCAGCGCCAGGGCTCTGGCTCGTTTGTTCGGGAAGCAACGCAACGGGTGGAGCAGTCCCTGTCCCATCTAACATCGTTTACCGAGGATATGGCCAACCGCGGCATGCAAACGACTTCCAGATGGCTGGAGCGCGGGGTTTTCATGCCGAATGCGGAAGAGATCGCGACTTTGTCCTTAACGCCGGACGATCAAGTGGCGCGCATTTACCGCCTTCGGGAGGCGGGTGGTCAGCCGATGGCCCTGGAACGCGCAGCCCTTCCTTTAGACATTCTGCCCAATCCGCTCGAAGTGGTGACGTCGCTTTACGAAGTGCTTGCAAAACATGGCCATCGTCCTGTTCGGGCTGTCCAAAAAATCGCCGCCGTCAACCTTGAGCCTGCCGACGCCCACCTCTTAAGTGTTCCCGAAGGCACTGCAGGTCTTCGGATCCAGCGCATTTCTTACCTGGAAAGCGGACGGGTCGCGGAATTTACACAATCCATCTATCGCGGAGACGCCTATGACTTTGTTGCAGAGCTCCGGCTGTCTGATCGATGAGGACCCGCCAGTGATATCTCCTCCTACAAAAATGAAACAGGAGATTGCGGAAATTCCTGCCGCGGTCGATCGCTTACTGACATCTGGGGATGTGGATATAAAGCGAATTTCTTCAGAGTTGCGGGACAGTGACCTGCGTTGCCTTTTATCTGTTGCGCGGGGGTCTTCCGATCATGCTTGCACATATCTGAAATATGCTGCCGAGTTGCTTTTGGGTCTGCCAATGGCATCTGTCGGGCCATCACTTGCTTCTGTCTACGGATCCAGTCTCAAGGCAGACGGCATGCTGTGTTTTTCGGTGTCTCAGTCCGGCAAAAGCCCGGACATCACCCGAATGACCCGGTCCTTGACCAAGTCAGGCGCAACCACGCTGGCCATCACCAACCATCCGGGGTCGCCCTTGAGTGAAGCAGCAAGCGCGACTGTTCCGATCCACGCCGGGCCGGAACTGTCAGTCGCTGCGACCAAGACGTTTGTTACATCGTTGGTTGCCGGCCTGTGGTTGCTCGCTGAGCTGAAGGCGGATACGGGTCTCTTGGCTGCAATCCGGAACTTGCCAGCGCATTTGAAGGACGCTGTTGCTTGCGATTGGCGTGAAGCTGCACCGGAAAATGACATCGGATCATTGTTCACGTTGGGGCGCGGCCCCTCATGGGCTGTTTCCAATGAGGCGGCTCTGAAGTTCAAGGAAACTTGCCAGATCCATGCAGAGAGCTATTCCTCAGCAGAAGTCTTGCATGGCCCTGTTTCCATTGTATCCCATGGTTTTCCGGTCATTGTGTTTGCCGCCGCCGATGCCGCCGAGCAAGCGGTTGTTGATGTTGCTGATCAGCTGTCGCAGATGGGAGCGGCTGTCTTCGTTAACAGTCAAAAAGCGCAGCGAGCAAATGTCTTGCCGATCGTCCGCACGGATCATTGGCTGACCGATCCGATTGCGTCGATTGTGTCATTCTATGGCTTGGTGGAGCATGTTGCCACGCTCCAGGGGATCAACCCGGATGCCCCACGGCATTTGAACAAGGTCACGGAAACCGTATGACACAGGCCATCGTTTTCAAGGCGGCCGCGGTTTTTGACGGGGTCAAACTTCATGAGAGCGCCGCTGTCCGGTTCGGCGCGAATGGAGTTGAAACATTTGGTGCCGGCGTTGAGATTTTCAGCGGCGCTGAAGTCATTGATCTTGGCAGTGCGATCATCTCTCCGGGTTTCGTTGATCTTCAGGTGAATGGCGGCGGCGGCGTCATGCTCAACGATGATCCAAGTGTTGAGACCGTTTGCCGGATTGCCGAAGCGCATTGGTCTTTGGGCACTCGGGCTTTTTTGCCGACCTTGATCACGGACACGCGTGAAAAAACCAAGGCGGCGATTGCAGCCGTAACTCAGGCTGTCGAGAAAGACGTTCCTGGGGTGGCTGGATTGCATTTGGAAGGGCCGCATTTGTCTGTTGCCCGAAAAGGGGCGCATGACGCTGCCTATATCCGCCCGATGGACGATGAGGACCTCGACTTCCTCTTGGCGGCGGCCCGTTCGCTCCCGGCTCTGCTTCTGACCGTTGCACCGGAAAACACGACCATCCAGCAGGTTCGACAGCTGAGCCAGGCGGGTGCGCTCGTTTCAATTGGTCATTCGGATGCTGATTATGCGACTGTTCAAGACTATGCGGCGGCTGGCGCCAAAAGCGTCACACATCTCTTCAATGCGATGAGCCAAATGGGCAACCGGGAGCCCGGTGTCGTCGGAGCCGCCCTTGGGACGGGCGCCTTGTCCGCCGGTCTTATTGCTGATGGGATCCATGTTCATCCGGAAATGATGCGGATTGCATTATCCGCAAAAAGCGGCCCGGGAGAGGTGTTTCTGGTTAGCGATGCCATGGCAGTTGCCGGAACATCTGAGACCTCGTTCGAGCTGGATGGACGAAAAATTCTCCGATCCGACGGGAGGTTGACCCTCGAGGACGGCACGTTGGCAGGTGCGGATCTGGACCTGTTGACCGCCGTCAGGGTTTTGGTGAGCCAAGTCGGTTTTCCGATGGCAGATGCTCTGCGTGCGGCCACAAAAACGCCGGCCGAACTGATAGCGGGAGAGCGATTCAAGATCTTGGGCCGGTCGAAAGACGATTTTGTTCGCATCTCGAAGGACCTTCACTTCCTCGGTCCATTGGCCGAAGCCGGATAAGCAGATCGCATGTTGCTCGAAGTCTGTGTTGATACGATTGAAGGTGCCTGGGCTGCCGTTCGTGGTGGGGCCAGGCGTATCGAACTCTGCTCTTCATTGTCTGAAGGCGGACTGACGCCATCCGCAGGACTGATGCGAGCCGCAGCCCAACTACCTGTTCCGGTCTATGCCATGATCCGTCCGCGCGCCGGTCTCTTTCGTTTTTCTGAAACGGAAAAAGAGATCATGGTAAGTGATATTGAGCTGGCAAAGGATTTGGGTCTTGCTGGTGTTGTTCTGGGTGTGCAGCGTGAAGATCGCGCGTTGGACCGGGAGCTACTGGCAAGTTTGTCAGACCGGGCATCCGGCATGGGGCGGACGCTCCACCGTGTGATCGATGTTGTGCCGGACCTGTTTGCCGCGCTGGAAACGGCAATTGATCTGGGGTTTGAGCGGGTTCTCACATCAGGAGGTCAAGCCACGGCTGATGCTGGGCGGGCCGTTATTCAGGAAATGGTCGCGGCTGCCGGCGGCCGCACGAGCATCATGCCGGGTGCAGGCCTGCAGCCCGACATGGTGGCCAGCATCATCCAGTCGACGGGTGCTACTGAAGTTCATGCATCGTGTTCGGTCATCGTCATAGATGAGAATGCCAGTGGGCTGTTTTGTCCTCCTGGCGGATGCAGGGAAACATCAGAGGACCTCGTCAAGCAAATGGTCGCTGCCATGGATAACTCTGGCTACTAGAGAACCTCTTTTCACTCTTGAGACGTGATTTCGTTCGTAACCTTGCCGGTGGTGAGAATTGGCGCGGCATCCAGTTTGTGAGCATTGAGCATTTCCGCAATTTCGGAAATGCTCTCCACCAGTCTGATCTTGTCTTTATCCGTCAGTTTATCGAACTTGGCTTCGAACTCGTCATGAAGAAGCCCGGGCAGCGAGGCGACTGTTTCCTTGCCACGTTCCGTGAGCATGGTGTGAACGATGCGCCGGTCGGAGGGAGATCTATAACGCTCGATTAGCTTCTTCTCTTCCAGCTTGTCCAAGATTGTCACAACCGTCGCAGAACTTAGATCTGCATGGTCTGAGAGAACCTTTGTGGTGACCTCTCCCAAATCATTGACGCCCTGTAGAACGACGATCTGCGGAATTGTCAGTCCGGACACTCTCGCGACTTCCCGGGATCGCAGGTCAATGGCCCTGACGATCCGCCGAATTGACTTGAAAATCTGAGCTGCTTCGCTGGCTTTCATAATTTTAGCTCTGATCATTTGAACTCTAATGATAAGAAGTCTATATACCTCCTACCAGCGAACTGGAAAGAGGAATTTTTAGATTTATGTGTGGCATTTGCGGTGAAGTTGTTTTCTCGTCAGGGCAAGCCGATACAAGCCGGGTCGACCGTATGGCGCAAGCAATGGCCGCTCGCGGTCCCGATGCGATGGGCGTTACCATGCGCGGGCGGGTCGCGTTCGGACACCGGCGTTTGAAAATCATTGATTTGAGTGACCAGGGCGCGCAACCGATGCAAGATCCGGAACTGGGTCTTTCGTTGGTCTTCAATGGTTGCATCTACAATTATCAAGAGCTGCGGGCGGAGCTCTCCGGAAAAGGCTACCGGTTTTTCTCTACCAGTGACACAGAGGTCATTCTGAAGTCATGGAAGGAGTGGGGCCCTGACTGTTTCACGAGATTCCACGGCATGTTTGCCGTTGCCATCCACGAACATGACAGCGGCCGCGTTCATCTGGCTCGCGACCGTTTTGGCATCAAGCCCCTTTATGTTTCAGAGGCTGACGGCCGTTTGGCATTCGCCTCGTCGCTTCCGGCACTGTTGAAGGGCGGAAACATCGATCGAACAATCGATAAGACTGCGCTTCAGCATTACATGATTTGGCACTCTGTTGTCCCGGCTCCGCGGACCATTCTGAATGGCGTGCGGAAGTTGGGCCCCGCGACCGTGCGGACATACGAAAAAGATGGATCTTTTAAAGATACAGTTTATTGGGAGCCGGATTTCCGCAAGTCGGAAGAAGATGTAAACCGGTCGGCAGAAGACTGGCGCGACCTTGTTCTTGAAGGTTTGCGCAAGGCCGTCTGCCGCCGGATGGTCGCGGACGTCCCGGTCGGCGTCTTGCTGTCAGGCGGGGTCGACTCCAGCTTGATTGTTGGTCTTCTGGCAGAGGAGGGCCAGAAGGATCTCGCGACGTTCTCGATCGGCTTCGAGGAAGCGAATGGAGAAAAGGGCGACGAATTTCAGTATTCGGACCTGATCGCCAATCACTACGGGACCAACCACAACAAGATCTTCATTCCGTCGTCTGAGCTTTTGGGCAATCTGCCGGGCGCCATTGGCGCGATGTCGGAGCCGATGGTGTCATATGACAACATCGGGTTCTATTTGCTGTCTCGCGAAGTCTCCAAACACATCAAGGTTGTTCAATCGGGGCAGGGCGCGGACGAGGTGTTCGGCGGATATCACTGGTATCCGAAACTGACCGGGTCGAACCAGCCAGTCGCCGATTATGCCGACGCGTTTTTTGACCGATCCGAAGAGCAATTGAACGAGGCAATCTCACCGGACTATCATTGTGACCGCAATGAGAGCGTTGCATTCGTTGAAAGCCATTTCGGCTTGCCGGGTGCTGATGATCCGGTGGACAAGGCTTTGCGCCTCGACACCAATGTCATGCTGGTCGATGATCCGGTGAAGCGCGTTGACAATCACTCCATGGCTTGGGGACTTGAGGCTCGCGTGCCGTTTCTTGACCATGAACTGGTTGAGCTGGCAGGGCGCATTCCGTCAGAGCACAAGCTTGCCCAGAACGGCAAGGGCGTCCTTAAGGAAGCTGCGCGTCTTGTTGTGCCATCGGAAGTTATTGACCGTCCGAAGGGGTACTTCCCTGTGCCAGCGCTTAAATACATTCAGGGTCCCTATCTGGAAATGGTGCGTGAAACACTGACGAATGGCAAAGCCAAAGGACGGGGTTTGTTCAACTCGGCCTATCTGGAAAAGCTGTTCGAGAACCCGACACAATACATCACTAAGCTGCGGGGCTCTGAGCTCTGGCAGGTTGCTCTGCTGGAAATGTGGCTGCAGGACCAGGAGGCCTAACGCGTGTCAGAAAAAACACCGTCCCGGGTCAAGGGGGCACTGGAGCACCGTCTCAAGCGGATGCGGGATCACGGCATGAAACCGGAGTACCGCGCCGATGAGACGGACATGCCTGTTAACCAAACCATCAATTGCGGATGGGGACGTTTGTTGTTCGGCAATACCTTCGCTGAGCCGGAAGCGTTGGTGGAGGCGCTGCGCGACGAGCGCCCGGACAGGCGGGATATCGCGTTTTATGTGCGCGATCCGCATGTGGTGGTCGGGCTTGCGCCGCAGGAGCTGTTCCTCGATCCATCGCATACTTACCGGTTGAATCTGTCGACCTACAGATCAGCCAAAGACACTCGGCGGGGCTTCACGGTTCGCCGGTTGTCCTCACGCAGTGACGCGGAGCAGATCAACGCGCTCTATGCAAGCCGGGGCATGGTTCCGGTTTCTGAAGACTTCTTTTGGTCACAGCTTGATCCGCGGGAAATCACTGTACTCGTCGCGGAGGAAGACGAAACCGGCAACATCGTCGGGACAGCAATGGGCGTTGATCACCAACGCGCGACAAGTGGTGCGGAGCTCGGGTCATCACTTTGGTGCCTTGCGGTCTCCGCCCAGGCGCGCTTTCCGGGCATCGGAGAAGCGTTGGTCCGCAGGCTCGCCGAAGTGTTTCAGGCGCGGGGCAACCCGCACATGGATCTTTCGGTGATGCACGACAATGACATGGCTATTGCGCTTTACGAAAAGCTCGGCTTTGAACGGGTTCCGGTCTTCACCGTGAAGCTCAAGAACCCGATCAACGAAGCGCTTTACGCGGGGCCCGCGACGGAAGAAAAACTCAATCCTTATGCAACATTGATCGTCAATGAAGCACGCCGCCGTGGGATCAATGCCCAGATCATTGACGCAGAAGGCGGCTTCTTCCGGTTGTCTTACGGCGGCCGGTCTGTGCGCTGCCGGGAATCCTTGAGTGAGTTTACCACCGCTGTTGCCATGTCGATCTGCGATGACAAGGCTTCTACACGGCGTATCGTGGAGGCCGCTGGTTTGTCCGTTCCAGACCAGATGACGGTGGGCGAGGGCGACTTGAAAGCGTTTTTGCAGCGGCATGGTTCTGTCGTTGTGAAACCGACCCGCGGTGAGCAAGGCAAGGGAATCGCCATAGGTTTGGAAACGCTTGAAGATGTCGAAGCTGCGATCGATGTTGCCCGAACCTTTTCCAATGAAGTTCTGGTCGAAGAATGCGTTCAAGGATCTGATCTCAGGCTCGTGGTGATCGACTACAAGGTAGTGGCCGCGGCGATCCGCAAACCGGCTGAAATCATGGGCAACGGCAAAGGCACCGTGAGGGATCTCATTCATGCGCAATCCCGCCGCCGTGCGGCCGCAACAGGCGGGGAATCCCGCATCCTGATTGACGAAGAAGCCGAGCGGTGTTTGGCATCGACCGGTTTTACGCTGGAAGATGTCCTGCCCGACGGGCAGCGCTTGGCGGTCCGACGGACGGCCAATTTGCACACCGGCGGAACTATTCATGATGTTACCGGCGAAACGCACAGCACGTTGATTGAGGCGGCTGTCCGGGCGGCAAAGGCAATTCAGATCCCAGTGACGGGGATTGACCTGATGGTGAAAAGCCCACGGGAGCCGGAGTACAACTTCATTGAAGCCAATGAACGTCCGGGTCTGGCAAATCATGAACCGCAGCCAACGGCTGAACGCTTTGTCGATTTCCTGTTTCCGCTATCCATGCCAAAGCCGGCGCGGGACACCTTGCAACGTGAGTTTTCATGACATTGCTTACCATCGATATCGATTATCTGGCCAAGACGCTGAAAAGCCTGCTCGGGATTCCGAGCCCGACGGGCTACACGGACGAGTTGGCGCGGTTTGTTTCCAAAGAGCTTGAGCGTCTCGGGGTATTTTATGAGGTGACTCGGCGCGGCGCCATCCGAGCGCGTTTGGATGGTGCGAAATCCAAGCCCGCCCGGGCTTTCGTGGCCCACTTGGATACCCTCGGAGCACAAGTCAAAACGCTGAAGGAAAACGGGCGGCTTGAGCTAGTGCCCATCGGTCACTGGTCTGCACGCTTTGCAGAAGGTGCCCGGACGACAATCTTCTCTGAAAGCGGTGCCTATACCGGAACGATCCTGCCATTAAAGGCATCCGGCCATACGTTCAATGAAGGCATCGACAATCTTCCGGTCGGCTGGGATTACGTTGAGCTGAGAGTTGATGCCTATTCGAAATCATCTGACGACCTGCACCGCCTTGGGATCGACATTGGTGACATCGTGGCCATTGATCCAGCACCAGAGTTTCTTGAAAACGGATTCATCGTCTCCCGGCACTTGGACAACAAGGCTGGGGTCGCAGTGATGCTGGCAGCACTCAAGGCCATGGTGGAATCCGAGACGAAGCCGACGGTTGATATCTTCTGGCTGTTCACAATCGCGGAAGAGACGGGGCACGGCGCGACTTCGATTTTGACGCCGGACATTGCATCCCTTGTTGCCATCGACAACGGAACATCCGCACCGGGGCAAAACTCCGATGAATTCGGCGTAACGATTGCGATGGCTGATCAAACCGGTCCGTTTGACTACCACCTGACCCGCAAAATGGCTCAGCTGTGCCGGGACAACGAGATAAAATTCCAAAAGGATGTCTTCCGGTATTATCGGTCGGACGCAGCTTCTGCGATTGAAGCTGGCGCAGATGTTCGCACGGCACTGATAACCTTCGGCGTCGATGCGAGCCACGGCTACGAGCGGATCCATATGCACGCGCTTCGCTCTCTCGCCGAACTATGTACCGGTTATGCGCTCAGCCCTGTTGAAATCGCACGGGATGCGCGGGAATTCGCGGGAATGAAAGGCTTCACGACACAACCGACCGAAGATGCCGATCAGGACCTTAGCCCGGAAACGGAAGAGCCTGGCGCTGAGGCGTCATAGATTCTGCGCAGGCTCCCACGTATCAAACGAGCTCGGCCAATTGAGGGGTTACTTGAAACGTTCCCTCCTTTGACCGGGTGATATCGAGCGGCATTTCGAAGGTTGGTGTCAGTGTCTTTTCCGAAAAGACATTCTCAAGCGAACCGTGCTGTACCTTCGCCCCATACTTCATGACAAGGATCTTATCGGCAAAAGCGGCCGTCAGGTTCAGGTCATGCATCACTGCGATCACGCCGCCGCCGCGCCGGGAATAGTCTTTTGCAAGTTTCATGATCTGATACTGGTGCTTGATGTCGAGGCTCGACACCGGCTCATCCAGGAATAGCCAGCGCGGCGTTCCATCTTCCGCGACCGGATCCCAAACCTGGCAGAGTACGCGGGCCAATTGCGCCCGTTGTTGTTCACCGCCGGACAAGTCCTGGTAGGTGCGAGCTTCAAAGCCTGGAAGACCAACAAGGGCCAAGGCTTCGGCAATACGGTGAGCCCGTGCAAGGCGACCTTGCCTCCGGTCCAGAATGCCGAGACCAATAACTTCCGAAACGGTGAGAGGAAACGACAGGTGGCTCGCCTGGGGTAAGACGCCCCGTGCCAACGCTTGAGCTTCCGGTGAAAGGCTCGCAATTTCATATCCGCCCAGCTGAATGCTGCCTGAATAAGGCCGCTCTCCAGTGATCGCCTTCAAAAGTGTTGTCTTGCCCGACCCGCTGGGTCCTATGATGGCCAACAGCTCTCCAGCGTGCGCACTGAAGGACATATCGTTTACAATGCAGCTGCTACCCAAGGTGATCTGCACGTCCCTGACGTCCAAGGCTTGGGCGGAGGTGAGTGATTCTTCAGCGAGGATTGAAGTGTTGTTCATAAGCCGGTCAGTCCTCTGGTCCGCAGCAATATCCAAAGGAAGAAAGGTGCGCCAACAAAGGCGGTGATGATTCCGATCGGTAGTTCTGCAGGGGCAACGATTGTCCGCGCCAGTGTGTCTGCGCCAATCAGCAGGATAGCTCCAAGCAGCGCGGCTGCGGGCAGGAGGTATTTGTGATCCGGACCAATCGATAGCCGCAACAGATGTGGCACGACGATCCCGACAAATCCGATCCCGCCGCTCACGGCGACCGATGCACCGGTCGCCGCTGCGACCAATAGAATGCTGATGTTTTTCAGCCGCTGAACCCGGATGCCGATGTGAGCGGCCGCTGCTTCGCCCAGTGTCAGTGCATTAAGGCCTCGGGCAAGGAAGGGTGTCGCCAAGAGCATGGTCAGGATGATCGGTGCAGCGGAAGCCACTTTTTCCCAGTTCGCTCCAGCAAGCGAGCCAAGCCCCCAAAACTGCAGATCGCGCAGCTGATTGTCGTCGGCCACATAGACGAGGAGGCCGGTGATCGCGCCGGTCAATGCGCCAAGAGCGATGCCGGCGAGCAGGAGTGTGGCAACGGACGTAAAGCCGCCGCGCGTGCCAATCCGGTAGAGCAGCAAAGTGTTGATCAGCCCGCCTACAAACGCGGCAAACGGGATAGCATAGATGCCGAGGACCGCCATTGCCGGTGCCAATGCGGCATTGCCCAGAACAATGAATAGAGCAGCGCCTAAACCCGCGCCTGCAGACACGCCGACAATTCCAGGGTCTGCCAAAGGGTTGCGAAACAATCCCTGCATCACTGCACCGGAGACCGCGAGCGTCGCACCGATCAGCGCACCGAGAGTGATCCTTGGCAAACGGATGTCCATCACAACGATCCAATCCCGTACGGACACAGCCTCCGGCAACGGCGCAGACGGATCCGCAAGATGGCTCGGGATATGAGGCAAAAGGTCGAATACCGGAACCAAGATGGGCCCTGTCGCCAAGCTGCCGATCATCGTCGCAATCAAGAGCATGGCGAGTACTGCGATTACCCAGCGGGCAATGCTTGCCCGATCTCCGTGTTTCAAGGCCGTGAGCCCAAAAATGGCGGCCAGTCCGCCCTCTTGCCGCGGCAAAGACGCACCGGTCATCCCGTCTAATTCCGGATTTCAGAAAGGTTCTGAGCAAGATCCTGAATGGCATTTGCGGTGCGTGGTCCGAAGCCAAGCAGATAGTCTCCTGGCATCTTTAAGAGACGGTTGGCCTTGCCTGCAGGTGTTTGCGCAAGAGCTGGGTGAGAGAAGAGGTCATCTGCCGACGCGCTGTGATCTCCTTCCCGGTCCATCATCAAGACGATGTCTGGCATCGCGTTCAGGATCGCTTCGTCGCTGAGCTGTTTGTAGCCGGAAAACTCACTGACTGCGTTCTTTGCGCCGGCCAGGGTGATAATACCGTCGGCCGCGGTGTCAGCCCCGCCAGCCAAAACCCGCCCACCGCGCGTGGACAAAACAAACAGGACGCGGACGTTATCGTTCCGGCCAGCGGCTTGTTCTTGCGCAGTTTTGAGGTCGGCTTCAATCTTCTGCGTAAGAGCGTTGGCTTTTTCCGGAACGCCAAGGGCCGCACCAACAGTCCGTATTTTGGCTACGATACCTTCTGGCGTGAATTCGTTCGGGATGTTGGCAATTGCGATCCCTGATTTCTCCAAAACGTCGACCGCCTCCTGCGGGCCGCTGCCATCCAGCATCAATAGAAGATCGGGATTAACCGAAAGAACTCCTTCTGGAGACAGGGCGCGGATATAACCGATATCGGGCAAGTCATGGGCTTCTTTCGGATGAACACTTGTTGAATCTCTCGCAACGAGGCGGTGCTGCTCTTCCAAGGCAAAGACCACTTCGGTCACGGAACCTCCAACTGCAACCACCCGTTTTGAGGCCTCATCCGCTGAGAGTGGATGAAGCGTGAGGCCCAGTGCCGTTGCCGTCAGGAGCGCCGCAGCGCAGCACTCAAGATAGAGAGAACGAAGTCTGGTGATCATTCGGCGGCTCCTAATGTGATAGCGTGATCGAGTTTTGGGAGTTTTTCGGCAAGGACGCGCCAGTCGGATCGTTCGGCATTTCCTTCGCTGCGCACTCCGAAGAACTGAATGATTTGCTGGCCGTCGCTGTCATAAGCTTCAATTGACGTTACATGCCCGACATCTGCGGGTTTTCGAACGGCCCAGACATCATGAATATAATCGGTTCGAAGATGCAGATGGAACGTCGGATCCATGATGTTGATCCAAGGGCCCTTTTCCACAACGGTTTCGATTTTTCCCGAGTGGATCTGGATACATCCGCGGTTGCCGACGAAACACATGATCGGGATGTGCTCTGAGGCTGCCAGGCGCAGAAGAGCTGGAACTGAACCTTTGTCGAGTGGCCAGGCCCAGCTTTCACCGGCGAGTTCAAAGGCACTCAGCCTGTCCAATTCGAGGTCTTTCAAAAGACCATGAAACTGGTGCGGATCTGTCATGGATTGCCAACGTTCACGCAACTGCATCTCGGCAAGAACGGTTGGCATTTTGCGGGTAAAGACCGGAGCCGGTGTTACCTTTGGCAAGACTTCCGGCTTTTGGTCGGGGAGCGTTAATTGCTCGACAAGCTGACCCCAAGCGTATTTGTCGGTGTCAGGTCGCGCATGGATCTTTTGGACCGCATCGCCGTGAGCATCAAAAAATTGCATGGACCGCCGGACGTCCTCACCCTCTTTCTTCTCAACGGCATATCCGTGGACCCAATTTGCAGGAAACATACGCGTGTCGATTTGCTCTCCCAGCATGAGTGCGGCGCGCTTCCCATTTATGAATTTTTCAAACTCGCCAATTTTCTCATGTACGGCGCTTTCGTTCCGCGTGAGAGCCATAACGGGCCCGACATTTTGAAGCCCGGCAAAAAGATCATCGAACCTCGGATCAATCCGGCTGGTGCCATGACCAACGAAGCTCGCAACCAGTTCAGCTTCGGAAACACCAATGGTCCGAGCCAGATCCCTTTCCCGCATTTTAGGTGCGTGCGCACGGGCTTTTCTGATCTCGGCTGCAGTGGGTCGAGAGGCGCTTTCTAAGCCATCTGCCGTCATCTGAATTTCCTCTTTCTTTGCCATAGACGTTCGATCCATCTGGCCCGTCTTGAATGTGGTGGCGTGACTAAGTGTCTGTCTCTGTTTCAAAAATTAGAACCTTTCCAAAGAAGTTCTTTTTCGATTCAGGCTTAGTCTGATACTTGACTCCACTACTCATGTTTTATAGTGAACGCAATACCTGAGTAACTGACTCAAGTTAAAAATGCTGTTTGGCAGGCAGCATAAAAGGACGCGAAAACGCGCACTCTTGGAGAAATTTATGGGGCTCAGAAATACCCTTCGCGCCGATCTATTGGGCGGTGTTGCACTGTGGATGTTTGCTTTTGGTGGGGCGGCGTTCGCACAAGATGAAGTGGCAACGCCACTCCAGCGGATCGTTCTTGGAACAGGTGTTGAGAAAGTCGCAATTGATACACCGCAAGCGGTGACGGTTCTGGATCAGGAAGCGATTGACAACGAACAGGCAGCGACGATTGGCGAGTTGTTCCGGGATATTCCGGGCGTGACAGTCATCGGCAGTGATCGCATCGGCGGGCAGTCTTTCAATATTCGCGGGATTGGCGATTTGGCGTCGTCCGATGAGTCCAAAATCATTGTGACCGTGGATGGTGCGACAAAGTTTTACGAGCAATACCGGCTCGGGTCCTTCTTCTCCGACCCAGAGCTCTACAAGCAGGTTGAGGTGTTGCGAGGTCCTGCCTCATCTACGCTCTATGGTGCGGGGGCACTGGGTGGCGTGATAAACTTCACCACCAAGGATCCGAGCGACTTTCTGAAACCGGAAGATACGGCTGTCTTGCGGCTGAAGGGCATGTACGACTCCAACAAGTGGGGCTTCATGACCTCGGCTGTGGGCGCGGTGCGCCTTTCAGAAAACACAGAGTTTTTGGTGAATGGCCTCTTCCGCAAGTCGAATGACATTGAGGATGGACACGGGATTGAAATCCCCGGATCCGCGTTTTCTTCGTTCTCTGGTCTAGCCAAGGTTGTCCACCATTTCGGTGAGGACAAGGAACAGGCTGTCCGCCTGTCTTACCAACGCTGGCAAAGCGACGCCGACGATACCCAATACTCACAAACCAACACTGCAGGTTTCGGTACGATCGATCGGGATATCACTGACCAGACTGTTGTCCTGAATTATGAAAATCCGGCGAGCGACAATCCCTATCTCGACCTGGCTGTGAACCTGTCCTTTTCGGATACACAAGTTGAGCAGAAAAACTCGTCGCTCGGGGCGTTCTCACCATCTCAGCTCTTTGAAGATGGAAAGTACGGGTATCGTACCTGGCAGGGAAAGGTCGAGAACACATTCGAGCATTCCGGATCAGCCTTTGAAAACTTCCTGACTGTCGGGACCCAGCTCTCTTATCAAGAGCGCACGGCACAGACGAGAAGCGGTGCCATCGGATTTCATCCGGAAGGCACAGATACCAAGATTGGGGTTTACGTACAGGACGAATTCATTTGGCAGGACCGGTTGACTCTCATTCCTGGTGTCCGTGTGGATTCGATCAATCTGTCGCCAGACAGTATGATTGATGGCGCATCGGATCAGTCCGAGGTTGCTTTCTCGCCAAAACTTGCTGCGCTCTACAAGTTCAACGACACGTTTTCCATTTTCGGATCGGTTGCCCATACCGAACGTGCCCCGACTTTGGATGAGATGTTCTCCACATCCGGTGCCACAAGCACGTATCCGGGCGGCCGGCTTGCAAGTCTGAATCTTGACAAGGAACAGTCGAACGCCGTTGAAGCCGGGTTTTCCGTATCAGCCTATGATCTTGTTCAGGACGGCGACGGTCTGCAGCTGAAGACCACGGCCTTCTACAACGACCTGAAAGACCTGATTTCGACCAATCCCGACCGTGGCCAGACCACGCCGGTCCGCTACTACGTCAATATCGATGAGGCGGAGATCTATGGTGTCGAGATGGAGGCGGCCTATAACTCCGAGTACGTCTACAGCACCGTCGCCTTCAGCATTGTCCGGGGTGAAGACAAGGCTACCGGCGAAACGCTGACGTCCATTCCGGCTGACACGCTTGCCGTGACGCTGGGCGGACGTGTGCCGCAATATGATCTTGATTTTGGATGGCGCGGCCTCTTTGCCGCGAGCATCGACACAGGCGCGACCGCAGGGCCCTTTGCCGGCTATGCCGTTCACGATGTCTTTGCCAGCTGGAAGCCCCAGGAAGGTCACTTCGCCGGCATGGAGTTGCGGGCGGCGGTCGAGAACATCTTTGACAAGTCTTACCAAAACAATCTGGCCGGCGACAGAGGCCGCGGCCGGACCTTCAAACTCACCCTGAACAAGGAAATCAGCTGGTGAGGTAATTGTTGGCCAGCTCAGCATCTCCGGTCGACGAATTACTGCGGAAGATGCTGAGCTGGGCTCACTCTAGAAAGGTTGACGGCATGATCTCAGAACTAACACATCAAATCGCATCGTTTCTTCAGCTTGGCGGGCCCGTGGTTACCGTTATTGCTGGATTGTCTGTGATCGCATTGGCATTAATCCTGGTCAAAGCGTTTGAGTTTTTGGCTTTGGGTGTCGGGTCAAGCCGCCGCGCCAAGACAGGGGTAAAGCTTTGGTTGGCACACAGGCCAGGGGACGCACTCGCGGCGATCGGTATGCCGAAAAGTGCAGCTGACAAGGCTGTCCTGACTGCCTGCAAGCTCCTGGAAAGCCGGAACAGCAAATCGGATATAGAGGAGCGGGTCGGGGTCCAGGCGGCTGGCGACTTGCACCACTTTGCAAAGGGTGTTCGTGCCCTTGAGGCCATTGCACAAGTCGCACCACTCATTGGTCTATTCGGGACGGTGCTTGGCATGATCGAGGCCTTTCAAGCATTGCAATCTGCCGGTAGCAACGTTGACCCATCCGCGCTTGCCGGTGGAATTTGGGTTGCCCTCATGACCACGGCAGCCGGGCTCGCCGTTGCAATGCCCGTGTCGCTGGTTGTGACTTGGTTGGAGGGACGGCTTGAAGCAGAACGGGTCGCGATTGAGACACTGACATCCGCCTTGCTTCTGCCCTCCATAGATCGCGATATTGAGCAATCGGAAGGTCTGCCGGCAGGAGCTGCGCTCTCCTATGCGCGTTGAACCGCTTCCCAAAAAACACCGCGCAATCTCGCTCACTCCCTTGGTGGACGTGATTTTCCTCTTGCTGTTGTTCTTCATGCTGTCATCGACCTTCACGCAGTTTGGGCAAGTGGAAATTGGTGCGCCTGCAGCTGCAGGCGGATCAGAGACGTTGCCAAAGGCCATTTTGATGGTCGAGCCGGACCGTTTGCGTCTCAACGGGAAAACGATTGCGCCGGCCGACCTTGCAGCCGAAGTCTCGACTCTTGCTGAAAGGGACAACAACAGCCTGCTTGTTTACATAAATGGATCGAGCAGCACGCAGCGGCTTGTTACGGTCATGTCGGACTTGAAATCGGTGTCCGGGCTGAACGTCACTGTTGCAGGGCCCAAATGATCACACTGCCCCGGAAATCCGAAAAGCGACCGCTTGAGACCACGATCTCATTGATCAACATCGTGTTTTTGATGCTGATCTTCTTTCTGGTCGCCGGACAATTGGCACCGCCTCTGGACGGGCAAGTCGACCTGGTAAGGTCTGAGAAGGCGCCGCCTTTGCCGCCGCCTGATGCGCTTTTCGCTCGGGCCGATGGACTTCTGGTTTATCGAGACGAGGAGATTAGTGCAGAAGCATTTCTGGGGCGCCAGGCCTCGACCGGAGACGGGATTGTGCGTTTGGGCGCAGATGCAGCATTGCCAGCAGATATACTGCTCAACCATGTCGCGGCACTCTATGTTGCCGGAGCGCGCAAGGTGCTGATTGTAACCCGCAAGGCAGATCCATGAGCTCTTTCCGAAACGCACTCGGGCTAGCGATCTGTGTTTCACTTGCAGTTCATGTCGGTGCCGTCGCCCTGACACTCAAGGCCAAACCCGAATTAGAGGTTGCCGGGGCAGGCGAGACGATCACGATCACGCTTGGACACGCCCCCGTCAGCACGATCTCGGCAGGTTCAACGCCGCAAATAGAAACCACCCCGACGGTCGAGCAACCTGTCGAAAAGGCTGCCCCCGTTCAACCTGTCCCCATAGCTGAGGTCGTACAACCGCCTGAACCTGTTTCCGTGCCGGAGATAGCGCCAGCATCGCCAGTTGATAGAGTACCAGCAGCAGAGGCCGTTCCGATCGCAGAGGTAAATGGCAACTTTCAAGCGGTGGCCGAACAAAAACCACTTGCTGAAATCACCGAGGAGCCTGCTCCCGAAAAGTCGCCTGCCGATGCTGTCGCCCCGGAGGCAGAGCCACCACAGAATCATGTTGCAACGGTTCCCAAGGACCCTGTCAAAGCAGTCCCCGTAAACGGCACGCAGACCATAAAGGAAGTTGATCCGGTACTCGAGGTGGTAACTCCGCCGGAACTGGCAAAGCCGGTTGAGCCCTCTGAAACCGTTGTTTCATCGCCCCGCCGGAAACCTTCGCCGCCAAAGACGCAGGTTGCCAAGGCACAGAAAATGCCTGCAAAGCAAGCAGCAGAAAAACCTGCGAAAAAGAAAAAGGAAAAGGCGCAAACGGCACGCCGTGCAGGTGCGGGGGGGCAATCCAATCGAACGGCGCAAAAGGGGGGATCAGCGCGCAAAAGTAAAGCAAGGGCTGCCGGGAATTCCGAGGTCACCAACTATCCGGCCAAGGTCCATCGCAAGGTGCTGCGCTCCGTACGCACGCCGCGCAGCCTTGGGCGGTTGGCCAAGGACGCACACGTCCGTTTCACGGTTAAAGCCAATGGCGGTGTAACTGGCGTGCGCCTTGTCAGATCTTCTGGAAACAAAACGTTCGACCAGGCAGCCCTGAAGTCCGTGCAACGTGCTGCGCCTTATCCCGCGATCCCGGCGGCCGCCAAACGCGCCTCTTGGACGTTCACCTTGCCAATTGGATCACGTTGAACCAGGTCGGCTATCGGGCCTGAAGTTTTTCATCCATTTCACGGATGAGCGCTCGGGCTTCATCGCCCTCAGGGATTGGGCGGCCGCTGTCACGCCAGTCGATTGCCGCCTTGAAACCTTCCGTTTGTGCGTAGCGCCGGAACCAAAGGCCTTCCGGATTGTGCCGGGTGATGCCGTCAAAGATCGTTGCAGACATCTGAGCCTGTTCCAGTCCCATGGTCAGCATGATCTGATTGACGACCATCTTGTGCATGGCAAGGTGGCCAGAGGGAACGCCTGCGATCCGCGCCGCAAGCGCATTTGTTTTTTCATCCAACTCATCCGCCGGACAAGAAATGTTGGCCAGTCCCCACTCGGCAGCCGTCGTGCCTGTGATCAGGTCGCCGGTGAACATCAGTTGCTTGGCCCGTGCCGGACCAAGACGGTATGTCCACATTGCCGTGGTCGGGCATCCCCAGACGCGGGTCGGCATATACCCGATGCGCGCATCGTCTTCCATGACCAGCAAATCGCAGCACAGCGCGATGTCGCTGCCACCGGCAACGGCGGCGCCGTGGACTTTGGCGATCGTCGGTTTTCTGCAGCGCCAAAGCGACATGAAGTCTTCTGTGTTCCGCTTCATCACTGCGTAATCGACCATTGGATCCCAGGGGTCGCTCTCTTGCTGACAGGGATGGTCGACTTCATTTTCAGCATAGTGTGTCAGATCGTAGCCACCGCAAAAGCCTTTGCCCGCGCCCTCAACAATGATGGCATGGACGTCCCTGGTACTCTCAGCCCACTCGACAGCAGCGCGGATTTCTCGGGGGGTGTCATCGTTGATTGCATTGAACCGCGCCGGCCGGTTCAACAGCAGCCTGGCAACACGTTCATTTGCCGGACACAGGTCAATACTCAGTGTCGAAAACGCAGGCATGTAATCCTCCTCCCAAGACCGTAGAGCAGGTTTCATATTTGCAACTGAAACAAAAACAGTCAACGTTGACTGTTTAATTTTGGTTTGGGTCTAACCGGCTATGTGCGATCTGCAGTCAGCAGGTTCCTGAGGGTCTCGATCCAGTCTTCGATCAACCGATTGCGGAGGGTCTGGTCATTCCTAAGCAGGGAAGAGATGGTAAGGCCCCGGATAAATTCAATCGTCAAACCGATTGCCTTCTCGGCTCCTGGCTGATCAAGCAGACCCTTAAAAAGCTGTGTGAGAACGCGATCGCGGTCTGTAATGGCATTTTGTTCGACAGATCTGAGAGCGGTGCGGAGTGCTGGGTCCGCACGGGCGGCAATCCAGAGTTCGAGTTCTGCAACAAAGGAAGGATGTGCGTAGGCGTTGGCCAGTGTGCGTACGGATCTTGTCAGTGGGTCGGCTATATCTTTGAGCTTTTCAGCTTCGCTCCACACCGCGTTCTCATTGAGTTCTATCAACCGGCTGATCGTCATGGACAACAGACCGGCGTGTGTTGGGAAATGGTGCAGAAACGCGCCACGACTGACACCAGCGCGTTTTTGGACTTCCAAAGTTGTTGTTTTGGAAAGGCCCAGTTCGATGAGAACCTCGACCGCAGCATTCAAAATTTTGGTGCGGGTTGCCTCGCTTCTTTTCTGCTGAAGCGGTCTCTTCGTTACGGGTTGGTTGTGTGCGTCAGATTGAATGATCAGGCCTTCGTCATTCTGCTTGGAGGATAGATTAGCTGAAAAACAGCTTAACTCTCAAGAAAACGGAATGCGAAGGCCTGTGCAAGTTAAGCGGTGCAGAGGTGGCAAGCGACTTTGGCCTTGCCATTGTCGAACTCGCGCACTGCCGGACGTTCCTGACGGCAGCGATCTTCGGTCAATGTGCACCGGGGATGGAAACTGCACCCCGAAGGTTTGTTGATCGGATCCGGAATTTCACCGGACACAATCTCCGCGGTCCGCCCAAAAGCGTCGATGTGCGGAGCGGCATCCATAAGCATGCGCGTGTAGGGATGACGCGGGTTTTCGAATAGCGAGTCACGGTCCGCAACTTCGACCAGCCGGCCAAGATACAAGACACCGATTTCATCGGCCATGTACCGGATCACGGAAAGATCGTGACTGATGAAGAGGTAGGTCAGGCCGAGTTCCCGCTGCAATGTCTTCATCAGGTTCAAGACCTGACTTTGCACGGACACATCAAGCGCGGAGGTCGGTTCGTCGCAGACGATGAATTCCGGATTGGATGCAAGCGCTCGCGCGATCGCGATCCGCTGCCGCTGGCCGCCGGAAAACTCGTGCGGGAACTTCTCGCCATCGGATTTCGCGAGACCCACCTGATCAAGCAACTCCGCGACCCGTTTGTCGACTTCGCTTGCTGGCATCAGCTCAAAGGCCCGGATCGGTTCACCGATGATATGACGGACACGCCAGCGCGGGTTGAGTGAGGCGTACGGGCTCTGGAAGATCATCTGGATGCGGCGGCGCATGGCCAGCTTGCGCTTCTGATCCTTGATGGCGAAGAAATCTTCCCCGTCGATCAGGACCTGACCGCTGGTCGGCTTTTGAAGACCAACGATCATCCGGCCAATGGTTGATTTGCCCGATCCACTCTCACCCACCAGGGCGAAAGTCTTGCCCTTCGGAATGTCGAAATCAACGGTGTCAACTGCCGTCAGAAATCGCTTGGATTCCATCGCCAGCATCCGATTCAGCCATGGCTTGGACACGTCAAAAACTGCGCCCAGGCTCCGCGCACTGATCAAAGGGGTGTCGCCGGTCATTCAGACGCTCCGGAGATTTCTTTTTCGATTTGTTTGTAGGCCGGGTCGTAGAGCCAGCAGGCGACTTCACTGCCATTCACGGGTTCGAGAACCGGAATGTCATTGAAACAGGCCGAAATGGCTTTGGTGCACCGCTGATTAAACGCGCAACCTTTCGGAATGGCCCGAAGGTTCGGCATGGAGCCGGGGATTTGGCTGAGCGTTTGTAACGATCCGGTTGTCGATGGTGTGGAGGCCATCAAGCCGACAGTGTAGGGGTGCGATGGCGCGCTCAATACGTTCCGGGTCGGCCCTATTTCCGCGATCCGGCCTGCATAAAGAACAGCAACGCGATCCGTTGTTTCCGCGATCACGCCCATGTCGTGCGTGATCAGAATAACTGCGGTTCCACGTTCCCGGCAAAGGCGTTTCAGCAGCGCCATGATCTGCGCTTGAACGGATACATCGAGCGCCGTCGTTGGTTCGTCCGCAATGATGAGTTCCGGCTCCGCCGCCAGTGCGAGTGAAATCACCACGCGCTGGCGCATACCACCAGAGAATTGGTGCGGGTAAGCGTCAATCCGTGTCGCCGCAGCTGGAATGCCTACTTCTTCAAGCAGCGCAATGGCCTTCGCTCGAGCATCGTTTTGCGAGAGGGGGAGGTGGGTCCGGATGGTCTGGATCAGCTGTTGGCCGACTGTCATCAACGGATTGAGGCTGGTTAGCGGGTCCTGGAAGACCATCGCGATCTTCTTGCCCCGTATGCGGCGCATGCGCTCTTCGGGAAGATTGTCGATGCGCTCACCATCAAGGTGAATTTCACCGCCGCTGATCCGGCCAGGACGATCAATCAGGCCGATGATTGCGGAACCGCACATGGATTTGCCGGCGCCGCTTTCACCAACGAGACCCAGGATCTCGCCAGCGCGCACTTCGAACCCGACCCGGTCGACGGGACGCAACACGCCATTGCGGGTTGGAAACTCGACGATGAGGTCGGAGACTTTAAGGAGTGGAGTATCTGACACTGGATTATCGCAATTTCGGGTTCAACACATCGCGCAGCCAGTCGCCGAAAAGGTTCACGGAAAGCGCAAGAGCCAGAAGGGTGAGTGACGGGAACAGCAGGATCCACCATTCACCGGAGAGAATGTACTGCCGGCCGACATTGATCAGCGTGCCAAGAGATGGCTGTGTTTTCGGCGCACCCACTCCGAGGAAGCTCAGAGTTGCTTCTGCAATGATGGCCAGTGCCAGGCTGATCGTCGCGATCACGAGGATCGGTCCTGTGACATTCGGCAGAATGTGGCGGACCATGATGCTCCAGCGCTTGAGGCCAATAAGGTGACCTGCCTGAACATATTCCTTCTGCCGCTCCACCATGGTGGCACCGCGGACGGTCCGGGCAAACTGTACCCATTCAGAAAGACCAATGGAGATGATCAAGACCCAGATGGCCATTTCATCCCGCAGATCCGGCGGGATCAGGCCCTTGCCGATCCCGTAAAGCAGCATGGCAACCATGATGGACGGGAAAGTCATCTGGATGTCGGCAACACGCATGATGATGCCGTCTACCCATCCGCCGACATATCCGGAGAGAAGACCAAGGATTACCCCTAGGGTCATCGCGAAGAGGACCGCGACCAAGCCTACAAACAAGGAAATGCGCAATCCGAAGAGGATGGTTGAGAAAACGTCGCGACCCTGATCATCGGTACCAAGAAAGAAGTAGTCACCGGTGAAATCGTTCGCTGAGAAGGGCTTTGTAAAGCCATTCATCAGATTGAGACTGGATGGGTCAAACGGTGTGTAGGGTGACAAAAACGGCGAAAATACCGCTCCGAGGACAAGCGTAACAAACACGAGTGACGAAACGACGATCACCGGTTTGGACTTGTAGGAATGCCAGATATCGGAATCCATCCAACGTTGCCAGGTTGATGTGGCAACTTTTTCAGTAAACTCCGGGCGGGCGCTTGCGCCCTTGGGGGATTGGGTTTCCATGATGCCTCTTGTCCTCAGTTGCTGCCCACACTGAGACGCGGGTCGATGGTGAAATAGAGCAGGTCGACGATCAGGTTGATGGTCACGAAAATGACGGCAACGAGCAGCAGATACGCTGACATGACCGGGATATCGACAAAGTTCACCGCATTGATGAAGAGAAGGCCAACACCTGGCCACTGGAACACGCTTTCCGTGATGATCGCAAAGGCTACAATCGAACCGAACTGAAGACCGGTCACGGTAATGACCGGAACCATGGTGTTCTTCATGGCATGACCGAAATTGACAGTCTTCTGGCTCAGTCCGCGGGCCCTTGCAAAGCGGATGTAGTCTGTTCTCAAGACCTCAAGCATTTCTGAGCGTACCAGACGCATGATCAAGGTCATCTGATAAAGACCAAGCGTTATCGCCGGCAGGATCATGGACTTCAGCCCATCGACGGTCAGAATAGCCAGATCGACCCCGAACAAGCTGCGGGTGTCCCCGCGCCCGAAGGAAGGTAGCCAGCCAAGATTTACCGCGAACAGCCAGATCAGGAAAACGCCGATCAAGAAGGTTGGAAGCGAAACACCGATCAGCGAGGCGGTCATGATGAAGTTGGCGACATAGCCATCTCGTCGGATGGCGGTGTAGACCCCCAATACGAAGCCGAGCGATATCGCAATGACGCCTGATAGGAAGGCCAATTCGAGCGTTGCGGGGAGGCGCTCCAGGATGACCTCTCCAACCGGCAAGCCTACGCGGTAGGAGACGCCGAAATCGCCGGACATGGCTCGTTGGAAGTAGCGGACATATTGGACGATGATCGGATCATTCAGTCCGAGCCGCTCCTCAAGTTCCGCGCGGTCGGCAGCTGTCGCTTCCTGACCGAGCATGTTCTCCACGGGGTCGCCCATGAATTTGAACATGGCAAATGAAACAAAACCGACGGCCATCAGGACTAGAAGTGCCTGGCCGAGGCGGCGAATGATGAATGCGAGCATTTTTCAAGCCAATCGAGAGACTGTGGCGTCCGCGACAGTCTGCTAAGTCTTCCGATAAGGACGTGCTTATACTTGCGCGATGCGCAGAGTCTACCGTTTTTCCACTGTTTCAACAGTGATGCTGGCGGGAAAAGCCGTAAAACTCATTTGGCTGACAAGCTAAAAACATCACCACCGTACCGGATGAACTTCAAACGGTACGGTGGTGAGAGCGCGAGACTTAGTTAAAAGTCAGGAACTTAAAGTGCGGCTGATCTTCCGGCTGTACAGCGAAGTTGATCTTGTCAGCCATGCCCCAGTTCAGGACCTGATTGTGGATCGGCAGGTACAGGTTTTCAGACTTCACCGTATCCCAGATTTCAGCAATCGTGGCGTTACGGACTTCCTGATCTGTTTCAGATGCGAGGCTTTTGATTTTCGCATCGAGCTCCGGGTTGGAGTAGCCGGTCGCATTCCAGGAACCGAGCTTGTCGGTTGAGGTGTGCGTCAGGAAGTTGAAGATGTACTCAGAGTCGAACGTCGGAACGCCCCAGCCGAGCATGTAGAAGTCTGTTTCCTTGTTCTGGATCAGCGGGAAGTGCTGTGCCTTCGGCTTTGCGTCCAGGTTAACTTTGACACCGATCTGGCCGAGCATGCCAACAGCAGCCTGACAGATGCCTTCGTCGTTGACATAGCGATCGTTCGGGCAGTTCAGCGTGATGCCGAAACCGTCGCCGTAGCCAGCTTCTTCCATCAATGCCTTTGCTTTCGCAACATCATACTCCGGATATGCGTCCAGTGCTTCGGTCCAGCCGTTTACGAACGGAGGCATGATCACACCGGTCGGAGCAGACTGATCGCGCATAACGATCTTTTTGATCGCATCACGGTTGAGAGCGATGTTCATCGCTTCACGAACGCGGTTGTCGGCGAGCGGGTTTTTGCCGTCGACCGTGTCGCTAGCGAGATCGTCAGCGCCCTGGTTCATACCGAAGAAGATCGTCCGGTTCTGAGCTGCAGTGTTGAGCTTTAGGCCATCGGTCCGCTCAACGATCGGCAAATCCTGTACCGGGACGTCCTGAATCAGGTCAACTTCACCAGACAGTAGAGCGGACACGCGGGTCGCGCCTTCCTGGATCGGTGTGTAGATGATTTCAGTAACTTCCAGCGGGAACTCGCCTTTGCCCCAGTAGTTCGGGTTCTGCTTCAGGATTGTTTCGGAATCCTGCTTGCGGCTTTCCAGGGTAAATGCGCCGGTTCCGTTAACTGCGCGAACGCACGGGTTGTCGCCGCCATTGGCGATGTCTTGCGGTGCTTCACAGCCGTTGTCGGTCGCCCAGCCGGAATCCATGATGAACAGGTTCGTCATGTTGTTCGGCAGAAGCGGGTTCGGGCCATCTGTCTCGAAATGGACAGTGTAATCGTCGACCTTGCGCACATCCTTGATGGAGTTCAGCAACTCCTTCATCGCGGATGTCGGCATCATGGCGCGCTTAAAGGAGAAGACAACGTCGTCAGCAGTGAAGTCTTCGCCGCCATGGAACTTCACACCTTCACGGAGCTTGAATTCCCAAACGGTCGGATCTTCGGTCGGCTCCCAGCTGGTTGCAAGTGCCGGAATGATCTGTGCTTCCATGTCGCGCTGCAGGAGCGGCTCATACATCTGGTGCGCAAGCGTGTGGGTCGGACCCTCGTTCTGAGCATGCGGGTCCAGTGTGAGAGAGTCGCCGGCACGCGCCCAGCGAAGTGTTTCAGCGTTTACTGCGCTCAGCCCGGCACAAAGGGCCACACTTGCAGCAGTCAATTTCAGGAAAGTCTTCGTCATATTTTTCCCCTTCGGTTGTCACTGGGGCCGTTTCCCGGCGTGATCTTATGATGATCCCCAGTTTGCCTGTACGGACTTACTCGCAAGGGCATAGATCAGTTGGCATTAAGCGCCAGCCACCCTGCGGCATCCTGGCGGTAACAGACCCCTATGGCTGGTGGGAGTCAAGGGTTAAGTAGATCTACGAAGTGGTTCAAATTATGCATTTTCCGACATGACGCAGCGTCTTTCGTGTTTCCATTGCCGATACGACCAAGAGTGCGTCAGAGCCACTTGCGCATCAGTCGTGAAATTGGCCGGGTGCGAACAACTTGAACCACACTCTTGGGTTACTTCTTGAGCGCCCTCAGTAATTTGTTGGCGTGATTGCTTGGCTTTTCGTGAGGCTGCGTTTTGGTCGTCTGAAGCCGTTGGCCGGGCTCAATAGCTTGCGGATGTCATTGCCAATGGACAGCAAGACCGGGATGAGGATGAGGGTGATGAGTGTCGCAAAGACTTCTCCGTAAGCGAGGGAGACAGCAGCTGGGATCAAGTAGCGCGCCTGTTCGGACGTCTGGCTCATGAGGGGAACGAGGCCAACGACTGTGGTGGCTGTCGTCAGGAAGATGGCCTGAAAGCGGGCAACGCCGCAGTTGAAGACAGCATCTTCATGCTTGGTACCTTCCTCGCGCGCCTGCACGTAGTGGGTCATCATCACCAGAGAATCGTTTACCACGACCCCAATCAAGGCGAGCACGCCAAAAAACGACAGCAATGAAAAGGGCAGATCCATCACTGCGTGCCCGAGTACCGCACCAACGAAACCAAACGGAATAACGGACATGATGATGACCGGCTTCCAGTAGGATTTCAGCGGCACTGCCATCAAAATGTAAATCAGCAAACCGGCGATCAGAAAAGCGCGCAAAAGCCCGCCGCGCATTTCTCCGATTTCCTCCAATTCCCCTCCTGCATCGATCTTGAGGCCAGGGTATTTGGCTTCAAGATCTTGGGAGAACTCTCCAAAGATGGTTTCCGCGACCTCTTCAGGCGCCGCGATATTCCGGTTGATGTCCGCCATGACGGTCGTGATCAAGGAGCCGTTGCGCCTTAGGATTTGGTCCGGAACATAGCGGGGCGTGATCTCAGCGACAGTCGAGAGAGGGATCCACTGGCCTTTGGTGCTTTTGAGCTGCATCTCCATCAGGTCTTCTATGCGATCCCGAGCGGTCAATGCGTTGCGGACGACCACACGGACTTCGGCATCACCCCTTTGGATCCGCTGAGCTTCTCCACCGCCGAAAGCATATCCGATCTGACGCGCGAGGCTCTCGGACGTAAAGCCCAGCGACTTTGCTTCTGGCCTGAGGCGTAACCGCAGCTCCGGCTGGCCGGTGAGCAGACTGTCCCGGGTGTTGGAAACTCCGATAATACGGTCAAGCCGGTCACGGACCTCCAGACTTGCGGCCTCAAGCACCTGTTGATCCTTTGCCATAAGGCGGATCTGGAAACCGCCACCAAAGTCTTCAAATGCAGAAAAGGTGATTTCCGAGACGCCTTCTAGAGGGGCAACACGCGACTTCCATGCTTCCAGAATGTCGCTGGTTGTCAGGAGAGGGCGGTCGGCAGACGGTATCACTTCCATATAGAGCTCAGCCGTTGTCGCGCCGGTGACAAACGCAAACACATGCGCGACGGCTCCACTGCCATTGGCCGTGGTCAGCTCCGGATCCTGGTTGAGCGCCACAGCAGCTTCTTCAAGGATCGCAACGTTTTTCCGGGTGAGCGCAGCCGGTGCTCTCTGATCCATTTGAAGGGACACCGAGATCACCTGGCCCGGCACGTTCGGGAAGAAAACAGACTTGATCTGACCTTTCGCCATGAGCCCAAAAACCAAGGCCGCCGCGGCGACAAATGTGATCAAAACAGCGTAACGATTTACAAGTGCCCATCTCAGGATCGGCGCGTAGATACGATCACGGAAGCCCAGCAATCCGGACCTGGCACCTTTTTGAAGCCAGCCCCAACTGCGGGTCATCCATCCGCTTTTATCATCGGGGATTGAATTTATGTGGGCCAGGTGCGCCGGCAGGATGAGCTTGCTTTCAACAAGGGAAAACAGCAGCGCCAGAATGACAACGCCTGCAAATCCTGAAAGAACCTTGCCCAAAGGGCTGGTAATGAGAAGAAGAGGAAAAAACGCGGCAACTGTGGTTAGCACACCGAAGACAGTTGCAACGGACACTTTTTCCACGCCGACCGCCGTGCCTTTGATCGGATCGGCAAACTTTTTCCGCTGCTCGTGCACACTTTCGCCAACAACCACAGCGTCGTCGACCAAGATACCGAGCACGATGATAAAGCCGAATGTCGTGATGTCATTGAGGGAATAGTCGACCCATCCGCTTGTAGAGACCGCAAAGGCACCAGCCAAAGAAATCGGAATGCCCATTGCGACCCAGAAGGCAAGCCGCACGTTCAGGAACAGCGCGAGCATCAACGCTACGAGGATCAATCCCTGGACAGCGCTGCTAGATAATAGTTTAAGTCGGTCAGATATGTAGTCGCGTGAGTTGCCCCAGATCGCAATCTGGACATTTTCCGGCAAGCTTTCCTGCGTATTGGCGACAATGGCCTCTGCAGCATCCGAAACCCGCAAAAGATTGTCCTTGCGCCCAATCAGAACCTCCATCCCGACAGAGGGTCTCTGGTTGAAGCGTGTCTCGATCGGAGTTTCGTCGAAACCGTCTGTAATAGTCGCGAGCTCACCGAGCGATGTGGTTGTTCCATCTGGCCATGTCGCAACGGGGATCTTTTCGAAGTCGCGAACAGAATAAGCCTGACTGTCGGCGCGCAGGGTGATGTCACCGCCCTCTGTTCTCAGCGTTCCGCCTTGGAAGAAAAGAGACGATTGTTGAATGCGTTCCATGACGTCTGAAATCGTCAAATCATGACGTTGCAGCGTGCCCGGCGTGAATTCGATCGAGATTTCCTGCGTCCGCAGCCCCCAATCATTGACCCTGGTAATTTCAGGGCTTGCCAAGAGATCGGCGCGCAGGTCGCGGGCAATCTTTTGGAGGGATTTAAGGTCAATGTCTCCGTAGATCTGGATGTAGAGCGCGGGAAGGTCGAAGTCGTTCGTTTCGATCACGGGGCGCCGGGCATCTTTTGGCAAATCGTAGATGCCATCGACTTTCAGCCGAACGTCGTCGAGAAGCTTGGTAAGCTTTGTGCCATCGGTTTTCTGGATCGATATCACTGAGAGGCCAGGCTGAGATTGAGACCTGATCGATTTCACCCCCTCCAGGCTCTCGACAGCCTTCTCAATCTTGCGTGTGATCTGCTCATCCACCTGCGCGGTGTGCGCGTTTGGCAGGGATGTTGCCACTGTAACCGTGTCGGCCGGGATCTTAGGAAACCCTTCAATCCGCACGGTGAAGACAGATGTGATGCCGGCGAAGAGGATGAACACCATCAAAAGATTGGCGGCGACAGGGTTACGAATGAACCAGTTTGTGAGCCAAGTCATTTGCCTTGCTCCAGATCCATCGGTGCAACCTTTCGTCCGGGCAAAAACGCGCTCATCGGAAACGCAACGATCCGGAGGCCAGTTTCTTGCGCGAGCTCTTCCGGAGCGGCAACCACGACGTCTCCTGTGTCGCGGAAAAGAGGCTGTGCCGCGAAGCGTTGCAGCCGGTTGCCGCGATCAACATGCCAAACGAAACCATTCTGGGTGAGAGCGCTTTCGGGAATCCGCAGAGTGTTTCCGATAGGGCGGACGGGCAGGTGCAGCTCCACAAAAGCTCCAGGTAGAATGCGCCCTTCTTCCAAAGGCTTTACTTCCAGAAAAAGCTGGTATTTCCGCGATTGCGGATCCAGGAAGCCGCCGCTTTCTCGAACTCCTGCAGTGCCTATTTTTACGCCACGCTCATCAAAGACGCCCACGGTCAGGTCAGGCCAGTCCTTGGACAACAGTGCCCATTCCTGCGGGCTCACTGATGCTTGAGTATCCAGCAGGCTGTCGTCCAGGATCTGAAAGAGAACATCCCCTTCATGGACCGTTGCGCCGGGGCTGACGTTGCGCCGGGTCACGATGCCGTCAAAAGGGGCCCGCAGTGTTGTGGAGCGCAGGTCATATTCGGATGCCGCGACGCGCGCCTCTGTTGCTTTTAGGGCGCGTTCGGCAACATGAACTTGCGGAAGGTGAACGGCCATTTCCGGGGGTGTTTCTCCGGGTTTGGCAGCCGTCCAGTCCTTCATGGCGATGCGGTGCTTGTTTTGTGCCTTTCGAAGATCAAGTTTCGAGCTTTCGTAAGCCGATCGTGCATCCGCTACGTTGGCCAAGTAAGGGGCATCTTCCAATTGCAGGAGGACGTCCCCCTTCGATACCCGGGATCCGGCGAGAGCGGGGGGCGTTTGATTGCTGACAACACCTGATATGCGGGATCGCAGATCGACTTGCCAGCGCGGAGCAACCTCTGCGAACACCGTAACCGCCCCGGTATGAGTGCCAATTTCAGCATCCACCACGGTCACTGGAGGGAGCGGTTGCGGGGCTGATGTTAATTTGACATCAGCTGTGTCTTCCAGCTCGCTTAACACCCCGGCTACGGCAAGTAGCGCCATGAAGGCAAGCGCAATCCAGATGCCTTTTCTCATGATTTACCGGCCTTTTTTAACGCAATTATCGCGACCGGCTGCGTTGGCATTTTGATAGCTTGGCAGCGCCCGGCCTCCTCGCAGGTGCCAATGCCTGGTGGGGATTGAAACGGGAACTCAGCCAAGGGAAAGGTCTCCGTTTGAGTTGATCCTGCGCGTGATTTCGCTCAATCGGGACCAGCTTTGCAGAGCGATTGGAAGGGTGAGGGCCGCTTCCACAAATTCCCAGGAGTAGCTTGCGATTGAAAAGATGCGCCCTGCGGTGATGCCGGCCAGCCCTGCTGCCTGGTAGAGATTGAAAACGATGAAACCGACCTGAAGCAGGAAAATGCCGCCATAAACAAAAGCCTCGGTATCCGAAATTGCGACTTCATGCCGTCGCAGGGCACGCAGGTGGCGGAAGATGCCCAGTCTCTTACCCTGTGTGAGGACGTCTACTTGCTGTTCGCGCTGTTCGTTGAGTTGCCGGTTGACATTGTAAAACCGCCTGTGAAAGCAGGCGTAAACCAGAAGCATTCCGGTCAGCACCAATAGCGATGAGAGACCGAGCGACATATCGAAATAGGTCAGGATGGTAAGACTTACGCCCAGCTGTATGAGCGCTGCGATCAGTTGTGGGGCTTCATGCTCCAAAAAGTCGACCAGTTCGCGGGACATGTCGATCCGGGCATTTCGTCTCGAAACGTGCAGCGAGGAGCATCGCCGATGGAGTTCGTCTCCAAGATGCAGCCGTATTGTGCCGTAGGCACGGGTGTCGTAAATCCGGCGTCCAACAGCCAGGAAACAAAGGCCGCACAATACGGCCATCATCCAGCCGAGTTCGGAAACCCGGTCTGCAAGCAATCCGTCAATCGAAAGACCGATCAACAACGGGATCAGGGCAATCAGGCAGTTTTCGGCAAATACAATTGTCCAGGTGATTGCGATTTTCACCCTGAACATCTGGAAGATATAAGCTAGATCAATCGCCATCCGCATTTTATGGTCATTTCCCAAAAGGTGCTCGAATTCAGATTTGAGAGGTCGCTAACAAACATGTCAGTTTCGAATTAAAAATCGAGTGAACGTTCGTTCGTTCAAATACATAATCGGATTTTGAAGAAATGCAATGGAGCCGATACAGGAATGAGTGAAAAACCGACCCGGGAAGAGACGACAAATGCGCGGCGGAAACACATCGTGGAGGTCGCAGCTGCGTGTTTTATTGCGAAGGGGTTTCACCAAACCAGCATTCGGGACATCGCGCGCAGCGCGGGGGTTTCCTTAGGAAACATCTATAATCACTTCCCCGGAAAGACTGAGATCATTGCTGAAATTGCGAGCCTCGAAGCGGCGCAAATCGATGCCTTTGGATCGATGTTTGAGAAAAACGGCAAGGATCCGCACAAGGCGCTTGATCAATTCTTGAAAGCATACTTGAAGACCTGCAGCGCCCCCAGCCATGCCGCGTTGACGCTTGAAATTCTAGCAGAAGCCATCCGGCAGCCGGAGATAACGGTCGGTTTCATGGAAAACCGTGAGAAGCTTTTGGCAGGTTTGGAGGGCCTGATCGGCCAGCTGAGAAACAGCGAGAGGACTGAGAGTAATCTTTCGGATCGTGACGCGGCTGAGTTTGTCTTGGATCTGATTGAGGGTGTCGGGATGCGGGTGTTCTTTGAAGAGCGGAAACCTGCAAAGCGGGATTACCAGAAGCTGCATCTGGCAATCAGCAAGCTGTGTTGCTGAGATGTTGAGGTTCTGACCTTAATCAAAATGCGCCAAGTCAAAGGCATGCACGTCCTGCAACAGTTCAACAAATCCTCTTGCAGCGTGATCCAGCGACGCTTTGCCTTTTTCTGCGGTTGCGATTGAGGCGTCCCCAACCGTTCCAGCCGGATTGAGGTCCTGAGCCTTCCAGCCAAAAGCATGAGGGCCGTGCGCTCGAAGGTGCTTGAACTTGGAGGCAAAGTCCTCCTGTGCAGATCTAAAGTTCTGAGCCTTGTCCATGTTTACGAGGTCAGGCCGGAGGTGCAGCATGATTGAAGTCTCGACGTCTCCGCCATGGATGCCGAAGGTCAGTTCGTGATCTGAAAACACGCCTTCGGGTTGGCCAAAAGCTGCCCAGGCTGTTCCGACGGTCAGCATATTGTGCCGGACACGCAATTCGCGCGTTAGAATGCCAATCAGGGGAACGTTGCCGCCGTGGGAGTTGACCACAACAACCTTGCGCACGCCAGCTCTGAGGATGCTGTCGCCCAGCTCAAGCCACGCCTGCAAGGCCGTTTCCCAAGTCATTGTCAGTGTGCCGGCGGACGAAATGTGTTCATTGGATTTACCGACCGCCTGGACCGGCAAGAAGCTGGCCGGAATATCATTTGGAAGCAGTTCTATCACTCGGCTAATCTGCCCTTCCGCAATCGCGGTGTCGGTATAGACTGGGAGGTGAGGCCCATGCTGCTCGATTGCTGCAACTGGCAGAACGGCGATCCAATCCTTTACGTCAGGATGATCGAAATCCGTTGTTGTCATATCTTGCCAATAGGGTTTCGGCACCATTATTCGTATTCCTAATAACTTGTATTTGCAATCTATGCCTAGTCGGCAGCGGCAACGACTTCAATCTCAACCACAAACTCTTCGCGTGCAAATCCGGACACAATCATGAGCGTGGAAGCCGGTGGCGGGTCAGTGATGAATTGGTCTCTGGTTTTCATATAGCCCGGCAAGTGTTCCCGGCCGGTTACATAGGCGTTGATGCGCACAACATCTGCCAAGGTCATGCCAGCTGATGCCAGAATTGCCCGAATGTTTTCAAAACAGAGCGCTGTCTGACCCTCAACGCCGTTCGGTATTTGATCCTCGGCATCAATGCCGAGTTGGCCAGAGGCAAACAGAAGGCGTTGCCCAGGTGGCACTTCCACCGCATGGCTGTAGCGTGCAAACGGCGGCCGAATGTCCGGCGGTGTGTGAGTCTTCTTCAATATTTTTCTCCTTGAGGAATTGCGCAGGAGCCTATCCCGCGGCTCGGGCAGAGGCAATTTCCCGCTCTGCGTAATTTGCAAGCTTCTGCATAAATTGAAAGCATGTCTATTTTTTGAGCTGACAGGCTGTGGGATATATGCAAGTCTATTTTTGCTGCCGGGAGCAAACTTCCTGGTAGCAATTTAAGCGGGCCATGATCTTAATATAAAGGCTCACTTCTTGCCTGTTCCGCTCTCAGGGCTTTCGAGCACAGCGGCAGAGCATTCGGCCTGTGGTGGGCGGATTGACCTGCGTGGTGTGTGATGAAAACGGGGAACGCGGAAATGGATTTGTCTCGGAAAATTGGACTTGCAACGCTTGCCGTCATGGCGTCGACAAGTGCGCATGCGCTTGAGAAGGTGACATTCGGTACCAACTGGGTCGCTCAGGCCGAGCACGGCGGATACTATCAGGCTGTTGCCGACGGCACTTACGAAGCCTGCGGGATCGAAGTGGAAATCAAGCCCGGCGGACCTCAGGCGAACAATCGGATTTTGTTGCCTGTCGGCAAGATCGATTTCCTGATGGGCGGCAATATGCTGCAAGCGTTCTCAGCCGTTGAGCAGGGCATTCCGACGACTGTGGTGGCTGCGCACTTCCAAAAAGAGCCTCAGATTTTGATGACCCACCCGGATCAGGGTCTCGACACCTGGGAAAGCCTAAAAGATATCAATCTCCTCATCGGTAAGGGTGGCCTCAATTCCTATTTTCAATGGATGAAAGCTGAGTTCGGCTTTAAGGATGAGCAGGTTCGGCCCTACACCTATAACTCTGCGCCGTTCCTTGCAGACAAGAAGCTCGGCCAGCAGGGCTACATTACCTCTGAGCCCTATGCGATCGAGACCGAGGGCGGGTTTGAACCCAACATTTTCCTGATCGCAGACTATGGGTACGACACCTATTCCACCACCGTTGAGACCCGGCTCGACCTCATCGAAACCAAGCCAGAGGTTGTGAAGTGTTTCGTTGATGGGTCTGCCATCGGTTGGGTCAATTTCCTTTATGGAGACAACTCCAAAGCCTTGGAGCTGATCAAAAAAGACAATCCGGGCATGACCGACGGACAGCTGGCGTTCTCCATCGACAAGCTGAAGTCGTACGGCATCGTGGACAGCGGTGATGCGCTCACCATGGGGATCGGTGCGATGACCGACGAGCGCAACAAATCCTTCTTTGAGAAGATGGTCGCCGCCGGTGTGGTGAATGGCGATGTCGATTACACCAAGTCGTACACGCTTCAGTTCGTCAACCAAGGGGTCGGAGTGGACCTCAAGAAAGAACTTGCTGGAAACTGAGGCGGACCTGTTTCGTGTTTCATAGGAATGTTGCAACCATGGCCGGAGATTGATGCAATGACGGCCATGGTAAATACAAATATGCAATCAGATATCGTTTCGAGTTCGCCGATCGTTTCGTTGAAGGGCATTTCAAAAACCTTCTCCAACGGAACGGTCGCGCTCAACAACATGTCGCTCGACATACGACAAGGGGAATTCGTTTCGCTGCTCGGGCCCTCCGGATGCGGAAAGTCGACGGCCTTGCGGATCATCACCAGCCTGACCAGTCCAACAACCGGCCGGGTCGAATGGCCGCTCGAAGAAAGCAAGCAAAAGGAACATGAGCTAAGTTTCGTGTTCCAGGAACCGACGCTGATGCCGTGGGCAACGGTTTTCGGCAATGTCTGGCTGCCTCTCCGCTTGAAGGGTGTTTCCAAAAAAGCGGCGCATGACCGGGTTATGGAAGCCTTGCAGGGGGTCGGGTTGGAGCAATTCGCCGACAGCTACCCGCGCGAGCTGTCTGGCGGCATGAAAATGCGGGTCTCCATTGCCCGTGCGCTGGTCACGAAGCCCAAGTTGCTCTTGATGGATGAGCCCTTTGCTGCGCTCGACGAGATCACACGCTTTAAGCTGAACAACGATCTTTTGCGCCTTTGGGAAACCTATGGATGGACCGTAATCTTCGTTACGCACTCGGTATTTGAGTCCGTCTATCTGTCCAACCGGATCGTTGTGATGGCGGCGCGGCCCGGCCGTGTGGTCAACGACATGGCGATCGACGCGCCTTACCCAAGGGACGAGTCCTTCCGGACATCATCCGTTTACGCCGGTTTTTGCCGGGATGTTTCGGATGCGCTGCATAAGGCAATGATTGTGGGAGACCATCTTTGATGTGTCTGTCCCGATACATACTGAACAAAGGCGGTAGCAGATCATGACACTCGAGATCGCCGACAAGCACGCCATTGCACCTGCCTCGCAGTCTGTTCCGCTTGATGCGGAGGAGCTCAAACGGGCGCGCGCGGCACGGCGGGAGGCTGTTGGCCGTTGGGTCCTGCCGATCGTTATCCTCGTTTTGTCGGTATATTTTTGGGACAGGCTGTGTGTCTGGAATGAGATACCCCACTATATCCTGCCGCGCCCGGGGCTTGTTTTTGAAACGCTTCTTGCTGATTGGGGCATCTTGAGCATTGCTTTGATCAACACGCTCAAGATCACGTTTGGTGCGCTTTTGATCGCCACGCTCGGTGGGCTTGGTTTGGCGGTCCTCTTCACGCAGTCCAAGTGGATCGAGATTTCGTTTTTTCCGTTTGCGGTCATTTTGCAGGTCACACCGATCATCGCGATTGCGCCTTTGATTCTCATCTACGTGGATTCAATTACCGCGGGGCTTTTGATCTGCGCCTGGATCGTTGCGTTTTTTCCGATCCTTTCCAACACGACCCTGGGCTTGAATTCAGCCGATCATAATCTTCAAAACCTGTTCCGCCTTTATGGCGCGAGCCGGTGGCAAACACTGCGCTTCTTGAGATTGCCTGCGTCCATGCCGTACTTTTTGGGTGGTTTGAAGATTGCAGGTGGCTTGTCCTTGATCGGCGCCATTGTTGCCGAGTTTGTCGCCGGGTCAGCGGGGTCGGGATCCGGTCTTGCCAACCAAATCCTTGAGGCGAGCTATCGTCTCAACATGCCGCGCATGTTTGCTGCGCTGATCCTGATTTCCGTGACCGGTATATTGATATTCCTTTCCATGAACCTTCTGTCGCATCTGCTTCTGCGCAAGTGGCACGAAAGCGCGTTGAAGCGGGAGATGTAGATGAAGCCGGGGTGGGGCGCCGGGTTTAAAGGGACCGGCATCATCAGAAATGCGACTGTGCCCGTTTGTCTTCTGGAGGGTGTGCAGCAAACCTCGGTCTCGGAGCTGACGGTTCGTGATATCGTGTTCGAGAATGGGAAGCTCACAAAGATTGCTCCAGCTGGGACGCTGCCGGAAGGCGCGGGCGGCCTTGATCTCGATGGCGGGCTTATCCTGCCGACACTCGTGGATGTGCACACACATCTGGACAAGGGGCATATCTGGCCGCGCGAGCCCAATCCGGATGGGACCTTTCAAGGTGCACTTCAAGCGGTGGGACGAGACCGGACCGCGTATTGGTGTGCCGAGGATGTCAGGGCCCGGATGGATTTCTCACTAAAGTGTGCCTACGCCCATGGGACGGGCGCGATCCGCACTCACCTAGACAGTCTTCCTCCACAAGATGACATCACGTGGCCGATCTTTGCGGAAATACGCTCTGAGTGGGCCGGACGCATTGAGCTTCAAGGTGTGTGCCTGTTCGGCATTGACCGGCTGGCCGAAGACAATGGGTACCTACACAGCATTGCCGATCGTGTTTCAGCTGCCGGCGGGGTCTTGGGGGCCGTTACATATATGGTGCCGGATGTGGATCAGCATCTGGAATCCGTTTTTAAAGCGGCAATGGATCGCGGGCTGGATCTTGATTTTCATGTCGATGAAACGCTTGATCCGGCTGCGGACACTTTACGCCGGATCGCTGAAGTCGCGCTGCGCTTGGGGTTTGATGGCAAGATCCTGTGCGGACACTGCTGCTCCTTGTCGGTGCATTCCGATGACGCCATTTCCAGAACTCTGGACTTGGTCGCAGAAGCTGGGATTTCTGTCGTTTCACTGCCGATGTGCAACATGTATTTGCAGGACCGCATGCAAGGACGGACACCACGCATGCGCGGCGTGACACTTTTGCATGAAATGCGCGCGCGCGGCATTCAAGTGTGTGTCGCCTCGGACAACACGCGCGATCCCTTTTATGCCTATGGCGATATGGATCTTGTAGAGGTGTACACCCAGGCAACCCGGATCCTGCATCTTGATCATCCGGTTGGCGATTGGATCCGTGCGGTAACGGCAACGCCAGCGCATATCATGGGATTGCCCATGGGCCAGATAGCGGTCGGTGGGGCCGCCGATCTTCTGCTTTTTAACGCGCGGAACTGGAATGAGCTTCTGTCCCGCCCCGCCGGCCCGCGCCGCGTGCTGAGAGCAGGGTGCAGCATTGATCAGACCTTGCCCGACTATCGTGAACTCGATCGACTTCTTCAGAAAGGGACCTCCTGACCATGAGCGCCATTGCCGCTTTGATAGCCGATCTCGATGGGATCAAGATCGAGGACAACCCGCAAATCGTGAAGCAGAAGAGCCGGGACTTTTTCTGGTATTCGCCGGTGCTAAAGGCTCAGCTTGAAAACGTGACGGGCGACCTGATCGTGACACCCAAATCCGAGCATGAGGTCATCCGGATCCTTAAGGCGTGTTTTGCGGCTGATGTGCCTGTTACGACACGCGGTGCCGGGACTGGAAACTATGGCCAAGCCATGCCGTTGTCGGGTGGGGTCGTGCTCAACCTTGCAGAAATGACCGCCGTCAAGGAAGTGCGCACCGGATCTGTCGTTGCACAGGCTGGTGCCATAATAGCGGATATTGATGCGATCACCCGAGCCCAGAGCGGACAGGAATTGCGGATGCATCCATCAACCTACCGGACCGCGACGATTGGCGGGTTTATTGCGGGCGGGTCCGGCGGCGTTGGGTCGATCAACTGGGGTGGCTTGAGGGATCTCGGAAACGTCATTCGTTTGCGCGTGGTCACGATGGAGGCTGAGCCGCAGGTTCTTGAAATGACGGGCGATGAACTGCAGAAAGTGATGCACGCCTATGGCACGAACGGCATTATCACCGAAGTCGAGATGCCTCTGACCGCCAGTTACGACTGGGTGGATGTTTTGGTCGGGTTTGACGACTTTATGGATGCAGTGCGGTTTTCAGATGAACTGGCCAATCTGGACGGTTTGCTGACGAAGAACATTGCGCCGATCGCTGCACCAGTTCCTCATGACTATTTCCTCCGGCACCAGAAATTCATCCGCAAGGACCAGTCCGTTGCTGTCTTGATGATCGCCCCTTTCGCGATGGCTGCATTCGATGCGTTCATGGAGCGGCAGTCCAAGGGGGAGGTGCTCTATCGGTCGGACAAAGCGTCCGACGAAGATCTGAAACGCCTCCCGCCGGCTTACGAGCTTTCGTGGAACCACACGACCTTGCGGGGGCTCAGGGTGGATCCCTCAATCACCTATCTCCAGGTTCTTTATCCATTTCCCAATCAGGTCGAGCTGGTTGGCAAGATGCATGAGATGTTTGGAGATGAGGTTCCGGGCCATCTCGAATACGTGCGGTTTGATGGCAATGTCACATGCTTCGGCCTGCCGATTGTTCGCTATTCCACCGAGGCTCGGCTCGAAGAAATCATCCGCCTGCACGAAGACAATGGCTGCCCGATTTTCAACCCACACCGGTATACGCTTGAAGAGGGGGGGATGAAGCAGACGGATGCAGTCCAGCTCGCTTTCAAAAAGCAAGCCGATCCGAAGGGGTTGCTCAATCCGGGCAAAATGATTGCCTGGGAAAATCCGGATTATGATTTCGAAAGCGGTCAGGTGTTCCTGTTTCCGGGTCTGCAACGGGCCTAATACCAAGTTTCAGTTCAAATGCCGGCCGTGCTCCGGCAAAAAGCGATGTAAAAGGCCAAACGCATGCGCGTTCTCGTGGTTTTCTGTCACCCTTGCGAAGAAAGTTTCAATGCGGCGCTGTGTACAGCTGTTGTCGAGACGCTCGAGGCGGGCGGTCATGACATCCGATTTACGGATCTTTATTCCAAAGGCTTTAACCCTGTCATGAGCGCGCAGGAGCGGCGGGGCTATCATACGCCTCAGGCCAACACGATCCCCGTCGCCGATGATTTGGCTGACATCAAGTGGTGTGAAGCAATTGTCTTTGTCTATCCGACTTGGTGGTTCGGTTTGCCTGCCATGTTGAAAGGGTGGCTGGAGCGAGTCTGGGTGCCGCACGAAACCTTCATCATGCCAACGGACACGAAGGGGCTGCAGCCCAACATGCAGAACATTTCCCACATAGCGATCGTAACGACCTGCGGGGCCAGTTGGTGGGTGTCAAAGCTTGTGGGCGAGCCCGGGCGCAAGACGATCATGCGCGGTATCAAATTGCTTGCCAAACCGGGATGCAAAACCCGGTACTTGGCACACTACAAGATGGATAGTTCAACACTGGAAAGCCGCAAAAAATATATGGAGATGGTCAAAGAAAAGGTTTCCGCTTTTCTGAAGTGACGCGTTTGCGTCTCTTTCTCTTCTGCCTGTTTCTCGCTCATTGGTGCCTGATTTTTAACCGTGCATATGCTTTTAGCATTTAATCCATTGAGGTCATGCAACCTGCAATCCGTCTAATGTGCTGTTTTTGTTTGTAGTTCTTCAATTTTACCGTATTTGGCACCGCCCTTGCTTTGTCGTGAATGTGCAGCGCGCCTAGGGATCCGGTCAGATGACGCAGGACCGAGAGGTGCAAGCCGGGCGAGCAGATCGTGAGGATCTCACATAGCCCGGTGACACGGCGGGACAAAAACCCGGGAGACAACTGCACGAGGTTTCGCGCGCGCGAACCTTCCTCCCGGACGTGCGCAAAAAGCCTCATGACGGAAGCCCTCGGGATCTCCAAGGGCCCAAGACAGGAGACGCGCACAGATGCTGAAATCAATCGCCAAGGCTTCCCTGCTCGCTGCAGCGCTTTCAATGCCCCTCTCATTTTCCGCGCAAGCGGAAGTCAAGACTGACTTCAAAGTCTGTTGGTCGATCTATGTTGGCTGGATGCCCTGGGGCTATCTGCAGGACAGCGGCATCATGAAGAAGTGGGCCGATAAATATGGAATTGATGTCGAGATCGTGCAGATCAACGACTATGTGGAATCCATCAACCAATATACTGCGGGTGAATATGATGGCTGCTCCATGACGAACATGGACGCGCTCTCTATCCCGGCAGGCGGTGGCGTTGACACAACGGCGCTGATTGTCGGTGACTACTCCAACGGCAATGATGGCATCATTCTGAAAGACAAGACTGAGCTTGCCGAGATCAAGGGGCAAACGGTCAACCTGGTCGAGCTCTCAGTTTCCCATTACCTGCTCGCGCGGGCTCTTGACACCGTGGGGCTAACCGAGCGGGATCTGACTGTCGTTAACACCTCCGACGCTGACATGATCGCAGCTTTTGTAACGCCGGATGTGACGTCTGTTGTCACCTGGAACCCGCTTTTGTCTGAGATCGAAGCGCAGCCCAACGCAACCAAGGTGTTCGACAGTGCCGGGATCCCGGGCGAAATCATCGACATCATGATGGTCAACACGGAAACATTGGCGGACAATCCGGCCTTCGGCAAAGCACTCACCGGTGCCTGGTACGAAGTGATGGATCTCATGGCAGAGGGCGATGAAGCAGCCTTGACCGCGATGGCTGAAGCTTCCGGGACCGACCTTGCGGGCTACAAGGCGCAACTCGCGACAACGAAGATGTTCTACACGCCAGCCGAAGCTGTGGAGTTCGCCAAGTCAGCTGAGCTGCCAAAGACGATGAAATTCGTCGCCGAATTCCTGTTTGACAAGGGCATCCTGGGCGAGGGGGCTCCAAGCCCGGAGTTTGTTGGTGTCTCCTTTGCCGATGGTTCGGTTTATGGCGACAGCAACAACGTGAAACTCCGCTTCGATCCGAGCTTCATGGAAATGGCTGCAAGCGGCTCGCTCTAAGGCCGTCTTAACTTGTCCCGGTTTTTGCCGGGACAGGTTCTCAAGTTCCTCCGTCCGGCTTCGAGACCCTTCATGCGCCTCATAAACCGAACTCCGTCGCGGTTTACCGCTGTTGCCTTGGGACTGCTTCCCTTTGTGGCGACGATCGTGACTTACGCGATTGCCAGTCACTACAGGCGGCTCGACAATCCGGTCGACAAGCTTTTGCCCTCCCTTGAGAGCATGGGGCAGGCGTTCTGGCGGATGGCTGCTGTTCCGGATAGGCGCTCCGGCGATCTGTTGTTGTGGATCGACACTTTCGACAGTTTGATGCGCCTTGGAACCGGAATGGCGGTTTCCACGCTCCTGGCAATCCTCTTTGGGATAGGCATCGGGTTCATTCCGCACATACGAAGTGCTCTTGCCCCTTACCTCGCTACGTTTTCGCTCATTCCGCCGATTACCATCCTGCCGATCCTTTTCATCACGTTTGGACTCGGAGAGGTGTCGAAGATTGCGCTGATCGTAATCGGGACTGCGCCGGTGATGATCCGTGCGACTGCGCAAGCTGTGCTCGACATCCCCCGTGAAATGATCATCAAGGCTGAAACCCTCGGCGCCTCCGTCTGGCAGATGATTACCCGGCTGGTGTTGCCGCAAGTCCTGCCAAAACTGATCACCGCCCTGCGCCTCGGGCTCGTGCCGGCCTGGATCTTCCTCATTTCTGCAGAGGCGATCGCGTCCACCACGGGCCTTGGCTACCGCATTTTCCTGGTTCGGCGCTATCTCGCGATGGACGTCATCCTTCCATATGTCGTCTGGATCACGCTGCTGGCATTCATACTGGACCGGCTGCTGCTCCTCCTGTCCAAGCGGGCCTTCCGCTGGAACCATATGGCAGGTGCCGCGCTATGACCGCCCCTGCAAAACTCTCCGTTCAAGGGTTGTCGAAATACTATGACGGCAACCCGGTCCTGGAGCGGATCGCGCTTGAGGTGGATGCCGGATCGTTTTGCACGATCGTCGGTACGTCCGGGTGCGGCAAATCCACGTTCCTGAGGATGCTGCTTTCCCAGGAACATCCGACTCATGGAGAAATCCTTCTCGACGGGACGCTGCTGCCCAAGGAGCCAACCCCGGATCGCGGGATCGTTTTCCAAAAATACTCGGTCTTTACCCACCTCACTGTCGTTGAAAACCTGATCCTGGCTCAGGAGTTTGAACAAGCACCGCGCCTTGGCAAACTGTTTGGTGCCCGCCGGAAGTTGGCCATTGAGCAGATTGAAGATGTCCTTGAGCGGATTGGTCTGGCCGCAGCGAGAGACAAGTATCCGGCGCAGCTGTCCGGGGGGATGCAGCAGCGCCTCGCCATCGCGCAGGCCTTGATCAAGAAGCCTTCGATTTTGCTGTTGGATGAGCCGTTCGGCGCGCTCGACCCCGGCATCCGCCTCGACATGCACGACCTTCTGATTGGTCTTTGGAAAGAGACAGGCATGACGATTTTCATGGTGACCCACGACATCCATGAGGCCTTCAAGCTCGGCACACGGCTGCTCGTTTTCGACAAAATCCGGCACGACCCGCAAGCGCCAGAGGCCTACGGGGCAACCATCACCTACGACCTTCCACTCTCCGACCAATCCGGCGGCGAGCAAAACGCACCGGCTGATATCGCGAGTACCATCCGATCGGCCCCGAAACCCGACATTCAGATTTCACAAAAGACGCATTGAGGAACGCCATGAGCATCTTTCGTCCAGACGGTCCATCTACCCGGCAGCGCGCAGCCGGGTTACTGGGACGAACCAAGACCGAACGTCACCACCATCCTGATTTCGACAAGCTCCAGCTGCGCGGCTGGAAGGCGGCGGAAAAAGAGGGACTGCTGCCCTCAGCTGCCTGGGAAAAGGAAAAGGCATGGGCATTGCGCATGGGTCTGACCGGCTCAGACAGTCTCACAGACAAGTCCATTCCAACGTTTGCACGGGGGGAACTGCCCCACTATGCCGGCATCAACACCTTCCTGAAGGCACCTTACATCGAAGACGTCACGCAGGTTGGTGCCTATGATGCCGCGGTCATCGGAATTCCGTTTGACGGTGGCACCACCTACCGGCCGGGAACCCGGTTTGGCCCGCAAGGCGTCCGTAAAATCTCTGCGCTCTACACGCCTTACAATTATGAGATGGGTGTCGATCTCCGCGAGCAAATGACGCTGTGCGACGTCGGCGATATCTTCACGATCCCCGCCAATATCGAAAAGACCTTCGACCAGATTACCCGGGCCGTGTCGCACGTTGCCTCATCAGGTGCGTTGCCGATCATGATTGGCGGCGATCATTCCATCGGCTTCCCATGCGTTCGGGGCATTGCCCAGTGCACATCCAAGCGCATCGGCATTGTCCACTTCGACCGGCATATTGATATCCAGGAGAAGGATCTTGATGAACGCATGCACACCACGCCGTGGTTCCATGCAACGGATTTGGTCAATGTGCCTGCGGTCAATCTGGTCCAGATAGGTATTGGCGGCTGGCAGGTTCCGCGCGAGGGGGTGGAAGTTGCCCGCGACCGCAACACCAACATCTTCACCATGCGCGATGTTGAGGAACTTGGTTTGGCGGAAACCGCAGCAAGGGCTTTGGAGCTCGCCTGGAAGGATGCGGATGCCGTCTACATTTCCTTTGATATCGACAGTGTCGACTGCGGATTTGTTCCCGGAACCGGCTGGCCGGAGCCGGGCGGCTTCCTGCCTCGTGAAGCGCTGGAATTGGTTTCCCTCGTTGCCAAGGAAGGCATTTGCGGGCTTGAGGTCGTTGAGGTCTCGCCGCCTTACGATTGCTCCGACATCACAGCTCTTCTGGCAACGCGCGTGATCGTCGATGTGCTGGGCACTCTCGTCTCTCATGGCAAGATGGGGTCGCATAAATCCATCATTGACAAGCCGGTTTTGATCCCGGCCGGACCGGACGTGGAGTAACGACATGGGTCACAGCCATTCACACCACGGCCATCACCACCACCATGATCACGATCATACGCATCCGCACGATCATAATCATGGGGGCCCGGATCATCTGCATTCCCATGTCCACGGGACGTCTGCGTCTGAACGCGCTGAGGAATTGCAAACTCTGTCAGCGAGTTTCATCGACGGTTTCCGGCAAGCCGAGGACAAGACCAGTTATCTCAGGATCGCCGGTATCCCGTTTCAAAAGGAAGGTGCTGACGGCTTAGTGCAGCATCTTGTCGATGCGCAGATCGTCAGCAATTGGCAGATCGGCACTGCCTCGCCTGCCTTCGCGTCGCGCGAACTGGTCTACATGCCGTTCCCCGGTGGCATGGTCGAGCAGCGTGAAACCATGACATTCACGTATGTCTCGCTGACCGAACGGGCGGACATCGATCTGCTAACGTTGTTGTCCCATCGTCTGGAAGCCGGAGCTGGCGAGTAGGCCTCGGTGCAAGATCTGAATTGAGGCCGGTCATGTGTTCTCCAGAACTCAAGTGATTGCATGATATTGGAAAGCAATTTTGCAATCACTTGGGTGAAGCCCGTACTGGAGTGCTGGTCTCATTTGCTCTTCAGCCAAATGACACCAGCACCTGATGTCCAGGTAGTCTGCCAGTCACTCTGAACCATTTGTGCCCCACTGTTGATGCCGGTTATTCATCTTTGATTTCAGAAAACTTGACTCGCAGGCTCCGGATAATAATGTGGTCCTATAACCTGAAGGCAAAACTCAGATTATAGAGTCCTCAGATATGCTTGTTTGCAGTTGCAATGTTATCTCAAAGTCGGCCGTTGAAAGTGTCATCCAGAGCTTGCTTGATGAGGATCAGTGGCAGTTGATTACGCCGGGGCGGGTGTATCACGCCATGAAGAAGCGCGGCCAATGCTGCAATTGTTTTCCGAACATCATAAATATTATTGTCGCCGAGACTGAAAAGTATCATCGTCAGGCCGAGACACCTGAAGCGGAAATTATCCCGTTTATTGCTAAGATCCGATCTGAATACGATCGTACCCAGGCGGTTCGGAACCAACACTCAGATGCGCGCAGCGCTTGATAATTCTTAGCAATATACGTGACCCATAAGGACGTTTGAGCTGCTCATACGAAGCACCGCTAATACTCGTCGTCCGGTTGCTGGACACAATGGCAGCGGCTTTGGGGCCTCGTTTTTTCTAAATTCTTGTTGCCGCTGGATTGCAGACGATGATCGCCCGAGCCGAGTATGGGTTTCACGATAATATACGCAACTCGGTGTTTACCTTCCTGATACGTCGGTCCCCGATACTCTTTTACTAGCAAACAGTGATTTGGATGCGGATGGTACAGTGTCGGCAAGTGATGTTCCGTGTGCAGTTCGAGCGCAAGGACGTCAGTTTCCGAAAAGGCACATCATGTAGGGAAGAGCATTGGATGACGCTTATGACTAAGCGCCAGATTGGGATTTAAAGCGATTTCTAAAAACCCTTGATGCCGTCGCCGGAGAGAATTGGAGCTTACTATGACTGTCCTCAATATTAGCCTGACAGAAACACTTACAACCAAGCTCACCAATCCCGGCGCTTATGCGTATGCCGTTTACTTCGCACCAGGGACGGATGGGACAATCCAACCCTTCTGGACGACACTGGTTGACAATGGTGTGGTTCAAGGAACAGGATCTTCTGCGACGCTGGATCTCCCGGAACCTTATAATGGTGGCAAAGTCTACGTTCTTGTCCAAAGCCAATCCCCGACCGCAACACAGACCGACCTGACGAGCATCATAACCCAGGAAAGCGATATCAACTGGGAGAATGCGCAAACCAATCAGTACCGCGTCGACAGTTTTGAAGTGTCCCTGCTTAACCAGACAGGGGATGCTGGAAACCTCACCTCTGTGCAGGGCTTCGGGCTGCCGATGGAGCTCTACATCCCATATGGACAGGACAGTTCCGGGGCACTGATCACGCAGAGCAGAGGGTACGATGTAGACGGCGAGACGATTTTCACGTCAGTTTCGGACATCCATGCGAATGCCGTCGAAAAATTTACAACCGGACCGCTGGCCGGGACCTATCGTGCTGCGATTTCGCCGGCTGAAGCGGTTGCGCTGGCCGAGCAAAACCCGATCCCGGATGTCTTTTCCCAATCCGATTGGACCGCTTATGTCGACAGCTTGAAAAAAGACACAGGCATTATGCTGTCGGGGTTCTTCAACGGAGCTGCCGATGCCAACGGGATTTATCACAATGGCGGTTTTTTCGGATACGAGCTGGAGTGGTCTGCAACAGATAACGCGTTCTGGCTGAATCCGGTTGCTGAAAGTCATATCAAGGGCTCGATAAAGATCACTGCTGAGCAACTTGCCAACAGCATCTATTCGACCCTCGGCGATGTGGAAATCTATTCAAACCGTGATGATGCAACGCCCTACACGATCCAAGGCGCCTCTAGCGCGGAGATGAACACCGGGGCCAACAATCAATGGGGTGAAGTTCTCACAGAGTTTCTGACGGGGTTTACCGCTGGCTACTACGGTACATCAGGCAAATCGCTCAATTCCAATGTCTCCGACAGCATTGATCTGAACAAGAACTGGAACTGGGATCCGACCTACGCCTTCGGCAAAAACCTTTTCGGTGATGCTGCAGTCTTCCAGGATCCGTATGCAGAACTCTTTTTCTTCAAGTCGAATTCATACGGATCCGGTTACTCTGACAATCTGATGAGCGCCTATGCGGAAGGCGGGCCTCTCATTCCAGTGTATTACGATGGCGCCAACGTCCAGACGATTGATCTGACCATTTACGATGATAGTGAGACGCCGTCTGGGTACACCCAGCCTGTCATTTATAATTACATCGCCCCGCCCGGACACAGCGATCTGTTTCGCGATCAGTTCGATGAGACATCCTATTCGCCTGCTGATTTGAGCAACCTAAAAGGCGCAAACATAAGCCTTAATTTTTTCAATCAGAACATCATCTTGAAGGATGATACCCCTGTTGCCCTCAAAGTGTTTGTTGGCAATGAGGACGGTATTCCGACGTTCCGCACGATTGAATTTCAACCTGCCGCCAATGAAACGCTCTGGCAGAATTGGACCATCCAAGATGTCGGAGGCGTTTGGGAGGCTCAACCCGGTCCGGCACAGACTGATGGGGCCATGGTCATCTCCAATATGCCCATCGCCGAAAATGGGACGGTTTGGTATCAGCTGGTTATCGGGTCGGGAGATACTGCAAAGACCGTCAATGTCTATGCAGAGACACAGGACAGCCTGTTTCTGAATCCTTCGGTCTCGGGACAGAGTGGCAGCGTCGCAGCTGATGGCCTCGTGATGGTTTCACCGGAAACGTCAACAGCGGACACGATCGTCAATTTTGCGTTGGATTTCCTCTACAGCGGGAGCACGACGTTGCATCCCTCCCTGTTTACCTGGAATTCCAATACATCCCATCTTTCACAGCTGGCTGAGCCGACCGCGGTGGTTGCCGGTGTCTTGGGCGAGAGTGGTTTCGAGGCAATCGCTGGGCAAACCAGTGTCGATACGAATGCTGTGACAACCAACCAGTCAAACTTGGTGTTTGGCTGGACCGGGGAGAACCCGAATGCCACGTCTGGCACAAATGAGTGGTTGAAGAATTACACCAACAAGATCAGCGCGCAAAACCTGGCGCAAATCACCTTTAAGCAGACCGGCAGTCCAGACCTCGCACCGGTCCTCGCCACTGCAGATATCGACGGCCGTTGGAGCACAGATACTGGCAAGGCGCTCGGCAACGGCATCTACACGGTGCTGATGACCGAATATTTCAACACAGGCAATCAAGTCGGCAGTCAGATTGGCCGGACGTCGAAGGAACTCACAGTCACGGTTGCTCTAGATGAGTTGTCTCTTGTGCAGTCGTCGACCAATGCAGGCTTGACCTTTGAGACCGGGTCAAATCCTGACAGTCAATCCGCCGGCAATTGGGTTGAGTTTACCCTTGGCGCGCAAGGTCCAGCGTCCGGCTCGGCCGTTCTGCTCTATGTCGTGGATGCATCTGGCAATTATGTCGGCCGTGATGGTTCAACAGGTGGAGATGTCACCCTGGCGGAGGCCATCCGGGGTGTTCTGGGTGGTGGGCAATCGGGAGCCGCTGCAGTCCAGCAGTCTGTCTATCTGGAGACGGGGCAGGAGATCCGCTTTGCCCAACTGACCGGTCAAGACACGGTCGACACCACCGTGACAGCTGCGTTCCAGGCCGCCGGCGGTGGCGGGTATGACATTACTTTAGGCGATGTCACGCTCAGTGCGGCAGTTCAAAACACCCTAGATGAAGCAGCGATCCTCGCCGACGCGCAGCGGCAAACCGACATACCGCTTGTATATCTGGAACAGGGCACACTCCATGATATCACCGCGTCGGGAACCAGCACTTCGCAACATAAGTTCGGTTTTGTACGCGTCGATGTTGGAACCGACGGCAGCTTGAAGATTGATGGAAAAACGCTGGCCGAAGTCCGGGCATTGGGGGCCAAAGCCAAAGACCTTGTGGATGGCGGTTTTGAATATCTCTATTCAGGCTCGGCTGCGACGGCGGCCTGGACTGTATCGGGTGCAACAGGATTCTATGCGCCGATCTTCTTTGCCGACGATGGGTCGCCGTATTTCATCGGTGACAGCACCCTGGATGGTGCTGGCCAGATCCGGATCTTGGGAGAGAACACGTTCGGTCTTGAAAACGGCTCTGGAATAAGCGGGTCTGACGCGGATTATGCAGATCTTGTCATCGCGTTTGACACAGGCCGGAGCGCGACCGGAAACGATTTGGTCGCCGGCAGCGGCAATGATGATGTGCTTCTTGGCAGCTCCAACAACTACGCGCTGAATGGCGGCAACAAACTGGACACGGTTGTCTATAACCGCACGACGGATGACGTGGGACTGTCGGGCACCCGAAGCGGGGTCACGGTTACGGATGGGGATGGCACAGACACGCTGGTCGCGGTTGAATTGATTGTATTCACCGGTGCGAACGGAACCGGTCAGGACCGTGTTCTGGTCATTAATCCTGACAGTTCAACGGTAACCGGAACCTACGGATTTAACGAGGCGGCTTACTTGAGCAGCCATGCGGATGTTGCAGCAGCTGTTGCAGCTGGCGCGTTCTCAAGTGGTGCGCAACACTATGCATTGCATGGCAATTCTGAGAACCGTGCCGCGGACCTTCTGTTCGATGCTGAGTTTTATCTCGCGGACAATGCGGATGTCGCAGCCGCTGTCGCCGCCGGCATTTTTGCTTCGGCCTCAGAGCACTACGAGTTGTTCGGCTCTTCCGAGAACCGGTCGGTCAATCCGCTGTTTGATGCTGAGTATTATCTGGCGCAAAACACCGATGTTGCTCAAGCGATTGTCAACGGTGTGTTCGTCAGCGCTTATCAGCATTTCCTTAGTCACGGCGATCAGGAAGGCAGAGCTGCGTCGATCCACTTTGACACTGCCACGTACCGGAACGAGCAGGGGCTTGATAGCGGCACTAACGCGCTGGAACACTTCCTGCTAATCGGCCTCCCACAAGGCATTACCGCTCCCACCGCAGCGGATTTCATTGCTAGCGGGCTGGTATGACTTATGGGCAACGGGTTCGCGGTTTATTGCCAATCCGCATAAGATACCGATGCTAATGCGCCGGTTTTAAATGACTGAAAAGCCAGTAACAGCTGCGCTTGTGCGGGCTGCGTCGGAGCACTGGAAAATTATCTAGCGTCCCAGTTTTTAGTGGTAGCACTTGCGCCGCGACATCTTTCCAATGCCCGGATTGAGCGTGTTCGTCGGATCGCAACGCATGTAGTGATCAGCCAAGTCCGGCTTGGCCTTGTAAAGATGCCCGACGTTGTGCTCTGCCGGATATTCTGCTCCGCGCTGATCGAGGATTTTCAGCATCTTTTCTTTCAGCGCTTTTGGGTCGTGGCCCTTCTTAACGATGTAATCCTGGTGGAGGACATGGCAGAAGAAATGGCCATAATAGAGTTTGTGTACCAGGCCGTCTTCGATGTCCTTGGGCAATTGTTCAAACCAGTCTCGATCATCGCGGCGTAGGGCGATATCGAGCGCTAGGATGTCCTCCACTTGGTTGGAGTGTACCGCCTGATAGCGAACCGCAGCGCCGGCTGCGGCAAACCTGTGCAAGCCGGCAATTTTGCCCTCTCGAGGGGTGCAGGAGAAGTAGCTGCCTTCTTCTTTCTGAAAGAAGGTTTCTAGAAACGCCTCTGCCTCTGCAACGCCACCATCTCGCATTTTCAGAATGAGATGGTGTTCGTAGTCGTTCCGAAATCTTTCCATACGATCGGGCAGAACATTCGGCCATAGTTTGGTCACGACCTGCATGAAGCGATCAGTCAAATTTGAGGGGAGCAGTGGGATTTTCGACAATCGTGCGTCAACCCAACCCTTCATGGCGAAAATGCCCGGCAAGCGGTCCGTGCCCAACTTGTCGATCAGGACTAGAGTATCTTTGCCGTAGTTTTTGGAGATGTCGTAGATCTCCGAGTGCATGTATTCGCCGGACACGGGCAGATTTTCGAACTCCGCCAAGATATGCCGGCGCAGTCTAGTTAGAACCTGTGTGTCGTTGGTTCCGATATAGAAAACGGCTTCTGCGTTGGGCTTTGGATAGGTATCCAGCCGGGCCGCAAAAACTGCGAGCTTGCCTGCGCAACCCGATGCCTCGTGGAGCCGTCTTTTGTCTGCGTTGAATCGAGCCGGGCTCGGGCTATCGATTTCGCGAACCCGGCTGTGATATTCGGTATCGGATGCTTTGAGGTTTGTGTCCTCGATATCTTTATCCGAGTAGTCGCCGGCTTCGAGACGGCTAAGGATTGTTTCCGGATCGTCACCAAGTGAAATGCCAAGGTGATTGACGAGTTCCAGAGTCCCGTCCTCACGGATTTGAGCAAACAGGGCCAATTCCGTATACGAAGGACCACGTTCGACCAGAGACCCGCCCGAATTGTTGCACACGCCGCCAATAATTGACGCCCCGATGCAGGACGAGCCGATGACTGAATGCGGTTCCCGATCAAGGGGAGCCATCAGCTTTTCCAGGGAGAACAAAGTCGCGCCGGGGAAGCTCACGATCTGCTTACCCCCGTCGATAAGCTGTATCTTGTCCATGCGCTTGGTGCTCAGCACAACGGCTTCGCGGTCATATTCTCCCTTAGGGGTCGACCCCTCGGTCAATCCGGTATTAGCTGCTTGCATGATGACGATCTTGTCGGCTTCAACACAGGCCTTCAAAACATGCCACTGTTCGAGGAGTGTGCCGGGCTGGACCACTGCAAGGGCGGTACCTTCACCGGACCGGAAGCCTTTGCAGAAGCGCTCCATCGACCGCGGGTTTGTGATCACATGCCGGTTGCCGACAATAGCCTTAAGTTTGGCAACCAGCTGCTCGCCGTTTCCCGCAGTTTCACTCGCCTGCATTATCGTCTCCTGAATTCAGGTCCGGTCCGGGTGATCACCTTATCAAGCTGCTTCGCGAGACCGAAGGTTTTCCCGGCTCAATTGGTCCAGGCTTGTGATACCCATGAGCTTCATGTCCCGTTCGATCTCAGTGCGCAGGTTTCCAAGTGCGCGTTCAACACCTGGCTGCCCAGCAGCCGCAAGAGCGTAGAGATAGAGCCTTCCGCCGGAACAAGCCTTGGCGCCAACCGAGAGCGCTTTGAGAACGTGTGTGCCGCGCTGAATGCCGCCTTCACAAATCACATCGATCTTGTCGCCAACCGCATCAACGATCTCGGCCAATTGATCAAAGGGACTGCGGGAACCGTCCAACTGCCGGCCGCCATGGTTGGAAACCATGATCCCTGTACAGCCAATATCAACGGCACGTTTGGCATCCTCAACGCTCATGATGCCTTTAAGGGCGAACTGCCCGTTCCACTTTGCACACAGTTCTTCCGCATCCTTCCAGTTCATCGACTGGTCCAGCATGGTCGAGAAGTAATTGCCGACCGAAACGGCAACGTTCGTTCCTTCGCTCACGTACCCAGACAAGTGAGGCATGTCGAACTTGGGCTTCGTGTAGAAGTTCCAGGCCCACATGGGATGCATGGCAAAACTCATCAGCGAGCCGAGTGTGAGTTTTGGAGGTGAGGTGAAGCCGGTTCTGAGGTCGCGTTCGCGGTTGCCGCCGGTGATGGTATCGACCGTGAGGGCCATGACTTCGAAGTTTGCTTCGCGCGCTCTTTCCAAAAGCGCATCATTCAATCCGCGATCTTTATGGAAATAGAACTGGAACATCTTTGGTGTGTTGGCGATTTGGGCAATTTCCTCAACCGTGACGGTCGCCAGTGATGATACACCAAACATTGTGCCGTATTTTGTTGCTGCACGAGCAACGGCCCGCTCACCGTCGTGGTGGAACAACCGCTGCAGCGCTGTTGGCGCGCAGTAAATCGGCATATCGAGTTTTTGTCCCATAACCTCGACACTCATGTCGACATTCTCAACACCTGCGAGCACGTTCGGCACCAGATCACAGGATTCATAGGCCTCTGTGTTCCGCCGGTAGGTCACCTCATCGTCGGCAGCCCCATCGATGTAGTTGAAAATGGGTCCGGGGAGGCGCTTCTTTGCGAGTTTCCGGAAGTCTTGAAAATTATGGCAATCGCTCAGTCTCACACCGGAACTCCCTATGTCCGAAATCGGTATTTCATTATTGGTATACTTTTCTTACCAATTTGAATGCGTGCATTCAAGGCGACCTTTTGCCTAGAAGTCGAGTTGTGGTGGGTATGGGGCAGTTCGTGATGATGGTTCTTTTGAAAAGTATTTGAAATCAATATTTTGATTGAATTGGTTCTCAGGTTTCTGGCTATCTCAGCATTGAAAGTGCAAAACATCTTTTCCAAAAAAGACGGCTAAGCCGAGCCATAATGCTCCTTTGAACCAACCGCGGTTGCGTCTGAACTGCAGAGGTAGAGCCAATGCTGGACGTGCTTCGGGGTAAAAGACTTTATGTTTGCGCGTCGAAAGCATCTTGCAGTGCGCTTATGAAGTCAGACGTGTCGTAACCAACAGGCAGACTTGCATGAGCGTCTGGGTCGATCTGTCTGTCTTCTTCCAGTAATCGCAAAAAACGATTGATTGCGGCAATCGCATCAAGAGACACAGGATCAATCAGCATAATCGCGTGAGCGAGGACTGCACTGCGGGTTCTGTCCGCCTTTCCGCGCCGGATGCGCATGGCAGTACCAGCGAATTTCCGGCCGTTGAATTGGACGTTGAATTCCCCGTCGCAGAATGCACCCGGTTGCCATCCCCGGGTTGCCCCGTTGCCCAGCGCTTGTTCAATCGGAGAGCATAAGCGATCGTATTCTTTCTTTAGATCAACTGCTTTTCCAGGCTGTGTCGCGTAGACATGGGTCACATTCAAGATGCCCGTGCCCTGAGGTGTGACGTCACCACCCGTGCTGCGCAAATTGATCGGCCAGCCTTCGTTTTCGAGCTGACACGATGCTTTATCGAAGTTTGTTTTGTTGCTGAGGCTTTTGGGCGAGACGAGACACTGCGGGCTTTCCCAAAACCACAAATGCCGACGATCCGGATTGTGGCTTACGTCATCTAGGAGCTGCATTTCGTGCGCCAAAGCGTCCGCTGCGTTCATGAAGTCGATCAAGTGTCACCCTTCGCTCATTCGAACATTCTGCCGACCATCTGGGTCTAATGGAACGCTGATTGGAACACAACTCGGGCGCAATCAACCTGCTGGAAGGTGAATTCGCTAACGTAGGCTTTCTACGTCTTCGAGCTATTTTGGCTGCTCACCGCAACAGCTTGGCCATTTGGAACCGTGCACCTACGGTGTTGTTTCAAACGGTTGGCTTCACTACCAATTGGCAAAAGCAGCTTTTCCAACGGATCGGTTGCAAATGTCCGTTGTGAGTGGGAGCCCAAGGATGGCGGAAAAACCAGTCTGGCAATTGAGCGCAAGCGAACTTGTCGCGGAAATCATCAATGGCCAAATCTCGGCTCAAGCGGCCACGGCAGCCACCGTCGATCGCATGCGGACAGTGAATGGTCATCTCAATGCCGTTGTCGATGACATGGGCGATGAGGCACTTGAGCGTGCACGCGCTCTTGATGCGCACATGGAAAACTCCGGACCGGTCGGCCCGCTCCACGGTGTACCGGTGACCATCAAGGTCAATGTCGACCAGAAGGACAAGGCAACCACGAATGGCGTGAAGGCGTTTTCCGAGGTCATGGCGCCAGATGATGCGCCGTTCGTCAAAAACCTGACCAATGCTGGCGCAATTGTTATCGGCCGGACGAACACACCGGAATTTTCGTTCCGGGCGACAACGACAAACGACCTTTATGGGCGCACGCTTAGCCCCTGGAACGAGTGGGCTTCCTCCGGCGGGTCGTCCGGTGGGGCGTCCACAGCTGTCATGAGCGGGATGGGCCCGATCGCCCACGGCAACGACATCGGCGGTTCTTTGAGGTTTCCCTCTGCAGCCACGGGTGCGGTGACGGTCAAACCGGGGCTTGGCCGCACACCTGGCTGGAATCCCTCTCAAAGTGCCGAGCGCGGTTTGCTTGCGCAACTGATGTCTGTCCAGGGTGTCATTTGCCGGGAGGTGCGGGATGTACGCCTCGCCATGAAGTCCGCCGTTGCATATGACCCGCATGATCCCTGGCAGGTTCCCGTACCGTTTGAAGGCCCTGCCCTGGACCAGCCAATTCGCATTGGCTTTACGAAAAACACCTATCAGTTCGAAGCCCATCCTGCGGTCACGAAAGCCTTGGATGCGGCACGCGATTGTCTGGTTGATGCCGGTTATGAAGTTGTTGAGATCGAAACACCGGACATTGGCGAGATCGGTGAAACCGGATACCGCGCGCTGATGGGCGAGATCAATGTCCTGATGCTGAATGATATCCGGACACACGGCAGCGCCGAAATCAACCGTATGTTTGACGAGTACTTCGAACTCTTCCCCCCGTTTGAGGGGGAGGAACTGCTCCGCCAAATGGCGCGGCGCTCGCATTTCATCCGCCAGTGGAACCTCTTGCTTGAGGACTACCCGCTTGTGCTGACCCCCTTCCTGCCCGCACCGACCTATGCCTGGAACCGGGATGCGGAGGGTAAGGATGGCATCATGGAAGTGCTCGGCTGCGGGATCTGGTCCTTTGCCATGAATTACATGGGCCTGCCGGCCGGCATCGTGTCGCCCAGCATGCATGACGGACTTCCGGTTGCCGTTCAGATGGTCGGCAGGCGCTTTCGCGAGGACATGATCCTTGACGCACTGGAAGCGGTCGAAACGCGCACCGGCATCATGGCGCACAAGCTGTTTGACCGTGAGCAGGACTAACCTGCTCTCATCGCATGAAACGCCGGTGAGACTGGCTCAGATGCCTGACGGGGCACGACTTGGCCCAGCGCCCCGTCTCGGTCATCGCTCTATTCGGCTGGTGCGACCTTCAGCGCTCCGGAATTTGCGCTGCGGCCGGAGGCCTCCGGCATCTTCGGTGTCCAGGATCTGAGCCGCAATGCATTGCCGAGGACAAAAACGGAGCTGAGCGCCATCGCTCCGGCAGCAAAGACCGGCGACATGAGAATGCCAAAGGCCGGATACAATATCCCTGCAGCGACCGGGACCAAGGCCGTGTTGTAGGCAAAGGCCCAGAAGAGGTTCTGCTTGATGTTGCGGATCGTCGCCTTGGAAAGGGCGATCGCGTTCGACACACCGGCGAGCGAGCCGGACACCAAAATGACGTCCGCCGCCTCGATCGCCACATCCGTTCCGGTCCCGATCGCAAGGCCGACATCGGCCTCGGCCAAGGCCGGCGCGTCGTTGATCCCGTCACCAACAAATGCAAGCTGGCCATGCGCGGCCTGCAGCGCCCGGACCGCTTCCAGCTTTCCCTCCGGCAGAACTTCTGCGATGACATCGTCAATGCCAAGCCGGTTTGCAATTGCATGTGCCGTGCGGCTGTTGTCCCCGGTGATCATTGCAACCTTGAGACCAAGCGCATGCAGGGCGTCTATTGCGGCGGGGGTGGTCGGCTTGATCGGGTCGGACACGGCGATAATGGCGGCAAGCTGGCCGTCCAGCGCGGCATAAAGCGGGGATTTGCCCTCATGGCCAAGACGTTCGGCAATGTCATCAAAGACCGACACATCCTGTCCGAGCCGGGCCATATACCGGTCCGCGCCGATTTGAACCATTCGCCCGCCGGCATTTGCAGCAACACCCATACCGGTCAGGCTTTCGAAATCACTTACAACTGGCAATGCAAGACCTTGTGCCTCGGCGGCTTCCACAATCGCTTGTGCGATCGGGTGTTCCGACTTTGCTTCGACAGCTGCGATATGGGACAGCACCGTTTGAGCATCGAAGCCGTTCGTGACCTCAAGGTCGGTCAGGCTCGGTGTGCCCTCGGTGAGTGTTCCCGTCTTGTCAAAAGCAACGACGCGCACTTCCTTCAAGACCTGCAAGGCTTCGCCCCGGCGGAACAAGACCCCCATTTCGGCGCCCCGTCCCGTCCCGACCATGATTGACGTTGGTGTCGCAAGGCCCATGGCGCACGGGCAGGCGATAATGAGGACGGCAACGGCGTTCACGAGACCAAACGTCAAAGCGGGATCCGGCCCGAACACAATCCAGACGCCGAAGGTGAGAAGAGCCAGCGTGATGACTGCGGGCACGAAGTACATGGTGACCTTGTCCACCATCGCCTGGATTGGCAGTTTGCCTCCCTGAGCCTCTTCTACCAGCCGGATGATTTGGGCAAGCATCGTGTCGGTGCCGACAGCAGTGGCGCGAAACACCAGGCTTCCGGTCTGGTTGACCGTCCCGCCGATGACGGTTGCCCCGGGTTCTTTTGAAACCGGTACAGGCTCGCCCGTGATCATGCTCTCGTCGACAAACGTTGCCCCTTCGATCACCTCGCCATCCACCGGGAGCCGTTCGCCGGGACGCACTTCGATGATCTCACCGGCCGCAACGCTGGAAACCTCGACCTCAACAGTCTTGCCGTTCCGCCGGACGCGCGCCGTCTTTGGAGCAAGTTTTACCAGCCGTTGGATCGCTTCCGAGGTGCGTCCCTTGGCCCGCGCCTCCATCCACCGTCCGATCAAAATGAGCGTTACAATGACGGCGGCCGCCTCATAATAGACGTTGACCGTTCCGTCGGGCAGAAGAGCCGGTGCAAACGTCGCGACCACCGAAAACAAATAGGCGGCGGCTGTTCCGACAGCCACGAGACTGTTCATATCGGGGGCGCCCTTCAAGAGGGCGGGGATGCCTTGCCGGTAGAAAGACCGGCCCGGACCGAACAGCACCGCACTGGCAAGCGCAAACTGCAGCAGCCAGCTGGTCTGAATGCCAATCGTCTGCGCGATCAGGTGATGCATGCCCGGGATCAGATGACTGCCCATCTCAAGGATGAACACCGGCAAGGTCAGCAGTCCGGCGACCATCACCCGGGTCTTCAGGTGGCTTGTTTCGTCGTCCCGTTTCAATGCCGTATCTTGCGCGGGATGGTCGTCTTGCCCAATTGGGCGTGCGGATTTGCCGGTCTCTGAGACCGCTGCAATGAGTATTGCGATATCGGCGTTTCCTGTCACTTCTGCACGTTCTGTGGCAAGGTTCACGCTGGCCTCAGACACGCCCGGAACAGACAGCAGCGCTTGTTCCACACGCCGGACACAACCGGCGCAGGTCATCCCGTCAATCGCAAGGTGAGTTGTCTGTCTTGGGACCTCGTACCCCAAGCCCTCGATCGTGGCGATCAGAGTTTGGGTTTCAACTGCGCCGTCAAAGCGAACCTGCGCGCGTTCGGTAGCAAGATTGACATTGGCGTCCGCAACGCCAGGAACATTTTTCAAGGCCTGCTCGACACGGCCAACGCAGGACGCGCAATGCATGCCTTCAATTGGTAGAGATATGGATTTCTGAAAACTGGAGTCGGCCGCCATGACGCGCCATCCTTCATCTTTGAATTGGTTATTAAACCCAAGATGGAGCTTCTAGTCGCTGGAAGGTCAAGGTCCGGTATTCTACATATCCGAATAGTGGGAGAACATTACTCTGTCAGCGATCGATTATGATGTTTCTTGTAACAGTGCGGCGCAAGATGGCTATGCGCTCTGCAAGCTGTAACTGAAGCGAACACGCGCTTCTTCGGTAACTCTTCGAAAACCTCTACTGATCACTGCACGGCGGTCATGTTCAAATGCTGGCCGGTACCGGGCCGTGTTAACAGCTTGCCGTTATCGACGACGATTTCGCCGCGTCTTATTACGGTCTCCAGATATCCTTTGAGTATTTCACCCGCAAAAGGATTATAGCCCACATTGTCATGGAGGGCGTCGGGCAGTTTATGCATCCGTTCCGGGTCCCAAATCACAAGGTCTGCATCTTTGCCGATGGCAAGCGAACCTTTGGTTGTGAGACAAAAAACTCTCGCGGGCGCTGCCGATGTGAGTTCGACAAACTTGGCCAAGCCACCACGGCCGTTCGACACCATCGCGTCGAACAAGAGAGGCAGGCGCAGCTCCAATCCTGGCTGGCCATTTGCGATCTTTGGGAAAGGCGCATCCGGCCCGTGCCGGAACTTGCCACTTTCATCCATTCGGTAAGGGGCGTGATCGGAGGTCACGAGCTCGAGTTCTTGGCCAAGTGCGGCCCAAAGGGCGTCCTGATCTTCCTTCTGTCTTTGCGGCGGGCTGCAGAGGAATTTTGCGCTGTCCGGCCGATCAAGAATCTCTTCAGTTTGAAAGAGGTAATGCGTGCAGGTTTCGGCGTGGATGTTGCCACCGCGTGCTTTTGCCTTGCGGACGATCTCGACACCTTCTTGTGTTGAGATGTGGAAGATCATCAGCCGCGCGCCTGTGAATTCCGAAAACCGGCACATGCGCTCGATTGCCTCGATTTCGGCAAGCCGCGGGTGAGACTGGGCATGGTATCGCGGCGCGGTTTTGCCCTCCGCTAGGAGGGTGGCTGTGGCATCGCGGATCATGGCGTCGTTTTCTGCATGCACACACACCAGCGCGCCCGCATCCCTTGCCGCGCGTAAAGTGGTCAGGATTTCGCTATCCTGAAGGCGGACCTTGTCATAGGTGGTGAAGATCTTGATAGACCGATGCCCATCAGCGATGGCTGCCTTCAGATCGCTGACGTTCTCGCCGGACGTGTCCGCAACAATCATGTGAAAGGCGTAATCCGTCATCGCGCCAGCAGCGGCAAGTTTGCTGTAGTCGGCGAGGACATCGCGAATGCGCATGCCCGGGTGCTGTGCGGCAAAGGACACTGTGGTTGTTGTGCCGCCATGGAGTGCCGACCGGGTTCCTGTTTCGAAGGTGTCGGCATTCATTACGCCGGCTCCGGACATCTGTTCGATATGGCAATGGGTATCCACGCCGCCAGGCAAGACCATGCGCCCCCGGGCGTCGATTTCCGTGTTTCCTTTGGGTAAGTTGAGGCCGGTTGCCGCAATGCGCCCATTCACAATGGCAATATCACCCTCGGCGTGCCCTAGTGAATCTCCAAGAATACCATTGCGGATCACAGTGTCGTAAACGGGTGGGATCATGCTTCGCTCCTCTTTGCAAATTCAGAATACGGTTGGTATACCAAAGATGCAAACATGACCTGTAAAAGGCGCTAATTAGGTGTAGGAAACTCATGCCGGTACAGCAGGCAGCAGAGCCAAATTTAACAGAGCATACCTTGGAGCGGCTTCGCAAGATGATCCTTTGTGGTGATCTCGCAGCTGGTACGCCTTTGCAAGAGCGCGCCTTTGCGGAGCGTCTCGGTGTATCGCGTACACCGCTTCGGGAAGCGATAACCCGATTGATCACGGAAGGTCTCGTCACTCGAAGTGCTCGGGGGACGCCGACTGTTTCCCGGATTTCGGTGTCCGAAATCGTCGAGATCTTACACGTGCGCCGCTTGTTGGAATGCGAGGCGGCGCGGCAGGCAGCCAGCGTCAACTCGGCCCCCGAGGATTGGTTGAACTTCAAGGCTACGATCGAGAAATTCCTTGCAAATGATCGACCGGATGCCGTCACTCATGCCGATTTTGATTTTGATTTACACATGCATATTGCCAAAACCGCCGGATCCAAACTGCTGGCAGAGATGATCCAGGGCCTGAAACTTAAAACCCGCATTTACGATCAGGGGGAAATCCCGTCGCGTTTTGAGCCTGGAGCTCGTGAGCACCTTGAAATCATAGACGCAATTCTGGTCCGCGACCCGGATGCGACCGAAGCTGCCATGCGCCGGCATATCGAAAATGCCCGCGAAGCGATCCTGGCGCACATTCATCGACTTTCCTGACTAAATATTAGTCAAACCCAATTTTTGACCCGCGCAAGTCTCTTGCGCGGGTTTTTGCTGCATTGACACCTGGAGTTCCGTTGGTATACCAAAAAGCAATAAAGAGAGTGTTGTAGCAATTGCCCTTGATGAATCGGCATCACAGCAGCTCCAAATTAGGCTCTTGTGTAGCCACGATGGGGCGCGAGAGTAGGTGTTCCAGGAGCGTGATTTGGGGCCGCAAAAGTGATGCAATCGCGCCCGGTGCCTGGAGATGCCCGCATGACCATCTATGTGATCAACCCCAACAGTTCAGCGCATGTCACAGACGGGATTGATGATGCCATTGCTCCAATGCGTCAGATGTCGCCGGTTCCGATTTCCTGCCTCACCCTGAAAAAAGGTCCTGCGGGGATTGAAACGCAGGCGCATGTCGATGGCGTTGTTGGTCCCCTCCTGAAGCTTGCCAGCGGCTTACAAGGAGACGCATCTGCTTTTGTGGTTGCTTGTTTCTCTGACCCTGGTCTGGCGGCGCTTCGGGAGGCACAGACCGTGCCGGTTCTCGGCATTGCGGAAAGCGCCTATCTCCAGGCCATGATGCTTGGTCAACGTTTTGGGATCTTGTCTCTGGGCCGCGCTTCCATTCAGCGGCATATCCGATATCTCGGTGCTCTTGGCCTTCGGGACCGGCTGGCTGCAGATCTGCCGCTCGGGCTCGGTGTTCTGGATCTCGCGGATGCGGACAGGACCGTCGCCCGATTGGCAGAGGTTGGCGAAACGCTGAGAGATCAATTTGGCGCCGATGTCCTCATCACGGGATGTGCGGGGATGGCGCAATATCGAACACTGATTGAAGAAAAGACAGGTTTGCCGGTTGTTGATCCGTGCCAGGCTGCAACAGCTGCCGCGATCGGTCAACTGGCGCTGAGAACCTGCGCATAAAAAGGGGAGTATCGGGTATGACCCGACTGACGGAAGAGGCGCAGGGCGTCTACGTGATTGCTGTGACGCCGTTTAACGATAATGGCGCTCTCGATATGGAGAGTGTCGACCGAATGGTGGATTTCTATCTGGAAGCCGGTGCGACCGGATTGACGGCTCTGGGCATGATGGGAGAGGCACCCAAGCTGACAACAGCTGAGTCCCTGGAGGTTGTTCAAAGGATCATTGCCCGATTGAACGGGCGTATTCCCTTGGTCGTGGGCGTTTCGGCGCCGGGGTTCGCTCAGATGGCGGAACTCAGCAAAGCGTCGATGGATGCTGGTGCAGGAGGTGTGATGATTGCACCACCCGGCAACCTCAAGACCGATGCCCAGGTTGTCACTTACTATGCTCAGGCAGCTGATTTTATTGGCGATGTGCCATTTGTCTTGCAGGATTTTCCGCTGGCAACGGGGGTGCATATTCCGGTGAGCGCCATTGCCAGGATCGTGGAGGACGTCCCGACTTGTGTGTGCCTCAAACATGAGGACTGGCCGGGTTTGGAAAAGATCTCCGCGCTCCGTGCGGAAGGAACGCTGACCCGGCGGATCTCCATCCTGTGCGGCAATGGCGGTTTGTTCCTGCCGGAGGAAATGGACCGTGGAGCAGACGGTGCGATGACCGGCTTTTGTTACCCGGAAATGATGCGGGACGTCGTGCGCAATTCGAAGGCCGGTGACGCTGCGCGGGCGCGCGACCTTTTCAACGCTTATTTGCCGCTAGCCCGCTACGAGCAGCAGCCGGGTCTCGGTTTGGCCGTGCGGAAATACGTGCTTGCCAAGCGGGGTGTGATCGGCAGCGCTGCCTTGCGGCGGCCAGGTGCCGGGCTCACCAAAGCGGCGCAGGCCGAAGTCGATGCGCTCTTGGCGCGTCAAGAAGAAAGACTGAAGGAATTGAACTGATGGATCTTGGGATCAAAGGAAAACGGGCGCTTGTTCTTGGTGCTAGCCGTGGTCTGGGGGCTGCCATTGCCAAGAGCCTTGCGGCAGAAGGTGTCGATGTGATCGCCGCGGCCCGGAATGCGGATGCGATCACAGAGTGGGCAAAGACGACAGATGGCTCTGTGACGGCTCAAAAGCTGGACGTGTCGAATGCCGCAGAAGTCGATACGGTACTGGACAGCCTGCTGGAAGCTGGAAACATTGATATTCTGGTTAATAACGCGGGTGGCCCACCTCCGGGACGCAGCACGGATCCAGCGCGTAGCGACTGGATGGCACATTTCGAGACCATGGTTGCCAACCTGATCCATATTGCCAACCGGTGTCTGCCGGGCATGGAAGAAGCCGACTGGGGCCGGATCGTAACGATTTCCTCGTCCGGTGTTGAGCAGCCGATCCCGAATCTGGCCCTGTCCAATGGTCTCAGATCGGCGCTCGTCGGCTGGTCCAAGACACTGTCCACCGAAGTCGCGTCGAAGGGGATTACCGTCAATATCGCAATGCCCGGGCGCATTCATACGACCCGTGTCGATGAGTTGGATGCAGCGGCGGCCAAACGCTTTGGCAAGAGCGTCGAGGACGTTGCAACACAGTCGGCGGCCGCCATACCGGCGGGGCGTTATGGCCGGCCGGATGAATTTGCGGATGTCGTTACCTTCCTCTGTTCAGAGCGTGCGTCCTATGTGACGGGCAGCAAGATCCGGATTGACGGCGGCAGCATTCGCGGGATTTAGAATGTTTGTATACAGATCGATATCTCAGTTGCCCGCGGCTGATTGGTAGCGTGTTTTGGCGCGCATCCCAAATGTCAGCTGCGGGGAAGAAAGCTTCCGCTCCAGTTGCCGCTTGCTGAAGACACCTTGCAGATCTCCAGAAGCGAAACACCAGACCGTGCCTTAGTCGCCAAGTGGCTGTGGTCCTGTGCGGCCGTGATAGGCGGTGAGGGAGGCGCGGATGCGGCGGAGGTTTTCTTTCGTCGTGTCCGCAGATTCTTGCGCCACTGCGGTCGCAAGTGCATCGATCACCACCAAATGGACATATCGTGAGGCTGTCGGTTTGAAGATCGCGCGATCCTCGGGGACGTCGATGAGGACCGGAACTTTGGCTGCGGCTGCAAGCCTGGTTCCCGGTTTTGTGATGCAAATCGTGGTCGCGCCATAACCATTTGCAATGTCAGCAGCGCCGACGATTGCATCTGCTTCACCGCTGGCCGAGACCAGAAAGAGCGTATCTCCGGGCCCGAGCGTTGCGGCCCGCATCTGGAGCAGATAGCTGTCACTTACATGGAAGGACGGTATACCAAGCCGGAAAAACCGGTTTGCCGCTTCTTGCGTGATCATGGACGAGCCGCCGCCGATACCGGCAAAGAGGATTTGCCGTGTATTCAGGATAACGTCCCTGGCTGCATCCAGCATGTCCGTCTCGACTTGCTTCCGAAGAGTGTCGACAGAGGCATAAAGCGCGCCGATCACCTGGTCTATGGCCGTGTTGGTGTCCGGAACGTCGGGTATTGTGTTCGCGCCCATGTATTGAGCGCTCACAGCCAGATTCTGCACCAGGCGCAGCTTGAAGTCCCGGAAACCTGAACATCCCAGACTGCGGCAGAACCGGATTACCGTCGGTTTGCTGACCTCACAGTGATCGGCCAAATCACCGATTGTCATGTTGCTGATCGCATCAAGGTGACTCTTGACATAGGTCGCGACCCTTTGCTCCTGGGCGGCAAAGTTCCCATCCAGATTGTTCAGTGCGGACAGAACGTCAAAAACACCCGGTCCGCCTTTTTGAGGAGGCCGCATGGGAGTGCCTGCCGCATCAGGTGTTTCAGTTTCGAGTGTAACTTCAGGGTCATTTGTCATGAAACTAAGTTACATATCTCTGTCTAAACAATCAAGAAACTCCGAAGAAATCCGCGAAATGAAGCTAATTTTGTAACTAAATTTCATTTTTGCGTTGATCTTGAGGTCATTCGATGTCATAAGCGTAACTTAGTTACAGGCCGCATTCTGGGAGGAAGATGTTGGTTCAGGATTGGGCAACCATAACAAGCGAGCGGGTGAACAAGGTCGTCGAGTTTGTTGTTGCGGGCTTGATGCTCGCGCTTGTGCTCGATGTCTGGCTTGGCGTCGTCGACCGCTACTACTTCCGTTGGCAGTTGCCCTGGCCGGAAACGCTGGCCCGCTATCTGATGATCTGGGCAGCCATGCTCGCGGTCTCCTCCGGTATCGCCCGGCGCGATCATATTGGGCTTACGGCCTTTGTCATGATCTTTCCGGTCTCCGTAAGGCGTCTGGTGCTGATCGCGGCTGATCTGCTGTCGCTGGCACTCTTCCTCTATGTCACCTGGTACGGAATAGCTTTTGCCCAAAGCGGTGCTCCACGGCACGCCATGATCTTCGGCATGAGTCTGGCGCCCTTCTATGCGGCGATTCCCGTCTCCGCTGCATTGTGTTCGGTTCAGCTTGTTCTTGTCCTCTTGCGGGATCTCGGTGGTTACCTCGACAAACCCGTGTTTTCCGAACCTGTATTGGAGGACGGACAATGATCGTCGCCATCTCATTTGTCGTTCTGATCCTTTTTGGCATGCCGATTGGATTTGCCATTGGCCTTGCTGGTGTCATCGGTCTGATTGATATGGGTGGCGGCTCGTTCCTTGCGATTGGGCCGAGCAAAATCTTCAACGGACTAAACATCTTTCCGTTCCTTGCCATGCCGTTTTTCATTCTGGCCGGTGAGATCATGAACGGAACGGGCATCACGACCCGTTTGGTGAAACTCGCTCAGGTTCTGGTTGGTCGCTTTCGCGGCGGTCTTGCCCACACCAACATGCTGGCGTCCGTCTTCTTTGCTGGCCTGACAGGATCTGCGACCGCTGATGCTGCAGCGTTCGGGCGGACGCTCGTGCCGGCCATGGTCAAGGAAGGTTACAAGCGCGATTACGCCTGCGCTGTCACAGCCGCCGGCTCGATCATTGGCCCAACCATTCCGCCATCCGGTCTGATGGTGGTCTATGGTTCGCTTATGGGTGTTTCGATCGCAGGGCTGTTTGCGGCAGGCATCCTTCCGGGCCTCGTGATCTGCGCCGTATGCATGGGCGTCATCGTAGTCGGGGGTAAGCGGGAAAACCTGCCGCAAGCCTTGCGCGGGGCCAGCCTCAAGGAAGTCTGGCAGACATTCGTCTCCTCCCTGACGGCACTCGCTATGCCGGTTATCATCCTTGGCGGAATTCTTGGCGGGATCGTCACGCCGACAGAGGCAGCTTCCATTGCCGTTGCCTATGCGCTCTTCATTGGTGCCGTCGTCTACCGCACGCTGACCTTCAAGAACTTCTATTCCATGCTGGTCCGCACTGCACGGATCACCGGTGTCATCTTCGTCATCATCGCCTTTGCCAGTGTGCTGGGCTGGTGGATGAGCTTTGAACGTATTCCGCAGCTCATGGCGGAGACGGTCCTGAGCCTTTCAGACAACCGGTATGCCGTCATCGCCATCATCATCGGCCTTTTGCTGGTTGTCGGCATGGTCATGGATATCACTGCAATCCTGATCATCCTTGCACCAGTGCTTGTGCCTTTGACCGAGCAGGTTGGTCTCGAGCCGATCCACGCCGGAATCATCTTCGTCCTTGCGCTGAACATTTCGCTGATGACACCGCCTGTCGGCGCCTGTCTGTTTGTTCTTTCCTCCGTGACCGGAGAGCGCCTGGAACGCATCTCGGTGAAGTTGATGCCGTTCCTGATCGCCGAGGTCGCCATTCTCTTCGTCTTCGCTTTCTGGGAGGACGCCGCCCTGCTCCTGCCCAGACTCCTTGGCTTTGCCAGCTAACCAAAACAAACACCAGAGAGGGTAATCACATGAAACGGACTGCACTATCTGCGGCGCTTGCCGCCACCTTGATCGCCAGCACCGCCTATGCGGACGGAGGCGTCATCCGCTTCGGTCACGACAACAAGACCGACCCGTTTGAAAATCCGGCTCATGCTTGCACTGCCGTCTTTGACAACCTCGTCACCTCCGGTACCAACGGCAGTGTTTCTGTCGAAGTCTTCGGCTCCAACCAGCTTGGTTCAGCGGCAGAACATGTTCAGCAGGTGCGTGATGGTCTGCTTCAGGCGACGCTGACCTCTACCGGCGCGCTTGCCAGCTATTATCCGCGCATTGATGTTCTGAACCTGCCGTTCGCATTCAACGGCAATGCCGCCACCTATGAAGTCTTCGACGGAGATTTCGGTAAGGCGCTTGCTGCAGACATTGAGGCTGAGCTCGGTGATGTTGTTGTGCTCGGGTTCCCCGACACTGGCGGTTTCTTTGCCGTCACGAACTCGCAGCGCGAGATTGCCAACCTGGCTGACTTTGACGGCATCCGCATCCGCACGATGACCCTTCCGTCACACCAGACCATCGTCAAGGCGCTTGGAGCAGAAGCGTATCCGCTGTCCTGGGGCGAGGTTTATTCCGGCCTGCAAACCGGCGTGATTGATGGTCAGATGAACCCGGTTCCGATCATCTCCTTCGCTAACTTTGCAGAGGTCCAGGAATATCTGACGCTAACCAATCACCTGTTCTCGCCGTACACGTTCTTGATGAACCGTGCCTTTTACGAGGGCCTGTCTGACAGCGAAAAAGCCACTGTGCACACTGCCGCTGAGAACTGTGTTGCAGCCAGTCGGGGTCTCTCCCGCATCATTGAAGCTTCCGACCGCGGTCTTGCAGGGCTCGCCGATGACATCAAGGTCACCGCGCTCAGCGATGAGCAACGTGCAGAGATGGCAGCAGCCACACAGCCGGCATTCGAAACGCATGTCGCAGAGAACCTCGACCCGAAGGCCAATGAGCTGCTGGTGAAGTTTCGCGATGCGGTCAACAAGGCAAACGAAGCCTCCTATCTGAACTGATCGGCACGGCCGGATAGCCGTCTGAAGAACTTGCCGGAGGCCGCCAAATGGTCTCCGGCATATAACAAGAACCCGGACAGGACTTAATCCATGCGGATCTTCTGTGCATCGCTCGCCACAGAGACAAATACGTTTTCGCCTCTGCGGACCGACTTTTCTGACTTCAAACAGAGTTTTTATGCAGCTCCCGGTGCTCATCCGGAAACGCCAACTCTGTGCAGCGGTGTTTTCCCCGCGCTTCGCCGGGCATCTCAGGACCTTGATTTTGACCTTATCGAGGGGACGGCCACTTGGGCCGAGCCCGGGGGGCTTTTGAACGCCGCGACCTGGGTCTATTTGCGGGACGAGATCCTCGAACAGGTTCGGGAGGCCTTGCCGCTGGATGCCGTTGTTCTGGGCCTGCATGGAGCGATGATCGCAGATGGCTGCACCGATTGCGAAGGTACTCTGCTGGAAGCCGTTCGGGGCATTGTCGGACCGGAGACGATCATCGGTGTCACTTTTGATCCGCACAGTCACCTTAGTCAGAAGCGGGTCGACAATGCGGACATCATCACCGTGTTCAAGGAATTCCCGCATACGGATTTTGCCGAAACGGGCGAAGCCTGTGTCGCACTTGTCTTGCGGGCCTTGAGGGGTGAAATCAAACCGGTCGTATCCGCCTATGATGTCCGCATGATCGATATCCTGCCGACCAGTCAGGCTCCAATGCGCGGTTTTGTCGACCGCATGAAAGCGCTGGAAGAAGACGGAACCGTGCTTTCAGTCTCAGCCATTCATGGGTTCATGGCCGGGGATTCTCCGGACCTTGGTGCCAAGATCGTTGTTGTGACCGACAATGACCGGTCAAAGGGGACTGAAATTGCGACGCGTCTGGGCGAGGAACTGTTTTCCTTCCGGGGGCAAACGAAACCTCAGTTTTTGACAGCATCGGCCGCCTTGGCCAAGGCAGCCAGAGCGGACAAGGGCCCAGTGGTCGTTGCAGATGTCTGGGACAATCCAGGTGGTGGCGTTGCCGGTGATTCCACCTTGATGGTGCGCGAAGCTATGGCCCAGGACCTCCAATCGGTGGCGTTTGGAACCATTTGGGACCCGATGGCCGTGCGGCTCTGTCATGCAGCCGGGGAGGGGGCACGTCTCAACTTGCGCTTCGGCGGCAAAACGTCCTCGACCGCTGGTGATCCGGTCGACGCGACCGTGACCGTGCTCAAAAACCAGCGGGAGGCGGTACAAAGCTTCGGCATATCGATTGTTCCGCTGGGCGACTGTTCTGTCATCCGACTTGGCGGCATCGATGTGGTGCTGAACTCCAATCGCAGCCAGGCATTTTCGCCGGATCTGTTCACCAATCTCGGCATCGACATCACGGCCAAAAAAGTTCTAGTGGTGAAGTCGACCAACCACTTCTACGGTGCGTTTTCAAAGATTGCGGCGGAGGTACTTTATGCCTCTGTTGACGGTCCTTACCCCAATGACCCCAAAACGACGCCCTATACCCGTTTGACGCGCCCGTTGTGGCCGATCGTCTCCAACCCATTCGAAATGGCCCTTGCATGAGTTTTGAAGATATCCAAACGCCGGCAGTTCTCGTTGATCTCGACATCGCCGAGGCAAACATCGACGCTTATCAGGCCTATTGCACGAAACATGGTCTTGCCCTGCGCCCGCATATCAAGACCCACAAGCTGCCGTTTCTGGCGAAGCGCCAGCTTGAGGCCGGAGCAACCGGCATCACCTGCCAAAAGATCAGCGAAGCCGAAGCGATGATCGCGGACGGTGGCATCGATGATGTCCTGATCACCTTCAATATCCTGGGAGCAGAGAAGCGGGAGCGGCTCAAAGCGTTGGCCGGGAAGGTCCGCTTGAGTGTCGTTGCGGATAACGCCTCAACCGTGAAAGGGTTGTCGGAGGCATTTTCAAACACCGTCAGCCCGCTCACCGTGTTGGTTGAATGTGACACCGGCGCGGAGAGGTGCGGCGTCACCAGTCCGGAAGCGGCGCGAGACCTGGCGCAAATCATACACCAGAGCCCCGGCCTCACCTTCGGCGGGCTGATGACCTATCCGCCAGCTGGTAGGGAAGCAGAGGTTCAGGACTGGCTCATCAAAGCCCGGGACATGATCGAGGCAGATGGCCTGAAGGTCGCGACAATCTCGAACGGTGGATCCCCGGGGATGTGGCAGGCGGAAAACGTGCCAGTTGCGACCGAATACCGGATCGGCACATACGTCTACAATGACCGCTCCCTGGTGAGCCGGGATGTTTGTGACTGGGGCGACTGCGCGTTGACGGTTCTCGCAACTGTTGTCTCTGTGCCAGCAGCAGACCGGGCCGTCATTGATGCCGGTACCAAGGTCCTGACCTCCGATCTCCTCGGACTGAACGGCCATGGCCACGTTCTTGGCCGCCCGGACATAACCGTTGATGCCTTGTCGGAAGAGCACGGAGTGCTGCGCGCCGAAACCATTGGCCTTGAGGTGGGTGACCGGATCCGGATCGTGCCCAATCACGTCTGCGTGGTCAGCAATATGGTTGATGAGGTTCAGCTTATCCGGGGTGAACAAGCGTTAGGGCCGTCGCCCGTATCTGCTCGTGGCAAGGTGGTCTGACCCATGGTCGACATACTGTGTATCGGGGAACCGCTTTTTGAACTCAATGAGCAACCGGACGGCTCTTTCTTGCCCGGGTGCGGCGGCGATGTCTCCAATGTCTGTATCGCGGCAGCGCGGCAGCAGGCTTATGTCGGATTGGTCGCCAATATCGGCACAGACACCTTTGGTGAAAAACTTCAGGAAACCTGGCGGCGCGAAGGTGTGTCCACGAAGTACGTCACGTCAAAGCCGGGCGAGGATACTGGGATCTATTTTGTCCAGCATGATGCGAACGGACACAAGTTCCTCTACCGCCGTAAGGGCTCGGCCGCGTCCCGGATGACCCGGAAGGATATCCCTCAATCCGGCATCACGGATGCATCGCTGGTTTATGCCTCGGGTATCAGCTTTGCGGTATCGGGTGAATTGCGGGACGCCACACGACACGCGATTGAAATCGCCGTCGCAAACGGCCGGACAGTGGCCTTTGATCCGAATTTAAGGACCGCGCTCTGGTCGCTGGACGAAGCCCGCGCGGTGACGCATGAGGTCATGAAACACTGCGATATCGCCTTGCCGGGCCTTGAGGATGCCCGTGCGCTGACCGGGCACACAAGCCCAGAAGAGATCGTCCGGTTCTACCACACCCTTGGTGCGCGGATCGTTGCCCTGACGCTCGGTGCCGATGGTGTTGCCGTCTCTTGCGGGGACGGTGTTAAGACGATTCCGGGTGAAGCCGTGGAGACGGTTGACGCGACCGGTGCCGGAGACTGTTTCAACGGTGTCTTCATGGCCGCGTGGCTGCGTTCTGGTAATGCAGTCGAAGCTGCAGGCATTGCCAATCGTGCTGCCGCGCATTCAACCACAGCCTATGGCGCGGTCACCGCGCCCCGTATGACTCTTTCCTCTTAAATTTAAAAAGGATGCTTGAACATGAGCCAAGCCACGATTGAACGTTTCGGCGGCGGCAAAACGGGTGCCGGCGGACAACCTCTTCC
>ERZ1023282.49-NODE-49-length-73555-cov-8.986000_pt1 | contig 73555 bp, 42 predicted proteins | sample MGYA00521262_ERZ1023282 | MGnify/ENA primary metagenome ERZ1023282 (study PRJEB32759, sample SAMN07749867) | skin metagenome | biome: transportation; feature: city; material: polyester macromolecule | host: Homo sapiens | place: Hong Kong:KT line | collected... | reverse complement strand
AGACATCTTCGCCACACGATACAACTCATAATAATTATTCAACAAAATACCCGGATACAACCCGCAAACTACAGAGCCAAACATATACATCCCCAACGCACGTATGGGCATAGGGAAAAGAATAAATAAAAATGTTAATAGAGAAGCAACTGGCAAAAAAAGGCCTATAGCTACATCTGCACGAAGAAAAAGAAACAAACAAAAATTAACCGCAATACCTATAAATGGCAAAGAAAACAACACCACATAAAACGGCAAATTAGGACCCGTCATAGGATGCGACGGCGCAACCCGCACCGCCAACCCCACAATAGGCCACCAAATCAACACCTGAGCCCACAACGCCCAAAACGGACCCCAGCCCCAATACACACAATCCCGAATACGCACCCGCTTCACTTACTCACCACCCACAAACTCAACATCAGAACCCTCTACAGGGTCAACATCCTCATCCCAAGAAACTCCATCAGCACCAGAGAATTTTTCCTCACCCAAAACAATACCCTCAGAATCTCGCACATTCCCAGACCCACGAATATCTCCAGGAACCTGAACATCGCCCGGATCTTGTATATTTTCCGGATCCAGAACTTGAACCTCGCCACCATACATACCAAAACCATCAGAATCAACGCTCAAAGGAACCGGAGAAGGACCAGGAGACGGCACAGGATACGCAGGAGCACCCTCAAAATTCAAAAGCCTATCCACCCAATACTTCTTCGCAGCATCAGACAACGCCACCAAACTAGCATTCGTCGTAGAATTCAACGATAACGGACCAAATTCCCGATACTGACGAGGCACCGGCATCGGATGTTCCAGCCCCATCTGCCGATACGATCCCAAATACTCAGGAGCCTTCAACGGCTGCCCCAAAGGACCGACCTTCACATTCCCCAATTTATGATTCTTCGGACCGAAATTACCCACTTGGCTCAATGTACCTCCGGACAAGAAGTTATACACCTTATCCCCACTCGATGTAGGATTACCTGACAGACCAGCCCACAACTCACCATTAGCCACACTCATACTGCCAGCAAAACCAGCTTCCAAACTCTTCTGCCCAATACCGTTGGGTTTAAAACCTAAGTATTTCGCCACAGAACCAGCAGCAGGGTTTGCCAAGCCACCCAGTATATTACCTGTAGCGCCAGTAGCCGTATACACACCTGCTTCGCCCCAGTCCCAATCCTTCGCTGGGTCCAAAGCAGTCTGCACGCTATACGCAGCAAAATTCGTGGTCCCCCCAGTAGCACCATTCACCGCAGCGTTAGCACCCACAGCCTTTAACCGTTGACCTACAGTAGGTTTCGCTGTTCCTGATGAAGACTTACCCGCCGACGCAGCACTAGGCGTATTAACCTTACCCACCTGGGCAGGGCCAACAGGCCTTACGCTTGAAGCGCCCTTCGATCCGGTGGCCACGAGAGGAACAGCTTTCCCTTGGCTGGCGGACACCGTTACCGTCCGCGTAGGGATCCCTGAACTTACACTGGTAGTAACACCCTTAGAACCAGCGGCGACTACCGGTACATTTTCCCATGCCACTACCGTTGGGGACGCCGAAGTAAGTTTCGACTCCACGGTTGCAGCGCGAGTAGCAGTATTTGAAGAATTGATGAGTTTAGAGCCCTGCGGAATGAACTTGGTCTCCGCAGCAACTATGCGCTCACTCGGCTGAACCACAGATGCCGTAGAGGGCGCAAAAGTACCGCGAACTTTAGAAGCTCCCTGCACAATCTTAGGCACCACCCACGTCTCAACACCATAGGCGACACCATAAGAAGCAGCGGCTGTAAAGCCTCCAGAAACGCCTCCAACAACGGCTGATAAGGCCACATCACCAGTGTCAACATATCCGTCGCTCTTCAACGAAGCATCAGAGTTCAACGTTATTCCGGCGCTTATAGTACCACCGGATACGACGCCCGCTACAATTGCTGCACTTAAACCGGGAATAGGTATGGAAATAACAGCAGCAACTACGCCAACCGCGATAAGCACATGTGATACCTCTTGACGGTTCCTGCTCAGCCATCCGTTAAAACTCGTGTCTTTTGCGAGTTCAACAGAAACCTCCGTCGTCCCCCACGGATCCACCATGTTCATTGGGTTAGACCCCACGAAAGAGTATGCGTCTGCGAACCACGGCGAACCGGCTACTGGCGCTAGCGGATCAGTCGAAAGGAAACGCTTGGAGGCTCCATCAAAAGTGCGAGCGCCCATCACGTCTAACCCAGCGACCCGCACGCTGCCTGCGCCCGTGAAAGAAACCCCGGCAGGCAGCACCTGGTTAAGCGGATCAGAACTTCCGAAGCCAGGCATGTGAGCCATACCTGAGAGGTCGGGCACGCCCCATGGATTAAACCCCTGTGGAACGCCTACTTGGGAGAACCCACCGTCATTTTCTGGGGCAGTGACAGCTCCCACGCCCAAGACCTGTGGGGTATCAGAGAGCGAATCCCACAGCACTGGTACCGAAGCCCTGTCAGCACCGGTTATCTGCGCCAGTTCACCCGCAGCATCAGTCACCAGACGTACCCGGGACGCCACACCGCGCACACCCAATACCTCTGTGTGGAAGGCATCAGAATTTGACGTAGTTGTCACCGAGGAGAGACCGCCCCATACTCCCCACTCATACTCGCGGGAAGTGCGAATACCCTGATTTGAGGCAGTATGCTCACGTACGCGGTATCCGGCGGTATCATACTCATAGGTTGTTGTGAGGCGATTAATAACTTCACGGTGCAGCCCCACAAACTCCGGGGCGATAGCGGCTGCGTACTCCAGGGTCTCGGTCTGAACCAGCTGGTTGAGAACGTTATATTCAAAGGAGCGTTCGCTCAGGAGCGTGCGTGCTTGCGGCTCTGCATCTTCAAGATCGTCCAGGCGGTAAAGCTTCTCGGTCATCATCAGACCGTTGTCGAAAGCCCACTCATATTCATGGTTACCCTCGCGGGCACCTACCAGTTGACCTGCGGCGTCATAGGAGTACATCACGAGGGATTCGCCGGTCTGAACCCCCACAACACGACCCTCAGCATCACGGGTGATCTGGGTCCGCTCAGTAGATACAGTGAGTCCCTGATTCTTAGTACTGCTCACAGCGTTAGAGACGTTTTCGGCCGCCAAGCTCTTACCGTATTCTGAAACCCGCCCCGATGCGTCAAACTGCCAGGTAGAGACAATATCCCCTACCTGCGCACGAACAAGCTGCCCCATCACGTCATAGGAATAGGTGGAAACAATGGGCTCGCTCTCACCTATGCTGCGGGTTTCGCGGCGCGTCACATGACCAGCGCCATCGTAGACCACCTGCGAGGTACCGTAAGGGGTCACGGTACTCGTGCGGTTACCATCGGCATCGTAAGCATATGTGAGCGTGTAGGCACCCGTTGAGACAAAGACGTTGAGCGCCTGTACCTGGCTCTCAACATCCGTAAGTTCAGATACCTTAGGCTCTTCATTCGGTACCTGCGGGTCAATGACCGCGCTTCGGGAACGCTTGATGAGCTGCCCAGCGGAGTCGTACTCGTAACGGTGCTCAACATAAGCTTCTTCTGGCGCACTGGTATCAAGAGCCTGAGCTGTCGCATAGTCACGCACCCACACGATGCGTCCCCGTTTCTCACTACCATACTGGGCAATACGCACACCATCGCAGAAAGCATACCGAAGCTCGCCACCACGTTTGTAGTCGTACTCATAGGTGCGCTCATGCACACCATCAAAAGCGCGGATCAGGCGGCCAGCCGCATCATACCCATATTCATACGCAGTACCCGCCGCGTTAATGGTGCGGGTCAGACGGTTCAAAGCATCATACTCGTAGCGGGTGACCTGCCCAGTAGAATCCATAACCTGCGAAATATTGCCCGCAGCGTCATACTTCATATGGGTGCGGTTACCCAGCCCATCAACGGTCTGAATCAGCTGACCAGCAGCATCATAGGTAAAACGGCGATAACCGTACGTGTTATCACGCAGACCCACCAGACGACCGCCCAGGTCATACTCATACCTGGCGCTGCGGGCACCTTTCGTCACCTTGATAACCCGACCTGCGGCGTCGTAATCAATATGTTCCGTAGAGCCGTCTGGCAGAATGCGTTTCACCACTTGGGATGCGGCATCATACACTAGGCGCGTGACAGCCCACTGTGTGGGTTCAGAATCTTGTATCGCTTCGGAAGATGACTCCGGTTCATCAAGGCCCATCGCATACTGCACCAGTCGGCCAGCAGCATCATATTCATAGATTTGCACGCGCCCGGCAGGTGAAACCACTCGCACTGGGCGGCCCGCAAGATCACGGACAATGCGGGTTAGGCCGCCCCTCGCATCCACAATTTCAACGGGGTTACCGGCGTGATCGTAAGTGATGAATTCTTCAGCGTCGGGCTTCTCAGAAGACCCTACTGTAACCCCCGTTTTCTGAGCGACAACGCGACCAAAAACATCAACCTGTTTAAACGAGGTACCGTAGGCGCTTGTGGTCCTTTCCAAACCATGCTTACGGTCTATGTCCTGCTTGATCTCAACCCCCGTGGGGTCAGTTTCAGAAGTCCGGTTCCCTACAGGGTTGTAGGTGTACCGAGTCACACCACCTAAAGGATCAATAGCGGCAATAAGTTGGCGGATTCCGTCATATTCATAAGTCCATGTTGCCCCTGATGCCTCAATAACCTGGGCCAAGTTGCCTGACTGATTATAAATATTCTGGGTAGTGCGACCTAACGGGTCGGTAACAGAGGTAATTTCCCGAGCCCGGTTATAGGTCAGAGTAGTAACATTTCCGTGGGGATCCGTCACCGTATGAGGCAGATTTCCTCGTTCCTGATCGCCGGTGATATCCGTGTTTTCTAGAGCGGCAAAACGTTGAGCAGCACGCAAAAGTGCAGGTACTTGTGATGTCTTTGGTGCTTCTTGGTATGCGAAACTCCACCGGGCACCGGTAGCTTCTTCGAAGCTGGAAATCATGCCAGCGGCGTTATATTGGATACGGAGAGACCGACCCAACGGATCGATGACCTGTGTTACGCGCCCAGCACCGTCACGTACCAGAGTAGTTGTGTTTCCCACACCATCCGTCATGGTCTTCAGATCCCCATGAATGTCATAGGTCATGACGGTGCGCACTCCGGTAGGGTCTATGGTCTCCATAAGACGACCGTGTTCGTCCCAGATCAACTGGGTTTTTGCCCCGTTACCCGCAATCACGGCTGAGGGATTGGGGTTCACCGAATCTGCATACTCATACAAAGTATTGATGGGGGTGCCTAGGTTCAGGGTGTCCCGAGCATCACAGACCGAAACCCCGGTGATGCGGTTATATTCGTCCCAGCTATAGGTGTAGTCGGTTCCTTCTGGGGTACGCTCGCGGACGAGGCGGTCACACCGGTCAAAAGAGCGGTTGGTAATAGAACCGTCACGGTCAGTAATACTGATTCGATTATCGCCAGTCCCGTACCGAATACTGTAACGTTTTCCGTTCCCATCCATGACACCTATGAGTCGCCCCTTAGGGTCGCTGTAAAAAATATTCACCTTCAGGCCGGTCTCAGCCTGGGCAACAGTTGTCACCCCCTCAGATGTGTAGTTATACGAGATATCATCATCATATTCCGTATGCTGACGGATCACACGTCCATTGCCGTCGTAGGTATTCGTAACCTCAACATGCCCGTTAACATCAGTCACCTCGTGGATCAGATGCTCTGGGGTGTGGGTATATGTGCGGGTACCATTCATCTTCTCTACAGCGCAGAGGTGACCCGCAGCGTTCTCCCCTTCAGGGACATAGCGATACCCAACGGCAGCTTGGGGAGCACCCACGCTCTCACCCGCAGTATTGTACGCATAAGCCTGGTTAGGGCGTAACCCACCAGCAGAATCCAGCTCATAATCCAGATGAATAGCCCGATGTGCCACAGGATGCACGAGGTCTGTAATAACGCGCTGAGATCCACCCTCAGGCTCAATAATCGCGGTAGCGTACACCGGAACCATCGCATCGCTCAGGTGCCCGTCCGCAGTACCAACCCATGCACCTGCCGGGTTATACACGTGACGCGTGTGTTTATTGTCTTCAATAACCCAGTAATGTGGCGCGGAGGTCAGATCTTCATGTACTTGTGAGAAACCTGTTTCCTCATAGGTATTTTGGGCAAGTCCCGCCTTGCAGTCGTGCACCTGTTCAACTGCCTGCAGCCGCATCTGCGTGATCCACTCATACAGTTCGTCGTTAGGCAGTACTTTGGTGAGCCACCAAGGCTCCTGCGGGGTTCGGTCATATCCGTCACCCGAACGGCTAAAGTGTAGAATACGACCGTCTTTGGTGTACCACTGAGCACTTTCTGAGGTGAAGTTAAGGCGGGTATCAAGTGTCGAACACCACCCAGGCCCAAAAATTCCTGAAGGAAGTATCTTTGGGTGTGCCACCGTCAAGCTGTTATACATGCGCTCCAAGGATAAAGCAGTAGCGGCAGTATTATCGAACGCTAAATCAAGCTCGTATTCAATAAAGTTACCCGTCGCAATATTAACCGGATCGTTACGAAACCCTGAGCTAGGGTAAGCGCCCAATACACCCGCCGAAGGCACATAAGGGAGCATATGTTTTGTCGGAAGCTTTTTAAGATCTTTATCGTTTACAAATACGCTACTCTCAACAGAGTGTAAAACACGCGGATCTGAAAGATTGGGATTTGTTTTGCTAAGCTCACCCTGACTTCCAGCCTTCCAGAGTTCTTCCCCAATTTTTCCGGCGCGAAAAGCCTCTACAAGATTATCTTGAGACCAGACATAAACAGCAGCGATGAGATCTGTTGCGTCAAATTTCCCCCAATCAGTACTGCTTTTAAAAGTTTCGTAAGAGGACTTCATCGCATTATAGTCTTGCTCTACACGAGGGCTCATGCTCTTAATCATGTTGTAATATTTAATGAGGTGCTCAGGAATACCCGAAACCTTACCATGAGCCAAATCGCTCATATTTATATCGTCCGCATTTGCCTTATATGTAACAAATGACTCGGCTTCTGGTCCTTTTTCGCCCTTAAGATTAGTCCGTATTTGAGAAACTTTTTCGTTATACTTCCCCAAAGAAGTTGAATTATATACTTCATAATGAGGACGAGGCTGCGGCTCAGGCTGAGGAGGCATAGTATCTGTAGCTTTTAAATGGCGATGCTCCGGCTTTACAGGTTTATTATCATTCATCCTGTAGTTGTGCCTGATAATCTCAAGGGAATGTTTCATAGAATCCCACTCAGCCGCCGCGTCACGAATACGAACTTCCTCATGGGCAGCAGCAATATATTTTTTCATATTATCTTCGGCATTCCGAAGAGACTCAATGAGCTCTGATCCCATCTCAATGAGGCTGTCAGCATTACGAGAAAACAATGAACCATAAGGGCCTTCAAGTTGCTCTTTTGCATATTCTGTAACTTTATTACGCTCCCGCATTTGGTTTTCAAGCGTTGTTTTACAAACCCGGAAGGCGGCTTCAAGTTTCTCGGCTTCTGCAAAATTAAACTTAACAGGGTCGGTATTCGCGTGCATAAGCTACCTTTCTCTTATCACCAGCTAATAAGGACTGGACACATGGCATATTCCGCAGCGTCCCAGCGGGTGACCAGGTAGACATCTCAGAACATCTTAAGAATGTTCATAGTGGTTGGTTGTCATCAAGCCTACACCATACATCATTCAGCACCACTATTATACGAAGGTACTAGCCAAGAACCTAGAACATTGATCAAAATATTTTAATGACCCACAATTACTTTCTTGGTAATGTTTTGAGTCTTCAAGTATAGTCATACTTCTGAAACGTATGGGCGGGGTTAATACAGCTTCGCCCATACACCTTATAAATACCGTCCAGGACTAACGCCTTCCCGCTAGTTTCCGCCGTTAAAGCTAAAGCCCCGAATACGAGTGCAGGCCCGAGAAGAAAATATTCACCACCGTGAAATTAAAAATAATGCACAAATAGCCGATAATAGACAGCCACGCCGAACGCGGGCCAGCCCAGCCGCGGGTTGCACGCGCATGCAGATACGCCGCGTACACCACCCAGATCACGAAGGTCCACACCTCTTTAGTGTCCCAGCCCCAGTAGCGGCCCCACGCCTGGCTCGCCCAAATCGCGCCAGCGGCAAGCGTGAACGTCCACATCACAAACGCCAAAGCGTTCAGGCGGAACGCAAAATTCTCAAGAGCCTGGGCGCTCGGAACCAGGCGCATAAACGCCCACCCGCCCGATTTACCGTTCAGGATGCGCTGTTCACGGCGAGTCTGCGCCAGCTGCAGCACCGCCATCGCGAACGTAATCGTAAACACCCCGGAGGCAAGCACCGCAATCGACACGTGAATCACCAGCCAGTAGCTCTGCAACGCCGGTTTCAGGTGCCCCACGGGGGTGGCGAAACTAATGGTGGCGGCGCACATCATAATCAGCGCCAGCCCAGACACGAGCGTGCCCACGAACCGCAGGTCACGGAAAATCAGCGCCACCAGGTACACGGCCACCACCACCAGCGCGCCCGTGGTGCAGAACTCGTACATGTTCCCCCAGGGCACACGCTGCGCAGCCACGCCGCGCATAATAACCGCCGCCGCGTGCACCAGCGCCCCCATCAGCATAACGATCACGGCGATGCGCGCCGCCGGGCGGCTCTGGCCCGTGTACAGCATTGATGAGTCCGCCACGTGGCCCTCAAGCGCGCGTGCCGCCGCGCCCCGGTACCCGGCGCCCCGCTCGCCCGTGCCGGTCTCAGCGCCGCCGGTGCGCTCAACACGGGTGGCTTTCGCGCTCATCTTAACCGACGACTTCGCGGCGGTTTTCCCGCCGGTTTTCTCCGCACCCGCACCGGTGGTGGCCGCGCCCGCGGTAACAGGCTCAGCCGCCTGTTCCTCCTCTAACTCCGCCTCACGAGGCGCCGCGGCACCCTCCAGGCGGCGGGTTACCCGCGAATTCTTCACCACATCCCAGGTGAACGCCACGAACACCACGGTGTAAATCAGCGCGGCAATATACATGAATAGCTCACTGTAGCGCGCTAATGTCTCGTTCAGCATGGGCTACTTCCCCTCGGTTTTCTCAGTCGGCTCCTCGGATGAGGGCTCCTCAGCAAATTCCAGCCCCCACCGGGCGGCGAAAGCATCCGTAATACGCTCAGCCTCGGCGGCAAGACGCGGGTCCTCCCCGCGCGCAAGCAGACCGTACTCTACGGTGAGCACCCCCTCATTGGTGCTGGCACGCACCCACACGCGGCGGCGCGCCACAAACAGGGACACAATCAGCCCCACGAAAGCCACCACAAACGAGTACAGCACAATATTCTGCCCCGGGTCGTGGCGCACCTCCATCCCCACGTACCGCTTATACCCCATGAACTCAATGGTGCCGTTGCCTTCCGGCAGGGTGGCGGTGCGGTGCTGCGCATCCAGCACAATACCGTTCTGGTTCGCCATGCTGTTCAACGCGGTCAGCTTAGAGGTGTCCAGCACATACACGTTCTGCGGCTGGCCCGAGTTCAAACCCAAATCCCCCGAATAGGACTGCAACACCAGCATAGGGTTCGCCGGGGCTGAATCCACCGAATGCGGGATGCCCGCCCCACGCTCATAGCTGCCGGTGGGCAGGAACATGCCCACAAAACCCAGCTGGGCCGGGCGGGCATCGGGCACCTTCAGCACCACCGATGAGGTGTACTTCCCGTCAGTTGGCAGGGCCACCACGGGGCCTTCGTACGCCACTTTCCCCTCACCGTCGGTCACCTTCACAATGGGGGCGTACCCGTTGCCGGAGAGGAACACGCTGGTGCCGCCCACATCAACTGGCTCGTTCACTTTGAGGGTTTTCTGTTCGGGGCTGCTGCCGGGGTTCTGCACGGTCAGCTGGGCGTTATAGTCCAGTTCCTGCCCGTAGGTGTGGCTGTCGCGCTGCCTGTCGTACCGCACCTGAAAGTTATTGAGCGTCACGGCGTACGGGCTCAGCCAGTCGGGGTTATAGTTCGTGCCTGGTGTAAATGAGTCGTAGCCGATCAGGGAGTTCACGAACGTCTCCCCCTCCACCAGGATTTTCTGGCCCCGGTACCCGAAAAGCGAGCCGACCGCCACCCCAACCAGGATGCCGATCATCGCCACATGGAACAGGATGTTCCCCACCTCACGCAGGTAGCCGCGTTCGGCACCCACAGAGTACTGCCCGTCTCCTTCCTCCCGGATCTGCACCCGGTAGCGGCGTTTACGAAGGATCGCCGCAGCGTCCTCTATCGCGGCCTGGGGGGTGAGCGCATCCGCGTCAATATCGATCGTGCGGTGCACGGGCATGCGGGAAAGGTTCTTGGGGGTGCGCGCGGGCGGTTTACGCCAGTCTTTGGCATGTTTAATAGCGCGCGGTGTAACGCACCCAATCAGGGAAATAAACAGCAGCAGGTAGATGGCCGAGAACCACCCGGAGGAGAAAACATCAAACAGCTGTATCTTATCAGCGAACTCGCCCCAGCCGGGATGGGTTTTAATATAGTCCGTCACCTTCGCGGGGTCTTGAATGCGCTGCGGAAACATCGACCCGGGAACTGCCGCAACCGCCAGCAGCAGAAGCAGCAGCAAGGCGGTGTTCATTTTCGTCAGTTGCGTCCAGCCCCAGCGGAGCATCCCGGTGATTCCCAGCGCCGGGGCGTCAGTGTGTGTGCGTGCCATATGTACCCCGTCAGATTGGTAGTTCGTAAACCGGTAGCGCCGCCTGAACCCAGGCCATGAGACGGTTCCAGGCGCCAGTCAAAATAAGGATGCCGATCAGGATGAGCATCGCCCCGCCCGCACGCTGAATCCCGCGTTTATGCGTGCTCGCCCACCCGGTGGCGTTCACCCCGCGCGCCGCGAAATAGGCGACCAGCAGGAACGGCACACCCAAACCCAGGCAGTAGGCGAAGGTGAGCACCACAGCCTTGAAGGTTGCGGCCCCGCCAGTGAACACAAGGGTTTGCACTGCGGCGAAGGTGGGTCCAATGCACGGCGCCCACCCCAGCCCGAAGGTGACTCCCAGCACCGGTGCACCCCATAGGCCCGTGCCGGGGCGGGTGTGGAACCGTTTATCGACCTGCAGGATGCTCAGCCGCCCCATGAATACAACGCCCATGAGGATCACGAGTGCGCCCAGCAGAATATTCACCCACGCCTGCCCTTTCAGCCAGGGGGCGGCACCCACCTGGGCCAGCAGCACCGATAGGGTGACGAAAACTGCGGAGAACCCGAGCACGAACAGGGCCACCCCGGCGAGCATCCGGCGGGTGTGGCGGCGGGTCTGCTGCGTGTGAAGGCGCCCTTTACCGGGCTGCGAACCTGGGGTTTTTGGGTCGGTGGGGGCGGCCGCTACAGCCACCCCCGATGTTGCCTCGGGTAGGTTTTTGGTGTTTTCTGCGGTTTTTTGGGGTGCGGGGTTGTGTGCCGCCGCCGTTTTCTTCCCCTGGAACAATGCGGCTGTCGCGGAGCCCTCGGCCGCCTGCGGCTGCGAACCTGCAAGACCCGCAACATACCCCAGGTAGCCGGGCACCAGCGGCAGCACACACGGTGAAGCGAACGACACCAGCCCCGCCAGCGCCGCCAACGGGATAGAAAGCCACAGGGAACCATCCAGCACGGTTGAGCTGATACTCGCCAACGGCGCAGCGCCCGCCGTGGCAGCCGCAGCGGCGGGGATGAGCATCATACCGGTTCCAGCAGGCACGCTAGGCACCCTTCACAGCGGTCTCAATCAGGGTTTTCAGCACCGACGGGTTCGCCTGACCCAGGATGCGTGCCGCCACCCTACCGTGCGAATCCAGGATCACGGTGGTCGGCACCGCCTGAGCGGGCACATACTTACTCAACGACAGCAGCACCTTACCCGAGGCGTCCTTAAATGAGGGGTAGGTGATCTCAAAGCTGCGCTCAAACGCCTCGGCGGTGCTTTTCTCATCCCGCACGTTCACACCGTAGAACCCCAGCTTGTCCTTATAGTCGGTGTAGAGCTTCTGCAGGTCTTTAGCCTCGGCACGGCAGGGAGAGCACCCGGCGTACCAGAAGTTCAAGAGCGTAGGTTTGCCGCGCAACGACTCAGCGTTCACGCTGGTGCCGTCGAATAGTTCACCGGTGAACGCAACGGGCTCGCCGCGCTCAGCCTCCTGGTACTCGGTCACCGACCCGTCCCCGGCAATGTAGCCTTTATTATCACCCGAATTCGCCTGTTTTGACAGGGAGGTGTCTTCAGAGCACGCAGCGAGCAGGCCCGCCCCGGCCGCTGAGGCGCACAGCGCAATACCCGCACGCAGGGCGGTGCGGCGGGTGTGGTTATGGGTGGGAGTCATGCGTTCCTTCCGGTGGTGTGTGCGAAGGGGGTGCTGAACGGCAGACACCTGCGTCTTAGCTGCCGGGCAGCTGAATCACTCCCGAATACAGGGGCGATGCGGGTTCCGTGTAGCCGCTCACCTGCGGCGGGTTCCCCGATAACAGGTTATCGAAAGTGAGCGAAGTAATCGACGCCAGGTTGCATTCGCGCGCACGCGGGTCGTGCTGCAATAGCTTACCTTCAAGCGCCAGGCGAGTCACCCAGATGGGCAGCTGGTGCGAAACAATGATGGCCTCGGCCCCGTCCCCGCCCTGCCGGTACGCGGTGCGGGCGGCATCCTTAATGGCCTGAGCCATGCGGCGCACCTGCACAATGTACGGCTCGCCCCAGGACGGGCGCAGCGGGTTGTACAGTTTCGTCCAGTGGCGCGGGTTGTTCAGAAGCTCCTGCCGGTTCACGTGCAGGCCCTCAAAATAGTTATCGGCCTCAACCACGCGCGCATCGGGGTGCGCTTGAAGCCCCAGAAGCTCAGTGATCGGCTCGGCCGATTCGCGGGTGCGGGTCAGCGGGGAGCATACCAGGTGCACAATGTTCGCGCCTTCGCCCCGACGCCGGGCAAACTCCTGGGCGCTCATGCGCACCATCTGCTGCCCCTTCTCCGAAAGGTGGTAGTTGGGTAGCCGCCCGTAGACGATGCGGTCGGGGTTATGCACCTCGCCGTGGCGCATCAGGTGAACCGTGACCTTAGCCGATGTAGTCATTCTCTCAGTCTCTCAAATTTTCTACGCTACCCCAAAACGAGGGGCGCCGCATATAACCCCTAATTCGCCAGAAGCGGGGGCGGCTGGCGCTAAGGCATGCGTGCGGCAATGAGCTTACGCATCCGTTTGGGGTTAATGCGCCAAAAATCCTTCGGCTGCCCGTCAATGCGCAGCACCGGGATTTCGGTGGCGTGCCGCTGCAGCAGCTGCGGGTACAGCTCAATGTTCAGCTCGGTGTAGGGCACCCCAAATTCGGTGCATACTTGCGCCACCGTGTACCGTGCAGCATCGCACAGGTGGCAGCCGGGGCGGGTCAAAAGCTCAATAACGGGTGGTTCAGGTGTAGCTGGGGGCATGGCTCCCAGTCTACTAGCGTTCAACAGCCGCCGCTAATAGCCCACGGCTGCCCTCATTAACGCACAATGCCCCGCAACCCTTACCGGGCACGGGGCACAGAAGCTACTGTCTACTTCTTATTGCGGCGCTGGTGGCGAGTCTTACGAAGCAGTTTACGGTGCTTCTTCTTGGACATGCGCTTGCGGCGCTTCTTAATAACGGAACCCATAGGATTTCCTCACTTTGCTAGACCCGGCCGCACCCATTCGGTGCGGTAGCTACCCGGGGTGTTTATACCGGTATAAACGCTCTAAAAGGCATTTTAGGCACAGCAGTGCCCCAGCGTTTTGAGAACGCTACCTTCCTAGAGTACTAGGAAACACCGCATTGCACCATTCCGACGCACCCAAAGATGAGGAGCCATCCCCCAAAGACCCCGCAGAGGCGGTAGCAGCCCCCTGCACACACGCAAGAAGATTTTCCTGCACGCCCGCACCTCCCCCAGAATATGCCGGTATGCCCGGGCATTAACGCGCTGCGCGGGCGCACCCAGCTTGAGGGTACGCCCGCGTGTTTGCGTTATTGTCTGCGCCAGCTACTGCTGGCCGTGCTGGCTCGCATCAGCAGGGTTAGCGGCATCTGAGGTGCCGCCTTCAGAGTTATCTGCCGCAGCCCCCTGCGGGGAGGCAGACACCTGCTGATTGTGGTTCGCAGTGTTCTGCTGATGCGCCGAATCCTGCGGGTTATTCTGCTGCTGAAGAGCCTGCTCCTGCTCGCGCGAGCTCAACCCCAAATAGCGGGTCATGCGGCTAAGCCAGCCCTGCTTACGTTCAGCGCTGGCGTGCTCCTCAGGCGCACGCTCATCCGTGGACCGCTCATCCTTGACCACCATAGGGGTTCCGTTCGTATTCGCGGGAACGATACGAATCGGAGTGGTCGCCAGCACCTCAACCGGCGGCAGCGGCCGCTCCGCCAGAGCCTCCGGAGCGTGCTCAACACCAAGAGCATCAGCTGGCGTGCTGTTCACGGCGCCGTTCGGGGCCTCAGCATTACCGGTGTCGGCAGCAGCCGGAGCTGCGGGGCCAGGCTGGGGTTGAGGCTGCGGTTGCGGTTGTGACGATACCGCGCTCGGGTACTGCAGCCCAGTGGCCGGGCGGCTAAAGGGAGACGCCACAGCAGCACGCACCGGCGTGATGATCTGGCCGTGACGGCGGCCCACCCCTGAGGGCGAATGGGCACGAATCACCTTCACCCGCTCCTCAGCGGCGCGCGCCAAGTTTTCCTCAGCCACTCGGCGCTGCTCAGCATCCTTACGTTCCACAGGGTTTTCGGGAAGCTTGGGCTTCGGACCGGTACGCCCCTGAATAGGGATACCAGCCGAGGCAGGCCCGCTTACCCCAAACTGCCCGGTGTGAGGCCCACTATGGGGCTGCTGGGCGGGTGTGGAACCGGTGCGCGGGGCAGCACTATCCCAGTGATTCTGCGGGTTGTGCGCGTCCGGTGCGGTTTCCTGGCCCTGTGCCTCCTGCCCGGAGGCATGGTTCTGCACCTGCTGCGGCACATCCGGCTGAGCCTGCCCGTTACCGTTATCCGGTGCGGCGGGTATAGCCTGCGGATTCTCCAGCGACGAAATGGGGCGCGCCTGCTGCCCATCAAGCGACTGCACAGCTCCCAGCACCTCCTGCTGAGGCTGCTCCTGCGCTGTGCCCTGACCCGCTACAGGGTGCGGCCCGGTCTGCTCGTTCGCAGCGGGCCCTTGGGAATTAGCCGCGCCTGCAGAACCAGCGTGACCGTTCGGGCCTTCAGCAGGTGAGGATGCAGGCTGGGCACTACCCGAGGCAGACTTTTGCGGCTTCCCATCAGGATTCCCAGCCTGAGCAGGCTGAGCGGACTGCGGCCCTTGGGCCTGACCGCCCTGTTGGGCGGAACCCTGCGGTGAAGAGCTGCCCTGCGCAGTATTAGCCTGAGCGGCATCAGTTTGCGCAGCACCAGTCTTTTCGGCACTGCCCTGATCATCGCGCGGGCCGGGATTGTGCTTCACACCGTTCTGGGCTGCAGTATCCGCACGGTTGTCGCCCGCACCATTATCAGTTTTTGGTGCGGCACTATTAGGCCCCTGCGCGTCAGGTTCCTGTCCGGCAGGCTTCTGGGGTGCAGCTTTAGCGTCCTGCTTATTCTGCACCGAATCTTTCTGCGCTGGCTCTTTCTGCTGTGCCGGGGTCTCCTGTGCTGAGGTTTCCTGCGCTGAAGTTCCCTGGGTCTGCTCGGCTGCCTTCTCGGCCTTCTGCTCGCTGCTCTTGGGGGAAGCAGCATCCTTACCGGCGGAGCCGTTCACTCCTGAAGCATCCGGCTGCGGTGTTTTCTGCGCGGCACCAGAGCCCTTAGAGTTCTGCTGCGCAGCAGACGAACCGCCTGAATTGTCGGCTGCCTGCTGACCGTTCTGCCCGTCCTTACCCTTAGAGGGGACGGAACCGCTCTGCTTCTGATCGTCCTGAGCACCCTGCTTGGGGGACTTCGCTTCGGCCTTTTGAGTCTCAGACGTCTGAGCATCAGGTTTCTGGGCATCGGGCTGAGCGGATTTTGGGGCCGCCGAAGCCTTTGCATCCTTGGGCGCGTCACCATCCTTTAGCGGCGCGGAACTATCAGCCTGCTGCGCACCGTCAGACTGGTTCTTCTGACCCTGCGGCGAGGAATCGGCAGACTGTTTACCCTGCCCCTTCTGCTCACCCTGTGCAGGCTGCGACTGGGCAGCCTCAGCCGAGCTCTTCTGCTCGTCCTTAGCGGCATCGGCCTTCTGCCCGGAACCCGCTGGTGAGCCGCCCGGCTTGCCGCCAGCCTGCTTGCCCTGGGGCTGCTTAGCCTGGTCTTGCTCCTGAGACTGTTGATCTTGGGCCTGCTGATCCTTACCGCTCTGCCCCTCGGCGTGTTTGTCCTCACCGGGGGTAGGCTGAGCCGGAGCATCACCGGCTGCGGGCTGCGCCCCGCCCTTAGCCTTTTGAGCTTGAGCGTCCTCGGCGTCTTTCTTGCCCGTATCCTTCGCCGCAGACCCCTGCTTCTGGGAATCCTCAGATACCTTATCGGCCTGTTCACCTTCAGCCTTTGCGGGCGTATCACCGGGCTTAGCAGCCCCCTTCGAGGCATCCTCACCCGACGTCGCGGGCTGAGGCTTCTTCTCGGGCAGACCCTGTGCAGGAATCACCCGCATATCCAGCGGAATAGCGGCCGTGGCCTGAATCAGCGGCTCATCATCGGTCAAACGCAGCGGCTGAGACGCATCGGGATCGACCGGCAACGGCTGAATCGGAAGCGGAAGCGCGGAGGTGGCCTGAATCAGCACCTCCTGGGCGGGTGTAGGCTGAGCTGCACCCTGCTCCTCACCACCCGGCACAGGGCCGTGCTGCATTGACTGTCCAGGCGCCTGCGCAGAGGCAGCATTATCAACCTCATACGATTGCCCGGATGCGTTCTCGGGGTGCTGCGAAGCGCCATTGTTACCGTCCTGAACAGCGGGGGCACCCTCAGACGGGCGGGTAAACGCCGCCGCCGCACGACCGGAGGCTGTACCAAAGCTCAACGGCAGATTAGACTGCTGCTCCTGTTGCCCCTGCTGCCCGTCATAGTGCTGCCCAGGCTGCTGCGAGGTATCACGGCGAGCCTGCTGAGAGCCGGATGAAGGCACCGGCGCACCGCCGGGGGCGTTGCCGAACCGCTCCGCACCGAAGCCCCACCCGAAACTGGGGCCTTCCTCCGGGAACGGGCCGAAATCATCCTCAATATCAACCGGCTCAAACATGCGCAGATCCGAGGTTCCGGGCATGCCCGTAAGCGCCACCGCCGACTCGTCCAAATCCACCCCGGCCTCATCGAACAGGCCGCGCATCTGGTTCATCATCAGGTTGCGGGCAGTCGCGGAATCGGCGTCCTTCACGGCTTCAAGAACCGCGCGGTTCTCAGCGTTCAGGCGCTCCATGGTGCTGCTCCACAGCGGCACACGCCCCGCCAGCGACAGCAGAGCATCGAAAGTCGGCTGACGGATAGCGATCAGCAGCCCAGCAATCAGCTCGTTATTGGCAAGGCGGCTCAGCTCCAGGTGAAAGTCCAGGTACAGGTCAAGGAACTCCCGGATAGGGTGCCCACCCTCCTGCATCTCCTCCAGCAGCTCATCCACTTCACCGAAATCAGCGACGCCGGGGTCAATATTGGCAACACTCCAGCCTTCAAGAAGCATATGGGTCTGCACCAGGTCACGTTTCGGGTAGCGCGAAACAGCCATGTGCAGGCGCAGAGGCTCGGCTGCCGCCATCGCCGGCTCCTCATTCAGGTGAGCGATGATCTCTTTGCCCTTACCGGAGTATAGGCGCACCAGATCCATGTCTTCGAGGGTCTTCAAGCCCTCGCGGGTACGGCTTCTTCCCAAGCCAATCGCGCGGGCAATACGCTGATCGTCGGGCAAGTCCTGGCCAAGCTGCAGGTTGCCCTCAGTGAGCTCGTTCTCGAGCCAGCGGAGGATTTTACGGTGAATAGCCAACGTAGATTCCGTCTTTCGGGAAATTAGGGTTTATCAGGGTAGGTGTATGAGTTGATGATCAAGCGAACACGGGCGCACGCCCCGCCCCATTCGCTATCTCTCAGCGTGCCGCCGGTGCGGCATGCTATCGTCGGCGACCAAAGACACGCGCCAGAAGGCCACGAGGTTCCTCCTTAACGGTCACCTGCTCATACGGTGCAGGCTGAGGGATCGGCCGGAACACCGGCTCCTCAGTGGGTTCGGGAGCCTCCTTGGGCTCTACGGTCTGGGCCGTTTCGGGTTCAGCACCCGCATCGGCTGTATCGGTTACTGAGGCGCCGTCGGTGTCGGCTGCCTCGGTATCCTCAGACGCTTTGGGGTCGGTGCCCTTCCCCTCCGCGTAAGTCTTCTTGGGTTCAGCATCATCCGCGTGAGCTGCAACATCCTCATCAGCGTCCGGGCCGTCAGCGGGGTCAGCCATCAGGGCTGTTTCATCGCTCTTCACGGTCTTAGACACGGTGGCAGCTTCCACGGATGAGGCATCCCGGTCTGCTTCCGCCGTTGAGGCCTCGGTACGCGGGCTATCGGAAGCATCCTGCCCGGTCTTTGCCTCGGATAGTCCAACGGTCTTCTGCTCACTCCGAGACTCGGTGGCGCTGGCAGCCGTGTCCTCACCCGTGTGGTGACGCTCCTTCTTCGTGGGCGCATCCTCGGTGGTGGAGGTCATGTCAGCTGCCGCCGATACGGCATCCTGAGACTCAACGTTTACAGGCTCACTCTTGGCAGGCTGCTCATTGGCGGGGTCGGTGTCAATAGCCTCATGCTTACCGCGGGCAGGCTCATTCGATACAGCAGGCTTGGCTGAGGCGTCACCTGCCGAACTCCAGGGGCTCACGCCAGCAGAAGCCTCAGTTGCCTCATCGTCTTCACCCTGCCCCGCAGGAGCCACCGACTGGGTCTCGTTCGTGGAGTCCTTCGCAGCAGTTTCGACGGGCGTTTTATCCTCATCAGATTGCGGCACCTCGTCAGAGGCAAAGGCGGAGGGGGTGAAGGGGCGCATCGGCACCACGCCTTCGCTCACTTCACCGGTACCAGCAAATGTGGCACTGGCGTTCTGTTCGCTCCCGGCCAATTCCTCATCCAGGCCCTCAGATTCTGCCGTTTCGGCAGGCTCTTCGGGGGCTTTCGCGCTGAGCACAACACCCACAGCCGGATCGGGGTGCGAGTCAGCGCCTTCTTCCACAGCGGGCTCGTCCTCAGTCGGGATATTGGGGTTATTCGAGCTCAACGGCACAACGCGGCGCTGAAGCTCTTCACTTCCGCCTGCGGCAGTATCGTCGTTATCTTCCGCGCTGGGTTCCTCATCATTGTCTTCCTCAGCGTCGGATGGGATGTGCAGCTCGGCTGGAATGTCGAGTTTCTCGCTGGATTCAACCACCTCATGCTGGTGCGCACCGGTAAATCCGCCCACCACCACGGAACTGCCCGGGAACGCGGGGGAAAAGCTCTCCCCACCGGGAAGCGCAACAGGGGCGTGAGCTGCCGCTGAGGCGCGGGCAGCCTCCAAAATCTCATCCACCCAGTCTGTAATCTCAGTGAAAACCTCGGGGTTCAGCGAATACAGCCGGCGCTGCCCCTCAACCACGGCCGACACCACACCGGCCTCACGCAGCACTTTCAGGTGCTTAGAAATAGTTGGCTGACTCATGCCCAGTTTCTCGACAACCGCACCAACAGTGTGGGTCTGTTCGGCGAGCAGCCGCACGATGCGGCGGCGGGTCGAATCCGCAATCACTGAAAAAACATCTGCATGCATATATCGATTATGTCATATATACGCTAGTTTGCCAGTTCCCAACAGCCCCCAAACCACACACTTAACTGGACATTATCAACCCCGGCCCATTAAATTCTTGAAACAGAATATGTGTTTTACTGCATGTTGAAGGTTGCGGGCGAAAAAACCGCCCCGCCCCACCACCGAATACCACCATCGGGGATACACTAGAGGAGGCCGCACCATCACGTTCAGGGGCCTGCACCAACCACACAACCTACACGGCCCAAACCCCGCACCTAAAACCCGACGCCCACCCACACCATGAAGGGAGGAACCCATGGGACGCCTCGCCCGGCGCATCCGCGCACACTGGCGCAAACGCCACCGTAAACGCGAGGCCGTGCGCACCTCCCGTGAGTTCTTCAAACGCCAGCACACCCTACGCAGGTGGCGCCTGCCCAAGCAGAACAGCAGCGACATCACCCCGTTCACCGGCGCACCCAGTTCCCGCACCACCCCCGCGCCCCCAAAACACGGCCTGCTCGATAGTCTGCTGCCGAGCCAAAAAACCACAGATGCGCGCAGCACCCACACCGGCACCGCCCGGCGCGGGGCACTCACCGTTGAGGCGTCCGCACCGGGGGCAAGCACACACCAGCCGCGACTGCTTGATGCCCGCACCTACGAGAACCTGCGCGACTTTATCGACGCGAAAGTGCTCTCCTCCCCCGCACGAACCGCCATCAGCACCTTCCTGCTGGTTATCGTGTTCTTCACGCTCATGCTCTTACTGCCGATCGCCTCAAATGACGGGCACATGGCGCCGCTGCATCACGCATTTTTCACCGCCACCAGCGCCGTGACCGTCACCGGCCTCACCACCGTCTCAACCGCCGAACAGTGGTCGATGTTTGGTCAGGTCATTATCCTGTGCGCCTGCCAGATTGGTGGCTTGGGAACCCTTACCCTCACCTCGCTGCTGGCCCTGGCAACCGGGCGGAAAATGGGGCTGCGATCCAAGCTCATCGCCCAAGAAGAACTCAATATTGGGCGGCTAGGTGAGGTCGGTAGCGTGGTACGCACCGTCGCCTACACCTCCGCCAGTATTGAGGCGTTCATAGCGTTACTGCTGACCCCGCGTTTTCTAATGCTGGGCGAAGACCCGCTCACCAGCCTGTGGCACGGTATTTTCTACGCGATCTCGGCGTTTAATAACGCCGGGTTCACGCCGCATTCCGACGGGATAGTGCCGTACGGCCACGACTTTTTTGTGATCATCCCCGTGTGTATCGCCGTGTTTCTGGGGGCTATGGGGTTCCCGGTGCTCATGGCGTTACAGCAGCACCCGCTTAAACCCAGCCGGTGGACGCTCACCGCAAAGCTCACACTCGTCACCACCAGCGTGCTTTTCGTACTGGGCGCTGCCGCGTGGGGGGCAGCCGAATGGAATAACCCGCGCACTATCGGCGGGAACAACCCGGGGGATAAAATACTCAGCGCGCTCTTTGCCTCCGTCATGACCCGTTCAGGCGGTTTCAACCTGGTCGATATGAACGATATCCGCCCCGTGACCAGCCTCATTACCGACGTGCTCATGTTTATCGGCGGCGGCTCAGCCTCAACAGCTGGCGGCATTAAAGTCACCACCATTGCCGTGATTATGCTGGCGATTATGGCGGAGGCACGCGGCGACCAGTTTGTGGTGGCATTCAACCGCACTATCCCCGACACGGTGCTGCGCATCGCTATCTCAGTGACCATGATGAGTGCCGGTATCGTGATTGCCGGGTCCGGTGTTATTCTGATGCTCACCGACCAGCCCCTGAGCAGGGTGCTGTTTGAGGTGATCTCAGCCTACGCCACGTGCGGGCTCTCAAACGGCCTCTCTGCCGAGCTGTCACCCGCTGGTATTTACACGCTCAGCGCTCTCATGTTCATTGGGCGTATTGGCACCATCACCGCCGCCACCGCCTTGGCGTTGCGCTCCCGCCGCCGCCTGTACAAGTTCCCCGAAGAAAGGCCCATCATTGGCTAATACACACAATGCGCCCGTGCTCGTGATCGGTTTGGGCCGGTTTGGTGCCTCAACCGCCGCGCAGCTGCACGCCCAGAACCAGGAGGTGCTCGCCGTTGAAAAAGACCCCGAGCTGGTGCAGAAATGGTCGGGCCTGCTCACCCATGTGGTAGCCGCCGATGCCGCCGACATTGATACGCTCAGGCAGCTGGGCGCAAACGACTTCGGGTCCGCGGTTGTGGGTGTCGGCACCTCGATTGAGGCGTCCGTGCTTATCACCGCGAACCTCGTTGACCTGGGGGTTGAACGTATCTGGGCGAAAGCAATCACCCCCTCACACGGCAAAATCCTGGAGCGCATCGGTGCGCACCACGTGGTCTACCCGGAGGCGGATGCGGGCCGCCGCGCCGCGCACCTGGTGTCTGGGCGGCTATTGGACTACATTGAGTTCGACGACGATTTCGCTATCGCTAAGATGCGCCCGCCGAAGGAAACTCACGGGTTCACCCTAGCGGAGTCGGATATCCGCGCCAAATACGGGGTGTCTGTGGTGGGCATTAAATCCCCCGGGGAGGAATTCACCTACGCAGACCCCTCCACGCGCATTCACTCTCGGGATATTCTTATCGTCTCGGGGCAAGTGGAGCTGATCGAGCGTTTTGCTGCCCGCCCGTAGATTCTGCAGCTTCCCTCGTGCCTCTCGCTGTCACCGTTAACCTTTGCCATTATCATTGTCTGCTGCCCCAAGCCTATTCAGAAGAGTTTTTTGCATTCAGAAGAGCTTATCGCTTCTGAATGCAAAAAACTCTTCTGAATAGGATGAGACGGCTCTTCACATTGCGTCATATACGCCCCACAAATCCCCTAAAAATGAGACTGTTCCCCTGTGGATAGTGCAGAGGCGCAGGTAACCACCCAGGTTATCCACAGGATGGCCAGGACTGCCTCGAAAACGCCCTCAGATTCGTGTCCTCTATATGTCATGAGCAAAAGCAGTGTACGTTGTAAACAGTTAGAACGCATATACCCTCTGGTTAAGAACAGCTATCAAATATCAGAGGAAGGGATAGGGGCACGGAGGCTTCAGCAGCTCCTTCGTGAGGGGCATGCGCGCCGGTTAGCCCACAACCAGTACCTGAGCACCCTGCGGTGGCAGAAGATGACTCCGGAAGAGAAGCACCTGGCACGGGTCATAGCGTACGCCAAATCTTGCGAAAATCCCGTGTTTACGCATCTGAGTGCCGCCATACTGCACGGGATACCGGTTCTTAAGATCCCGCGCACGGTTCACGTGAGGTCAGTGGCGGGAAGCCCGCACTCAGGCATATCCAGCCACCAAGATCGGCACACGTTAGAGGCTCCCATCACCTACTTCTACGGAGGTGTGAAAGCTACCGATGTGCTCTCTACAGTTATTGGGTGCGCCCGAACTTTACCTCTAGAAGAAGCGCTGGTTGTTGCCGATGGGGCATTGAGCAGGCAGCGAAAAAGCAGCCGAGTTACGCGTTCTGCCTTATATGAGGCTCTGACCCATTTGTCGCATAAAGGGTCGGCTAAAGCACGGAGGGTCGCACAGCTGATGAGCGATAAGTCTGATTCACCGGGAGAGACCCTCACACGGTTAAGGTTGCATGAGTTTGGGCTGTACCCCCAGGAACAATACCGGGTGCGAACCGACGCGGGAGAGTATTTTGGCGATTTTGGGTTTGAACAGCAGAAGGTCATCCTCGAATTTGATGGGCGCGTGAAGCAAACAAGCCGGGTGATGAATCCTGACGGCTGGGCAATTGACCGCGAGAAAGAGCGGGAGAACGCTCTTTTACGAAAAGGGTGGAGAATTCTGCGGGTGAACTGGCATCACGTAAGTTCTCGCAACCCGGTGGTACTTGAGCAAGCCCTACGAGATTTTGGGCTACTCCATTAGGTGCCCCCTGTATATAGAAGAGTTTTTTGCATTCAGAAGCGATAAGCTCTTCTGAATGCAAAAAACTCTTCTGAATAGAGGCAGGGATGGGCGCAGACAGGGTGACTAGTCAGCCGTGTACTGTTCGCTCAGCTCGGCGGAGCGGGCGGCGCAGGCGCGCATCGCATCCTCGGTGAGATCGAAAAGTCCCTTGTCAATAAAGGTATTGATGGCGCGCTCAGTGGTTCCGTTCGGGCTGGTAACAGCCTTACGCAGGGCGGCGGCATCCGGGTTACTATCCAGCAGGTACCCGGCACCCGCAATCGTTGCGGATGCGAGCCTCTGCGCGGTCTCTTCATCCAGACCAAGCTTCACACCGGCACTCGCCATAGTCTCCGCCAGCAGGAACCCGTAGGCGGGGCCGGACCCCGAAACAGCTGTGACCGCATCCATCTGGTCTTCTCGCACCTGCACTACCATACCTACGGTCTCTAGGATCTTCTCAGCGAGCGCAAGCTGCTTCTCAGTCACTGCCTCACTCACCGAGATCGCCAGCACGCCTTTACCCACGCTTGAGGGCGTATTGGGCATGCAGCGGATCACCGGCTGACCCGCAGGAAGAGCCTTCTGCAGCGTATCGAGGGTGACTCCTGCCGCCACCGAAATGACGAGTGCATCCGGGGCGAGAGCGGGCGAAATTTCGCGCGCCAATTCAACGATTCCATAGGGTTTAACCCCCAACAGCACTACGGATGCGCCGCTGACCGCCTCACGGTTGGCTTCGGGCTTGAGCTCGCACCCGATCACGACGGCATCTCGCCCTTTAGGCCCTAACTGATGGCGCAGGCGGTCTATGGAGTTTTTGCTGCGCACGGTGGCGCGGATAGCTTCTGCGGGGTATCCGCCCGCGATGAGCCCAGCTGCGATGGAACCGTTCATGGAGCCGGTGCCGAGGAATGCTATATGTTCGGTCATCTTCGATCCTTACTGTCTGCTTCGTTCGTGTCGCGGGGCGCATGCCGCCCGCACCACAGGGTATGTTATCTAGCATACAATCCAACACCAGTTCCGGCTGTTCCCCGCATGTACTCCGTTACAAAAAGGGTTGCGGTTCGCGGCTAGAATGTAAAACGATGAAAACACGTCTGATTCGCTGTGCCCACCTTCTGCTGTGCACCGTGCTGATTGGCACGGCCACCGGTGGCGGGGCGATTATTCTGCACTACCTCCTGGATATCATGCAGGAGCTCACGTTCGGGCATACGGAGGCGGAGCATCCGATCGTGACGGATCACAGCGATACTGTTCGACGTGTGCTGGTGTTGCTCGCGGTGGGCGCGGCGGTCTCCATCATCTGGTTTTTACTTCAGCGGCACACTAAGCTGGTGTCCATTAAGGCGCAGATTCGCGGCGAAACTCCGCAGGAGCGCCACCCGGGATTTCTACGGCAAACCCTACACAGCCTCACTCAGATTGTGGCCGTGGGTGCGGGTGCACCGGTGGGTAAAGAGGTTGCCCCGCGCGAGCTGGGCGCACTATTTGCTGGGCGTCTGGCGGATCTGATGCGCATTCCGCAGACCGTGCGCCCGGTGTTGGTAGCCTCAGCTGCGGCGGCGGGTTTAGCGGCTGTGTACCAGGTTCCGGTGGGCGGTTTTGTTTTCCTGTTTGAGGCTCTCGGTTTAGCGCTGTCGCTGCGCAATATTTTCACGGGTGCGATCCTGATTTTTGTGGCAACCTGCACCGCGCATCTGGTGATTTCGGATGCGCCCACCTACCCCGTCCCGCAACTACAGACCACCGGTGAATCGCTGCTGCTCGCGGTTGTTCTTGGTCTGGCTATCCCTCCCCTGGCGCTGTGGTTCCGGGCGGCGTCTCAGCGCGCAGAGAGCCGCAAAACTACGAATCGGAACGTGCTCTGGCGACTTCCTCTGGTACTTGCGCTGGTGGCGGTGACCTCGATTTTCCTGCCGGAGATTCTGGGGAACGGCCGCCCGTTGAGCCAGCATATTTTCGATGCCGCATCCGGTTTATCTTCAAGCTCCAGCAGGCTTGACGCGACCGCCTTAGGCCAGGCGCTTCTCTATGCCCTCGCGTTGCTGGCAGCTAAAGCGATCCTGGTGGTGGCGAGCCTGCGTAACGGTGCCTATGGAGGCACGCTCACACCGGGGTTAGCCTTGGGTTCCGCCTGCGGTTTCGTGCTTACAGGCGCTCTAATCCTCGTGTTCCCGACGCTGACTCAACTTCAACCGGGCGCGGGAGTGCTTCATGCATCAGAACTTCTCGGGACCGCCGGGCTGCTAGGCGCGGTCACTTTCCTGAGCCTGTCGATGAACGCCCCGCTAAGTGCCTGCGCCCTGATTCTCGGGTTCGCCGGGCAAGACTGGCAGGCGTATGCACCTTTCGCGGTAGCTGTTGGGGTGGCGTGGGGTGTGAAGAGGCTGTGGGAGGCGCACCGCGCCCGGGTGCTTGCGGGGGCGTAGCGTTCAGAAGTTGCGGGGCTGCTGGTGGCTGGCGGCTGGTTTCCGTTATGCTAGGCGGTGGTTTTTGGGGTGCATGGGTGGCCCACAGTGTAATGCGTCATAGCAGCTGATACGGGAGTCAAAGGGGTACGAGTGACTTTGGGCAGGGGCCGTGAAGCTCGGCGGGATGTGGCGTACGCGGCTCTGACGGACGGTGACTTGGCGGTGCGTTTGGGTGCAGTGTATGCGCTGGTGGAGCTTGCGGATGAGTGGCTGGGTGAGGTGTCCCTGCCGGTGGGCGTGCGCCGCGGGCACGTTCAGGGGGTGATTGACCGGTTGTGCGCGTATCTTCGTTCCCCGCTCAGTACTGCAGCCGACAATGGGCCTGCTGGGGAGAGTGCCGGGGCGCAGGGGCGCATCCAGCAGGCTATTGTGGAGGAGATTCACCGCCGGGTGCAGCACCCGGTAGCTTCCGCTGAGGGCGCTTCCCTGGCGGGCGCGTGGTCGGGTTTTGCATTCAATTTTTCGGGCGCGGTTTTTGTGTGCACCGTGAATTTCACCGGTTCATGCTGGGAGCATGAGGTAGATTTCAGCGACTGTATTTTTATGCGTGACGCTCTTTTCTCGTGTTCCACCTTTGCGGGTACCGCCAACTTCACCCATTCCACCTACCGAGCTCTGGCGGATTTCAGCGAGTCCCTCTACCAGGACGCGGCGTATTTTGGCGGCTGCACATGGGGCGGGGCCGTCAACTTCTCGGGATGTACTTTCCGTGCTGGTGCCTACTTCTTGGGGTGCCGCTACAGGGCAGATACCGTCTTTACCGGCTGCTTCTTCGCCGGTACGGTGGTGATGATGTACAGCGCCTACCGCGGCGCGTTTACCGCCACCGGGTGCACATTCGCTGGGGATGCCGACCTGAGCTCTTCAGCATACTACGGTCCTGCTAGCCTGCGCGGGTGCGTGTTCCTCGCGGATGCGTGGCTTGGCGGCGGCTCATGGGGTGACCGCACCGTCTTTTCGGGGTCGGTCTTTGAGGGCGCGGCTGACTTTAGCGGCGCCGCGTACCTGGCGGACGCCATTTTTACCGACGCAGTTTTTGTGAACTGCGCCCCATCGCTGCGCGGGTGCATTTTCTCGCCCCACAGCGTGCAGGAGTTCACCCGAACCCCCGAGCAGGGGCACCCCATTGTGTTAGAAGACGGCCTCCCGGTGGGGTCGCATCTGCTCACCACGGGCCAGCTGGCCCGGTTAGCTAAACTGCGGCAGAAGGTGACACAACGACGTGAACAGCTCGCGGATAAACCGGCCGGTTCGGCCGCGCACTGGCGGGCGGCGCGGCGGCTGGAGCAGGCGCATGAGGCATTCGCTAGGTGGGCGCACGGGCTCACAACAGACTGATGCGGCACAGCAAACCAGGGTACACTAAAGCAATCAACCTACATAGATTTATCGATACCGCCTCAAGAACTGCACGGACCATAACAAGACACAGACCTTTCACCGGAAGAACACCCCATCATGCACCCTGTTACGCCTTCCCCGTCGAACCCTCGCCCCGGAACAACTGCGCACCCTTCTGTGAGCCACCAGCAGCGGCATGACCGGTACACGGCTGCCCTCGCTCTTTTGGGCAGCCCTGAGGCGATTATCCGGCTGGGTGGGGCGCTCGCCCTCGTGGAGCTGGCCGATGACTGGCTCACCGATGAGACCGACCCTCAGGAGCACGGGCGCCGCAAGGCGCAGACGATTATTACCACCCTGTGCGCCTATATTTGTTCCCCGTTCCAGCTCGCCCACGACTATGAGCGGCTCATGGGTGATCAGCCGCAGGGTTTGACCCCGCAGCAGGCGCGCCGGTTCCGGGCCGAGAAAACCGAGCTGGCGGCTGAGGCGCAGGTGCGTGGGCGCATCCTGACCGAGATTCACGACCGGGTACGCTGGGAGCCGTCCGACGGCGGGCAGCCCGCCACGAACACGGCCCCGGACCCGGATAAGGTCACCGCCGGGTTGTGGTCGCACCTGAGGTTTGATTTTTCGGGGGCTGTCTTTTTCTACCCCGTGGATTTCACCCAGTCGTATTGGGGTGCGGGCGCGAACTTTCGGGGGTGCACGTACCGCGACCAGGCGCGTTTTACCCGCTCCATTTACGGGGCCGATGCCCTGTTTGACCGTTCGGTGTACCACGGTGAGGCGTTTCTGAGCGATTCGGTGTACCGTGCGGGGGCTGGCTTGAGCGAATGCGTCTGGGGTGCTGATGCGCGCCTGGTGGGGTGCGTGTATGAGGGGAACGTTAATTTGAGTGCCTGCACGTGGGAGGGCGCCGCGTACCTGAGCGACTGCACCTATTACGGGTATACGTACCTGGCTGATTCTGTGTACCGTGGGGACGCCGATTTTTGGCAGAGTACTTTCTACGGCACCGCGAACCTGGAGCACTGCACCTATTATCGGGGGGCGAGGTTTGAGGATTCTATCTACCACAGTGCCGCGTACCTGGGGGATTCGGTGTTCCGCCGCACCACTAACCTGGCGTTCACCGTCTACTGGGGTGCGGCGCATTTTGGCGGGTGTGTATTTGCGGGGCAGGCGTGGCTGGATAACTGTGTATGGTTTGGCGGGGCCGACTTTTCGGGGGTGAAGTTTAAGAAGAAAACCGATTTTGAGGAGGCTCACCTGCTGGGGGCCGCCGATTTTTCGGGTGCATCTTTCGCACGGGTTCCGGCGTTCACTGATGGTGTTTTTAATGCTGCCGCAGAGAACCTGTTTGAGGTTTCGGCGAAGAGCAAGCAGCCGCTGCCTTTAGCGGGCGGGGTCCCGCAGGGGGCGCGAGCTCTGACCGCCACCGAGCGGCAGGTGCTTGCTGAGCGGCTGCAGGCTGCCGGGGCGGGGCGTGAGACCAATGCGCGGGAGTTTGAGCAGCCCCGTTCTGAGCTGATCCGCTGGGTTCGCTATGAGGTCGCCAGCGCCCCGGATGAGGCTGAGGCAGATTCTGCGGGCGTGTTTACTGAGGCGGCTTAGCTCCATTATGGTGTTGTCCGCTTCCGTGGAGGCTGACCGCCTCACTAGGTTCACGGCCGCCGCCGCTGCCTTACAGGATGCGCAGGTTGCGGCGCGGCGGGAGGCTGCAGAAGCGCTCATTGGGGTGGCCGATGAGTGGCTGGCTGATACTTCGGTACCGCGAAAGCAGCGCCTCCGGCATGCACAGGCCACCATTAATGCGCTCTGCATGTATATTCGTTCCCCGTTTCGGTTGGCGAAGCGATATCAGCGCCTCACACACGGTACGGTGCGGCATTCATGGTCCACGCAGAAGAAGCGCCGCTTACGGGCCTCTCAGGAGGCTTTCCGAGCCGAGGCGCACCTGCGGGGCGGTATTCTGAGGGCCATTGTTGCGCGCCTGCGCACCCCCGATACGGTGGCACCGGTATCGGGTGGGAAAACGCCGCAGCAGCACGGGGGTGTTCCGGGTTCGTGGTCGGCGCTCACCTATGATTTCAGCGGGGCGGTGTTCTTCTACCCAGTTGATTTTTCGGGGGCGTACTGGGGCCGGAAGGCGGTTTTTGAGGGGTGCGTGTTTTATGGTTCCGCCGATTTTTCGGGCGGGTTTTTCCGCCGGAAGGCACGCTTTGCCGGGTGCACCTGGCGGGGTGAGGTGAGTTTTGAGCGGTGCATGTTTAATCGCGTGGCGGATTTCTCCCAGGGGCACTATAAGGGGCTGGTTAACCGGCGTTTTTGTACCTATGGTGATGAGGCGTGGCTTCACGACTCAACGCATAAGAATACGGTTGATTATGGTGGCAGCATCTACCGTGGGTGGGCCAGTTTTGCCGATAACACGTACCGTGCTGATGCGGTGTTTAGCGGCTGCCTCTACCGCCGGGATGCCATGTTTCAGGGGTCCCGGTACGGTGGCCAGGCGGCGCTGGATCGTTGTACCTATGAGGGGGCGGCGTTCATGCGGGAGTGCGTGTATGAGCGGGACGCCGACATGAGCGGCTGCACCTACTACGGGCGGGCTGAGGCTACTGAGTGCCCGGGTGAGCAGGCGCGGTTCGATGCCAGCGTGTACTACGGGGATGTGACCCATGCGGGTTCGGTGTTCTGCCATCACCCGGATTTTACGTGCTCCGCCTATTACGGTGGCGCTGATTTTGGAGGCTGCGTGTACCAGCGCGGGCTGTCGGTGTCGGGGTCGGCGTTCCACGGCTCGGTTAATTTTGGCGGCTCAAAGTGCGGTAAAAAGTCGTACTGCGCCAGCACGGTGTTTACCGGGCCTGTGACGCTGACCGGAACGGTGTTTCGCAAGAAAGTCATATTTGAGGAGTCCGCGTTTTTAGCCTCGACGGATTTTAGTGCCGCCGATTTTAGCGGCAGGATTCCGGGGTTCACGGAGTGTATCTTTACCCCGGGTGAGCAGTATGTTTTCCCACAGCCGGTGACCGTTCCCCCGGCGGGGTCGCGGGTGCTTGCCCCCTGGGAAGTTCGCAGGCTCGACTATTTCCGGCAGCAGGTTCAGGCATTCACCCACCCGGCGGTTGATGACCCGGAGGTGCTTGAGGCTGCCCGCCAGCGGGTACGGGTTCTCAAGAAACAGCTGCACGCCTGGGTTTTCGCCATGCAAGACCCGCGCTACCAGCATCCCGGGTTTGAAAAGATCAGAGGAATATAGCTGTGCTCTCAACCGCCCGACCCAGGTTATCAATACGGTGACTTGGGAATATGCCTGTGATATTGGGAAATATCCATTAAATTATTGATACCGGGTATACAGTTATGTCTTTTGGGCGGTTAACTCTTTGATAGAGAATGAGTCTCTAAACCTCGACCATTGATCCCATATGTCATATGCAGTACTTCACTAACGGCTTTTTACTGCACCCATGCTTGCCAGCTGCCGCCCCTGCACGCGTAAACACCCGTAATACCAGTGCCCCATGCCACAATCTTTACATGAGTGTTACATTCACCCCGGCCACCAGTGGCACATATCATAAAAAATTATTTTAGTATTCTCATCACTGATAAAAAATACATTTTACCCTTCATATTTTTGAATATTTTCCCCATAACTTTTAATAAACGTATTCGGCGATGGCTCTGTCACCGCACCCATCACCGGCCCGCGGCAGCTGTTCTGCCGCCGCTGCATCCCACAGGCACACCCGCCGTACCGTGATAATATCGGGGTAAAAAGCGCATAATATGCTCGTTAATAGGCCAACGGCACGTCCGCACCAGTCACCGTGCAGACCGCACCCGGCCGTTTGAAAAACCCTAAAAATACGGCATGTCAGCGACTAGAAACCGCCCCCGCATTAAATAGTAAAAGCTTTGTTCTGGTCACCGCACCGGCTGTCTATTATTTGTTTTCTACAGATATTCGCTGCGCATTATACTTATCTATTTTCGTTATTAGTGTGTGCGCTGCCCAGCACGCCTCGGGTATGCTGAAAGCCTACACCCAGCCACGCATCTTTTTACGCAGGAGTAAACCATGAATACACCCAGCTCGTCGCTTGGCGACTCTCGCCTTCTTGAGGATGCGCTGCGGCACGATAGGTACGCAGCGGCGGCAAGCCAGCTTGGGGATATTCAGCCCATTACCCGTATGAGCGCCATACTGGCGCTTATTGAGCTGGCCGATGAGTGGCTGCAGGCGGTGCACCTGACGAAAACCCAGCGCCGCCGCAAAGCGCAGACCGTCATTGACATGCTGTGCTCCTATGTGCGTTCCCCGTTCCCCCTGGCGGCTGAGCAGAAACGCCTGCTGGGGGATGCCCCCGAAGACCTGGAACAGATGCGTCGGTTCCGTGCGGAGCAGGCCGAACTTGAGGCCGAGATTCAGGTGCGTGAGCGTATCCTCTCTGAGATTCATGACAGGGTGCGCTGGCAGCTGCGGGACGGTGCGGGCGGTTCCCGCCGGGTCCCGGCTGAGGCCGATATGCTCACCGGCGCCTGGTCGCGTCTTTCCTACAATTTTTCGGGTGCCACGTTCTTCTACCCCGTGGATTTTAGCGAGTCGGCGTGGGGTGAGAAGGTGTCGTTCCGTGGGTGTACGTACCGGTTTGACGCGGATTTCGGGGCGTCCCTGTATGCCGCTGATGCCGTGTTTAGCGGCTCTAAGTACGGTGAGCAGGTGCGTTTTAGCGACTCCATCTACCGCGGGTATGTGAGCTTCGCCGGTTCAACCTACGGGGGTGAGGCCCGGTTTGAGGATTCTCAGTACGATGGGGACGTCGATTTCTTCGGCTCAACCTACCGTGGCAGCGTCACGTTCGCCAATGCCTCCTATGAGAGGCGGGTGCGTCTGAGCGGCTCCACCTACGGCCTGCACGCCGATTTGAGCGGGTGCGTGTACCGTGACCAGGCGCTTTTGAGTGGGTGCGTGTATGCGGCGGATGTGAGCCTGCGCGAGTGCCAGTACCGGGGTAATATCGCGGATTTCAGCGGGTGTGTGTACCGTGAAAACGCCGATTTGGCGGGTTCTATCTATGAGGGTGCCACCGATTTTTCGCAGTCGGTGTGGCACGGTAAGGCCCGCTTGACGGGGTGCATGTATTTCAAGAACGTGAACTTTGCCAGCTCCACCTACCGTGAGCGCGCCGATTTTGGCGGTTCAACATTTAACCGGGACACCGATTTCAGCGGCTCCACCTACCACAAGGCGGTTGTGCTGGGTGATAGCGTGTACGGCGGGCAGACGAACTTGAGCGGGTGCACCTACCTGATGGGTGCGTACCTTTCGGGGAATACCTACCGGGGTAATGTGAATCTGAGCCGCTGCTGCTACCGGGGCGACGCCGATTTTAGTGAGTCCATCTATGAGGGTTCGGCCGTGTTTGAGGCGTGCGACTACCAGGGGTACACCTACTTTAATGAGTGCCTGCACCGTGGGTTTGTTTCGTTCAGCGGCTCCACCTACGCGAATTACACGAATTTTTATGAGTCGATTTACTGCGGTAAGGCGAATTTGGGCGGGTGCGTGTACAAGAAGTACCCGGATTTTAGCAGCGCCGCATATTTTGGGGATGTGACGGTGGCGGGCGCACGGTTCTCGGAGCAGGCCCCTTCGTTCGCCGGGTGTGTGTTTAACCCGGATCGGGCGAATGATTTTACGACCGCTGACGAGAGCGAGTACAGCATTAAACTGGTGGACGGATACCCCGAGAATGCGCGGGCGCTGACTGTCTCTGAGCTGGAGCATCTAGCGAATGTTGGCCCGGAGGATAAAGGGTTCACGCGGTGGGTGCGCGGGCTTAACTCCCCGAAGGAGGAGGCTCAGCCGGTAGCGGTGTAGCCTCAGGTGCACCGTGTGCGTGCGCCCGCATGTGAATATGTGGGTGTGTGTCTGTTGTGCCGGTGATGGGCGAGCGCCTGCTGTTTGTGCACGCATATGCTAAATATTTGCTCCCCGTTGCCGGGTTGCCCGACCTGTTGAGAGAGGCACCGTATGAGACCCGCAGCCCAGTATCCCGATTCAGCCCAGCCCTCGGGCGCGCAGAGCGTGGGTGTGGGGCGCGGGCAGAGGCGCATCGCGGCGACCGGCCAGCTCAGTAGTGCTGATGCCGATACCCGGCTGGCTGGGGCGCTGGCTCTCATAGAGCTGGCTGATGAATGGCTCACCACCCCAGCCGCAGACCAGATCACCAGCAAGCACCCCAACCCAAACCAGCCTGCCCAGGAGGCGCAGGCAATTATTCATGAGCTCTGCGCCTATATCCGCTCCCCCTTCCCGGCGGGTAGCACCTCAAGCCGCACAGAGTTGGCGCAGCACTATATGCGTCTGCTTGGTGACGCCCCGGAGGGCCTGTCCCACCCGCAGCGTGAACAGTTTCAGGCGGAGAAATCCGCCCTGACGGTTGAGGCGCTGGTACGCGGGTGCATCCTTGAGGCTATCCATGACCGATTCGTGCAGGAGTCAGACTACGGCACTCCCCCGTGCACCGAGGGCACCCCCGATCTGCAGGAGGTGGAGGGCAACCGGTGGTCGGGGCTGGATTATGATTTTTCGGGTGCCGTATTTTTCTACCCGGTGCTGTTGAAGGCGTCATATTGCACGGGAGAAATGGCTTTTAGGGACTGTATTTTCCTGGAAGAGGCCCGTTTTAGCCATGCGTATTTTGCTCAGTGCACCGATTTTTCTGGTGCAGCATATTATGGTGATGCCTCTTTTGGTTTTTCGTCGTTTAAGGGCGGGGTGCGGTTTGACCGGTGCACGTTCGGGGCGCTGGCTAAGTTTACAGACACCTACTACGGCGGCGATGCCTCGTTCAGGGGGTGCACCTATAAGGGGCTGGCCCTGTATGATGAGTCCACCTACTGCGGTACGGTGGCTGATTTCAGTAATAGTGTGTATTGTGCGGGTGCCGAGTTCGGTGGTGCCGGGTATGACTGCCCTGCCATATTCAGCGGATCCGTTTTTGAGGGCGCCGCATATTTTAGGTTTGGCCGGTACGCTGATACGGTTCGTCACGATGGGTGCTCCTACGCGGCTGCAGCCGATTTCAGCTATTCTGTCTGCTGGGCTGATGCGGATTTTTCAGGCTCCGTTTTTGCTCAGGGAACCAGTTTTACCGGGTGTGAATATTATGGTGCCGCGCATTTTTCGGGCTGTTCTTTTACTGGCGGTACGGTCAATTATTCTGGCTCCATATATGCGGCAGAGGTGTCTTTTAGTAGCTCAATGTATGGCGAGAGCACCGGCTCCGTTATTTTTGATGCCTCGGGTTTTTTCGATGGTGTGCTCTTCACCAATGTTGGCTGGGGGAATGCATCTGTCTCTTTTACGGGCTGCGTCTTTAACCCGTCGTCCCGGAATGTTTTTACCGGCCGGGGTGCCGCCCAGTCTCCTGTCCGGTTCAGTGGGAAACTTCCGCTGGGTGCCCGCGCGCTGGCGTTCGATGAACTCGATGAGCTCCAGGAGCACCGGCAGGCGCTTCACCCCACGGCTTTTGTGGCCCCGGCCAGCCCCAGCCCGGCTGCGGAGTATGTACACCTGCCGCACCGGGTCTCTGAGGAGGCGGTGGAAGAGTTCGCCCGCTGGGCGCGTGAGCTTATTGGTGAGGATTAGCTGTACTTGCGCATAAACCGGAGGTGCTCATGGCGCAGGGCCTCTAGCGGACAGAAAATATGGGCTTGTATTGCCTCGGTGAGGGCCTGCACGGCCTGCGGGGAGTCTGGGCCGCTGGCGTGTATCTGCGGGTAGGCAGCGTGAATGCCTTCACGTATCTGTTGGTCCGCTAGCCGGTATTCACAAACAGCTTGAAGTAGAATAGGCAGTACAGGCCGGTCAAAGGCGGTTTGACGAAGCCACTCTAAACGCCCTTGATATCGTGGCGGCAGGGGCAGCCAATCGTTCGCCGTGTAGGTGATTCGCTCTTTGACTTGTAAAGAGTAAGAATCGTCCTCAGCGCAAGAATCCAAGATATAGTCAATGAGGGCATCGGATGGGTCATCGGGAAGTATGCAGTAGCATACATCGTCGCTTAGGAGGATTGCTTCCTGAACAAGTACGGCTGCGGGCACCGCATTGACACCTTTCAAAGATAAGGATGCCTCTAATGCATTGAGTTTTTCTAACACCCTGTCCATGATCGGAATGTTACGGTGCGTCAGGTTTGCGCGTATTGCCCGTACCACCTTTTGCGCATACTCATACCAGCTGAAATATGTTTCTGCAGTCAGATGTTTTTCCATCTCCTCTACGTGCTGTAGCGCTGGTTCTATAAGGCGCGCGGCGGCATCAGAGTACATATCAGCCTGAAGACAAAGGTGCCACAGCTGCTCCGTCTGGCCGGGTGCGCCATTGGCGTATTTGCCTTCATCCAGCCTTCTGTCTGCCCACTCGCTGAGGGTGAGGGACCGCTGGGCGAGCTCTTGGGCTGCAGCAGCGTACGTAATGAATGTCGGCGGCACTGTAGCAGTCGGGGTGCCTGCGCGCCCGAGGGCAGCTGCGGTGGTTCTTGCCCCCGCCACTCGATGCTGAAGCGCCCGCGCGTCCTCTGTTAGCTGCTGCGCACGGTGTGTTTGTTTCTCGCATGCCCGCGCAATACTGCCCCACTGGGATGACCCACCAAACGGAGGGACAGAGCGCATACCGTCTAAGACTGTCAGGGCGGACCCCAGGCAGTGGGCCACTTCTCTCATGGCTTTTAGCACGTTGGGAGGATCAGAGAAAACAGGACGGTCTACAAAAATGCGATAGTAGTCTATATATCCGCTGGCTACTACCCGTTTAATCCGTGTGCGCTCCATAACCTCGGGGAAAAAACTCTCAATAATGGCAGATTGCAGGGGTGATTCCGCCATATGCTGCAGCTGCAGCCGTGCACGTGCAGCGGCAGTCAGTAGCCGTGAGAAGTCGTTTTCACTCGGGTACTCTACGTTCATGGCTTTCCCCTAATATGTGGAAGCGGATTCGGGTGTGTCCCAGGGTACCAGCCGTTCCTGGGTACGGTACCGGTTTGGCGGGCTGTCCTTAATAGGGCGTGCGATGAGGCGTCTGCGCCTATTGAGCTGATCGTACCCTGACGGTTGGGGCGGCCCGGATGGTGCCACGGGGTGACGGTGCAGCCATTTCTAATGCTCTGTGGGTATGTGTTATCGGATAAAAACAGTGACGAATGACCGGTTTTATTCTGCCCATCTCATAAATATTTGAAGCATAAAAATTCTATATATACCCATAGTCACCCCTCTAAAATAAAGTTTTATCTGCATAGAAAATCTTTACTTTGGTTTTATGTGCGCTCGCATATTCCTTGGGATGCAGCATTGGGCAAGCTGCGGATAAACCTCAGCGTTCCTTCAGCTAGCGCTTTTCCCCCATTGGCAACGGTATACTTACTTATACCCGACAAGTAGAGAGGCCAGTTGCGATGGAGCCGCAGAATCCAAGCGAGAGCACACCGTCAACCCTGCCCGCACCCACTAATATGATTCCGATTGTGAGGGTGCCGGGCGTTCAAACGGCGGCGGAAAAAGCAGCAGCTAAAAAACGTAAAACCCAAAACCTGGTGAAATACCTGGCGGTGGGCAGAACTCTCTACACGGTTATTCCTTTGGCGCTTTTCTTTTTATTGGTTGAGCGCCGCGCTATCACTATTGACGCGTTCCCCGATCTGCTCTCCCCGGTGGGGCTTTTCCTTCTCCTGTATGTGCTGTTTGAGATACTGAGTGTGCTGTGGTTTAACAGCGGAAAGCAGCCAGCATTTATTGCCCTGTTGGGCCGCTACCTGGCTGGTGTTGTGCTCTCCGTGGTGTTTATGAGCATTGTGCTTCAGTTCATGCCGTGGTCACAGAACCTGCGGGAAACCTTCGTGGGGTGGTGGACGATCACCGTGCCGTTTGCCGAGCTGATTACTAGCGGGTTCCTGTTCTATTTGACGTTTAAGAATTTTCCAAAGACAGCCGCAGCCCCGGAGCACACACAGTTCTGGCAGGACGAAGAGGAAGAGTAGAGGTCGTTCTGCACCCATCACAGGAGGCGGAGTTCTGCCAGGCAGCCAACCCACCCACAGGGTCTGCTGGTGCAGATTCCGCCTTCTTTGATGTAACGCACCCGTGAAGGGTTGGTTTGTAACATATCGTCATATAACCCAGCATATTGTTCATATATTGGACACCTCTTCCTGCCCTCTTGGAGGGCCTTCCCGTCAAAACACGTTCAAAGTTTTGAGGGTTAACCCCCAGTTTTTGGCGTCATTATTAGACAGTTGGGGCTTCTTGGCGCTTACCGGGTAGAAAAAGAAGGCCCATTTTTGACTTGTCCCACACAGCAACCTATTCGCTTTTTCGTGTTGTTCCGCGTCATAGCAATATAAAGATTTGATAAATCATCCGAAAGTATGACAGTTTTCAAAAAACCTTAGAGTATGCTGGAAATTCGACTAACTGAGGAAGCACGCAATGAGCAATAGCGCAACACAGGTAAGAACAGCCCAGATCGGTGGTGGCCGTATCAGCAACGGCCCCGCGAACCTGCGAGCCTCGTTCAGCGCTTCCAAGGTTTCGGCGGGTCACCGTACCACCTCCCCCAAGATACTGTCAGTCCTTTACACGGCGCGCGTGATTGGGTTGGCATTACCGTACGTATTTACGTTTGCAGCGGTGCTGGGTGGAGACCTTTATTCGCAGTGGGCACACGTGATGTTCCACCCGATTGGGCAGTTCATGCTGGCGTATGCACTGGCGCATGTGACCGCCAATATTTGTTTCAACTTCCGCCGCGGCGGCGCCCTGGTTCGCACCGTAAATGGTGTGGGCGCGGTGCTGTGTGTGGCGGTCTCTCCCCTGTGGGTGAACTTGATAATGTCAGGGGCTAATTCACCGGATGCGTTGTGGGCGCTGATTGGTGTTCCCCTGGAATTCGCGGCGTGCATTGGATACTACGTGTACACCGCACGGAGGATTGGGTAGAGTCCTCCATAATCCCATAGAGAAAAGTTGAGCACCCGGTGTTTGTTGGTTCCGCCGGGTGCTCAACCACGTTCACGGGTACACACCTAGTTTTCACATTCTGCACCAAGAAATCCCTGGTATTGCTGATCGGCTGCGGTAGGGTGAAGGGGCACGCCTCCAACCACACCATGCAAGGAGCCACCTGCTATGACCGCCAGCGACAAGAGCACATTGAATGCTTCACGGCAGGAGCGTTACCTAAAAGCCGTCGAGCTACTTAGCTCTGTCCACTCATACACACGGCTGGGCGCGGTGCACGCCCTCGTGACGCTGGCGGATGAATACCTTGCCGACCAGGCGTTACAGGCGGAAGAAAAGCACACGGAGGGTCAGCGCATCGCTGATGTTCTCTGCGCCTATATCCGCTCCCCCTTTGAGCTGGCTGCACGCTACTATGAACTCACTCAAGAGGAACCGACCGGATTTTACGCTGACTCGCCCGAGAAATTCAGCGCTGATTGTGCGGTTTTCAGGGAGGAGGCGCATATTCGGCAGACACTTATCGAGACGATCAGCAACCGTATACGGTGGTCCCTAGCTGATGGTGTAGCGGAGTTACCTCATGGATACCCGAAGCGTGAGTACATTGTTCCGGGGAGCTGGTCTGAGTTTACGTATGATTTTTCGGGTAGTGTGTTCTTTTACCCGGTTGATTTTGTACGGACTTTCTGGGGTGAGACCGCGAATTTTGCGGGGTGTACGTATTTTTCACAGGTGCAGTTTAGCGGCTCATTCTTCGCGCAGGGTGCCCTGTTGTGCCGCTCTAATTACCATGAGGATACGGCTTTTAACGGTTCGTATTACGCTGGGGATGTCGATTTTTCGGGCTCGCTCTATCACGGCGCTAACGATTTTATGGGATGCGCCTACGGTGAAGTGGCAAGCTTCAGGGGTTCCGTCTTCGATGGCTGGGTGGGTTTTACCGGTTCTTCGTATAGTGGTTCTGCCGATTTTAGTGCCTCGATGTACCGTGCGGGCTGTGACTTCAGTTCTTCGCATTACAGGCAACAGGCTATTTTTGAGAACTCTTTCTATGGCGGGGCGGCAATATTCCACCACTCTGTTTATCGAGAAAATGCGGATTTCGGTTTTTCCGTGTATGCAGACCAGAGCGATTTTAGCGGGTCTTCATACCGCGGTGCGGTTCGTTATCTGGGGTCTGTGTATGCGCAGACAGTTAATGCGGGGGCATGTGATTACACCCAAGAACCGCTCTTCGTTTCGGGCACGAACGAGGATGATGCGGCTTCTATTTTTGGGTCTGACCAGAACACTTTTGCCAGTGTGGAGGCTGAAACTTCGGGGCTTCCGCTTGGTTGCTGGTTTATGAGTTCTACCGAAGTGGAGTATCTTGCCGAGCATGAGCAGGAGCTCTCGCAGGTTCTAGAAGAGATGCACCAGACCGGAGATTCAGGTGAACGCAAGAAATTGCGCGGAAGGCTTCGGGTTTTCCTCACGGACGTACTGGTGTGGCGAGATTCGGCAACTCAAGTTGGTGAAGGGTTAGCGGATCGCCCCATGAACGCCCCGGATACTCCGTCCTCTAGCGATACAGAGGCTGCCTGGGATGCGTGGTTCCGGGAGCATATGAGCCCTGAGACTCCCTAAGTTTGTTGTTCGCGAGACGGCAACGAATGTACTAACCAGCAACTAGAAAATCCTGTGGCGTACCCGAAGAGTGCGGTAGGGTGAAGGGGCACGCCTCCAACCACCACGCAAGGAGCCACCCACATGACCGCCAGCGACAAAAACACATCGAACACTTCACGGCAGGAGCGATTTCTAAAAGCCGTTGAGCTGCTTGACTCTGCCCGCTCGTACACACGGCTGGGCGCGGTGCACGCACTCGTGGCGCTAGCGGATGAATACCTTGCCGATGAATCCTTATCGGCAGAAGAAAAGCATACGGAGGGCCAGCGCATTGTTGATGTTCTCTGCGCCTATATCCGCTCCCCTTTTGAGATGGCATTTCGGTACGATGAGCTCTCGCAGAATAAGCCCAACCCTCATGGTAGCTATCGAGAGAACCACCAAGATTTCTATATGCACAAAGCGGAGCTTCTGGCAGAAGCGAAGGTTCGTCAGCAGGCTTTGCAGGAAATTCACCGCCGGTTGCGCCATTTTCCTCAGGGCGACAGAAGGAGTTATGTAGAAGGCTCGTGGTCTGGGTTTGAGTACGATTTCTCGAATAGTGTTTTCTTCTACCCGGTTGATATGAAGGATTCCTGGTACCAGAATTCCGTTGATTTCAGCGGGTGCACATACTACACCAGTGCCGAATTCAACGGTTCCACCTATGAACGAAGCGCCTATTTTGTCGATTCTACGTACTACGATTGGGTTTTCTTCAACAATTCAACCTATTGTGGTGAAGCCCAGTGGAACGGGTCTACGTACCATGATTCGGCGCGTTTCAACTGGTCTGTTTACTATGGTGAGGTTTCCTTCCACGATTCTGTTTACGGTGGATCGGTCTTCTTCGACCAGTCTCTCTACTACGATGAGGTTTTATTCTATAGCTCTACTTATCGGGGCGAGGCCGGGTTCGACGGCTCTCTGTACCGGGGCTCAGTTTTTGTGAGTGATTCGGTCTTTGAGGGCGAGGTTTCCCTGTACGGGTCTGTTTTCTGCGGTGCCCTGAATTTTGGTACCGACTTTTTCGGGACACCGTTCCCTTCGCGGTTTGTTCAGAGCGCACCCTGTTTTGTTGCTGAAAAGAATGCGCGGGCAACGTTATTTGGCTCGTCCAGCAATAATTTTGTGGTTGAGGATTGCGGTTACCCTGTATCCCTCGGCGCTAAGGGTCTTCCGTTGGAATGCGGCTTTTTGTCTACAGAACAGGCAGACTATCTCGCGGCAAAGTTCCGAAAGATACACGAGACGTGGACCCATCTTCGTGACTCGCAGGTGCCGCAGAAGCGGCAAGACCTTCGGGAGAAATTGGAGAGCCTAAGCCAAAATATACAAGCGTGGAGGAAAGAAGCTACTGCTCTGCCTGGCGGCAACTAGCAGATGACGCTTTCCCCTACATATACGGGGTATCTGCTGTAGGATGGGGAGGAAATAAACGCCGCTCCACTCACCCGTGAGGAACCGTTAAAAGCAATGCCGCATACACCCGAAAATGTAGAGAACAATTCAGAGGTATCTCGCCAAACCACGTTTGAGAAGCATAAGGCAGAACGTTGGGAACGGTATCTTCAAGCGGTAAAACAGCTTCGCAGCAAGGACGCCTCTGCGCGTGTGAGCGGCGTACACGCACTTGTTGTGCTTGTGGATGAGTGGCTTCACGAAGAAAACCTATCTGAAGACGAAAAAATTAAAGAGGGGCAGTTGATTATTAATAAGCTCTGCGCCTATATCTGCTCCCCCTTCGCCCTCGCCTCTGAGTACGATGAGCTGACTCAGGATAGCCCAGCAGCTGAAGGTCTCTACAAAAATAGAGAACAAGAATTCTATATTCATAAGGCTGAACTTCAAGCAGAAGCAGATGTGCGCCTGAGCATTATTAAAGAAATTCGCAGCCGTTTGCAGGGCCCAGACAAAAACACGCCGGGGGCATGGTCAGACTTTGAATACGACTTCTCAGGTAGCATTTTCTTCTACCCTGTAGACCTCACACACTCTTACTACACGAAACCCGTTCATTTCAGTGAATCCGTTTACTGGAGTTCGGCTAATTTCAGTGGATCTACTTACCGGGACTGGGTTGGTTTCAGCGACTCTACCTACCGGGGCCGGGCTGATTTTAGCGGCTCCACCTATCGGGGTGGGGCCGATTTCCACGAGTCCATCTACCAGGCTGAGGTTGACCTCAGCAAGTCTGTTTATCAAGATTGGGCAGACTTCCACGAATCTACCTATTGGGGTGATGCCAACTTCAGCGAGTCTGCTTATCGAAGCTGGGCTGATCTTCAAAACTCCATTTATCAGGGTCGGGCTGATTTTAGCCGCTCCGCTTACCGGGAGGGAGTTGATCTTAGCTGTTCCATCTATTGGGGTAGGGCTAACTTCCGCGGCTCTATCTATGAGGACGAAGCTGCTTTTAGCGGGTCTATCATTCGGGACACAATCGATTTTGGTAAAGATACAGACAGCGGCCACCCTTCCGTCTTCATGCGATACGCTCCTGCGTTCTATGACGAGGCAAACCAGCAAAACACACTTTTTGGCGCGCCCAATAATGACTTTGCAACTGAAAGTAGCGAGGGCTGCCCCGTTCTCCTTACCCCTAACGGCTTACCCCTTGACTGCCGCTTCCTATCAACCGCCCAGAAGGATTACCTGGAGAATACCCTTCGCAAGTTAGAAGAAACGAATGATGAGTTCCTTGCCGCGAAGAATCATGAAGTGGAGAAAGAGCTCTCAGAAAAGCTGCGGTCTCTCACCCAAGAACTCGACGACTGGCGCCGGGAAGTTACCGCATTACCGTCCGACTCGCCGAATAATACAGAAGCATCACCTCAGCAGGCCAAGTTGAAACGGGCTGAGGAGGAGGTTCCATGGTCCCCAGCAGGTAGAGAAGCATTTTCTCTGCTTGACGACTACCGAAAAAACAGCAATGATCACGCCAAGATTTATGCAGTTATTAAAGATATTCTTGAAAGCCATGAACGCCAGATAAAAATTCTTGCAGACCAGACCCAGCAATATATTGAAAAAGCTTTTAAAGAACGCATGGCAGAGCGTCGAGGACGGTACGCAAAAGCAGTAGAACAGCTGGGCGGCGTGAGTGCCCCCGTTCGTATAGGTGGTGTATATACGCTCATTGGTCTCGCGGACGAGTGGCTACTAGACGAAAGCCTGGAATACTTAGAAAGAGTTAGAGAAGGACAGGTTATTATTAATAACCTGTGTACCTATATTCGCTCCCCGTTTGCCCTTGCTTCCCACTATGATGAGCTAATTCAAGACGCCCCAACAGCCGAAGGTCTCTACAAAAATAGAGAACAAGAATTCTATATAGACAAAGCGACACTAAAATCTGAAGCAGATATTCGTCTGAGCATTATTCAAGAAATTCACCGCCGCCTACAAGGCCCAGATGAAAACACTCTGGGGGCGTGGTCTGATTTTGAATATGACTTCTCAGGTAGCACCTTCTTCTACCCCGTAGATCTCACACACTCTTACTACACGAAACCCGTTAATTTCAGCGGCTCTACCTATCAGGGTTGGGTTGACTTCAGTAACTCTATCTACCAAAGTCGGGCTGATTTTAACGATTCTACCTACCGGAACTGGGCTGACTTCCGCGGCTCAATCTATCAAGGTCGGGCTGATTTCAATAGCTCCACCTATCAAAATGTGGTTTACTTCAGTGACTCAACTTACAGGGGTGAGGTTTGTTTTAATAAATCCACTTACCAAGATTTTGTTTATTTTGACCGCTCCATCTACCAGAACTGGGCTGATTTCTACGATTCTACCTATCAGGATGAGGCTAGTTTTACCGGCTCCACCTACCTGGATATGGTTAGCTTCTTCGACTCCACTTACCAGGAAGTGGTTAGTTTCAGTGATTCTGCCTATTGGAATGGGGGTGGGTTCAGCAACTCCATTTACCAGGGTGAGGTTGATTTCAGCAATTCCATTTACGTCGGCGGGATAGGGTTCAGCAACTCCGCTTACCGGGGTAAAGCTAATTTCAGTGGCTCCATCTACCAGGGTCAGGTTGGCCTCAGCACCTCCACCTATGAGGACGAAGCTGCTTTTAGCGGGTCTATCTTTCGCGACGAAATTTATTGTGGCCAGGGCACAAACAGCGGCAGCTCTTCCCGTTTCACGCAATGCGCCCCTGAATTCTACAACGAAACAAACCACCAAAACACGCTCTTTGGCTCGCACAACAATAATTTCACAGCCGAAAACGGCAGGGGCTTCCCCATTTACCGCAACCTTGAAGGCTTACCCCTCGGCTGCGCTTTCCTAACGCCCGCGCACAAGAAATATCTGGATAAAATGTTTCAAGCAATGGAAGAAATCAGCGATAAAATTCATGCCCCGCACACCCCAGACAAGACGAAAGAACTCTCAGAAAAGCTGCGGTCTCTCACCCAAGAACTCCACGACTGGCGTGAAAAAGTCACCGCGGTAGAGGGGATCCGATAAACGATGCCGGAAAAACATAATGCAGAACGCTGGGAACGGTACACCAAAGCAGTAGAACAACTGGGCAATGAGAAAGCCCCCGTTCGTATGGGTGGTGTGTATACGCTTATTGACCTCGCGGATGAGTGGCTTCTAGACGAAAACCTGGACTACGCAGAAAGGGTCAGAGAAGGACAAGTTATTATTAACAACTTCTGCGCCTATATCCGTTCCTCCTTCGCTCTCGCCTTCCACTACAATGAGCTGACTCAGGACAGCCCAATAGCCGAAGGCCTTTACAAAAATAGAGAACAAGAATTCTACACTGACAAAGCAGCGCTAGAATCTGAGGCAAACATTCGCCTGAGCATTCTGAAAGAAATTCGCCACCGCCTACAAAGCCCTGACAAAAACACCCCGGGAACATGGTCGGATTTTGAATACGACTTCTCAGGTAGCACCTTCTTCTACCCCGTAGATCTCACAAATTCTTACTACACGAAACCTGCCGCATTCAATAATGCAGTGTATAAAGAATGGGCTGATTTTAGCGGCTCCCACTATTGCGGTGACGCTGATTTCAGCTACTCAGACTACGGGAGTGATACCGATTTCAGCTATTCCACGTATCAGGGTGAAGCTGACTTCCGGGAGTCCGCCTACCAGGGTCGGGCTGACTTTAGCCGCTCCACCTACAAACAAAAAGCTGTTTTTAGCGATTTCATTTCTCCCTCCACATACAAAAGTGACGCTGATTTCAGCTATTCCACCTATCAGGGCAGGGCTGATTTCCTCGCCTCCACCTATCAGGGCAGGGCTGATTTCCGCGCCTCCACCTACGCCGACGAGGCGTATCATCGCGGTTCCAGCTACACGGGTACAGTTGATTTCAGTGATTCCGTCTATAAGGGCCGGGCTATCTTCAGCCGCGCCGCCTACCAGGGCAAGGCTAATTTCAGCGGCTCCAGGTACCAGGATGAGGCTCACTTCTACTTCTCCACCTACCAAGAGGCTGATTTCAGTGGCGCTACTTACCAAGCCCCCACTGACTTCAGCTACTCCACTTACCGGGGTGCAGCTGACTTCCGCAGATCAGCCTACCAGGCTGGGGCTGACTTCTGCGGCTCAGAATATCGGGAATGGGTCACCTTCAGCGGATCCACCTACCAGAGGTGGGCTAACTTTGATAACTCCATCTATGGGAGCTGGGCTGATTTCAGTAAGTCCGCCTACCAGAGAAATGCTGACTACAGCGAGTCTATCCACCAGGGCTGGGTTAATCTCAGCGGATCCACTTATGAGGGTGTAGCAGCCTTTAACGGGTCTATTTTTGACGACAAAATCTATTTTAGTGAAGACATAGACGGCAGCTGCTCCTCCCGTTTCACGCAGTGCACCCCTACGTTCTACGACGAGACAAACCACCACAATACTCTTTTTGGTTCGCATAACAATAATTTCACGGTCGAAAACGGTAGGGGCCACCCCATTTACCTTACGCCTGAGGGATTACCCCTCAACTGTGCTTTCCTGGCATCCGATCAGGGGGAATACCTGAAGAGTATTCTCCGCAGGTTGGAAGAAATCAGCGATGAAATCCTTGCCGTGAAAAATGATGAAGAGAAAAAAGGCCTCATAGAAAAGCGGCAACCTCTTGACAAGGAATTCAAAGAATGGCGTGAAAAAGTCACCACAGCGCAGAGGACCCGATAAGCAATGCCAGAAAAACATAATGTAGAACGCCGAGAACGGTACACCAAAGCGGTAGAACAGCTTGGTAATGTGAGTGCCCCCGTCCGTTTGGGCGGCGTGTACACACTCGTTAGCCTAGTAGATGAATGGCTTAGAGAAGAGAACATAGAATACAACGAACGAATCGCAGAAGGCCAGGTTATTATTAATATCCTGTGCGCATATATCCGCTCCCCGTTTACCCTTGCTGCCCACTATGATGAGCTAATTCAAGACGCCCCAACAGCCGAAGGTCTCTACAAGAATAGAGAACAAGAATTCTATATAGATAAAGCAGGTTTAGAGTCTGAAAAGAAGGTTCGCCTGAGCATTATTCAAGAAATTCGGCACCGTTTGCAGGGTTCTAAAGAAAACACCCCGGGGGCGTGGTCAGACTTTGAATACGATTTCTCTGGAAGCACCTTCTTCTACCCCGTAGATTTCACGCACTCTTACTACGCAAAGCCTGTTAATTTCAGTGGTTCCGCCTACTGGGGTGAGGCTGATTTTAGCTACTCCACCTACATGGACGAGGTTTACTTCAGCGAGTCCAGCTACCAAGGCCGGGCTGGTTTCAATGGTTCCATCTACCAGGGTGAGGCTGATTTCCGTAGCTCCACGTACCGGGGTTCAGCTGGCTTCGCCAGATCCACCTACCGGGGAGGGGCGTACTTCAATGGTTCCACCTACCTCAGTGAGGCTGTCTTCCGTGGCTCTGTTTACCGGTGCGCGACCACTTTTAACGATTCCGTCTACCACTATTGGGTTGATCTTCGTGGCTCCACGTATCAGGGCGCAGCTGATTTTGGCGGCTCCATCTACCGGTATTGGGCTGATTTCCGTGGCTCCACGTACCGGCGGTGGGCTTACTTCAACGACTCTATATGCTGCGGTTGGGCTGGCCTCAGCCACTCCGTCTACGAGGGTGAGGCTGACTTTAGCGGGTCTATTTTCTGTAGTGACATTTATTTTGGCCAAGACGGAGACAACAGTAGCTTTTCTCGCTTCACAGGCTGCGCCCCTCAGTTTTATGACGAGACAAACCATAAAAACACCCTTTTTGGCTCGCATAACAATAATTTCACAGTCGAAAACGGCAGGGGCCACCCCATTTACCGCAACCTTAAAGGCTTACCCCTCGGCTGCGCTTTCCTAACGCCCGCGCACAAGAAATATCTGGATAAAATGTTTCAAGCAATGGAAGAAATCAGCGATAAAATTCATGCCCCGCACACCCCAGACAAGACGAAAGAACTCTCAGAAAAGCTGCGGTCTCTCACCCAAGAACTCCACGACTGGCGTGAAAAAGTCACCGCGGTAGAGGGGATCCGATAAACGATGCCGGAAAAACATAATGTAGAACGCTGGGAACGGTACACCAAAGCGGTGGAACAACTCGGAAGCAAAGAAGCCCCTGTCCGTATAGGTGGCGTATACACGCTTGTTGGGCTCGTGGATGAGTGGCTACTAGACAAAAACCTGGATTATGCAGAAAAAGTCAGAGAAGGACAGGTTATTATCAATAGCCTCTGTGCCTATATCCGTTCCTCCTTCGCTCTCTCCTTCCACTACAATGAGCTGACTCAGGAAAGCCCAACAGCTGAAGGTCTTTACAAAAATAGAGAACAAGATTTCTATATAGATAAAGCAGAGTTCAAATCTGAAGCCGACATTCGCCTGAGCATTATTAAAGAAATTCACCACCGCTTGCAGGGACCAGACGAAAATACCCCGGGGGCGTGGTCAGATTTTGAATACGATTTCTCGGGAAGTACTTTCTTCTACCCCGTTGACCTCACAAACTCCTATTACACAAAACCCGTTAATTTCAGTGGCTCCACATACCAGGACGAGGTTCGCTTCGACGGCTCTGTCTACAAGGACGAGGCTGACTTCGGTAGCTCCATCTACAAGAGTTGGGCTACCTTCGACGGCTCCACCTACACAGGTTGGGTTGGCTTCAATTGCTCCACCTACCAAAGCTGGGCTGACTTCAGCGCCTCCACGTACCAAGACGGAGCTACCTTCATGAGCTCCACCTACCAGAGTGAGGCTGACTTCAGTAATTCTACCTGCCAGAGTGAGGTTTACTTCAGCGACTCTACCTACAAGGGTAAGGCTGACTTCTGCGGCTCGACCTACCAGAATGAGGTTTACTTCAGCTACTCCACCTACCAGAGTGAGGCTGACTTCAGCGACTCTATCTACCAGGGCAAGGCTGACTTCAGTGACTCCACCTACCGAGGCTGGGCTGACTTCCGCAACTCCGCTTACCAGGGTCGGGCTGGTTTCACCGGCTCCACCTACCAGAGTGAAGTTTACTTCAACGACTCTACCTACCAGTGGGCTCATTTCAGCGGCTCCACCTACCGAGGCTGGGCTGACTTCCGCAACTCCGCTTACCGGGGTCGGGCTGGTTTCACCGACTCCATCTACCAGCATGAGGTTTATTTCAGCGGCTCCACCTACGAAGATAAGGCCGACTTCAGTGGGTCTATTTTCTGCGGTGACGTTTATTATGGCAAAGATAGAGACAACAGTAACTTTTCTCGGTTCACAGACTGCACCCCTCAGTTTTATAATGAGAATAGCCATCAAAATACACTTTTTGGTTCGCCTAACAATAATTTCATAGTAGATATCGATAAAGGTTATCCTATTAATCTAAATTCCGAAGGCTTACCTCTTGGCTGTGATTTTCTCACCACAGAGCAGAAAGAATACCTTGAAGATAAGTTCCATGAAATAGACGAAACGAAGAATAAATTTCGTGAGGTGCAAGATCCCAAAGAGAAAGCAGAACTCTCGAAAAATCTGCAAGCTCTTGATGAAAAACTCTATGAATGGCGGGAGGAAACCACCACAGTAAAAGTGGAGGGCACAGCACCCGGAGAGCAAGATAACTAGCCACCCGGTTAAGCTGAAGATGCGGTAGGGTAAAAAAGGGAAACGCACCATCACTTTAAGGAGCAGAACGCCAATGCCAGAAGAACGCAAAACTATAGAAGCTAGATCGTCTGCTAGCCCGGAGGTATATCGGCACACCAAGTTTATGGCGCGGTTTGAGAAGGCTTTTCCGTGGCTTCTGGCTGGTGGGGCGGTACTTGGCCTACTTGAAACCTACCGCAAGAATGCTAATGACCGCGCTAAAGCGAATGCAGACATTAAAGCCTCCCTTAAAAACCAAGAGCACCAGGCGGAAGTTCTCAAAGAACGTAAAGCAGAACGCCGAGAACGGTACACCAAAGCGGTAGAGCAACTGGGCAATGAGAAAGCCCCCGTTCGTATGGGTGGTGTGTACACGCTCATTGGGCTTGCAGATGAGTGGCTTCTAGACGAAAACCTGGATTACACAGAAAAAGTCAGAGAAGGACAGGTCATTGTCAATAATCTCTGCGCCTATATACGCTCCCCGTTTATTCTTGCTTCTCATTATGATGAGTTATCTCAGGCCAGCCCCACACCTGAGGGGATTTATAAAGATAATCAGCAGACATTCTACACTGATAAAGCTGAGTTCACATCTGAAGCAGACATTCGCCTGAGCATTATTAAAGAAATTCACAGCCGCCTACAAAACCCTGACAAAAACACACCAGGGACGTGGTCAGGCTTTGAATACGATTTCTCGGGAAGTACTTTCTTCTACCCTATTGACCTCACAAACTCCTATTACACAAAACCCGTTAATTTCAGTGGCTCCACGTACCAGGACGACGCCGACTTCGAGAGCTCCACATACCAGAGCAGGGCCGATTTCAGCGATTCCATCTACCGGTGCTGGGCTGATTTCCGCAGCTCTATATACCAGAGTCAGGCTAACTTCAGCGGCTCCACCTACCAGGACGGAGCTACTTTCAACGGCTCTACCTACACAGGTTGGGCTAATTTCAATTGCTCCACCTACCGGGAGGGGGCTTACTTCAACTCCTCCACCTACCAGAGTGAGGTTTACTTCAACAGCTCCATCTACCGGGAAGAGGCTTACTTCAACTTCTCCACCTACCAAGGCTGGGCTGACTTCAACTACTCTACCTACCAGAGTGAGGCTGACTTCAGCGACTCTACCTACCAGGGCAAAGCTGACTTTAGCGACTCCACCTACCGGGAAGGGGCTTACTTCAGTAGCTCCACCTACCAAAATGAGGTTTACTTCAACGACTCCACCTACGAAGGTAAGGCTGAGTTCATTGGCTCCACCTACCAGGATGAGGTTCGCTTCAGCCACTCCACCTACCGGGGCAGGGCTGACTTCGGTAACTCTATCTACCTGGAAGAGGCTGATTTACGCCGATCCACCTACCAGGATGAGGCTGACTTTAGCGGGTCTGTTTTTTATCGTGAAATATATTTTAGCTACAGCACATACAGCCCCAGTTTTTCTCGCTTCACAGGCTGCGCCCCTCAGTTCTATGACGAGACAAACCGCAAAAACACACTTTTTGGTTCACCTGACAATGATTTCACAGTTGAAAACGGTAGAGGCTACCCCATTTACCGCAACCTTGAAAGTTTACCCCTTGGCTGTAGTTTCCTCACCACAGAGCAGAAAGAATACCTCACAGATAAATTCCAAGAAATAGACGAAACGAATAATAAACTTCGTGAGGTAAAAGATCCCGAAGAAAAGGAAGAACTCTTGAAAAAGCTGCAAGCTCTTACTGAAGAGCTCTATGAATGGCGGGAGGAAGCCACCACGGTAAAAGTGGAGGGTACAGCACTTGGAAAGGATGATAACTAGCCGCCCGAGGGATTCACGACCTCCGCTTCCTGCCGTATAAGAGCACTAAGATTCTACGGTGCCGTTTACCCCTATGAGTTTGACCCTGCTCTGGCGTGGCTGGTTGTTTCGACCACAGGGTTCACAACCCACAACAATCTCTGAATATGCGCAGGACTAGGGCATTACCCGCCTGTTCAGCAAAGATTTGCAGGTAAACCTTGAGCCAAAATTCAGGAAAATCTGAAAGGTGAGCTGAAGATGCGGTAGGGTGAAAAAGGAACACACACCATCCACCTTGAGGAACAGAATGCCAATGCCAGAAGAACGCGAAGATGTAGATACTACGTTAGAACAGAGCACTACGCCAGATACTTCACAGCAGAAGGAGAAATCACGTGCCATTGGCTGGATTGTAGGGGTGACCTTTGGTTGTGTGCTCTTACTCATCATAGGGTGGGGTTTCGCTCAGGCAATAGGGTGGAATCCAGACATTAGTTCTGAACATTTCGCACAGTTCTATTTTGCTTGGGGTCTCGGAATCCTTTCACTCGGATATCTAGTGCTGATTCTGTGGTCCATTTTCAAGAAAGATGAGGATCCTCGTTGGTTCCATGCGCGTATTCTTTCTAGTGGCATAGTGGGTGGCTCATACGCGTTCCTGCTACCTGTTGTTATGAGCCTGCCGGAGGGAAACGTTAATTCTGGTGGGGCTGCGGCGCTCCGGCAAGCAATTCTTCTAGCTACAGGCGGGCTTATTGGTCTTATTGCACTCGGTGAGACTCGTCGAAAAAATGATAACGACCGTGAAGCAGCTGAGAACCTTCGGATTCATCAACAAGATGCTCTTGACCAACAGAAAGACCAGTTTGAGAAGCAACTAGAAAAACAACAAGAGCAGTTTGACGCGAATGCTTTTAAGGACCGTAAAGCAGAACGACGAGAACGCTATACCAAAGCGGTAGAACAGCTAGGTGATGAGAAAGCACCTATTCGTATGGGTGGCGTATATACACTCGTTGGGCTTGTGGACGAATGGCTCGAAGAAGAGTCTATAAGAAAATATGAGGACAGGCTCAAAGAAGGACAGGTTATTATCAATAACCTTTGTGCCTATATTCGTTCTCCATTCACTCTTGCATCTCACTACGATGAGCTTATGCAAGACACCCCAGGCGCTGAAGGTGTCTATCAAGACAAAGTGCAAGAATTTTACGCAGACAAAGCAACATTAGATTCTGAAGCAGACGTTCGTCTAGGAATTATTAAAGAAATTCATGATCGTCTAAGAGGTCCGAAAGAAGAAACTCCGGGCACTTGGTCAGATTTTGAATATGATTTCTCGGGAAGCACCTTCTTCTACCCAATAGACCTTACGAACTCTTACTACGCAAAACCTATTAATTTCAGTGGCTCTACCTACCAGGGCGGGGCTGACTTCACCGGCTCTACCTACCAGGGCGGGGCTGACTTCACCGGCTCCACCTACCAGGGCGGGGCTGACTTCAGCCGCTCCACCTACCAGGAAGAAGCTTACTTCACCGGCTCCACCTACAATGATGTAGCTGACTTTAGCGGCTCTACCTACCAGGGCAGGGCTTACTTCAGCCGCTCCACCTACCAGAGTCGGGCTAACTTCACCGGCTCCACCTACAAGAGCGGGGCTAACTTCAGCCGCTCCACCTACCAGGGCAGGGCTAACTTCAGCCGCTCCACCTACAAGAGCGGGGCTAACTTCAGCCGCTCCACCTACAAGAGCGGGGCTAACTTCACCGGCTCCACCTACCAGAGCGGGGCTTACTTCACCGGCTCCACCTACCAGGGCAGGACTTACTTCACCGGCTCCACCTACCAGGGCAGGGCTAGCTTCACCAGCTCCACCTACAAGATCGGGGCTAGCTTCACCAGCTCCACCTACAATGATGTAGCTGACTTTAGCGGATCTATCTTCTATCAGAAAGTTTATTTTGGAGCAGACGGAGACAACAGCAGCTTTTCTCGCTTCACAGACTGTGCCCCTCAGTTCTATGATGAGACAAACCATAAAAACACGCTTTTTGGCTCACCTAATAATGATTTCACAGTAGATATCGATAAAGGTTATCCTATTGACCTAGATTCCAAAGGTATACCCCTTAACTGTAAATTCCTTACTTCAGAGCAGAAGGAATACCTTGAAGGTAAACTCCAAGAAATAGACGAAACGAAGAATAAATTTCTTAAGGTGAAAGATCCCAAAGAAAAGGAAGAACTCTTGAAAAAGCTGCAAGCTCTTAACGAAGAGCTCCACAAATGGCGGGAGGAAGCCACCACGGTAAAAGTGGAGGGTACAGCGCCCGAAGAGGAAGATAACTAATAACTAGCCGCCCCAAAGGATTCACGGCCTCCGCTTCCTGCCGTAACATCAAGATTCCACGGTGCCGTATGCCCCATATGGGTTGCCCCTGCCCTGACGTGACTGGTTTGTTTCGACCACAGGGTTCAACCCGCAACGACCTCTAAATACCCGCAGGGCCGGGCCGTTACCTACCTGCTCAGCAAAGATTTGCAGGTAAACCTTGAGTCAAAATTCAGGAAAATCTGAAAGGTGAGCTGAAGATGCGGTAGGGTGGTACTTGCACACACTCACCACAAGGAGTCTACTCAGCTATGAGCGATAAAAAACAGTCTGATGTAAAGCAACCTGGATGGTTGCGCAAAGTATGGTTATGGGTAAAACGGTGGTGGCTGCCTATCGTTATTCTGCTGATTACTAGTGCCGGGCTAGTGTGTGCTCTATCTATCCCACAGCGAGTTTTTGAAACCCCTAGCAATCTTAACGATAGAGACACCTCTACTTCGCAAAATCCTGGTACTCCTGATAACAAGGAAACCTCTCATACTATACAGTCACCTAGTAACTCGAATAATCGAAACGCCCCTGTTTTACTGGCTCAGAGCAACCTCCGGTTAGCTTTTCTCTATATCACCGGTGGGGCTATCGCGGTGATGGGTCTTATCGAAACATTCCGCAGAAACAATAACGAAAAACGCAAGAACGATCAGGAAAAAGAGAAAAATGACAGAGACCATCTGCGACAGGTGAGGGCAGGACGCAGAGAACGGTACACCAAGGCGGTAGAACAGCTAGGTGATGAGAAAGCCCCTATCCGTATGGGCGGTGTATACACACTAGTCGGTCTCATAGATGAGTGGCTTGAAGACGAGTCTATAAAAAAATATGAGGACAGGCTCAAAGAAGGGCAGGTTATTATCAATAATCTGTGTGCCTATATTCGCTCCCCGTTTACTCTTGCTTCTTATTATGATAAGTTATCTAAACCCAGCCCCACGCCTAAGGGAATATATAAAGGTAAAAAAGAAAAATTTTATGCAGACAAAGCGACTTTAGAATCTGAAGCAGACGTTCGCTTAAGTATTATTAAAGAAATTCACGACCGCCTACAAGGCTCAGAAGAGAATACCCCGGGAACATGGTCAGAATTTGAATATAATTTCTCAGGCAGCAGATTCTTCTATTCTGTAGATCTTACAAACTCCTACTACACAAAATCTGTTAATTTTAGCGGCTCCATTTACTCTGAAAAGGCTGACTTTAGCGGCTCCATCTACTCTGAAAAGGCTGACTTTAGCGGCTCCACCTATAAGGGTGAGGCTGACTTCGGCGGCTCCACCTACCAGGGCGGGGCTGACTTCGGCGGCTCCACCTACAAAGACAAGGCTAGCTTCAGCGAGTCTACCTATGAGAAAAACGTTATTTTCAGTACTTCCAATTCTCACTCCACATACAAAGGTAAAGCTGACTTTAGCGGTTCCACCTATCGGGGGGACTGGGTGAACTTCAGCGATTCCACCTATGAGAAAAACGTTATTTTCAGTACTTCTGCTTCCCGCTCAACCTACGAGGGCCCGGCTGACTTCGGCGGCTCCACCTACGAGGGCCGGGCTGACTTCGGTGAGTCTACCTATGAGAAAGATGCTACTTTTAGTACTTCTGGCTTCCCTTCCATCTACCGAGGCGGGGTTACTTTTAGCGGCTCCACCTACAAAGATGAGGCTAATTTTGGTGGATCAATCTATAAGAAAGGCGTTATTTTTAGTACTTCTATCTCCCCTTCCACCTATCGAGGCGGGGTTACTTTTAGCGGCTCCACCTACAAAGATGAGGCTAACTTTAGCAACTCTACCTATGAGAAATATGTTAATGCTCTCGAGTCAACCTACTGGGGTGAGGCTGACTTTAGCGATTCCATCTACCGAGGGGACTGGGTTACCTTCAACGGCTCCACCTACCAGGGTAAGGCTGACTTTAGCGGGTCTATTTTCTGTAGTGAAATATATTTTGGCTACAGCACGCACAGCGACAGCTTTTCTTGCTTCATAAGCTGCACTCCTCAGTTTTATGACGAGACAAACCGCAAAAACACGCTTTTCGGTTCACCTGATAATAATTTCACAGTCGAAAACGGCAGGGGCTACCCCATTTACCGCAACCTTGAAGGCTTACCCCTTGGCTGTAAATTCCTTACTTCAGAACAGAAAGAATATCTTGAATATAAATTCCAAGAAATAGACGAAACGAAGAATAAACTTCGTGAGGTAAAAGATGACGAAGAGAAAGCTAATCTTATAAAAACACTGTTATCTTTTTACTATGATATAAGGAATTGGCGTCGGGAAGTCATCACAGTAAAAACGGAAGACGTAGCAGCAGAAGATACGGAGAGCTAATCAATCTGTAGAGTTTTGGGGACAACTATTCTTTAATAGCTGTCCCCATAGTCTACAGTTCTCCCCTAGTACACGAAAGTACCGGCGGCTTATTGTAGCTGCTCGCCCTTACTCCCCTGCCAGAGTTTTCAGGTTCAGCGGCGTACTTAGCGCCTCCATCAGGTGCCCAACCGTATCAAAACCTGCCCCCCTCACGCAGGGCCCGGTAAACCCTTGCGGCATATGCTATTCGTCTTCTTCGTAGACATAATCCTTGAAATAGTCAGGGTCGCCGTCGCTGTCTAGCCAGAGCTCAAACCAGCCCAGGAAGTCCTGGCGCTCACAGCAGGGGGTAATGCCCACATCCGAGAAGCTCCACACCTCACCGGCGCACGGCCCGGCGGTAATCAGCTCATAGGTCATGCCGCACCCCTCATCCATGAGCTCAACACCCTGGTTCCCCAGCTTACGTTCAAAGGACTCGTCGCTAAGCTGCTCTTCGTCCTCCTCATCCTCCCAAACCCAGCCGTCCGTGAGCGTCATGGGGAGGGAAAGGTCTTTGTGCTCAATCTCTGCGAGCCGGTGAATGGGACTGGCGATGCCCTCCGTCTCCGGGTCGTTCCAGCCGTCACCAATCTCCAGCAGAAACAGCCGGTACGCCTGCGGCAGGCGGGTGTTGCAGGCACTCTCAAAAGCAGCAATTTCCGTCTCCGAAATGGTAGGTCCCATGCTGATATTCTTCTGAGCGATTTTAGTCTTAATACGCTCGATCACAGCAGGGTATTCTTCAGGTGTATAGATAGGCACAGAAACTCCTCAATATAGATATAGTCCAGTTCACAAGTCAGCACAGGGCCTTTTTTACATGCTATTGCACAGCCGTAACTGTTTCTATCCTGGCGGTCATTGAGGTACGGGCAGATTATGCGCATTCAATTCCGGCTGAATTCATGCCATAATTGGTTATAAATCCATTTTAAATACAATTAGTGTCACATGAACGAATTTAATAACTCCATTATTATTTACCAGCCACATACTGATCAGCCCGCTATTGATGTTCGGATAGAGGGCGAAACTGTGTGGCTCAGTCAGCGGCAGATGTCGATATTGTTCGATACCAGTTCAGACAATGTTGGGCTCCACCTGAAGAACATCTATGCTGAGGGTGAGCTGCTAGAAGAGGCAACTACCGAGGATTTCTCGGTAGTTCGTCAAGAGGGGACCAGGCAGGTTCGGCGATCAGTACGCCACTACAACCTTGATGCCATTATCTCTGTGGGCTACCGGGTCAAATCAGCCACGGCCACACAGTTCCGCATCTGGGCCACCAAGCGCCTGCGCGAATACCTGGTGCAGGGGTACAGTATCAACCAGCAGCGGCTTGAGCAGCTCGGGCAGATCGTAGAAGTCATGGCGCGGGCAGATAACCATCTTGTGGCCGGTACTGGTGAAGTACTCGCAGCCTATCTACCAAGCCTGCAAGCCCTGCGCGACTACGACGAAGGCACGCTCTCTGCCAGTGAATCCACCGGGAATGCGCCGGTGTGGCAGCTCACTCATGCCGAAGCGCAGGCGATCATTGCCCGCGCACGCAGCGAATTCCCGCAGGATAGGCTTTTCGGGATCGAAAACGGGGATAAGCTCAAATCGGTTGTCGCCACCATCTACCAGAGCTTCGCGGGCGAAGACCTCTACCCAACCACCGAGCAGAAAGCAGCGAACTTACTGTACCTCATGGTCAAAGACCACCCGCTGGTTGATGGGAATAAACGCAGCGCAGCTGCCTTGTTCATTGAGTTTCTGGCCCAGAATAACCTGCTGTTTTCGGCCGATGGCACACCGCTCGTCTCAAACAACGCCCTAGCGGCAATGACCCTAATGGTCGCCATGAGCAACCCGAAAGAAAAGGACCTTATGGTAGCCCTTGTGCAGCGGCTCATTAGCCCGGTCGCGCACTAGCCTTCGCTTCGTAGCCTGCGGTGCGCCGCTACTCCCCCACCAGGGTCTTCGGATCCAACGGGGTGCTGGTGCCCTCCGCCAGGTGCTCCAAGCGCCTCAAAATAAGGCCCTCACGCAGCGCCCAGGGGCAAACACGCATCGTTTCCACACCGAACATCTCCATCGCGGCCTCAGCCGCCATCGCACCCGCAAGAACCTGGTCGGCGCGCATCCGTGAAACACCGGGCAAATCAGCGCGCTCGGCGGGAGCCATAGCCTCCATGCGGCGAGTCCACAGGCGCAAATCCGTCACATGCATCTCACGCTTCACATGCGGCCCCGCAGAATACGGTGCCGCCCCGCAAATACGCGCCAGCGAACGGAACGTCTTCGAGGTGCCCACCACCATGTTCGGCTCACCGAATGCCAGCAGCTGCTGCGCCACCGGCTCAATCTGCTCACGCACATACCCGCGCAGCTGCTTCGTCTGCTTCGGTGCGGGCGGCTGCTCCTCAAAAAACTCGCGGGTCAGGCGGCCAGCGCCCAGCGGCACCGACATTGCCGCATCCGGTAAGGCATCCGTGCCCGTGGAGAACTCGAACGAGCCGCCCCCAATATCAAAATTCAGGATGCGCCCCGCACCCCACCCCTGCCAGCGGCGCACCGCGAAATAGGTGATAGCCGCCTCCTGGTCGCCTGAAATCCCGCTCAGGCTCACCCCGGTTTTCCGCCGCACATGCTGCAGAACCTCGGCACCATTACCGGCCTCACGAATAGCGGAGGTCGCAAAGGCGAGCAGGTCCTCGGCGTTGTTTTCAATGGCGAAATCGCGGGCAGACTTCACGAACTCGGTCAGCGCGGCGCGGCCCTCATCAGAAATATCACCCGACGGCGTCAAATACTGCACCAGCTGCAGCGGAATCTTATGCGAAGCGTACGGTTCGGGGCGGGCGCCCGGGTGCCCGTCAATAAGCAACAGGTGAACGGTGTTCGACCCCACGTCAAGAACTCCAAGGCGCACGGTGCGCTCCTATCCCCCGGCAGGTGCCGAGATAATATACAACTCCGTTAAGTCTGGCACAATGCGCACTCATCCAGCGTCAGACGGACTAGTCCTTCTTAGCCGCAGTCTTCTTTGCAGTAGTGGACTTTTTAGCGGTTGTTTTCTTCGCGGTGCTCTTCTTGGCGGTCGTCTTCTTCGCCGCAGTCTTACGCTTCGCAGGCCCCTTAGCACGCTTCTCAGCGAGCAGTTCGACGGCGCGCTCATGGGTGAGCGATTCGATGGTTTCCGAGCGCGGCACCGTAATGTTGGTAACGCCGTCGGTAATGTACGGCCCGAACCGCCCGTCTTTGACCACGATATTCTTTTCACTGTTCGGGTCTACCCCGAGTTCGGCGAGCGGGGGCTTAGCGGCGGCACGTCCGCGCTGTTTAGGCTGCGCATAAATGTCGAGCGCCTGTTCGAGGGTGATCGTGAAGATTTCTTCCTCAGACCCAATCGACCGCGAGTCGGTGCCCTTCTTCAGGTACGGGCCGAATCGCCCGTTCTGCACGGTGATTTCGTTGCCTTCAGCATCGGTGCCGAGCACGCGCGGCAAGCTCATGAGTTTGAGCGCATCCTCTAGGGTTACGGTCGCCAAATCCATAGATTTGAAGAGCGATGCGGTGCGCGGCTTAGCGGGCTTGGGCTTCTTCTTCGGCTTGGGTTTGCCGTTCTTGTAGTATTCGGTGGGCTGCGCATCCAGGTACGCCTGAATCTGCTCCTCCGTCATCTCTTCGATAACTTCGGTAACGTACGGGCCGTAGCGCCCGTCGCGGGCGATAATCTGGTTCCCGGATGCGGGGTCGGTGCCGAGCACGCGCCCATCAGATTTGCCCTGCTCAAGCAGCTCTTTCGCCTTCTCAGCGGTCAGCTCATCAGGCGCCAAATCGTTGGGAACATTAGCGCGCACGGGGTCAGAGACTTCACCGGTTTCGGTATTGACGGTTCCCTCAGCCTCAAGGTAAGGGCCGAATTTACCCACGCGCAGCACAATGCCGTCAGCAATGCGGATCGAGTTAATATCGCGGGCATCAATATCACCCAGGTTATCCACAATCGGCTTGAGTCCGCGCTTCTTCTGCGCCCCGCCACCGAAGTAGAAGGCACCCAGCCACTCCACACGCGACTCCTCGCCGCGGGCAATACGGTCAAGGTCTTCTTCCATCTGCGCGGTGAACTCATAGTTCACGTAAGGGCCGAAACTGTTTTCAAGCAGCCGCACCACCGAGAACGCGGTCCACGAAGGCACAAGCGAGCCGGAACGCACCTGCACGTAGCCGCGGTCCATAATCGTTGAAATCACGGCGGCGTAGGTGGAGGGGCGCCCAATGCCCAGCTCGTCAAGAGTTTTCACGAGCGAAGCCTCAGTGTAGCGGGGCGGGGGCAGGGTCTCATGCCCGGCGGCTTCAATGTTTTCGGCGGTGAGCGGGTCGCCTTGGGCGAGCGCGGGCAGGCGTTTCTCGGCGTTCTTGGCGTCGCGTTCTGCCAGGCGGGTTGCGTCCACCCCTTCCTCATAGGCGGCGAGGAAGCCACGGAAGGTGATGACGGTGCCGGATGCTGCGAACTCGGCGTCGCGCCCGTTGGATGCGGTTGCCCCTAACCGCACGGATGCGGTCGAACCGGTGGCGTCTGCCATCTGCGAGGCGACGGTACGTTTCCAGATCAGCTCGTACAGCCGGTATTCGTCGTTGGAGAGCGCGCCGCGCACCGCGTCGGGGGTGCGGAAGGCGTCACCTGCGGGGCGGATTGCTTCGTGCGCTTCCTGCGCGTTTTTGCTCTTGGAGGCGTAGGTTCGCGGCGCGGAGGGCACGTATTCGGCGCCGTAGAGTTCGGATGCTTGGCGGCGTGCCGCCTTCACGGCCTGGTCTGAGAGGGCCACCGAGTCGGTACGCATGTAGGTGATGTAGCCGCTCTCGTAGAGGCGCTGGGCAACCTGCATGGTTACGCGCGATGAGAAGCGCAGCTTGCGTGCCGCCTCCTGCTGCAGGGTTGAGGTGGTGAACGGCGCGGCGGGGCGGCGTTTATAGGGTTTGGTTTCGACCGAGCGCACCGCGGAGGGGGCGGCGGTGAGGGCTTCGGCGAGGGTGCGTGCATCCGCCTCTGAGAGGTGGGTGACCTTAGTGGATGTGAGGGTGCCGTCGTCGGCGAAGTCTTTACCGGTGGCAACTCGGGTGCCGTCAACCGCCACGAGTTTGGCGTCAAAGCCCTCGTTGCTGGTGGTGATGAAATGCCCGGTCAGATCCCAGTAGTTGGCGGCGACGAAGGCCATGCGTTCGCGTTCACGTTCAACAACGAGGCGGGTTGCCACGGACTGCACACGGCCTGCGGATAGGCCGCGGCCGACTTTGCGCCACAGTACGGGTGAGATTTCGTAACCGTAGATACGGTCAAGGATACGGCGGGTTTCTTGGGCATCGACCAGGTGCAGGTCAATATCGCGCAGTTCCCCGAAGGCGCGTTCAATGGCTTCGCGGGTGATTTCGGGGAAGGTCATGCGGTAGACGGGAACCTTGGGTTTCAGAACCTCTTTGAGGTGCCAGGCGATTGCCTCACCTTCGCGGTCACCATCGGTTGCGAGGTAGAGGGCGTCAACGTCTTTGAGTTTGCGTTTGAGTTCGGCGACTTTTTTCTTCTTGTCGGGGTTGACCACATAGTAGGGGTCAAAATCGTCGTCGATATTGACCGCGAACTTGCCGACCGGGCCTTTTTTCAGGTTTTCGGGCAGTTCGGAAGGCTGCGGCAGGTCGCGGATGTGTCCCATGGACGAATCCACCAGAAATTCGCCGCCTAAGTAACCGCTGATGGTCTTCACCTTCGATGGGGACTCAACGATCAGTAGGGCTTTTCCGTTCTTTGCCTTGGTGGGCACGGCTCTCCTCGTGTGGGGTGGTTTTCAGTCTAGATGCGATTCAACAATAGCGCATAGTGCGCCCGAAACTCCCATTGGCGGCGCAACGCGCCGGGTGTTCCCTCTATGTAAAGCCATTAATGTGGCGGGCGCAAGTTAGGGTGCGGTGGGGCAACGCGCCGGGTTCGCCCTGCGGGCTGGTGCCCGTGGTGTGGGCTGTGTCTACTGCCCGCTGTCGGTTTCAACCAGCCGGTATTCGCGGCCGTATACTTTGCGCGGCTCAATGCGCACCCACTGCATCTTATTGCCGTCGCTAAAATGACGCAACCCTAGAGTGTGCACCACATCCGGGGTCATTTCGTTGGGCAGCCAGTGCGCCACTCCTTGGACGATGACGGTGCGTATGCCTTCCGGCAGGGGCTCGTCGATTTCGAATGCTACGCGGCGGCTGACCACCACGGAGGAGAGTTTGTCGCCGCGGGTGGTGCGCAGGTAGATTTCGTCGCCGGTGACCCCGTAGAAGGCCGGTAGTACGTCTACGAACTGGCCGTCGGTGATAACGAGACGCCCGAGCGTGTTTTCCCGTATTGTTTCCCAGCAGGATTCGGTGCTCATCATCTGGTTGTGCTCTTGTATGCTCATTCTTTTAGTGTAGGGGGTGCGCCGGGCGGGGCATAAAAAGGCTCTTTATTCCAATAAAGCGGTGTTTTTAACGCTTTATTGGAATAAAGAGCCTTTTTAGCATGGGGCGGGTGGGGTTAGCCGTTTTCGTCTGCGAAGTGCAGGAAGCTTTTTTCGATGAGTTCCCGGACAGCGACCAGCAGGGTGTCGCGCGGATGCTCGTTCTCGGTGCCGAAGGCGGCGCGCGCATCCGGTGTGTAGTCTTCCCAGCCCAGGAGCATGGCGAGCGCGCCCAGAATCTGCCCGATGCTCAGCTCGCCGTCACATGCGGAGACGAATCCGGCGGTTTCGGTTGAGAGCAGGATTGTGCGGCACAGCCCGGATCCGGCGCGCAGCAGGATCACGTTTGGATGCTCGGCGCCGGGGCGGCCGTGGCGTTCTTCGGTCACGTCTTCGGCAACCACCAGGTGGGTTTCGGTGAGGGCCTGATCGGTCAGGGCGGTGAGGCGGTCGAAGCGTGCCACGGCCTCGGTGATGCTTTGCGCGATGGGCTGGGCTATGGGGTAGGTGATGTCTTCGAACCGGTTCAGGGGTACGGTTTCGGTGGTGTGTGCCGGGCGGCGGAGCCAGAGCATCCCGAACCCAATAGAATGAACGTTCCGGTTTTTAAAGTCGTCGAGATAGGCACGGTAGGTGCTCTCGTAGTGGTCACGGTCGCGGTTTTCACTCGCGTCTTTGAGCCAGGTTTCCGCATAGGATTCGGGGGTGAGCACTTCGCGCTGAATTACCCACGCTTCGCTCGGGGTGCCGGTGGCGGATTCGGCGAACCAGGTGCGCAGGCGAGCATCCCAGGGCTGCGCCTCGCCGGTATTGTCGCGGTAAATTTCCCAGTTGCCGAGCATCTGGGCGCGCCCGCCGGGCACCAGAACCTCGGGGATACGCCGAATGAGTGTGCTGACAATATCGTCGCCGGGCAGCCCGCCGTCGCGGTACGTAAACTGGTCGTCGCTGCTTTCGTTCGCGCGGCGCGGGGTAATGACGAACGGCGGGTTTGAGACCACAAGATCGAACTGCTCCCCCGCCACGGGATCCAGCAAAGAGCCTTGTCGAAGGCTGACGCGTGCTTCAAGGTTCTGCGGGTCGAGTTTCAGAGCGGGGGCATTCAACAGCAGGTTAAACCGGGCGAAGGCGAGGGCGCGCGGCGAAATATCGGTGGCCGTCACGTGGTCTGCGTGGGCGAGCAGGTGGAAGGTCTGAATACCGCAGCCGGTCCCCACATCGAGGGCACGCGCCACGGGGGTGCGCTCGGTAATCTGCGCCAGGGTTAGGGATGCCTGCCCAATACCCAGCACGTGGTCCTTGCGCAGCACCCCGGGTCGCTGATGCGCCCCCAAATCGGAGGCCACCCACAGCTCGGTGCCGTCATCAGCCGAATGCGGTCGCAGGTCAAACACTGCGCGGTAATGCGGTTCTTCGCCGGGGTTCTCGGGGGTGCGGGCATTGTCTGGCTCCGCCGGTTCCACGAGGTGTGCCGCGATCAGGTCGTTCAGCGCGGGTTCGCCGCCGAGCGCATCGGCAAGTTCCGCGCGGGTTAGGGTGCGTGCGAACAGGAAAAACCCGATTATGCGCGCCAGGCGGCGGTCAGGGTCGGTGGTGTGTGCATCATCAAGGATGTTCTGTACCCGCCAGGTGCCGGGCACAACCTGGTCGCGCGCCATTGCCTCAAAGGCGCGCTCCCCCAGCAGTTCACGCACCCCATCGTAGCTGTAGTTAAGCTTTTCAAGGGCGCCCCGGATGCGTTCAAGCCGGGCGGTATCGTCGCTTATGGGGGTGTCGGGGATGCGGGAGTACAGTTCATCAGCCATGCTCCCCATTCTATAAAATGCTGCGGGCGCAGATGGGGCGCTCTTCTCTTAGGGTTCTAGTTGCTGCCCCCAAAGCTGGTGTGTCTGGGGCGGGTGTCTTGTGTGGGCGGATTATGTGACGCGCCGTGACGGGGTTTTTGTGCTCAGCTTGTGGATATTTCCGTTTAAACCGCTATTATCCACAGGCTAGGGTACGCCGGGAAGCGAACCTTAGGCCATAATGCTTTTATAAACAGTATGGAAAAGCATGAAATACTATCTAATAAAATAAAAAATATAAAAACTGGTCTTAGTGGAGGGTCTGACCCCCAGTTTTCTCACGGTGGGCTGCGCGGCAGCGATATGATTCAGCTCGCCCAGGGGCAGTACATGAGCGCCCCCGAGTGGGCTGAGCTGATCCCTGCCGATAAGCATTTGGCGCGTATTATTGCGCACGCCCGCGCGCTGCGCGACCCCGTCTTTAGTCACCGCAGCGCAGCCATTATTCACGGTATTCAGACGCTGAGCGTCCCCGATAAACTCCAGGTGCTAGGAAGCGGCGGGGCAACCAACAGTGGCTTGCAGTACCGGCAGGATGAGCCCAGTCACCGCGCCACCATACTGACCGGACCCGGCGGTTTGCGGGTGGTTGACCCCGTGACAGCGACCATTGGGAGTGTGCGCGATACGGATTTCGCGGAGGCCATGGTGATTGCCGAAAGCGCCCTGCGTTCCTTCCCCGAGCTCACGCATACTGAGCTGCACGATAGCCTCATGGCGGTGCGCAGAAGCCGGGGGTCTAAGAATGCGCACCGTGTGGCGGCCGCTATGAGCCCCTTATCCGTTTCACCTGCCGAGACGCTGGCACGGGTGGCGCTTCTGAACCTCGGGCTGGAGCCGGTGCAGCAGTACCAGGTTTCTACCCCGTTGCAGACGTTCCGGGTGGGGGCGGCACTCGTTGAGCACGGTGTGGTGGTTGAGGTTGTTGGCGCACCGGGGCACGCCCCGCCGCAGGATGTTTCACTGCAAGATACCCCGGCCCAGAAAGCCCGCGAAGAGGCGATTCGTGGCGAAGGCTGGGATTTTGTGTATCTCACGTGGGCGGATGTGCGTTATCGCACCGATGCGGTGGAGCGTAAGCTCCGCAGCAAAGGCGTTATCTAGCCATCCTTTACTATCCAGCGCGTGCCCTGCCGGGGCAGGCCGGGGGCTCACACAGGCAGGGGGTTCAACCGTTCAGCCGCGTTACGCCTTCACCGTCAGCGCGGGTTTGATGTCCTTCACAATGGATTCGAGTACCCGCAGGTTGAAGTCCACGCCCAGCTGGTTCGGCACGGTCAGCAGCACGGTGTCTGCCGCCTGAACGGCCGCGTCACGCGCTAGTTCTTCGGCGATTAGGTTGGGGTCGCCGATGTAGCTGCGCCCAAACCGGGAGAAGGTGTTGTCGATAATACCGGTGTAATCCTGCGAATCTTCCTCTGCACGGCGGCCAAAATAACGCGCCGACTCGGCATCAATAATGGGGATCACCGAACGCGAGACCGACACACGCGGCACGCGGGTATGCCCTGCTTTGACCCATGCCTCGCGGTAGAGGCGAATCTGTTCGGCCTGCTGCTGGTCGAAGGGCATGCCTTTATCTTCGAGCATCAGCGTTGAAGACATGAGGTTCAGGCCCTGCTGCGCGGTCCATACGGCGGTGTTGTCGGTCCCCGCGCCCCACCAGATGCGTTCACTCAGGCCGGGCGACTGCGGCTGCACGGGGGCGTACTTGCCCTGCACTCGCGCGGAGGGTGCCATGCCTTCACCTTGAATTGCTTTCATGAAGAGGTCGAGGTGACGGCGTGCCATCGCGCTCTCATCTTCACCTTCGGCGGGGTAATATCCGAAGCTTTCGAAACCGCGGATAACGGATTCGGGCGAGCCGCGTGAGACACCCAGCTGCAGGCGCCTGGCGGAAATCAGGTCGGACATTGCGGCGAGTTCGGCCATATACAGCGGGTTTTCGTAGCGCATATCGATCACGCCGGTGCCCAGCTCAATGCGGCTGGTTTTAGCGGCGATCGCCGACAGAAGCGGGTACGGGGTGGCCTGCTGCTGGTCAAAATGGTGCACGCGGAAGAACGCGCCGTCCAGGCCGATTTCTTCGGCACCTACCGCCAAGTCGATAGCCTGGTGCAGCGAGTCGGAGGCGCTGTTCACGCGCGATCCGGGAATTTCGGCCCAGTGCCCAAAGGAGAGGAAGCCGAGCTTTTTGCTGGTGCCGGGCGCCGGTTGGAGGTGTTCGAGGGTGGGAGTTGTTTTGTGAGCGTTCATTGTTCGCTGCCTTCCGTGTGTTCCGTGTGCTGTTGTCACAGGATCTCTAATTCTCGGTTATGCCCACCTACCCTAAACCCAATTACTTTACAAGTCAAGTATTTATGAAGGTTTGTGTCCACAGTAAAAATATTCCGTGAAATATTCATCACACCACTTATTTTTATACAACTTTGCACGGTTGATTTTCAAGGGTTTGCGCATAAATATTGAAATAAAAATAAATGTCTAGTTGAATGTCACCAAATAGTAGTTCTGCACCTTCGTATGTCAGAATGACGGGTGAATACTCAGACGCCCGCCGAAGAGCACGCGCCTATTAACACTATCGACGTTGCGTATAGATATGCGCCAGCAATAATGTGTTGAGTTTTCACACCCTTCATATCACTCACGCTCATATTCAAGGACACATGCCATGACCCGGGGATTTTCTCGCAGAAATCTTGTTAAAGGGGCTGCTTGGGCCGCCCCCGCGGTGGTAGCTTCCACCGCGATCCCGGCGTACTCCGCCTCCATCATGGACCTCGCTCCCTGTCTGCATTTTGACCTCGAACCCGGTGAAGATTCCGCCTACGGTCTGCGCCAGTACATGCACGAAGTCGCCCCAGAACGCGCCCCGCGCGAGCGCGCGGTTGAAGACATCACCATCCCCGACGGCGTCTCGTACATGCGGTTCTACATTGAAGGCGGCCAAGGCGGCGGGGTTGATATGGACGACTATTCCGGCGGCTCAGGCGGCTACGGCGCGGAGGTAAGCGGAGTTATTGCAGTCACCCCTGGGCAGAAGTACCGTTTCTACTTGGCGGCTGGCGGTATCGGCCACTACTATGAGCCCGCCGACGGCGGCGACGGCTACACCCGCGGCGGCTCATCGGCGCTCATGCCGGAGTACGTGTACGAAGACTCCGATAAGGAGCGCATGACCAGTGCAGACTACAACCGCCTGATCATCTACTCAGGCTCGGGCGGCGGCTCATCGGCGCTGGTGCTGCTTGACGGTGACGCGGAAACCCTTATTGCCGTTGCCGGCGGAGGCGGTGGCGGCGGGGCACGCGGCATTATCGCCACTTCCCGCACGAACCTACCCGATGGGGCGAAAATGCCCACCTGGCGGCAGTTCGACCCCGATGTTCCCAAATGGGCCCCGCGCTACAGCCCGCCCTACCTGGGTAACGGCGGCGACGGCGGTGAATCGAAGGCCAGCAAACCCAGCAAAAACGCTGAAGAGGTATACGCCCAGTACGGTGCCGGCCGAATTATTGCCCCTTCAGGAGCTACCGCAGGCAGGAACACCGGCCGAGGCGCACGCGGTGGCAACAACCCCACGTTCAGAAGCGCCCGCGGGCTCTCGTTCACAAGCACACCGCAGTCGCAGATCCGCTCACGTGGTGTCGCCGGGGCTGCTGGTGGCACTGGCGACTTCGGGCATGGCGGTGACGGTGTGGCCGCCTACGGGTATGTCACGAATATTGCCGCTACCCTGCCGGAAAACGCACAAACCTACGACTATAACGTGGCGGCGTACATTGTCTCCGGTGGCGGTGGCGGCGGCTATGGCGGCGGCGGTTCGGGGGCGGCCGTGGTGGTTGGCGCGCAAACCACCGACCAGCTTGCGAATAACTCCAAACCGCAAACGTACGCGGTGAGCGCCGGCGCGGTCTCTGGTGCTGGCGGCGCGGGCGGCAACTATGTGAACAGCAACGTGCTTGACGCACATGTTGAGATGGTTGGGTACAGCCGAGGCAAGAACCGTGAAGAGTTCACGGACGGCACGGCACAGTACTCGTTCTGCCCGTCACGCAACAACCAGATCGACCATGACGGGAAAATGTATCCCTGGCCTTAACCAAGGTTCACGAGCGATCAGCACACAGACTTATCTGGGCCCCATACGCTAATTGTGGGTATAGCGTGTGTGGCCCAGATAATTTTTATCCCCATATAGGTTTAGTGGCGGTTTTCTCCTTGGCATGAATGGGTGCAAGGGGCGGGTTCGAGCGCCGGCGAATAGGGGTATCTTTTACTATTCACTTGAGTTTTAGAAACTATTCAATACCGCTTCTGCTGTGGAATAATAAACAGGTCTCTTCAAGGCGTTTCTTACGTGACCGACTTATCATACGGGCACGAATATTTTTGCATTCCGCTGCGTGGCGGGTCTCATGACCTGCTGCATATGCTACGCACAGCGTGATGTGCGCCTTGGGCGGGACGCTCACTCACATTCACTCAAACACAAGGAAAATTTCATACGATGACCCAAGAGATTTCACGCCGAAAACTCGTGACTGGTACCGCCTGGGCGGCCCCTGCGGTGTTAGCCTCCGTCACCACTCCCGCGTTAGCAGCCTCAAATGCTGATGATGGTCCGTGCCTTGACAGCATCGAGTCCTATGCCATTCACAAGCGAGACAGACGTAAGGTCTCCGCCGATTGGCAGAGCCCCAATAAATACTATGAGGAAGTTACCGTCCCAGCATATGCGCGGTATTTAAGGTTCGTCATTGCTGGAGGTTCAGGTGGTACGGCTCATACTGGCCAGTGGTGGAGCAATTCGTACCGTCCTCCGTGGTGGAGTCCCGGCCCTGAAGATTTCAGCGACTATAGCGGCGGGAAAGGCGGGGGTGGCTCCATCGTTGAGGGAATTGTCAAGGTAAAACCCGGTCAGATTATTAAGCTTCATGCAGGTGTTGGTGGGATTGCTTACTATGATAAGCCAGCTATTGGCGGTGAAGGGTACAGTAACGGTGGCGACTCAAGTGTGCTGCCCGAGTCAGTCATCGCACCCGAAGATCGGGAAAAGATGAATAACCCAGTGTATAACCACGTTGTTATTTACTCTGGGTCAGGGGGAGGGTCTTCAGCTCTTCTATTGTCAGACCCCGCTGATCCTTCTAAGGAGAGCCTGATAGCTGTTGCAGGCGGAGGAGGAGGCTCAGGGGCACGTGGCATGGCTTCACTTCCCTACAACCCGCAGGACGAAGATTATGCTGATACTTCCAGGTATAAGAAGCCTGCTGTGTGGGCCACCGATGATGGTAAACGCCGAAGCTACAACAGGCAAAACACAAAACCTCCCCTTGCCGCTGATGGGGGTTATACATCAAATGTTAATAAAGCTGTTGATGGAGAGGATGGGATGGAAGTTTATGAGCTAAACCCTTCCGCTACAGTAACGGTACACAGCGGAAAAACTGCTGAAAGTAACAATACATCGGGTGGAGCAGGTGCCCCAGTGGGTGAATTAGTAAGCGCACGAGGGCTGGCCTTCTCATCAACACCAGATATGCATATTCGCACTAGTAACGTTCCAGGTGTGCAAGGTGAAGGTGGAGAAAAAGGGCGCGGCGCTGATGGGGTAGCCGCCTATGGGTATGCGTTTAGTACAACGGATCACGCCACATCCCAACGTAATGTGTCTGGTTATATAGTCTCAGGTGGCGGTGGCGGTGGCTACAGCGGCGGTGGCTCAGGAGGAGCAATCGTTGTGGGCGCACAAACCTTCGACCCAGACCAGCATCAGTACTATGATGTGAGCGCTGGTGCTACCGCTGGCGGTGGTGGCGGCGGCGGTAATTATGTTGCCAGCGATGTCATTGACGTTTCAATATACACAGAGTCCTCAAGAACAAACCGGGGGTGGCGCACCGATGGATATATTGAGTACTCTTTCTGCCCTTCAGATTCTGAAATTATTTGGGGCGAGGAAGTCCTCACATAAGATGCAGAAGTTGCGTTAAGTGCCGAAGCACTACAGCTCACCAAATACTGTTCCACATTGCACTCTGCTCGTTTCAACATTCAAGAACGGATAATTGTTATGGTAGAAAATTCGAAGATTTCACGCCGGAGAGTCGTGGTTGGTACCGCCTGGGCAGCACCTGCAGTGTTAGCTTCCACAGCAGTACCCGCCTATGCGGCATCATCGACACGTCTCATCTGCCCTAAAAGCAGTAGGGTTACCGCCGCAGAAACAAACTATCACGAGATTGTTGTACCTGATGGGGCAGCCAGTCTGTCCTTCGAGCTTGTTGGAGGCGCAGGCGGATACCTGGAATCGTATGCTATCGGCGGACATGGAGCAAAGGTCTCGGGGGATCTTGAGGTGATCCCCGGTCAGATCTTTAAAATTTATTTGGGTTCCTCCGGCCAGGCTTTCGGTACCCAACCAGCAGAAGGGGGTGCCGGATACGGTAAAGGCGGTTCTTCTAAGCTTTCTCCCTCATCGGTTATACCTGCCGAAGAACAGAAGATCCTGACAGACCTTAAAGCAGACAACGTAGTGATATACGGTGGTTCAGGAGGCGGTTCATCGGCGATTGTGAGGGTTGATCCTGCTGATCCTGCACAAGAAACAGTTCTTGTTGTTGCTGGCGGCGGCGGAGGCGCCGGTCTCCGAGGTACCGCAGATGATTCCAGAAATACATCTGATCATAAGAGGGATGCCTCATGGGAGAATTACGGTTCCCCCTACATGGGGATGGGAGGAGACTCAATTCATCCACTACACTACGGTGGAGATGGTTGGTCCGTTGATGGAAACTTTTACGGCTACCGTAATTACTACGGATTCTACGAGGGGAAACAACTATTCGTACATGGAGGCAAAAGAGGATACGGTGGAATAGGGGGTAAAGGCTCAGAACCCGCCGAACTCCCCACTATTGACCCGTTTGTTTTCAAGAGCGTCGAACAGACACCTGTCACCATCCGCACCATGAGCACCACCGGGGGCATTGGAGGCGACGGTCTGCGTGCTCACGGAGCGGACGGCGTGGCAGCGTATGGGTATGCCTACAGCACCCATAAGTTTTATGGTGATGACGCTAATGCTTCAGAATATGTGCATGCCGTCTCTGGGTATGCGGTTTCACCCGGTGGTGGAGCTGGCTGGGGCGGTGGCAGTTCAGGTGGTGTTCTCGCACTTGGAATGCAAAAGTATGATGAGCACAGCGGCGAAGTGTACGCCATTGGCATGGGGGTCACTATGGGTGGCGGCGGTGGCGGCGATTCTTATATTTCTCCAGACATAGGTGGAACCTATTTTACAGCATCTACTGATCTTGAGCCGGGGTACCTGGAATATGGTTTCTGTTTCCCCGCCTAGGTCTAATGATGAACTTATGTCATAAAACCAGGTTATAGGCCTCTCTGCGCACCCCTAGCTGCGGCTTCCAGCCGCACACACGTGAAGCTCTCAATCCTACCCGTATTTCATGCCCTACTAACGGCATGAAATACGGGTATACACCTATGACGTGTTCTACGCCGTCAGTACCGGTGTTCAAGCTGCCGGCGGACGGTGTTGGCTAGTGTTTTTGCAGCTGATTGCATGATTGGAACAGCCTATATTTATGCATTTAGCGGAGGCGCGACCAATGGTGCGGCGGCGTAGGTTCTCCACCCCATCTCACGGCAGGAGCATCACACCTAGCAACAGATGCACAGCAGCAATAATGCAGCTGCGTACCTGGGGTTCACCCACCCCTTGATTCCCTTGAAATACAGCGGACTATAGAGCTTCTGGTAAAGCTTTATATAAACCTATAGTTGGAGCAACGGACTTTCTCGTTTGAATGTTTAACTTTCAAACGAGAGGGTTCGTTTTTTGTCTTTTCATGGCTCCCAAGACACTATTTTTAAGGTGTTTTGTATCACGAAAAACCTGTTTTTTATGCGATGCGCATCATAAAATAGCCACCTGTCACCGGTTTACTACACCGGTAAAACATTAAAACGTATCAAGGGGTGGAATAAGTACAACCAAAAAGTAGAGTATATGCAACCTGGATAGGTTGTTTATCATATTTTCAAGAAAAAATCTACCCAATCGTCAATATTTACTTGAGTTTTATGAGTCCTGCGGGCACACTGAGGGGAGGTGCCTTCTCAGGTGCCGTAGTACTCGCTCAGCTTTCAACTGTCATCAGTAGGTATTGATTTCCCGCACGCAGTATTCACCCTCTTGTGGCTACCACGCGCCCAATACCCACGCAGTGACACGTTCACACTCGAACTACTACACTCAAGGACATGCAGACCATGACCAGGAATATTTCCCGCAGGTCGCTCGTGGCGGGCGCCGCTTGGGCCGCCCCCGCAGTGCTGACATCTACAGCTATACCCGCGTATGCATCTTCAGTTAACCCCTGCCAAAACCTCAATGACTTCGAAGCACGCCAGACAGTTGCCGCAGGTCGTGCAAATAATAAAAAGGGCTACGAAGAAATAACTGTCCCCGAAGGTGCCACCTACATGTGGTTTAAGATCCAGGGCGGCTACGGCGGCGGCGTCGACCATGCTAACCGCAACGTCGGTGATGGCGGCGCAGGCGCAGATATTGAGGGAACCATTAAGGTCACCCCCGGACAGACCGTGAAGTTCCATGTGGGCGCTGGCGGCCTTGGCCTCTACGACAAGCCTTCCGCAGGTGGTGAAGGCTACGGGAACGGCGGTAGCTCCAATACTCTTCTTGAATCTGGTGTAGAAGTATCTGACCTGGATGAAATGCAGAGCCCCACCTACAACCACATTGTGGTGTACTCGGGCTCAGGCGGTGGCGCAAGCGCCGTGCTTATTAGCGATAAGGGATCTTCGGAAGAAAAACTGCTTGCCGTTGCTGGCGGCGGTGGCGGCGGTGGCACCCGCGCCATGACCCAGGCAGCACGTGAGACTCTGAACGGCACCAAGCTGGCTGGCTGGAAGACTGACGGTGGTTTCCCGGTACTCAGTAATGGCGGCGATGCGAGCGACTTCCCGCAGGCTGGCAGTAACGGTACCGAGGTGTACAGCGAATACCCCTCCGCAATAGTAACTGTACGCGGCGGTAACCCCGGCAGCGGCGCAAACGGCGGCGCAGGCGGCAGCAAAGCCACCTACAGCACCGCTAAGGATCTTTCCTTCTCCAGCACCACCGAGTCAAATATCCGCACCAGCACCGTAGCAGGTGTTGCGGGCGGTTCAGGCGCGAAAGCTAATGGTGCCGACGGTGTGGTGGCATACTCCTACTCGATCAGTACCAAAGAAACCGACCAGCCTGACGGCGGAAGCCCTTACAAGTTCAACGTAACCGCATACGCTGTTTCTGGCGGCGGCGGTGGCGGCTACGGCGG
>ERZ1023282.46-NODE-46-length-77778-cov-8.560941_pt1 | contig 77778 bp, 73 predicted proteins | sample MGYA00521262_ERZ1023282 | MGnify/ENA primary metagenome ERZ1023282 (study PRJEB32759, sample SAMN07749867) | skin metagenome | biome: transportation; feature: city; material: polyester macromolecule | host: Homo sapiens | place: Hong Kong:KT line | collected... | reverse complement strand
CCGCCCTCCCGCCCAGGTCCGGTCGGCCCGGCTGCCCGTGTGGCGGGAGGTCATGGGGCCATTATCACGCGAAGTTCTCAGGCCGGGGAAAAGTCGCTGCAGCCGTCCAAAAAAACCGCTCTCCCTCCGGCTTGACCGGAGGGCCCATCTGACCCTCGGCCTCCCATAGGCCCTCCGGTCAAGCCGGAGGGCAAGCGGAGATGGGGGCAGTGCGCGTTTATGCTCTTCCCCCTCACCCGGTGCTGACGCACCGACCTCTCCCGCGAGGGGAGAGGTGACTTTGCTCATTCCCTTCTCCGTCACCCCGGACTTGATCCGGGGTCCACTCGCATTTGCTGTTGGGCTCAGGGTCTACGGCTCCTGCCGTGCAGTCTCCGCTCGCGCTGCGGCAAGCAGCCCCGAGAGTAGACCCTCCGGTCAAGCCGGAGGGATACGGTTGATATTCTGAATCTCCTTTTGTCATTCCGCACTCACGTCGCCGGGTAATACAGTGACAAAGGCACATAGCCAGCCCCTCCCCCCGGGCAAAACCCTTTGACCCCGCCTGCCCCCGCCCATAGCCTTCCCTCCGAACACAGATAAAATCAGGGGGAAACCATGACCGAGATCCACGGCACCGTCGCACCAAGCTTTGAAGCCGCCCGCGACCAGTTCGCCAAACACTTCGAAACAGGCGAAGAAACCGGCGCGTCCTACGCCGTCATGTACAAGGGCGAGATGGTGGTCGACCTCTGGGCCGGCACCAAGGACGAAGGCGGCACCACCCCCTGGCAGCGCGACACCATCGCCAATGTCTGGTCCACCACCAAGGGCGTTGCCGCCATCTGCATCGCCCTGCTGGTTGACCGCGGCGAGCTTTCCTATGACGACAAGGTCGCCGCCCACTGGCCGGACTTCGCCGCCCACGGCAAGGGCGACATCACCATCGCCCAGATGCTCTCCCATCAATCCGGCCTCTCTGGCCTGCGCGAACCGACAACGCTTGCCGAGGTCTATGACCACGACCTCATCGCCGCCCGCCTCGCCGCGCAGGAGCCTCTGTGGGAACCCGGCACCCGCTCCGGCTACCACGCCTTCACCTATGGCTTCCTCGCCGGTGAAATCGTAAAGCGCGTCACCGGCAGGAGCCTCGGCACCTTCCTGCAGGAGGAAATCGGCAAGCCCCACGGCATCGACTTCTTCATCGGCCTGCCGGACAGCGAAGAGCCGCGCGTCGCGCCGCTCATCGAGGCGCCGGGCCTCCAGCCCCTCGCCGCTGCGAGCGAGGTCCAGCAGCTCACCTTCGCCAACCCGGCCATTCCGCAGACGGCCCCCAATGACCGCGCCTGGCGCGCAGCCGAACTCCCCGCCGCGGGCGGTCTCGGCACCGCGTCCGCCCTCGCCAGACTCTATGCCCTGCTCGACGAAGGCACAGCCCCCGGCGGCACACCACTCATTTCGCGGCCCACCATGGAAGCCCTGCGCACCGTGCGCATCGAGAACGAAGACCTCGTCCTCGGTGTACCGGTCCGCTGGGGCTCCGGCATGGCGATGAACGGCTTCAACATGTACGGCCCCAACGACCGCGCCTTCGGCCACACCGGCTGGGGCGGCGCCTTCGGCTGCCTCGACCCCGAAGCGGGCCTTGCCATCGGCTATGTCATGAACAGGATGGGCGCAGCCGTCGTCGGCGACCCCCGCTCCCTCGCCCTCGCAACGGCTGCCTTCGCCTGCATCTGACGCCCGGCAGAAGCGGCGCGGACAGCTACGCCAGTCCGCGCCGCTTCTGATAGGCCTCGATGATCGGCGTATAATCCGTAGGCTGAGCATCAAATGTCAGCGCGTCGTCCGGCACGCTGAACCAGCCGACCTTGCTTGACAGCCATGTATGCGCCACGGGTTCCGCCCATTGCTGGTCATCCAGCGTGCCCGCCCGCAGGCTGAAAACTCCGCGCGACGGCACGTCCCCGTTGCGGATGCGGCTGCCGCACTCCCCGCAGAACTCGCCATAGCGATGCGCCCCGCTCTGGACCTCCCAGTCGATCCGCTTGAGCGTGCCCCTGGTGATCTCCATCGTGTCCTGCAAGACAGCGCAGGAGACGCCGAACGCGCTCGCCGTGGTCCGGCGGCATTCCGAGCAATGGCACGCATAGGCCATCAGCGGCGGCGCCGTCAGCCGGTACCGAATTGCCCCGCACTGGCAGCCGCCCTCGAGAGTGAAATCAGACATCACGCGCACCTCCGCCTTGCCGGCGGAGACACATCACTCCGCCGCCGCCCGCGCCCGGGTCTGTCCGCGCGCCACAACGGCATAGTCGTCCCAGTCCACCCGCTTTGTCTTGCGCCAATAGGTGAGCGTCGAGTTGGGCCAATTATTGGTGATGCGCCCGTCCGCCGTCTTGTACCAGCTGGTGCAGCCGGAGGCGAAAACGCTCTTCGCATTGTCCTCCTGCACACCCCGGTCCCACGCTGCCTGCGCCTGGGGCCGCACATCCACATAAGCCAGATTGTCGGCGATCATCTTCCGCGCGATCTGGGTCACATAGGCCGTCTGACATTCGATCATGTAGATGATCGAGTTATGGCCGAGATTGGTGTTGGGCCCGTACAGCAGATAGAAATTCGGATAGCCCGCAACGCCGATACCCAGATGCGCCGTCGCGCCGTCCTGCCACTCCGTGCGCAAATCGCGCCCGCCCAGCCCCTTCACATCCACAGGGCCTAGGAAGTGCGTCGTGTCAAAGCCCGTCGCATAGACGATCACGTCCAGCGCGTGCTCCTCACCGTCCTTCGTGCGGATGCCCGTTTCGGTAATGCGCTCGATGCCGCCGGTCTCGATCACCACATTGTCGCGGCCCATGGCCGGCCACCAGTCATTGGAAAACAGCACCCGCTTGCAGCCCGGATCATAGTCCGGCTCCAGCTTGGCGCGCTTTTCCGGGTCCGCCACATAGGTCTCCGCTTCCTTGCGGTGCGCCTTGCTCAGCGCCCAGCCCATATGCCGGAAGCTCAACAGCAGCTGCTCGCCATTGAGCCACATGCGCGTCCGCTGGATCCACATCAGCCACGGCATGGCGCGATAGAGGCTCTTTTCCCATTCAAAGAACTGCCGCTCCGGGCGCGGCAGCACCCAGCTCGCCGAGCGCTGGAAGATTGTCACTTCCCCCGCCACCTTGGCGATCTCCGGCACAAACTGAATGGCGCTCGCCCCATTGCCGATCACGCCGATCCGCTTGCTCTTGAGGTCCACCTCATGGTTCCACGTCGCCGAGTGCCACGCGTCCCCCTTGAAATCGTCCCTGCCCGGAATATCCGGAAGCTGCGGCCGGTTCAGCTGTCCCGTGCCCGCCACCAGCACATTGGCGTCAATCTCGTCACCCGCTTCCGTGGTGATCCGCCACAGCCCTGCCGCCTCATCGAACTCGGTCGATGCCACCGGCGTGCTCAGCCGGATGTCCGGCCCAAGGCCGTACTTCTCCACCACCCGGTCCAGATACGCCTTGATCTGCTTGTGATCGGCAAACTTGTTGCGCCACTCCGGGCTCATCTCGAACGAATACTGATAAAGATGCAGCGGCACGTCGCAGGAACACCCCGGATAGGTGTTGTCCCGCCAGGTCCCGCCGATATCGTCCGCCTTCTCGAAGATGGTGAAGGCGATCCCCGCCTCCTGCAGCTTGATCGCCTGGCAGATGCCCGCCACGCCCGCACCGATGATCGCCACGTGGAACGGCTCCCCCGTCCCCGCCGCCTGCGTGCGATAGGCCGTCAGATCATGCACCGAAGCCATGATGTCCTCCCGGTTTGTCCTCCTGCTTTCACCGCGGGCGATCATTCACCGCCGCCCGTCGGTCAAAAGCACATGTGTTTTTCGGGAGTTAGCATAACGCGTATCTGCAATCCGCAAAGCCCTGTTCGCGGATAGAAGACAGGCCCGTCCCTATGCTACCAGTGGCCCCAGCAAAACTTCTTTGTTGATCCGGGAGAGCCGTTCATGACCACCGAGAGCCCCGCCACCACCGACCTGTCCGACGATCATGGCGATGCCGTCCGCGTGCTCGACCCGATCTTCGCGGATTTCGGCAGCCGCGATGCGTTCCACGGCCCCGTCAAGACGCTCAAATGCTTCGAGGACAATGCCAAGGTGCGCGAGGCTGTCGAGGGGCCGGGCAATGGCCAGGTGCTGGTGGTCGATGGCGGCGGCTCCGAACGCTGCGCATTGTTCGGCGGCAATCTCGCCGAACTCGCCGAGAAGAACGGCTGGGCCGGCATTGTCGTCTATGGCTGCATCCGCGACGTCGCCGAGATCGAAACCTTCGACATCGGCATGAAGGCACTCGCCACCCACCCGAAGAAATCCGTCAAAGCCGACGGCGGCAAATACGACGTCCCCGTCACCTTCGCCGGCCACACCATCCGCCCCGGCGACTGGCTCTACGCCGACCGCGACGGCATCGTCGTCGCCGACAAGGAGCTGTAGACCGCCCCATAAAAAACCGGCCCCCCAAAAATACCGCCCTCCCTCCGGCTTGACCGGAGGGCCCATCAGACCCTCGATCTCCCATAGCCCCTCCGGTCAAGCCGGAGGGCAAGCGGAAGCAGAAAGAGGCACGCATTCACCCCCTCAATTGGTCATTCCGCGATCAAGTCGCGGGGTGACACGGATGAAGGTGCTCCAGCCAGCGCACCCCGAGCCCCGCGCGGAAGCCAACCACCTCCCAAAAAAATCCGTAGCCCTCCGGCTTGACCGGAGGGCCCACTCGCATCGGCGACTGGGCAAAACACCGGCGGCCAACGCCCCGCAGCTCCCCCATGCCCTGCGGCAAGCCGCCCGCCCCGAGAGTAGACCCTCCGGTCAAGCCGGAGGGACACGGAAAAGGGGCGCGCCCCCCACTCGCACGTGTCATCCCGGACCCGATCCGAGGTCCAGGGCCGCTTGCCCCACTCCCTCATTCCGGCCAACACCCCCATCTCCATTTATTTATTGCGAATGACTCGCAATAACGGATACAAGAGATTCAGGACTCGCCACCAGCCCGAACGGATCTCTCTCATGCGCAACATCCCTGAAACCCAGCCTGCCGGCACCGCCGCCACGGCCCCGCACCCCGCTGCTGAAACCGCCTATCTCGACGCCCTGCCCTTCGCCCCGCGCCTGCTCGTCTGGGCGGCGCGCGCCTGGTGGTCGGACCGCGGCAATGACGAGGGCAGCCGCCGCCTCATTTCCCAGGCCTTCACCCTCGCCCGCTGCCCCGGCGCCGATGCGGCGTTTGATGAGCTGATGCTGATGGCCTTGCACGGCGCCTGCCGCCACCTCGATTTCGCCTCCCATCCCCGCCGGGTCGCCGTCGATGAACTCGCTCTTCTGCGGGTTATCGCCGCGTTCCAGGAGGAAGCCGTGGCCGGTGGCGAAGCGGCCCTCGACACATGGCTGCCGCCCGCCACCGCCCGCCTTGCCTGCGACGCAGCCCTCACCCTGGCCCGCCAGATGGGCCGGGCCGGCCTCTATGTGCACCAGCACACGCGCCAATAGCCCCGGGATCGCCCACGACCCACCAACATCACAAATCACAGAGTCATGATATAAAGATATCTTGATATCATGAATAGACTCGCACTAGGCTGCGCCGCATTGATGATGCCGCCCTGCCTGGTGCCGTCTGCCGTGCCGCCTCCACGAGAGGCAATGGTGAAGCGCGCTGTCCGGCAGGGCCCAAGGGAGGGCTCCCGCCATGACACATGACCACCACCGCCAAATCCGTTCCGCCGTGCTCGGCTTCCCGCGCATCGGCGCCCGCCGCGAGCTCAAATTCGCCGCCGAATCCTTCTGGCGCGGCGACAGCGATGACACCGCGCTGGATGATATTGCCGCCCAGCTCCGCACCCGCCACTGGCGCGCCATGCGCCAGCGCGGCATCGACGTGATCCCGTCGAATGATTTTTCCTTCTACGACCAGATGCTCGACATGATCGCGCTGCTCGGCGCCATCCCGCAGCGCTATGGCTGGCGCGCCGGCCAGCCGGTGGACCACAAGACCTATTTCGCCTGCGCCCGCGGCACCGACACGGCGCCCGCGATGGAAATGACCAAGTGGTTCGACACCAACTACCACTACATCGTGCCGGAGTTTGACGACGCCACCGCCTTCAGCCTCGCCCGCCAGACGCCGCTCGACATGTGGCGCGAGGCCAAGGCGCTGGGCATCGACACCCGCCCCGTCCTCATCGGCCCGCTCACCTTCCTGCTGCTCGGCAAGAGCAAGACCGAAGGCCTCGAGCCCCTGTCCCTGCTCCCCCGCCTGCTGCCGGTCTATGAAAAGCTGCTGGCGGCGCTCAAGGGCGCCGGCGTTGACTGGGTGCAGATCGACGAACCCATCCTGGTGACCGACCTGCCCGACGGTGCGGCAGACGCCTTCCGCACCGCCTATGAAACGCTCGCACCGGCCGCGCCGAAGATCATGCTCACCACCTATTTCGACAGGCTGGGCGACAATCTCGACCTCGCAGCTGACCTGCCGGTCGCGGGCCTGCATCTTGATTGCCTGCGCGGCGCGGCGGACGCCCCCTACATCGCCGAACGGCTCGACGGCGCGAAGACCCTGTCTCTCGGCCTCGTCGATGGCCGCAACATCTGGCGCACGGATCTCGAGCGCCAGCTCGCCACCGCCCGCAAACTCGCCGGAGCCCATGACGGCGATATCGAGATTGCCACCAGCTGCTCGCTCCTGCATGTGCCGGTGGATCTGAGCCTGGAAAAGAAGCTCGATCCCGAGCTGCAGAGCTGGCTCGCCTTCGCCACACAGAAGCTGGACGAAGTCTCCACCCTCGCCCGTGGCCTGCGCGACGGCTCGGACACGATCTCGGCCGCTCTCGCCGCCAGTACCGAGGCGGCCCGCGCCCGCGCTGATAGTCCGTACACCACCAACCCGGATGTCCGCGCCCGCCTCAAGGCCCTTGACGACAGCGCCTGGCACCGCGCCTCGCCCTTCGCCCGGCGCCGCACGGCCCAGGCCGATCTCGGCCTGCCGCCGCTGCCGACGACAACCATCGGCTCCTTCCCGCAGACCGGCGATGTCCGCAAGGCCCGCGCCGCCCATCGCCGCGGTGACATGAGCGATGACGCCTATGACGCCTTCCTCAAGCAGGAGACCGAGGCCACCATCCGCCGCCAGGAACAGCTCGGCATCGACGTGCTTGTGCATGGCGAGTTCGAGCGCACCGACATGGTGGAGTATTTCGGCGAAAAGCTTGAGGGCTTCGCCTTCACCGGCAATGGCTGGGTGCAGAGCTTCGGCTCCCGCTGCGTCCGCCCACCGGTGATCTTCGGCGATGTCAGCCGCCCGGCCGCGATGACGGTGGACTGGGCACGCTACGCCCAGAGCCTCACCGGCAAGCCGGTCAAGGGCATGCTCACGGGGCCCATCACCATCCTGCACTGGTCCTTCGTGCGTGATGACCAGCCGCGCGCCGATACCTGCAAGCAGATTGCCCTGGCCATCCGCGACGAGGTGGTGGACCTCGAAGCCGCCGGCATCCGCATCATCCAGATCGATGAACCGGCGGTGCGTGAAGGCCTGCCCCTGCGCCGAAAGGACCAGCAAGCCTATCTCGACTGGGCCGTCGGCTGCTTCCGCCTCTCCGCGTCAGGCGTTGAGGACAGGACGCAGATCCACACCCATATGTGCTACTCGGAGTTCAACGACATCATGGACTCCATCGCCGCTTTCGATGCCGACGTGATTTCCATCGAGACCTCGCGCTCGGACATGGAACTGCTATCGGTGTTCAGCAACTTCCGGTACCCCAACGACATCGGCCCCGGCATCTGGGACATCCACTCCCCGCGCGTGCCGGGTGCGGATGAAATCGAACGACTGATCGGCAAGGCCGCCGAAGTCATCGACCCGGCCCAGCTCTGGATCAACCCCGATTGCGGCCTCAAGACCCGCGGCTGGCCGGAGGTGGAAGCCTCCCTCACCAACATGGTGACGGCTGCCAAAGCCGCCCGCGCGCAACTCAGCGCATAACTGACGGCATGGCGGGCAGGCTCACAGCCTGTCCGCCACCTCGCCCGCGGCCCTGATGCCCGATTGCAGGGCGCCATCCATATAGCCCTGCCATTTCGTTGCCGTTTCCGTCCCGGCCCAATGCACGCGGCCGCACGGCTCCCGCAACGCGTCGCCGAAAGTGGTCATCACCCCCGGCGCCATATGCGCCACATAGCAGCCCCGGCTCCATTCCTCCGCCAGCCAGTCATTGTCCACATAGTCGATGGGGCTCGCCGCCTCCGGCCCGAAAAATGTTTTGGCCGCTTCCACCACCGCGTCCCGCCGCGCGTTGTCGCCGGCCGACGTGAAATCAACGGCCGCATCCGCGTCGAAGAACCCCACCAGAATGCCGCAGGACAGATCCTCCGGGCTCTGATCAAACAGCACATTGCACGGCAGGCTGTCGCTCACCGCCATGCCGGACAGGCCCCTGTCGCGCCAGAACGGCCGCTCATAGGCCACATGCACCTTGATGACCGTGCCCATCGGCATCCGCTGCATCAGGTGCACGCGCTTGGCTGGCAGGCTGTTGGCAAAGTCGATCTGGTTCGCCAGCGCCGGCGGCACCGCCATCACCACGCGCTTGGCCCGCACGTCACCGCGATCGGTACGCACCACCACCCCGTCATCATGCTGCAGCACCGCCCGCACCGGCGCGTCATGCATGACCGGCGTCTTGAGCTTCGCCGCCATCAGCTCGGTGATCTGGTGCGCCCCGCCGCGGAACTTTGCTTCCTGCGCCCCGCCGGACACGCCGGTCAGCACGTCAATTCCCTCACCGCCGCGCACATAGTCGAGGAAATAGAGCAGCGACACATGCTGCGGCTCGCAGCAGAACACCGAGCGCGTCACAAGCCGCAGGAATTCCTGCGCCGCATGGGTGCGCACATTCTGCGTGATCCATGTCTCGAAGGTCTGGCTGTCCAGCACCTTGGCATTCGGCCCGGCCCACGGTGCGTCCGGCGGCAGCGAGAACGCCATTCTGTCGAGGCGCGACACCACGCGCTGTAACTCCAGCAGCGACAGAAACGGCATCTTCGGGATTTCCGAGCGCGACGTTTTCACCCGGTCATTGAAATGCAGCACCGAGCGGCCGGTGTTGAACTGGTCATAGGACTCAACACCCACATCCGCCGCCTGCGCCAGCAGCAGCGTCTGCTGCGGCCCCACCCACTGGCCGCCCTTGTCAATCTTGTGGCCCGCAATGTGCCCGGGCTTCAATCGCCCGCCCACACGGTCGCGCGCTTCCAGCACGCACACATCCTGCCCGCGCGCCTCCAGCTCCAGCGCCGTCTTCAGCCCCGCCATGCCCGCGCCAACCACGGCAACGTCCACAGTCCGGTCGATTGCACCCTCGGCAGTGCTCATGGTCTAACCTCGCTCATGCTCCAGCTTCCCCTTGCGCGGCCACACCGACAGGCCCGCCATCCGATCACCTCAGACTGGATAATTTAACGAACGCGTTTATTTTAATCAAGCATGGCATCAGACAGCACCACACCGCCCAAGACCACCCGCGGCCGCCCGCGCCGCACCCAGGCCGAAGCCGACGATCTGCGCGCCCGCATCACCCAGGCCGCCCGCAACCTGTTCGCCCGCAACGGCTATGAAGGCGTCTCCATGCGCAAGCTGGCGGACGAAGCCGGCTGCGCGCCCGCCGCGCTCTACAGCGTCTTCCCAAACAAGCGCGCGGTGCTCCACGTGGTCTGGGAAGGGGTCTTCGCCGATCTCGCCGCCCTCATGCAGGACACGGCCCGCGCGCACGAAAACCCGGTCACCCGCCTTGAAGCCCTCGGCATCGCCATGACGCGATTCTGGCTCCAGCGGCCCGATGATTTCCGCGCCATCTTCCTCATCGAGGATCAGCCGACCGCCACCGACAACAGCTACTTCGCCACCACCTCGCCCGCCGTCGCCAATCTCGCCCTGATCGAGGACGCTGCAGAAGATGCCGTCGCGGCAGGCCGCATGGAGGCGGGCACAGCGCAGCTCATCGCCAGCGCCCTTGTCGCCGCCGTCAACGGGCTGGCCCTCAATCTGATCACGATTCCCGAATATGACTGGGCCGACGAATCCGCTGTGGTGGATCGCACGATCCGTGCGCTCATCGCGGGTTTCACCCAAGGGTGACAGGGCTCCCGCAGCCCTGCATGGCCGCTTCCCGTCACCGTCGCGCGCCCACCCGAACCATCGACAATCCGGCCGCCCTTCTCCATAATCGCGGCGCTTATACCGACGCCTATTTTCACAGGGTGCTTACCAGATGTCCGACGACAACATGCCCGACCGCATCACCGTTCTGGCCAAGGAATTCACGCCGGCCGCGATGGAGTTCCACCGCCGCCACATGGCTGAAAAGGGCTACCGCCTCGAGGGCGGCATCACCCCGCGCCAGTTCCAGGTGACCGACGGTCTCGGCGACCCGGACATTCTGTTCGACGGTGACATGTATTACGCCGCCACCTTCGTGAAGACCGCTGTCGACGAGGCCTGAGCCACACTGCCTGCGGCAAGCTGACCGCCCGAAACCCCTTGAAAATGCGAATGGCTCGCATTATTGTTCTATCCATCGAGGATAGACCAAGGGTCACAGCGCCATGTTTGTCTGCATCTGCAACGCCTACCGCGACAGCGAAATCGCCGACGCCGCCCGCAATGGCGCGCGCACGGCCTGCGAGGCCTATGAGGCGCTCGGCAACGGGCCCAATTGCGGCTGCTGTCTTGATACGGCTGAGGACATCGTCCAGCAGGTGCGCGGCGCGGCTGATGCACGCGACACCGCCCTCTCGGCCAAGACCTTGGCCTGACCCCATGTTCCTCTGGCGCGCACAGCTGCACAAAAGCCTGAGCCGCGCAGCCCATGATGGACAACGCGGCTCGGAAAAGCTGAAACCGTCAGGTCAGCCGGCGGAACACCCGCAAGCGGTCAGGCCTCGGGCCCCTTCGATTCCGTATGAAGCTGCACATAGTTCTGCAGCCCCATCTTCTCGATAAGGCTCTGCTGGGTCTCCAGCCAGTCGATGTGCTCTTCCTCGCTTTCGAGGATGTGCACGAAAAGATCCCGCGTCACGTAATCCTGCAGCTTCTCGCAATCAGCGATCGCCGCCTTCAGATCGGTAACGGCCTCGGTCTCCACCGCGAGATCGGCCTTGATGATCTCTTCGACATTCTCGCCGATTCGCAGCCGCCCGAGATCCTGCAGATTGGGCAGGCCTTCGAGAAACAGCACGCGCTTCATGATCTCGTCCGCATGCTTCATCTCGTCGATGGAGGCGTCGTATTCATGCTCCTCGAGCTTCGACAGCCCCCAGTCGCCCAGCATCCGCGAATGCAGGAAGTACTGGTTGATCGCCGTCAGCTCGTTTTTGAGGATCTTGTTGAGGTGATCAATGATGACCTTCTCGCCCTTCATGCCGCTGGCCCTCCTGCTCGCTGCCATTCGCACCGGTGACTCGGCGCATCCGCTAAGTCGGAACCTAGTGGAATTGCCGCAGCAGACGAAGGACTATCTTGGCGACTGAGAATGACTATTAGCCATATGCGCCAACAGCTTGCACCCGTGCGCACGGGGCCTTAAGCCATCAGGCAAAGTCATTCGCGACCCTGCGTCCCACCGGTGAAGGACCCCGTCCCATGTCAGCAAATCCCGTCATCTTCGAGGGTGCCCGCACCCCCTTCGGCCGCCATGGCGGCGCCATGTCCCGCCTGCGCGTGGACGAACTGGCCGCAGCCCCGATCCGCGAAGTGCTCAAGCGCTCCGGCCTCGACGGCAGCGAGGTGGAAGACGTGATCCTCGGCGACACCAACCAGGCCGGTGAAGACAGCCGCAACGTGGCGCGGAACGCCGCGCTGATCGCGGGCCTGCCGCAGAAGGTCGGCGGCCTCACCGTCAACCGCCTGTGCGGCTCGGGCCTCGCGGCTGTCATGGACGCAGGCCGCGCCATCCGCTGCGGCGAAGGCGACATGTTCATCGCCGGCGGCGTCGAGAGCATGAGCCGCGCCCCCCTGGTCATGTCAAAGGCCACCAGCGCCTTTGACCGCGGCCAGCAGATCGAGGATTCCACCATCGGCTGGCGCTTCCCCAACAAGGCGCTGCTCCAGCATATCGGCAACGACACCATGCCCCAGACGGCGGAGAACGTCGCCGAGCGCATCGGGATCACCCGCGAGGAATCCGACACCTTCGCCGCCGCCTCGCACCAGAAATATGAAGCAGCCCTCGCCAGCGGCTTCTTCAAGGGCGAAATCATGGATCTCGAAGTCCCCGCCGCCAAGCGCAAGGCCCCGCCGGAGATCTGCAACGCTGATGAAGGCCCCCGCCCCGGCACCACCGTCGACGGCATTTCCGGCCTGAAGCCCATCCACGGCGACGGTGGCGTTGTGACCGCCGCCAACGCCTCCGGCATTAATGACGGTGCCGCCGCCCTCATCATTGGCGACGAAGCCAAAGGCAAGGCACTCGGCCTCACGCCGCGCGCCCGCCTCGTCTCAGCCGCCATCGCCGGCGTCGAGCCGCGCGTCATGGGTCTCGGCCCGGTAGATGCCTCCAAAAAGGCGCTGGACCGCGCCGGGCTGACGCTCGACCAGATGGATGTGCTCGAGCTCAACGAGGCCTTCGCCGCCCAGGTGCTCGGCTGCCTCAACCAGATGGGCGTCGCCTATGACGACCCGCGCGTGAACCCCCATGGCGGCGCCATCGCCATCGGCCACCCGCTTGGTGCCTCCGGCGCCCGCCTGGCCCTCACCGCCATCCGCGCCCTTGAGGAACAGGACAAGAAATACGCGCTGGTCACCATGTGCATCGGCATCGGCCAGGGCATCGCCGCCATCTTTGAACGCGCTGAATAGTCCCGCCCCATGACCAAACACCTGCTCATCATCGCCCACATGCCCTCGCCCAACACAACGGCGATGGCAGAAGCGGTGCTGGCAGGCGCCCGGCATGAGGATATCGACAGCGTCACCGCCGACCTCCGCTCCCCCTTCGACGCGGGCCCCGACGAGGTCATGGCGGCGGACGGCATCATTCTTCTGACCACGGAAAATCTCGGCTACATGGCAGGCGCCATGAAGGATTTCTTCGACCGCACTTACTACCCCGTGCTGGAAGAAAAACAGGGCCTGCCCTGCGCGCTCATCATCCGTGCCGGCCATGACGGCACCGGCACCCGCCGGGCGCTCGACACCATCCTTACAGGCCTGCGCTGGAAGCAGGTGCAGGACCCCGTCACCTGCCGCGGCGACTGGGACGACGCCTTCCTCGATACCTGCCGCGACACCGGCATGGCCCTGGCCGCAGGCCTCGACGCAGGCGTCTTCTGACCCCCGCCCGCTCGCTGATGGATCCAAGACTTTCTTAACACCGGCGCATTTAGTTTCACGGCGAACCATTCATGCCGAGGCCGGACATGTTCTTCCGCCGCACGAAGAAAACGCCCGACGCGCCCTCAGCCCAACCGGCCGAGGACGACGCCCCCGTCTATGGCAATATGCGCGCTGCGGTGGAGCACCACGAGGCAGCCACCCACCCGGACGGCAAATTTCTGGTCGACTACCACAATCGCATGATGGCGGAGCAAGGCGGTATCCGCCGAACAGACCTGCCCTGCCGCGCCCTGTCGCCCATCATGCCCAATCTCTTCATGATGGCGCCGGTCACCCCCGCCGCCGAGGATTGGGAAATCCGCATCGTCGGCCAGGAGATCATCACCCGCCTCGGCATCGATGCCACCGGGCACCGCATTTCAGAGTTCCTGACGCCGGACCAGACCGCGCATCACGCAACCATTTACAGGGATGTGGCGGCAGGCCGCCGCCTGAGCATCACGACAGGCAGGATCGAAGGCCTCGACCGCGACTATGTAACGGTCGAATTCGTCCACGTGCCGCTTCTCGGCCCGGATGGGCAGAGCAAATGGTTGATGGGCGGCGTCTTCTTCGGGGATCTGATCCGCACAATCATCTGATAAACCCATGCAGATCGTCCATTTTCAAAGCATTCATTAACCGCGACTGCCTATGGTTCTTCTTACCTTGGTAAAGGAACCCCTCCCCCATGGGCATGCTGCCGCCAGGATCGGACAGGTCGTTGCCGCCGGATGCACTCATCCGGGGCGGCCACAAGCTCGACATCAAGGTTACGCCCGCAGCCGACGCCCATCATCCGCTCGCCCGCATGATGCTGGCCTTCTTCGCCGGCAAGCAGCGCGCCGATACCCTGCCCAGCCGCACGGACCTGCCGCACCGCGACCTGCTGCCGGTCCTGCCCTTCATCTTCATGCTGGAACCCACCGGCGAGGACATGACCGACTGGCGCTTCCGCCTCGTCGGCCACGGCATCACCGCCCGCCTCGGCGCCGACCCCACCGGCCTGTGCATTTCCGAGATCTACGAACCGACCCAGGTCGGCCGCAACGCGGTTTCCTATTCGGGCGTCGCCACGTCGCGCGCACCGCACATCACCACGGGCAGCTTCCACGGCATCGACCGGGAATTCCTGACCTTCGAGATCGTGCATCTGCCCATGCTCGGCAATGACGAACGCACCATCTGGATCCTCGGCGGTCTGTTCTTCAACGACTGACCCGGCTGGGCTATGAAGGCCCATGACCGACACCGCTCCCCCTCCCCAGACTTCCTCCGAGACGTCCCCCGGCCTGCGCGGCTTCGATTACGCGCCGCCCATGGAGCCCTATCTGGACATTCTCCATGAGGACGAGGACATCCTCGTGCTCGACAAGCAGAGCGGGCTTCTCATGGTGCCCGGCAACCGTCCCGGTCTCGAGGATTGCCTCACCGCCCGCGCCAGGGCCCATCACCGCCACGCAAGCCTCGTGCACCGGCTCGACAAGGACACCTCGGGTGTCTGCATCATGGGCCTGCATCACCGTGCCCAGCGCCATCTCGGCCGCCAGTTCGAAAAGCGCCGCCTCTCCAAGCTCTATGTCGCCCGCGTCGCCGGCCACCTGCGGGATGACAGCGGCACCGTAGACCTGCCGCTCGGCACCGACCCCGATCAGCGCCCCAAGCAGAAGGTGGACCACGAGCATGGCCGCAGCGCCGTCACCCACTGGCAGGTGACCGCGCGCGAACCGGCGACGGACACACTCCCGTCAGGCGCCACCCGCCTGCTCCTGCGTCCGGAGACAGGCCGCTCCCACCAGATCAGAGTGCATCTTCTGGCCCTCGGCCACCCGATCCTCGGTGATAATTTCTATGCGGATGATCATGTGCTGGCCGCTGCAGGCCGCCTGCAGCTCCACGCCTTCGCGCTGACATTGCGCCACCCTACGGGCGGCACGCCCATGAGCTTCTTCGCCCCGGTCCCGTTCTAAGGGGCACCCGTCAGGCGGTGCTCACCCCGTCCGGCAGCCCGTCATCCGGCGTGCCCGGCAGAAACACCGACACCACATACAGCACTGAATTCGCTTCTCCGCCGCTGCTGAGGGGGGCCACTACCAGCTCGGCCACAAGGTGCTCCTTGCCCTTGTAGACGATCGGCCCCGTCGCCCGCACCGGCCCGCCCGCCTCCATCATGCCGGTCACCACAAGGCGCCAGCGGTCATAGATGGCAGACGGCAGCTTCTCCTCCAGCGGCACGCTCTTGAGGTCGCCGAACACGCTTTCAAAATCGCTGCCGACAATGCGCGGCACAAGCCCGTCCACGGCACCGTCATTGAACCTGATGTTGAACAGGGTGAGGTGACCCAGATAGGGCCCGAAGGCCCGCGGGTCGATGTCCGCGCGGTCCGGCATTGCCCGGCCGGCCGCTTTTTCGGTCCAGTGTTCGAAGCCGAGCTTGGTGATCTTGTGCTGAAAATCGAGAGACGGATCGATTTCTATCGGCGGGAAACTATCAATCGAAAGTTGACTGGATCTGTCGAACGAGGACATGAGCCGGACTCCATCCGGGTTGGCCGTGCACTACTGTCAGGCAGCACAAATACACGCACTGTCTAGCATTCTGAATTGTAACCTTACATATATTATTGGTTGTACCGCCGCCATGCGCGTGTAGTGCGGCAACGAATGATACACGCATTGGGACAGCTGGGCACACCATCCAGGCGAGTAACCGTCAGGCCGCACCGCAGCGGCCGCCTGACGCCGCCTCCCCGGCTCCAGTCCTGCCGAAACTCTGTTCGCTGAATCGTCGACACCGGGCACGGCCTGCCAGGTCCGGCCGGCGCTCCTCCTCCGCGCCGGGCCGGACCATCAGGCGCTAGAGCGCCCCCTCTGCCCGGGCGCGCGCCTGCAGGGCACGGGTAGTCTCCCCGTCCCCGTGCGGAGACCAGCCCGGCGCATGGACCAGATGACCCAGCGCCGCGCCGATCGAGGGGGCAGCCCGCATGTCGCGGACAAGCGCCCCCCATTCATGAAAGGTTGCCGTCAGCGGATTGCGGCTCTCCAGCGGGTGCCGGATGCCGAAGATGCAGGGCTCGTCCGCCCGCTCCGCTTCGAAGGTGCCGAACAGCCGGTCCCAGATGATCAGCGTGCCCGCATAATTCTTGTCGCAGTAGCGCAGGTTGGACGCGTGATGCACCCGGTGGTGCGACGGCGTGTTGAACACCCATTCCACCGGCCCCAGCTTCGGGATCAGCCGGGTGTGCAGCCAGTACTGGTAAAGGTGATTGAGCGAGATCAGCGCCACCACCATCAGCGGGTCCACCCCCAGCAGGATGGCAGGCAGCAGGAATAGGGGCTCGATCCAGGCCTCCACGAAGGACGACCTGAGCGCCGTCCCCGCATTCAGGAACTGGCTTGAGTGGTGCACCACATGCGCCGCCCACCCCACGCGCATTTCATGGATGGCGCGGTGGTACCAGTAGAACAGGAAATCAACCAGCACATAGGCGCCCAGGATCCCAACAACGCTTCCCGCCCAGTCAAATTCCAGCACGGCGAATTGCGCCGTCCAGTAATAGACCGCCAGAACCGTCGCCGCCGACAGCGCGATCACCACCGCATAGGCAATACCGAGCGTCACCGAACACAGGCTGTCGGTTGCCGCATAGAATTTTTTCCGCAGCACCCAGGTCAGCGCCACTTCCACGCCGATGAAGCCGATCAGGAGCCAGAGCTGATCCACGTCGCGGATCGCCAGCAATCCCTGCAGAAACTCCAGCATCTCGCCTCCTCCCGGCACATCCGTGGCCGCGCCTAATGCACAACACTTGTTTTGTGAAAAACACGCTATTGCACAACATTTGTTTTGTAAAGCCGGGACAACTGCCCTAGCTTCACCCCATGCCGAAAATCGTCGATCACAAGGCCCGCCGCGCGGAGCTGGTGGAAGCAAGCTGGAAGGTCATCGAGACCGAGGGTCTGGATGGCCTCACCATGCGCAAGGTGGCCTCAGCCGCCGGCTGCACCACAGGCCGCATCACCCATTACTTCCCGGATCGTGAGGCCCTGGTCCTGGCCGCCCTGCGCGCCGCCAATGAGGCCGCCAAGGCGCGCACCACGGCCCTGCTGGCAAAAGACCTGCCGCCCCGCGCCCGCCTTCAGAAATGCGTTGAGGAAGGCCTGCCCCTCGACAAGCAGCGCCAGCGCGAATGGAAAGTGTGGATCGCCTTCTGGACCGCCGCCGCCTCCGACCCGCAGCTCGCCCGCGAGAACGCGATCCAGACCGAGGCCTGGGTGGATGCCCTCGCAGCCCTCATCGCCGATGTCGCGCCCGGCTGTGACGCCGGTCACGAAGCCCGCATCCTCATGGGCGCCATCAACGGCATCGGCCTGCTCACCGCCATCAGTCCCACCAAACAAAACAGGGCCGGCGCCGTTGAGACGCTGGCCCTGCATGTGGAGGGTCTGATTGCCAGGGGCGGCAGCGACTGAACACAGCCGCAAGCCCCACCCCGGTTCACCGGCCTCTGTCAGTCACCGGCAATGACGTTCGCCGCTGCCCGTTCCCGCCGCATGGCGCTCAGGGTACGGAACGGATGCGCCAGCTGCCCTGCGAAGGATGCAGGCATTTCCTCGCTGATGCCGATGCCCGCGGGCGGACGCCGGTCCGGCAGGAACCAGGTGCCGAAAAGCAGGTCATAGACCATCAGCACTTCGCCGTAATTCGTGTTGCCCTCTTCCACCACCTTGGAATGGTGCCACCGGTGCAGCTCAGGCGTGTTGAACACATAGTTCAGCCAGCCCGCGCGCATCACCACATTGGTGTGGGTCAAAAGCCCGCTGAAGGCCGTGATGCCGCCCACCCACATGAACACCTCCACCGGCGCCCCGGCGAGGTAGAGCAGCGGCTGGCTCAGCGCCACGCTCAGCGCCGTATCCACAAAGTGGAAGCGCCCCGTATTGATTACCCACAGCCGGGTCACCGAGTGATGCACCGCGTGGAACGGCCACAGCCACGGCACCTCATGCGCCAGCCGGTGCGCCCAGTAAAAGCCGAATTCCGCGATCAGAAGTCCGAGCACGATCTGCGCCCATTGCGGCCAGTCGGTCGGCCACAGGGCCCCGGCTTCCGGCTCCACCACATCCACCACGATGATCAGCGTGGTCACCGCGGCTGCCGCCTGCACCATGCCCTTGTTGAGCAGCGTATGCGCGATATTGGCAAAGGTCTGGCCGTCATTCTCAAGCCAGGTCTTCTCGTAGGGCATCCACCGCTCCAGCAGGATCAGCGTCACGCCCAGCAGCAGATAGGCGGAATTGAACCCGAGGATCGGCTCGTCATTTGCCATCCCGTAAGCGGTGATCGCGATGCACAGGGTCATCAGTCCAGGCCATGCGGTCCAGGTGATGGCGGACTTGAGTCCGGTAACGGCCGGAGAAGCTTTCTCCCCCTGCGGATGGTCTTCGATGGTCATCTACTACTGTCCCCGTATGCCCCTCGGCCCCGGTCAGGAGCCGCCCGCCCCGCACATCCCGGCAGGCGTCACTTCAAATCAGTTCGACGCCCAACCTATCATATTCGCCCCGCAGGATAAGGTGCCCGCAGGTCGCAGCCGGTAACTAAGTCGCCAGCGTCTCCAGGATGGGACAGTCGGGCCGGTCATCGCCCTGGCATGCGGTCGCCAGCCGCGCCAGCTCCGCCCGCAGCGCTTCCAGCTCCGCCATCCGCGCATCGATCTCTGCCAGCCGCTCCAGCGCCAGCGCCTTCACGTCCCGGCTCGACCGAGCCCGGTCGCCATAAAGCCCCAGCAGGTCGCGGCACGCATCGACGGAAAAGCCGAAACTCCGCGCCCGGCGCACGAACACCAGCCGCGCCAGCTCATCCGTCCCGTAAAGCCGGTAGCCCGCCTCCGACCGTCCGCCCGGCGTCACAAGGCCGATATCCGCGTAATACCGCACGGTCTTGGTGGGCAGATCCGCCGCCGCCGCAACTTCGCCGATGGTCATCATGATGCCTGCCTCCCGTCCGTCCGCCCCGCCTGAGGCAAGGCCAAACATTCCAGTTACTGGAATATAGCGCACCCGGCACACCCTCACCAGACAACCTCATGACGCAACCATTGCGCCCCGCCACAGCCCCGGTAAATGTGTCACTGTTCCAGCCGCCTTCGTCCCGCAACGGATAACCCGCTTCATGCCAACGCCCCCCGAAACACAGCCCCCCGCACCGGCCGACACCACCAAAGGCCACCGCAACGAGGCCTATACGCTGGCCTCCCGCGACGTCGATTTTCTGGCGTCGGACGATCTGCGGGCCGTCCGCCTCCAGCTTGAGCTGCTCAAGCCCGAGCTGTTCCTGCGGCGCGAGCAGATAAACTCCACCATCGCCGTCTTCGGCGGCGCCCGCATCCTGCCGCCCGACGTGGCCACAGCCCGCCTTGCCGAGCTGGAAGCCGGCAGCGCTGACGAAGCCGCCCTAGCCCGGGTGCGCAAGCAGGTGGCGAATGCGCGCTACTACACCGAGGCCGTCACCTTCTCGAAGCTCGTGGCCGAGAAGCTCGACGGCAATGGCGGCCATGACTTCGTGATCGTCACCGGCGGCGGGCCCGGCATCATGGAAGCGGCCAATCGCGGCGCGCAGGAAGCCGGACGCCGCAGCGTCGGCTTCAACATCACCCTGCCGCACGAACAGCACCCCAACGCCTATGCTTCCCCGGAGCTGAGCTTCCAGTTCCGCTACTTCGCCATCCGCAAGATGCACTTCCTGCTCCGCGCCCGCGCGCTCGTTGCCTTCCCCGGCGGCTACGGCACCATGGACGAGTTGTTCGAGGTGCTGACCCTGGTGCAAACCCGCAAGATCATCCGTATGCCGATTGTTCTTATCGGCAAGGAGTTCTGGCAGCGCGCCATCGATTTCAAATTCCTGGTGGACGAGCTGATGCTCGACCATGACTGCATCGAGCTGTTCAGCATCGTCGAGACCGCCGCCGAAGCCGTGGACATCATCGCGGATTTCTACAGGCAGCAAGGCGCGGACGAGACTCCATGAAAATCACCTTCCACGGCGCCGCGCAGGAAGTCACCGGCTCCTGCACCCTGATCGACACCGGCAGCGTCCGCTTCCTCGTTGATTGCGGCATGTTCCAGGGCGGCCGCACGGAAAACGCCAAGAACCGCGCCCCCTTCGCCTTTGATCCCGCCGGCATCGATTTCGTGCTGCTAACCCACGCCCATATCGATCACAGCGGCCTGCTCCCGCGCCTCTGGGCCAGGGGCTTTCGCGGCCCCGTCCACACCGGCACCGCAACCAGCGACCTGCTGGAGATCATGCTGCGCGACAGCGCCCACATCCAGGAAACCGAGGCCGAGCGCGAGAACCGCCGCAAGCCCAGCCACAAACACCGCGGCAAGAAGCACCACCGCGACCGCAAGCCCGTCGAGCCGATCTATTCCCTCGATGATGTGGAAGCCGTCCTGAAGCTCGTGCGCGGCCACGACTACGACACCCCCTTCAGCCCCCATGAAAGCGTCCGCGTGCAACTGCGCGACGCGGGCCACATCCTCGGCTCCGCCATCATCGAGGTCTGGATCACCACGCCCCAGGGCGAGCGCAAGCTGGTCTTCTCCGGTGATCTCGGCCAGCCCGGCCGGCCCATCTTGTGCGACCCCACGCGCATCGGCACCGCCGACATCCTGTTCACCGAATCCACCTATGGCGACCGCGACCACAAGAATCTCGGCGACACCGTCACCGAGCTTGTCGACGTGGTGACCCACACCCTGGATGACCTAGAAGGCAACATCATCATCCCCGCCTTCGCCGTGGGCCGCACCCAGGAGCTGCTGTTCTATTTCCACCAGCTCACCCGCGAGGGAAAACTCGGCAATCTCCGCATCTTCGTGGATTCGCCCATGGCAACGGCCGTGACGCGCCTCACCATGGAGCATCTGGAGCTGTTCGACGCCCAGGCCCGCAGCCTCGCCGAATGGCAGGAGAACGGCCACGGCGTGCCGCAGGTCACCTTCACCGGCAGCGTTGATGAAAGCCGCGCGCTCAACAGCATCGAGAGCGGTGCCATCATCATTGCCGCCAGCGGCATGTGCACCGCCGGCCGCATCAAGCACCATCTGCGCCACGGCCTGCCCAACCCGCGCAACGCCGTCATCATCACGGGCTTCCAGGCCGCGGGCACCCTCGGCCGCCGCCTGGTGGACGGCGCCACCCGCGTCCGCATCTTCGGTCAGGACGTGGCCGTCCGCGCCGGCGTCCACACCCTGGGCGGCTTCTCCGCCCATGCCGACCGCCGCGCCCTGCTGGACTGGATGGGCGGCTTCACCGCCCCGCCCGCCCAGACCTTCGTCATGCATGGCGAGCCCGGCGCCTCCCGCGCCCTGGCAGACGAAATCGCAAACCGCCTCGGCTGGCAGGTCCAGCTCCCCGAGCGCGGCGAAACCTATGTCCCGCTGATCCTCTGACCGCCCCGCCCCTCCTCAACAGCACAAACGCACCTGCCCGCGCCCCGATACGCGCGGGACGCCCAGGCAGGGCAGAATGCAGCAGGGCTGAATGTGAGAGATGGACGTGAGAGAGGGACGATCGTCGCGACGACAGGACGATCCCGGAAATCATCCGTCCCCGCGGAGAGGGGTGTGAGCCGGCCGGGATACGCGGTGCGACGCGCTGATGTATCCGGCGGAGGGTGGCGGGATCCGTGCCACAGCCGCCGACAGACCTGGAGGTTCAGGGCCCGCCGACCAGCTCACGCTCTCCCCTAGAGCGATGCAAGAGCATCGAGAGAGTGTGTAGCCAATATGCGAATAATTCGCAATAACAAATCACACGGAAAATGCGCTCAGGGCCAAAAAATGCCCCGCCTGCCCCAGCACACGGAAAATACGCGCCGGCAGGTCCTTAGGCACGCGATGACAGGTCGTGAAAGAAGGAAAAGTGGTAGCGGAGGAGCGTCGCGGCCAGTACAGTGCAATGACAAAATTCGTTTGCTGAGTTCCGTTTACTCCGGGTGCGAATTGTATTTGGCCTCACTAGTTGGCGATCGCCTTTGAAACCGCCTCGACAGCGTTCACTAGCGCAGGCAACAGCCCCGTCACCTTTGCGACCGCTACTGGAGCCGCCGCCACGAGAGCAGCGTCGACGAGTTTCGTAGTCCGAACACCCAACCACTTCCCGAAGGTTACCGCCAGCCCGAGTAATTTCTCGGTTCGTGAATTTATGAGGTCAGTGTCGGGGGCGGGTTTCTCCAGCTCTTTTTCAATCGCTCCGATGTCGTCCAGCGCATCGCGAAGCTGATCACGCTCGGCACTGTAATCCACTTGGTCAGGTGGCCCGTTGTGTCCCCGCCATGCGAACTCCCGTTCAAGCTCTTCTATGTGGTTGCGCAGGACACGGAGAGCGTCGCGCGCGTTGGCCGTCGCGTCAGCCTGACCGGCAGCGTTGGGCGCTAAAATGCGAGTAAAGTCAGCATTTTCTAACAGCATCGCTCTGATCTTTGGACGAACGAGCCGTCCGACGCTTTCGGCGGGAGAGAAGTCGTTGAGAATGGGCGCGCCGAGCTCTTGTACTACCGCTGAGATATTGCGCATCCGATAGCGTATGGCGGCATCATTTCGCTGGTAAAGAGCTCCGCTCAGCAACGCCTGTGCAAGCGGCTCAGACCGGTCATCTGCTCCCTGAAGCTGAAAACGAAGCAGTAACACATACACATCGACGGATTGCCAAAGCTCGTCGTCGGTCCAAGGGATATTCGCGCTCTCGGGGGTTGTGCGTGCCATGGGGTTAGATCATGCAATCGAGGCGTGTGAAATCATCCTCAAAAACCAAGTGACGTGCCTCCCCGCCGTTCCGTTGTAAGTTGAGGGTCTCAATCAACGCCGATACCCTCTGCTCGTGCTTTCTCAATCGTGTCCAACAGGATTGCACATTGCTTTTCAGTCGGAATTTTCGCCGGCATCTGCTTGGCAATATTCAAGACACCAATTTCCTTGGGTGTCAGCAATCGTTTCTCGGCCAGTGCTTCATGGAGCATGGTCCATTTGGAGGGCGGAATCGAAAGAATGCGGCTCTGCGCCTCAATACCGTTGTCGAGCTTCTGTATATTCCGGGCCTCTCTCTTCTCCGTCAAATGTTCTTCACGTGACAGCAGTTCGTCATCAAAACCTTCAGGAAGCAAAGTTGCAAAATGCTCGATCTGCTCCTGCATTCGCGTCCAGCAAGCATCACGCTTCGCCCATTCGGAAATGTTCGAGATGCCTTGAGGCGGACGAAGCAGCACATCATTCACCTCGGGAGCAATTGCCGTGAGTGTGCCTTCCAACAAGGAGCCGATTTCCTGTGAATTCCATATCCGTAGAAAATCGAGACTTCTGCCCCGCCGCCGTGTCAGGTCGCTGAGTACAGCCAGCGTGTAAGCGACGATGTTCGCACGATAGCCGCCATTGTACCAAGGCTGGGCCGATATCATACGTTCAGTCGCACGGAAGATTATTGCGCGAGCTACTGCGCGTTTGAAATAAGTTTCATTAAAGCTATCGGGTGACTTGTCCCACTCCTTGCCAATACGGGCAGCATAACGGGCGAAGTTCTTTTCCGCGCCGAGATTCACAAATCTCGGATGGTCATCCCAGACGTTCTCGAACTTGGCGAGATCTGTCTTCGTGAACATCTGTGGTTTGGGATTTTCGGCCTTGAAACGGCGCTGTTCAGCAGGAGTGAGCTTTGCCTGAGCATCTGCATACTGCCCCCGTGCGCGCTCATAAAACCATTTTGTTTCGCGCTGTGCACCTTTTCCTGCCGGAGCCCAAAGACGGCGGGATAACTCCTCCATGCGAATATGGAAAGCGTGATTGGAAAAGAAATCAGCCGCTTGAACACGATTCTGCGTATTCGCATATTCAGAGATACGAGGAACGACTTTCTCGCTTTCTTCGTTGTCGATTACGGACAACTTCATCTGAACGAATATGTGCGTGAGGTCTGCTTTGTCTCTCCGGCGTGTATGGAACAACGATGCCGTTGTCTGGCCACCGTTCACGATCTGGAGATCGGTGATCCGGGTTATCTGAAGACCGCCGTCGCTCTGTTTTGTTTCAACACCCTGCGCCGTGGCGGTAATGCCGTTGTTATAGGCAAAAAACATCCCCGGCTCGGATATGATTGTCGTCCGGATTCCCTTGTTGACCTTGCCCCGGGCCTGAAGAAACGTACGAACGTTCTGTTCCAGCAGCCGTGCACCGAATTTCTCGTAAAGTTTTGAGAGAATGTCCCCCGGCATAACGACCAAATAAGATTGATATGCATCATTACCGAGATGCGCGGGAAGGCATAGGATACCGGTTCCGAACATCGTCTCGAAATCGAGGTCGAGAGCTTCCTTGTGGCTGCGGGAACTGCGCTGCCGATGAAGACGGGAGATGTCCCAGATGTGATAGGTGGTCGGGACGCCACCGATCTCAGAATCCGGTAGTGTTTGAATGCGGTCGCTAAGGGTGCGTTCCGACAGAAGAAACAGGTTGAGTTGCCGGATCAGGCCCTTCCTGTCCGCGATCTGCCTTGCTAGGCCGTATTCTGGTGACGTCACTTCCAAATCATTCGCAAGATTCTTCCGCAGGCTGGCTTCGAAGAAATTTGTCACACGCTTGAAGGCCGCGTCCACGTCAGTGCGAGTGAGTGATGCTAGTTCGGTGCGACTATCGAAATCTGCCACGAACAGATCGAGCCCGCCTTCATCGTTGAACCAGTACCCGTCCACACGCATCCCACGCTGCGCACGATAATGCGCAAACTCAAAACCTTCCGTGAAACCTGTTTCGGTCAGTTCACGCGAGACCGACTCCATAAATTCGGCCACTAGAAAGCTACCGTTGGCTTCAGCCCCGGCCAGCAAATCTTGACGGAAATCATGGAAGAACTCTTCTGCGGTGGTTTTCACTTACGGCCTCCTGAACAGTTCGGCTTCTTCACAGGAGAACGGTGCCATAGCCTCCAGCGTAATGTCGTAGGACACTTTGGTAATACCCTGTGGCAGCTTCGACCGTATCAGCCGCGGGAAGTCGCCGGTCACGCGGTATCCCTGAAGGCCACCCACGACAAAGTGGGGAGTGTCGTATTCAGCGAGCGGCGTGTAACTCATGCCTGCCAACTTATCCGTGAACTGCTCGATTGCCTCGGCATCCGTCAGTTCGCTTTCGATCAATGCGACGATCCCGTTCAGCGACAAGGCGTGTTGGGTATCAGGCATGTTGCTAAGGCGCTGTGTCAGCAGGAACAGCTCATCAACAAGCGATTCAAGCTGATCTTCAGAGGAGATGCGGACGGTGCTGCGCTCTCGACCTGAAAGCGACTTAACTTCGATGGCGCGGCCGCCAAAAATGAAATCCTGATGGGAATCGTCCGGCCCGCACCAGGCATCAACCGCCGCCGCTTGCGGAAGCGTGTCCTGATATAGCGTCCGCAGGACGTGCAATTCACCGAAAAGGCCGCGAACCTCCTCGGGTGAAAGCAACCGGGCATTCCTACCTGCGAGAAACGCCTTCCAACGTTTCAGATGAGCGAGTGCAACGGCAAGCGCCGTTGCGGGATCGGTGACGTCTTTCAGGCTGTCGATCAGCGTTTCGCAAAGACCAAGAAAAAGATCGCTGTCGATATGACGGGCGAGCGTGAGGACAAGCCGCTGCTGTTCGGCCACATCACCGTTACGGAGATCGACGCTTATTCCATGCAGCAAGACCGTATCCCGGCGGAACTGCGCTGTGAAATCGCCTTCAAGTTCGACGATGAACAGGCATTGTGCGGCCATGTCACGGCCCCAATAGATCGGAATGCCTGCAGCTCCGGCAACGCGCACAACGGTGAAATCCGCAGTTGGAGTCGGAATCCCGTCCCACGGCACGGGCTTACTCATCATCGTAGTCCTCGTCCGCATCAGGATCGTCATCTAGTGAACCGTACATCTGCTCGACCCAAACCCGGTTGGCCACCACCTCGATCTGTGTGCGGTAGAGGCCGTCAGGGTAGCTCATGCCCCATGCAGGAACCCGTTGTCCCGCAAACTCGGTGTTATCGGTCGGCTCAAGGACGTGTATCATCAGGAGCGGCTTGTTACGCACGACCCGGTAGTGGAAATCGGACGGCTTTTTGCTCTTACTCTTCTCGTCCTCGGCGGCCAGGGCTTCAGCCGCTCTAATCTGACCGTCACCTAGGCCGAGTTTCTCGTCGCCACGACTGGCGAGGCGATATCCCGACAAACGCCAACCGTCAGCGGTTGCATCCTTAGCCGTTCGATCCTGCGCGCCAAGGCGGAAGTTATCCTCGTCGCCCGACCCCTTCGAAATCAGGAGTACGTCCCCTTTTGGGAACTGCGCCGCAATCGCCTGAAGATAGTCTATGGCCCATGATCTCGGGAGAGCAGCATCCTTGTGAGATTTGAAGCGCGTAAGGAATTCCTCGATTTTCTCGACATCAACATCAGGAATAAACCAGCCCTTCTGCTTGGTATCCTGCATCTCGCCGCCAAACTGTTCGCGCCAATACTCCTCGATCAGAACCTCGTTCTCGGCATTGATCCCTGTATCGAGCGGCAGCAGAGTGCTTTCGATCAGCTTGCCGGTGAAGTTCTGATTAAGCGTGACCTTCTCTCCACTGCGCATCTTATTTGCGGCTGTGACGAGAAGGCTGTCAGGGTGCGATTGGACATAGAGGCCGAAATCCTTCGGGCTCAATCCAACCTTGCGCATCCGCCTGATCTGCTGACGAAGTTCCTCCGAAGCGCGGGCGATGTGCGAATACCAGTTGATCGATCCCTGTGGCAGATAAACACGGCACATATCCTCGAAGCCAGGGCGATAGCCGAACCATCGACCCATCTGCATGAGCGTGTCGTACATCCGCGTGTTGCGGTACATATAGCTGATCGTCAGCCCTTCGATTGTGAGACCGCGTGATAGGCTGAGACCGCCGATGGCTATAGCCGTGAGACCGATGCCGTCCCGCTGATACTTTCCGTAGTCAAGCACCTCGTCGCTCTTGCTGTTGACCACGTAGGTTCGGAGATGCTCGAAGGCTCCCCACAGGGCCGCCTTCACTTCCTCCCAGGCAAAACCGCTTCCGGCAAATTCGCCGTCGAACGCAGCCTTCAATCCCGCCATATAGGAATTTTTTGCCGAAACCGCTTCCGGCATCATGTAATTCGCTTTGACCGCCTCGCGGAGCTTCTCCACACGCAAGCCGACGAAGCCCTTGACCTCCTTTTGAACGGACACAAAGCGCGACACGTTTATCAGCATGGAGCAGTGCTTCCGCTCCTGCTTGCGCAGATTGCGGATGGCACGTGCCACGATGAACTGGTCCAGCGCCTGATAGAGGCTGGGCGGCAGTTCTACTACAGGACTGCCGTTTTTATGCGAGAAAGGAAGGTATTCCTCGCAGTCGTCGATACGCTGGAGAATGACGTCGCTAGTCACCTCGTCCAGGAAAACCTTGTCCGGTCCGAAATAAGTCGTCGGTGCGTCAAGTGAGTAAATGAAATCTTTGGGAAACAACTCTTCACGCGCTTCAGGATCATAAGCATCCGGATTTATGAAGATGTTTGCGAAGGGTGTGGCCGTATAACCGACATAACAGGACTTTGTGAACAGGCCGAGGATGGTGCGGATCGCAGCATTTGTACGCGTCGGCTTGATGTCCTCCTTGTTGGTGTTGATCGAAGCGTTATCTGCCTCGTCATCGATCATCAGCATTGGCACATCCGAAATGCGCCCGTCTCCCTGGGCGTTCATGGCTTTCAGCCATTTGTGGAGCGCGTCGAGCGTGTGGACGTTCTTTTTAATGACGAGAATGATGGGCTTGCTGAAGTCGTTGAGCTGCCATCCCATTCTGGCAGCAGTGTTCTCGTTGAAGTCATCGTTGATGTTGGTCAGCGTCGCGGGGTGGGGGTATCCCGCGTTCAGGCCGACCCCGATGTTGGTCCTGTTGGAGGGATCGCTGGACCTACCGATGAAGCCTTCATCGATCCGCTCTTGGGTCTGTTTCCTCAGATTGTTGTGAATACCCGCGATGACAATGATGAACTTATACCCCGCATCAGCCGCTTTCGCGATGACGCCCATATAGTTGGCTGTCTTGCCTGACTGGACATGACCGATGACCAGTCCGCGTCGGTTCCAAGCACCGTCGCTCGTCGGGTCTTGGAGAAGGCCGAGGATTTTCGAACCATCATTGTTCAACAGCGTGTTGATAACGGTCGGATGCCAGTTCTCACTCCGCAGATAATCGGCATAAGCGTTTGCATAGGTGCTGCCGATCTCACGCTTGCGTATCCATTCCTCATCATGCGCCGCCTCGACATCGACGAGCGATACACCCGCGTTCATACGCGAGGGGATGATTGTTTCTGCCATCACAATGATGTCGTGAAGGTCTCCATCGTATCCAAGAATAGGCGCAAGCGCTATTGCCCTGGATTCGATTTCTGCTCGTGAAGGCGGTTCATCACGGTCTTCAAAAGCAGTAATTAGAGCTGCAATGACCCCTTTCTCCTTGTCACTGCGTGTACGGCTCATGGAATTCCCCCTGCATATATTCCTCGACGATCTCTACGTGATCGTCAAATAGTCGTGTCGATCTAATAATATCCCGGAATGCTTCTGCATTGCCGGAAGCATCTCCCCAGAGAGCGCGTCGTAGGTCATGCAAGCGGTCGCGCACATCCTGCACCGATGGTGTCTGACTCACCTCACGGGGATTAGTTGAATAATCTGAATAGACCATCTCGACCGGCAACGAGGCGGAGCTAGCTTCAAGAAGAAGGTCGAGATGCCGGACGCCTTCCTCGTCAAGTCGTTCCCGCAGCCGCTGCACGAGCGGGTGCGAACCGTTTAGAGCATATCTGATCCCGGCCTGATCGGAGTATCTTTCCCAGAGTGGTGCAGTTACCTCCTGGAATAGCTTCTGACCACGCCCGCGATGGACTGTTGTGCTTGCTCCGGAGACCTGCGTGATGATCTGACGAAGCCGCTCCCGCACGGGCAGCGGAGGGCGCGAGCGCGATTTCTTGATATCAATGGTCCATGCTTCGTCGAGGCTGTTCGGAAAGTCGATCTGGACACGAGCAAGTTTGGTCGCCTCGCCCTTTGGTATCAGGCGGAACCAATCGCCCCACGCCATTAGTCTGCCGTTACGGTAGATGTATGCGCCCTGATTAGAGATGAAATCGCTGCGGTTCTGGTAGAAATCATATTCGCGCGCAGTCAGGTTTGAATGGTGCGGCAGAATGTAAGGCTGGAGGTAGACCGCCGCTGATCCGATGCGCACGACCTCTTCAGGCAGGTGGCGGGTATGTGTGTTTTTCCGACAGAAGGGATCGAACGGCGCAACCGGATGACCGTTGACTGTGATCGCGATGCGACTCCTACCTCTGATCTCACCGGCAAGGAATCTGTGAAATACAAGCGAAAGATGTTTCTCGAGAACGTCAAGTTTCTCGTTGACGACTTCATCCCGCCGATTACCGGTTTCGTCCTCCAGTAGACGGTCCAACTCACGCCAAATAACAGCAGTGCCATTCTGGCTGAGACGGTCAACGTAGGGGAGGGTTCGGATATCATCATCCTCAAGAACCCTCAGTATCCAGTCGTCAGCAGCGTCTATGATGTCCAAGTTCCATTCAGCTCCTGAAACGATGCCGTTTTTTACGCTTACGACGGTGAGGGAGCGACATTGAGAGAAAGAGGCCGTTTTCAATCCGAGGCCGAAGCGCCCGAGATCGCCGGGAGACCGCTCCTCGCGCGGATTGGCGGCACCATGCCGCATGGCGGCAAGAAGTTCGGCCGCGTCCATACCACAACCGTTATCAAGAATTGCGAGAACCGGTTCCATAGCCGAAGCTTCACAGAAAATGTCGATTGCAGTGGCGTCGGCCGAGATGCTGTTGTCGATCAGGTCAGCAACCGCCGTTTCCAATGAATAGCCAAGATCGCGCATCGATGCCGACAGACACGACGCGCTTGGCGGGAGTGGGATGTTTCGCGCCATCAGGATACCTCGCGGATATCGTGCGAGAGTCTATCCACTACCCCGAGCGCATCCCTTTTCAGTTCGCATTCCCAGACTGTGAAGACAGTCCATCCCGCCGCCTGTAATGCAGCCTGGTTGCGCTCGTCCCTGCTTACATTGGAAGCGAATTTTGCCCTCCAGAACTCCGCTCTGGTAGAAGGCATAGTGGCATTGCGACACCCTGGATGGCGGTGCCAGAAGCAACCGTGAACGAAGATCGCGGTGCGGTATTTCGGGAGTATGATGTCGGGCCTGCCCGGAAGTTCTTTTGCGTGAAGCCTGAACCGGAAACCGGCACGATGAAGCAGTGAACGAAGTCGCATTTCCGGCGCAGTATTTCGCCCTTTAATGCGGGACATATTCCAGCTTCTTCGCTCACGCGTGATCGAGTCTACCATCAGGAGTCATCCTGGACGGCATCGAGCACCTCTGCCACGATTTCCGCAATCTGCTTTGCGAGCTGTGGCGGGACCGCGTTTCCGACCTGATGATACTGCGCTGTACGTGGCCCCGAAAAAAAATAATTGTCGGGAAAGGTCTGAAGGCGTGCCGCCTCACGTACAGTGAGGCTCCGGCACTGCGCTGGATCATAGTGGATGAAATAGTGGCCATCTTTGGAAATATGAGACGTGACAGTGGTGGAGACGTGATCCGAGAGTTGCACCCGAAACCGATCGGAAAACATCTTGCCCGTACGGCCAAGCTCGACATTTTTATGCTCTGGCAGCAGACTTTGGGGGAAGTCTGCCAGCTTGGGGCTGCGTCCTGTCTTCTGCGCAAAGGTGGCAGCGTAGAGATATCGCCTGAGGTCAGAGGCCATGTGGCTGCGCGCTTCGTGTGATGTCAGCACGGTAAGTCGATCGTCATAGAGACTGCGCAGCACATCATGTGCAGGTCTGCGCATTGGGTAGCGTGTGGACGAAATTGCACTGGGCGACTTCACCTCTATTAAATTTCGGAAGTCGAGCGCACGGGCAATTTCCCCTGCATAAGTTTCGCCATTCAATTGGCGACGAACATTCATGCTCGATATGGCTCGCAGTTCACTCAGCCAAGCCGCCGCACTGTCTTTCTTCTTGGATAAACCACTGCGTATGGAGGGTAGCGGTCCTATCGTCTCCTCTACCGTCGGGGCCGCCACCTTTTTCAGAATTCCGGGGCGGACCTTGAGATCGCTCCGGATACCCACAATGAACATGCGATGCCGTGCCTGAGGAATACCGTGTTCTTCAGCACGTACAATGAACAGGCGCGGGTCTACTTCTTCGTCTGCCATGTCCTCTTGGGACAACGAATAGAGCCTGTATATGAGATCACTTGGCGCATCGGGAATAGCTGTACTAGGCCGAGAGAGATCGCGCACAATTCGCGTGATTGTTGACTTACCTTCAATAGTTGCTGAAAGAAGGCCTTTGACATTTTCCATAACGAACACTGGCGGGCGGTGGTCGGCAATAATCCTGAGATATTCAAGATAGAGGGTGTGGCGTTCGTCCTGCTCGAAATCAGTGCGTCCCCTCATCCTTGAGCGGCCTACAAGCGAATACGCCTGACAAGGAGGGCCTCCGACAAGCGCCCATCTACGCCTCCCACAAATCCGCTCCCGAATGATTTCCTGAACTTGTCCGTGAGATTCTGGGCCTAGTGAAATCCGTAGAGCAGATGATGCTGCATGACGATAAGCGTCTGGATAGCGCTTGTAGAGCTCGTCGCGGGAAATATTCCCGGCAAGAAAAGCGTAATAGTCGTCTGGAACTTCACTTTTTTGGAACTGCTTTATGAAGTGCCGCAGAAGGAGAGTCTGATGTGAAAACTCATCACGTTCAATCGATACCACGCTGGTAAAGCGAGGGTGTCCTTTATCGTCAGCGCTTAACGCGAATCCTTCGCCCAGGCCGCCCGGCCCTGCAAATAGATCAACTACCGGATACACAGGAAGGTGCTTGTGCGACGCCTCTTTGTCTCCCCTCCCGCACACTAACATTTCTGCTCTGCTTTGCCCCCCCGTATCCATATTCCCTTCAGCCTTCTACCGATCTTTGGCGCACAGAAACTGGCTTGCCATTAAGCCGGGCATTTGAAAGCCTTTGAAACTCTTCAACGCTCATAACGACAACGACTGGCCGACCGTGTTTCTCAATTTGAACTGGCGCTGCTCTGGCTTGATCCAACAGCAGTCCAAAACTGTTCTTGGCATCCCTGGCAGACATGGTTTTCATGCTATCCATCCTACTACAGATGAGCCATTTTAGCTATTTTGTTATCCCGCGCAATGACATCGTTGGAAGCGCATTCAAGGCGACTTGTGTATGTTTGCCCTGCCAAAAATGCCGCACCAAGAGGTCAGATTTGCTGCCAGAAGCTACGCGCAAGATGGCGGACGGCGCTGCGATATTGTAGGTCTCCGCGCCGCCCGCCATTGGTTACGCCCGGTCATGCTGTATGTGCGATGTGGTTGGCGTTCTTGTTTCCTGTTCCGCCGCGAAAGCCTCTTTCCCCTTTCCGGCCCACAGCTCTCGCGCGCGTTCCTGGTCCTCGCTGTTGAGCTTATCGGCTATCCAGATCAGTGCGCCGTAGATCATGGCGCGGTCGTCACCGGTCAGGTCCACAATCCCCGCCTTGACGACGAGGCCACCGAGTTCGATCAGATGCCGGGTGCGTTTGCGACGCTCGACCTGCCAGTTACGCATGTCATGCCGCGCTCGCGCCGCCTGATGCCGATTGCGCGCGGCCCGGTTGCGCCGGAGCGCCGCTGCTGTTGCCGTCGCTCGGTTTCGCAGATCGCTGTGACTTGCTGCGAAAGAAAGCCGTGCCACGCTTCGCCCATGCCTCCTTCTTTCCGGTGTCGGTGGTTTCGGTCAGCGCGACCAGCGCGCCCGCCAGTTCCTCGCCGGTGAGCGCATCGGCTCCGGTGGCGACGACCAGTTCGCCGAGCTGCTGCACTTTGCGGGCTTTGAGTTCCCTGGTCTTGTCTTCCAGCGCCTTCAGTTCCGCATCATAGTCCCGTGGCTTGCGCATCATCATCTCCATAAGCTGTTGATGGAACGATGATAGTTGCGGAGGCTGCTGAACGCAGTATTGTTGCCGGGACGGTGTGGCACGGCCCGGTCCATCCCGAGATTTTTTCGAGGGAGGGCGCGCTTATACGTCGTTCCGACGTGCGCTTCTTCGTGCCAATCCTCGATCGCGATGGCGATCTATCATCTTCACGTCAAAGTCATTGGCCGCAAAGCCGGGAGCAGCGCAATAGCGTCTGCTGCCTACCGCTCGGCCTCACGCATGCGGGACGAGCGCATCGACCGCGTGCAGGACTTTTCCGCCAAGCGAGGTGTCGTCCATTCCGAGGTGCTGCTGCCGGACGGCGTACCGGAGCAATGGTCCGACCGCGAACGGCTCTGGAACGATGTCGAGGCGTTCGAGTTCAGGAAGGACGCCCAGCTTGCTCGCGAGGTCGAGTTTGCAATCCCGCGCGAGATGACGCAGGCGAAAGGGATCGAGCTAGCCTGCGATTTCGCGCGAGCGGAGTTCGTCGATCAAGGCATGATTGCCGACCTCAATGTGCATTGGGACATCGGCGAGGACGGCATGCCTAAACCCCATGCCCATGTCATGCTGACCATGCGGTCGGTGGACGAGAGCGGTTTCGGCCAGAAGGTGCGGGAGTGGAACCGCACGGAGATGGTAGAGCGCTGGCGAGAACGCTGGGCCGAGCATGTCAATGAGCGGCTGGCGGAACTCGATATAGACGCCCGGATCGACCATCGCAGCCTTGAGGCGCAGGGCATCGGTTTGGAACCGCAAAGCCAGCTCGGCGCACCGGCGCAGCGCATCGAGGGCGAAGGGATCGAGGCCGCCGACCGCGCGGACATGCACCGCGAAATCGCCCGCAACAACGGCGCGCGGATCATCGCTGATCCCAATGTTGCACTGGACGCGATCACGCATCAGCAATCGACCTTCACGCGCCGCGACATGGCGATGTTCGCGCATCGGCACAGTGACGGCATCGAGCAGTTCAACGAGGTCATGGGTGCGATGCGCGGTGTGCCCGATCTGATCGAACTCGGGCAGGACGGACGCGGCGAGGATCGGTTCACCACGCGCGACATGATCGAGGCCGAACAGCGGTTGCACCGCGCGGCGGAACTCATGGCCGGGAAGGAATTGCACGAGGTCAGCGACCGGGACAGAGCGGCCGCACTTGCGCGCGCCGAACAGCGCGGTCTTGTCCTGTCCGGCGAGCAGGCCGATGCGCTGGCGCATGTCACCGATGGACGCGATCTTGGCATCGTCGTGGGTTATGCCGGGACGGGAAAGAGCGCCATGTTGGGCGTGGCGCGCGAGGCTTGGGAAGCGGCAGGTTTTGAGGTTCGCGGCGTTGCGCTATCCGGCATCGCCGCCGAGAATCTGGAAGGTGGATCGGGCATTGCCTCGCGCACCATCGCCAGCATGGAACATGGCTGGAAACAGGGCCGCGACATGCTCACCAGCCGCGACGTGCTTGTCATCGACGAGGCGGGCATGGTCGGCACGTGGCAGATGGAGCGCGTTCTGTCCCATGCCGCCGAAGCTGGCGCAAAGGTTGTTCTGGTTGGCGATCCGCAGCAGTTGCAATCCATCGAGGCGGGCGCGGCGTTCCGGTCTATCCATGACCGTTATGGCGGCGTCGAAATCCATGAGGTGCGCCGCCAGCGCGAGGACTGGCAGCGTGACGCGACCCGTGATCTGGCGACCGGCAGGACCGGCAACGTCATCGCCGCCTATGACCGTCACGGCATGGTGCATTCCGCTGAAAGCCGCGAACAGGCGCGCGGCGATCTGATCGACAGATGGGATCGCGACCGGCAGGCATCACCGGACAGCAGCCGCATCATCCTCACCCATACCAATGCCGAGGTGCGCGAACTCAACGAGGCCGCCCGCGACAGGATGCGGACGGCTGGCGATCTTGGTGAGGACGTGCGCGTCACAGTCGAGCGGGGCGAACGTAGCTTTGCCGCTGGGGATCGCGTCATGTTCCTCCAGAACGAGCGCGGGCTTGGCGTGAAGAACGGCACGCTGGGGACCATTGAACAGGTCAACGCCCGGAGCATGACCGTGCAGACCGATGATGGCCGTTCCGTCGCCTTCGACCTGAAAGACTACGACCGCATCGACCACGGCTATGCGGCCACCATCCATAAGGCCCAGGGCATGACCGTGGACCGGACGCATGTCCTGGCGACGCCGGGCCTAGACGCCCACGGCAGCTATGTGGCTCTGTCCCGCCACCGCGACGGCGTGGACCTGCATTATGGTCGCGACGACTTCACCAGTCAGGACCGGCTCATTGGCACCCTTTCGCGTGACCGCGTCAAGGGCATGGCATCTGACTATGAGCAGATCGGTCCGGCCCAGGACTATGCCGAGCGGCGCGGGATCACCTTCCGCGCTCGCATCGCCGAAATCGTGCGCAAGGTCGTGCCGGAAAGAAAAGTGTCAGAAGACCCTGCGGAAACGCTGCGCCAGGCCCGCACCAAGGCGCTCATCCGCCATGCCCGTGCATCCGATGCAATTCTTGAAGCCAAACACCGTGATCTTTTGCCATCTGCCGCGCAGCGGCAGGAGCTTGGTGCGGCACGGCGTGCATTCAATCAGGTCCGACCCCATGGCTGGCAGGATGCGGAATCGGCCTACAGCAAAGACAACAGCCTCGCACGTGAAGCCGGATCGGGGCGCATCAACCGCACCATTCAAGCGCTCCAGCTAGAAACCGAAGTCCGCATCGGACGCGGGGGCGATCCAGGCAGCCGCGCCGACCGCTTCGTGGAGCGCTGGCAGAAGCTCGACCGCGCCAGCCACCGCCAATACCAGGCTGGCGACATGTCCGGCTATAAAGCCACGCGGTCGGCGATGGGCGACATGGCCAAGAGCCTTCAACGCGATCCGCAGCTTGAATCCCTTCTTGCCAATCGCAAGGCTGCTCTCGGCATCAACATGGAGACAGGCCGCCGACTCGGAGCCGCCCTTGCCTTCTCTCACGGTCTCGATCTCGGGAGAGGAAGGGGGATCGGGCTTTGAGCCCCATCCTATTTACCGCCGTTTCTACGCCATAGCCCTACGTCGGCTAAATATCTCTTGCAGAACGATAAATCGCCTCTCTGACTGGTCTCTGCAATCGTCAGAAACAACCAGCAGGAGGCAGCGCAGCCATGCGTCAACCAGACCGTATTATCCGCCTTAAGACCGTCCTCTCCCGGACGGGTCTATCCCGCTCCACCATCTATCGAAAGATCGCCGAGGGTACGTTCCCGGCCCAGATCAAGATCAGCGTCAACGGTGCCGGTTGGCGGGAGTCCGACATTGATCGCTGGGTTGCCAACCCCGTCGCATGGCGACCCAGAAGCGAGTTCGACTTCGATGACTTCTGATCGCAAGGGCGACGACGGACAGGAACCTGCGAATGATAATTGCTCGCTCGATGGAAAGAACGCTGGGAACGAGGTTCATCCGTCCGAGCGCCTGGATAAGGAGGTGCTGTCCATCGCCAGACTGATTGGCAGGCAGATGGCACGGGAGGACTTTGAGCGAGCCATGCGTGCCGCCAATGACAATGCGCCTAACGAAGGCGGCGACGACGACGGATGACATCGAGGTCCGGCTTGCTGGGAACATTTCGCATGACTCATATTGACATCTTATGGGATGTCTATAAATTACCTTGTATGAGGCTGGTTCTGGACACCAATGTGATCGTGGCAGCGTTCCGCAGCCGCAACGGAGCAAGCAACTTGCTATTGCGGTTAGTTGACCAAGGCGTGGTGACGCCGCTTTGTTCGACAGCTCTGTTTCTGGAGTATGAAGCGGTGCTGAGTCGGGAGGAAACCCGCAAGGCGACCGGCCACAGCCTGAAAGATGTCGCAGCCGTCATGAGCGCGCTTGCCGCCGTGTCCTCGGGCGTTGATATTTCGTTTCGCACGCGGCCCATGCTGGCCGACGCCGCGGACGAGATGGTGCTTGAGGCGGCGCTGAACGGAGAGGCTGAAGCCCTCGTGACGCATAACGTCAAGGATTTCCGGCCGGCCCTCAAACTGGGCGTGACCGTCGCAACACCGGGAGAGATCGTTAGGAGACTGAACCCATGACACAGGCCCAACGCTACAAATATCCGCTGCAACTGCCGCAGTCCCTGAAGGAGACGGCGGCACGCCTTGCACAGGAGGATGGTGTATCGCTCAATCAGTGGATCATCTCAGCCGTGGCGCAGAAAATCGGGGCCGTGGAGACGGCTGACGATTTCCTGAAAGCGCGTGCCGGCACGGCGAAGCGCGGCGATCTGACGAAGCTTCTGGACCGCGCGCCGGATGTGCCGCCGACGCCGGAGGATGCCGTCAAGAACTGACCGAAAGGAAACTGCCATGACCCGCGCCGCGCTTTACGCCCGCTATTCCTCCGACAATCAGCGGGAGGCCTCGATAGAGGATCAATTGCGGCTGTGCCGTGAGCACGCGGAGCGTGAAGGCTGGCAGATCGTGGAAAACTATACCGACGCCGCGATCTCCGGCGCCAGCATGATCCTTCGACCGGGGATAAAGACGCTTCTTGCGGATGCTCAGGAGGCGCGCTTCGATGTGGTTCTTGCCGAAGCCCTCGACAGGCTGTCTCGCGATCAGGAAGACATCGCGGCACTGTTCAAGCGGCTTCGTTTCGCTGGCGTTCGCATCGTCACCCTGTCGGAGGGAACAGTGGACGAGTTGCATGTCGGCCTGAAGGGCACAATGAACGCTCTGTTCCTGCGTGACCTGGCTGCCAAGATCAGGCGCGGCCAGTCCGGCCGCGTCATCAACGGATACTCCGCCGGAGGCCTGTCCTACGGATATCGGGTGGTCAAGAAGCTCGACGAGCGAGGAGAACCGATCCGAGGGCTCCGTGAGGTGGATGAAGAGCAGGCCAACGTCGTTCTTCGCATCTACCAGGAATTTGCGTCTGGACGTTCCGCCCGGACCATCGCCGCTGGCCTGAACCGCGACGGCATTCCCTCACCATTCGGGCGTGAATGGGGAGCCTCCACGATCAACGGCAATCTCAAGCGCAAAAGCGGCATACTGTACAACGAGGCCTATATTGGGCTCCTGGTCTTCAATCGCGTTCAGATGGTCAAGGACCCGGAGACCGGCAAGCGCATCTCCCGTCCGAATCCATCCGAACAGTGGCAGGTGGTGGAAGCACCTCACCTGCGCATCGTCAGCGATGAGCTCTGGAACGCCGTCCAGGCACGCAAGAAGCTCTATGGGGGGACGCGTCTGCACAAGCGCAGACGGCCGAAGCATATGTTCTCCGGTCTGGTAAGGTGTGGATGTTGCGGCGCGACCTACACCATCAAGTCGCAGGATCAGCTCGCCTGCACGGCGCATCGAGAACGCGGCACCTGCACGAACAACCGAACCGTCCGTGTGCCTGACCTCGAACGCCGCGTGCTTGAAGGCATCAAACAACGGCTGCTTGCACCCGATGCCGTTGCGGAGTTCCTTGCAGAGTATCATGCCGAGAGGAAGCGGCTGAACGCCAAGTTGCGGCGGGACCGGCACCAGATCGAAAAACGCCTCGGTGTTCTCGATAGGCAAATCTCGAATATCATCGATTCCATAGCCGATGGTGCTGCAACGGCAGGCATGAAGACCCGGCTGATCGAGATGGAGGCGGAAAAGGAACGCCTAGCCGCCGATCTCGCTGCAATCTCGGATGCCGACAATGTCGTTGAACTGCATCCGGCTTCGATTGAGGTCTATCGCTTCAAAATCGCCGGGTTGCAGAAGGCGCTGCATTCCAACGATGCCGACCGCCAGGACGCAGTCAACGCAATTCGTTCGCTTGTCACCAGCATCGAGGTGATGCCGCGCGACGAGCGTGGGAAATTTGATCTGACCGTCAATGGCGCACTGGCAGAGCTTCTCAACCTGCCTCGCCGCAAGCCCGGCGAACTGCCGAACACTGCATTGATGGTAGCGGAGGAGGGACTCGAACCCCCGACACGCGGATTATGATTCCGCTGCTCTAACCAGCTGAGCTACTCCGCCCCGGACCGGCGGGCCGTGGCCCCGGTCTCAGGGTTCAGCTCCTGCACCAGGCGGGACTCCGCCTGCGCAAACCGCGCCAAACCCAAGGAAGGCGGCGATATAGACACTCAGGTCAGGGGGTGTCAAGCGCTCATCCCGGCCCGCCAAGCCCCCTTTCAGTGCGTCATACGGCAGCCCTTCCCCGACCTGTTTGCTGACCCATCCAAGGAGGCGTACTCAAAAGAAAAGGGGATGCCCTGAAGCATCCCCTCCCCCGAAGCGACAGATGAAGTGTCTTGCGCTTAGAACGTAAAGCGGACCTTGCCGACGATCGCGGAATTCTCCGTCGATTCCGGCGTCTCGACGCTCGTGAAACGGAAGCCGAGATCAAGCGCGAAGTTCTCGGACACATCCGCGGTCACACCAACCAGGCCGCGATAGGCCTCTTCCGTGTTGCTGCCCGTGCTGGTCACACCGGCAGCCGTCGCGGAGACCTCGATGTCCGCAACACCGGCACCAACACCGACATATGGCGTGAAGGTGTCATTCGCCCAGAAATCATAGATCAGGTGAACCATGTAGAGGTTCTGCGTGAGATCGCCGCTGAGTGACACGCTGGTCACACCATTGCTGATCGACCCCAGGTCGTTCTTGGTCCGGCTGTATTCCGCTTCGACCCGGAAGGCACCGCCGCTGGCATTCTCGCCAAAGTCATAGCCGACGCTGGCGGCATAGGTCGCACCACTCTCAAGATCGAGAGTGAGACCATTGTTCTTCATATCCGAGATCCAGTTGATGCCGCCGCCGGCGGACACATAGAAGCCGCCATCATTGGCGCCTTCTTCAGCAAAGGCGGCCGGCGCCCCCATCACCAGAGCAACAGCTGCCGTTGCAGCTGCGAGTTTGGACTTCAACATTCCGAATTCCCCTGACTTGTTTTATCGGCCAGATACGCGTCGCCGTACCGGCCCCCTCAAATGCCGATTCTGTGGGCATCTGAGACAACTTCTACACACCCAGAAGTGTGCATCTAGGTTAATTTCGGTTGCATTTTCCGGATGAACTGCACCTGTTGCAATCGCGCACCACCTATGTGTGCATGCGGATCAAAGATGCCGTGACCTGAGAGACGTCGCCTGAAAGCAAGTGGCCTACCGCGCCGTGCCGCGGATCCAGCCGCCGCCCAGCACCCGGCTGGCCGGCCCGGCACCCCCATCCGCCGGATCATAGAAGACACAGGCCTGCCCGGGCGACACGCCCTCTTCCGGTTCCGCCAGGCTGACGACAGCCCCGCTCTTCCCCGCGCTGCCCGTCCCGCTATCCGATGCGGCCACCACGGCCTTCAGTACGCGCCCGGTTGACCGCACCTTCACCAGCACCGGCAGCGGATTGGCCGACAGGGGCGCGTCCCCCAGCCAGTTCACGTCGCTCAGCATGATGTCGGTCACCCCGAGCGCCGACCGCGGGCCGACAATCACCTGCCGCCTGGCCGGGTCCAGCCGCACCACGAACAGCGGCTCGGCGTTCTCGCCGCCCGCATCCGTGTCGCTGATCCCCAGCCCCCGCCGCTGGCCGATCGTGTAGCGGATAATGCCGTCATGGCGGCCGAGCACCCGGCCGTCCAGATGCACGATGTCGCCCGGCTCGGCGGCTTCCGGCCGCAGCCGCTCCACCACCGACGCATATTTCCCGTCAGGCACGAAGCAGATGTCCTGGCTGTCCGGCTTGGCCGCCACCTCCAGCCCCAGCCGCTGGGCAATCGCCCGCGTCTCGTCCTTCGGCAGGCCGCCGAGGGGAAAGCGCAGGAACTCAAGCTGCTCCGGCGTGGTGGTGAACATGAAGTAGCTCTGGTCGCGGCTGTCATCCACCGCCCGGTGCAGCTCCGCCCCGCCCGCGCCCTCGAAGCGCTGCACATAATGCCCGGTCGCCAGCGCGTCGGCCCCCAGGTCGCGCGCGGTTGCCAGCAGGTCGCGGAACTTCACCCGCTCATTGCAGCGCACGCAGGGAATGGGCGTCTCGCCGCGCGCATAGGCATCGGCAAAATCGAGCATCACCGAGTCCTGGAACCGGCCTTCGTAATCCAGCACGTAATGGGGAATGTCCAGCTTCTCGGCCACCCGCCGGGCATCATGAATGTCCTGGCCCGCGCAGCAGGCGCCCTTGCGCTTCACCGCAGCCCCGTGGTCATAGAGCTGCAGCGTAATGCCCACCACGTCATAGCCCGCCTGCGCGTACAGCGCGGCGGTGACGGAGCTGTCCACCCCGCCGGACATGGCGACAACGACCCGCGTATCGGCGGGCGCCTTGCCGGCAGTGACCGTCGGCAGGGTGAAATCAGGGGCGATATCTGGCAGCGCTGGCATCATGGCGCGGGACTATAGCGCTGCCGCGCGCCCCGGCAAGACCCGCCCTGTACCCGGCAGTTTTTGCCCGGCAAACCGCGCCCCGGTGCCCGCCCGCCGGGACCGCCGAAATTGAAAACCCTTGTATTTCAACGCCTTCCCCCCGGCCCGGCACTTGGCCCCTCCCTTGCTCATATCCGCCTGAGTTTTTCCGTCCAGCGCCCGCAAGGCCCCCGGACGGACCATCACGACGAGACACGGGGATCGAACCGGATGACCACGAGCGACGCCTTCATTGCCAACCCGTCCATCAAGGTGGATGCGGCGCGCGCGGCCCAGGCCGCGTCCAGGACCGGCGACCGGCCGCGCAGCGCTGCTGATGACCAGCGCTTTGCCGACGAGCTGCGCGCCGCCCGCGCGGATGATGCCCGCGAGGCCAAGGCCGCCCGCACTGACGCCGCCCAGGCCCGCGCAGCAGACGACCGCGCGGCTGCTGACCACGCTGCCGAAGAGCGCGCGGCGGAAGACCGCGCCGCTGAGGATCGTGCCCGCGCCGATGCCCGTAACGACGAGCAGTCAGGCCGCGACGCGAACGACGACACGACGGGCGACGACACCGCAGAGGCTGCGGCTGACGCATCATCAACTACCGCGGCTGCTGCCGCCGACGGCGCACCGGCTGACACCGCACCGGTCTTTGACATCATTGCAGGCGATGACGCGGCCCAGGCCGGCCAGCCCGCCGCGGATCAGGCGCAGACAGACGCCAACGGCCAGCCGGGCACACCCGCCCAGGCCGCCGAGGCCCAGGCCGGCACCCAGGCCGCCGCCGCCACGACGGGCGGCACGGACGGTCAGCCGACCGGCACCACCACTGCTGCTGCAACGTCCAATACCGGCGCGTCCGCGAACGCGGCCGCCACCGGCGCGCAGCAGACCGCCGCCGCCGGCACCGCCCAGGCCGCAACGCCTGCCGACGATGCCGCCTCCCAGCGCACCGCCACCCAGGCCGCCCAGACCGGCAAGCCCGACGCAGCGCGTGCTGACGCAGCCCTCCGCGATGCTGCCGCCGCACCGCAGGACACGGATGTCGCCGCTGACAATGGCCTTGCCGCCAAGGCCGCGGCAGGCGGCCAGAAGCGCGGCCTCGGCTTTGCGGCCGCCGAAAGCCTGTCCGAGAACCGCAGCGAGGCCCGCCCCGCAGGGGATACGGCCCGCCCGGCCACGCCGGAGCAGGCCGCAAGCGCTGACCGCACCCAGCAGCCGGGCACGACGCCCGCTGCCGCCCAGCGCTCGGCAGCGTCCGAGATCGCCCTTCAGGCTGCCCTCACCCGCCCCGCAGCACCTGCCGCGGGTCTTGACGGCCAGGCTGCCGGTGCCGATGCCGCCTCAGGTACGCTTACTCAGTCTGCGGACGGCGCCGCCCCGCAGCCGAGCACCACCCTTCGCGCCATCGTGACCGCCACCGCCCAGCCGGGCACACCTGCCCAGCCGCAGACCCCGGCCCGTGACATCGCCGTCACCATGCAGCGCAATCTCGCCAACGGCACCAACCGCTTCGAGATCCGCCTCGACCCGGCAGAGCTCGGCCGCATCGATGTGCGCATGGAGCTTGGCGCCGATGGCCGCGTCCAGGCCCACCTGACGGTCGAAAAGCCCGAAACTCTGGAAATGCTCCAGCGCGATGCCAAGTCGCTTGAGAAGGCCCTGGCCGATGCCGGCCTCGACATGGAACAGGGCAGCCTCGGCTATTCCCTGCGCGATGACGGCAGCCAGCGCGATTTCGCCTCCGGTCGCGGTGACGCCGACGCTCTCTCCCGCCCCCAGGGTGATGAGGAGCTTGCAGCCGACCTCGCCGCCGTCCAGCACGTCTATGCCCTGAAGGCCGGCTCCGGCACCGGCGTCGACATCCGCATCTAGGAGCCTCTCATGCCCACTGCCATTTCAGGTGTGTCGTCGCCGGCCGACCAGACAGCGGCCCAGTCCGCGTCTTCCAACGCCTCGGCGACCCTCAACCAGAACTTCGACACCTTCCTGACGCTGCTCACCACCCAGCTTCAGAACCAGGACCCGCTTGAGCCGCTGAAGAGCCAGGAGTTCACCAACCAGCTCGTCCAGTTCTCGAACGTGGAACAGACGATTGCCACCAACCGCAATCTCGAGCAGCTGCTGAACCTCACCTTTGCCAATTTCGCCACCGACGCGGTCGGCTATATCGGCAAGGAAGTGGTGGCCGAGAGCCCCAACGCGGTCCTGACCGAAGGCAACGTCAACTGGGGCTACGAGATCGACGGCACCGCCGACAAGGTGCAGCTCTTTGTCACCGACAGCGCCGGACGCCTCGTCCATACCGAGGAGAAGGGCACCCAGAGCGGCACCAACAGCTTTGCCTGGGACGGCAAGGACGCCAATGGCCGCCAGCTGGCCGATGGCACCTACAGCCTCCGTGTCATCGCCATCGACGCCAACGAGAACGAACTCGATGTGAAGATGCGCCAGACCGGCACCGTCACCGCCGTCGAATTCGACAGCGACAGCCCGGTCCTCACCGTCAACGGCTCCGGCGTGCTGCTCAGCGATGTCGTCACCGTCCGCGACAAGCCCGCGGCAACCACAGGCTCGTAAGCAAGGTGGCCCATTAAGGGACAGATAGACCCGTGCAGTTTAAGTCCACATTCACCACGGCGTTTAGCCCTTCCTTAAATGGCCCCGGCCTACTCTCCGCGAACACGCAGAAAGCGTTCGATTGGAATTCGGGAACTGCTTGACATGAGCATTCAGTATCAATCGCGGGTCAGCTACGTGATCGGGCCGGACGGAAGCCCGCTCACGATCGCGGACCTGCCGCCGCCTGAAACCAAGCGCTGGGTCATCCGGCGCAAGGCAGAAGTGGTGGCGGCCGTGCGCGGCGGCCTGCTCTCGCTGGAAGAAGCCTGCCAGCGCTATACGCTGACCGTTGAGGAATTTCTGAGCTGGCAGCGCTCCATCGAGCGTCACGGCCTGCCCGGCCTGCGCGCCACGCGCGTTCAGCAGTACCGCGACCACCAGTAGATTTTCGGGTGCATTGATCACCCAGGGCCACAACATCCTGATCTGATTTTCGGATCGGCCCCAAGATAGCTTAGATGCTTGCGTACTTGTGCGCCGGAGCGCCGGGGAGTGACACCACTCTCCGGCGCTTTCTTTTGTGCCTGTCGCTCCGCCCCGGCCGAAAAATCTCGGCAACCCGGCAATTTTTGCCGGGGTTGATGATTGCGTTAAGAGCTTGTTTAGCGGTCACGCGGTAAATCTTGCCTAGCTGGATTACACCGGACACGGACGAACACCGCCAAGGACATGGCGGATGCCGCGCCCGGTTTCACTATCCGGCGCGATAATCCGCATGGCCCAGGACGAGCCGGAATTGTCGCGCAATCCCGAACAGGTTACCGGGGGTGCGCCGTGGACGGCACTTTGGGTTTTTTAAGGGGGCTTGGCCCCATGCGGCTTTTGGCTTTGGGCGGTGTTACCATCGCGCTCATCGCCTTTTTTGCCGTCATCATGATGCGCGTCTCCTCGCCCGCCATGTCGCTGCTCTACAGCGACCTGTCGGTGAGCGACAGCGCCGAGATCATTGCCAAGCTCGACGGCCTGAACATCCCCTACGAGCTCAAGGGCGACGGCACCACCATCTTGGTGCCCAAGGACGAAGCCCTGCGCCTGCGCATGTCCATGGCCCAGGCAGGCCTGCCGTCCGGCGGCTCCGTCGGCTACGAGATCTTCGACAACACCAGCGCGCTGGGCACCACCAGCTTCGTACAGAACATGAACCACCTGCGCGCGCTTGAGGGCGAGCTGGCCCGCACCATCCGCGCGCTCGACAGCGTGCAGGCCGCCCGCGTGCATCTGGTCATGCCCGAGCGCGAGCTGTTCACCCGCGAACGCCAGGACCCCACCGCCTCCATCGTCATCAAGTCGCGCGGCGGCCTCGCCCGCAGCCAGGCCAAGGGCATCCAGTTCCTCGTCGCCTCCGCCGTTGAGGGGCTGATCCCCTCCAACGTCTCGATCATCGACGAGACCGGCGTGATGATCGCAGGCGGCATCGAGGGCGATGCCGGCGGCTCCGCCTCCCTCGACGAGCGCCAGCGCGAATATGAAAACCGCCTGCGCCGCCAGGTGGCTGACATCGTCACCAGCGTCGTCGGCTCCAACCGCGCCCGCATCCAGGTCGCCGCGGAGATGGACTTCAACCGCATCACCCGCAATTCCGAGACCTTCGACCCCGAAGGCCAGGTGGTGCGGTCAACGCAGACCGTGGAAGAATCTTCCTCCGCCACCGAACGCGACCCCGAGGCAGGCGTCACCGTTGGCAACAACCTGCCCGACGCCATCGGACAGGGCGGCGGCGAGAACAACGCCACCAATTCCGAAAGCGCCGCCCGCGTCGAGGAAACGGTCAATTACGAAATCTCCCGTACCACCACCACCGAGGTCGTGGAAGCAGGCCGCATCAAGCGCCTCTCCGTCGCTGTGCTGGTGGACGGCCTTTATGAAACCGCTGAAGACGGCACCCAGACCTACACCGCCCGCACCCAGGAAGAACTCGAACTGATCGGCCGCCTCGTGCGCTCGGCAATCGGCTTCGACGAGACCCGCGGCGACAAGGTCGAGGTGGTCAACCTTCAGCTCAACGCCAACGCCATTGATCCCCTGAGCGCCGAAGACGCCGAGCAGGGCTTCGTTGACGGCCTGATGGCGAACCTTGATCCCATGCGGCTGGCTGAACTCGGCGCCCTGCTGATCGTCACCATCCTTGCCATCTTCTTGGTGGCCCGCCCGCTGATCGCGCGGCTGACGACCCCCGGCGTGCAGGAAGCAGGCCCCGCGGCCATCGCAGGTGGCGCGCCCGCCGGCACACCGCAGCTGCCCAGCCCCGACATGAAGGCCATGCTGGCCCAGGCCGTCGCCGACGGTCAGGAAGTCATCCGCGGCCCCGACGGCGACCCCATCGCGCTCGCCAACCCGACACCCGAGCAGCAGGCCGCCCTCGCCCTCGAAGACGAGACCAGCGCCATGATCGACATCGCCCAGATCGAAGGTCAGGTGCGCGAAAGCTCCATCCGCAAGATCGGTGAGCTCGTCCAGAACCACCCGGAAGAGTCGCTTTCGATCCTGCGCGGCTGGCTCCACGAAACCGCCTGAGACTGACGGAAACAGATAATGGCTACGAAGAACAAAGCTGATCTGACCAAGCTGAGCGGGCCCGACAAGGCCGCGGTCATGCTGCTCGCGCTCGGCGAAGAGCACGGCGCCCAGCTGTGGGAAATGTTCGACGATGACGAGATTCGTGAACTCTCCATGTCCATGTCGACCCTGGGCACGGTTGAGGCTGACCTCGTCGAGCAGCTGATCCTTGAATTCGTCTCCAAGATGTCGTCCACCGGCGCCCTTGTCGGCACCTATGATTCAACCGAGCGCTTGCTCACCCGCTTCCTGCCGGAAGATCGCGTGAACATGGTGATGGAAGAAATCCGCGGCCCCGCCGGCCGCACCATGTGGGACAAGCTCGGCAATGTGAACGAGGTGGTGCTCGCCAACTACCTCAAGAACGAATACCCGCAAACGGTGGCCGTCGTGCTGTCGAAGATCCGCGCCGACCACGCTGCCAACGTGCTCGGCGCCCTGCCCGAGGACTTCTCCATGGAAGTCGTCAACCGCATGCTGCGCATGGAAAGCGTGCAGAAGGACATTCTCGACAAGGTCGAACACACCCTGCGCCAGGAATTCATGTCGAACCTGGCCCGCACCAACCGCCGCGACAGCCATGAGTCGATGGCCGAGATCTTCAACAATTTCGACCGCCAGACCGAAAACCGTTTCATGACCGCGCTGGAAGAGCGCAACCGCGACGCCGCCGAGCGCATCAAGGCCCTCATGTTCACCTTCGAGGATCTTGCCAAGCTCGACCCGGGTTCCGTGCAGACGCTGCTGCGCGCCGTCGAGAAGGACAAGCTGGCCCTCGGCCTCAAGGGCGCCTCCGACACCCTGCGCGACCTGTTCCTGTCCAACATGACCGAGCGCGCCGCCAAGATGCTGCGTGAAGACATGGAGATGATGGGCCCCGTCCGCCTCAAGGACGTCGACGAAGCCCAGATGATGATGGTCAACATCGCCAAGGACCTCGCCAACAAGGGCGAGATCATGCTGGCGGAAGGCGGATCGGAGGACGAGCTGATCTACTGATCCGGACACGGATGAGAAAGACACAGCGGACCGGAAGCCATGAGCAATCCCGCCATCATAAAACTGCAGGAAGCCACGCGATTCAGCTTTGATCGCGACCTTGCCGCAGGCCCGGATGAAAAGCCGAAGAAGCAGGAAGAGAAGAAAACCTTCTCCGAAGAGCAGGTCGAGCAGGTCCGTGCCGAAGCTTATGCCGCCGGCAGCGAGGCTGCCCGCGCTGACGAGGAGCTCGAACTGTCCCGGCAGATCGCCGCAGGCGCCAACCTTGTGGCCGACCAGCTCGGCAAGCTGCTTGAGAACCTGCGCAGCGAGCGCGCCCATCTGCGTGAGGAAGCGGCCGATATCGCCCTCACCATCGCCCGCAAGCTGGTGCCCGCGCTCATGGACACGGCGCCCGCTGCCGAAATTGAAAACGTGCTGGTCCACGCCTTTGCGCTGCTGCGCGACGAGCCCCGCGTCGTCGTCCACGTGACGCCGGATCAGCTGGACCTGCTTGAGCCGCGCATCAACGAGATCGCGTCCGAGCACGGCTTTGAAGGCCGCCTCATCGTGCGCGTGGATGAGGAGATCGCCCTGGGCGACGTCCGCATCGAATGGAGCAAGGGCCACATCACGCGCGATACGCCGGCCCTGGACAGCGAGATCGAAACCATCGTGCGCACCTATCTGAGCGCACCGGGAACAGACGACAACGGCCAGACGGATTTCTTCGCCCTGTTGGGCAAACAGTAACACCCCTGCCTGCGCGGACGGCATCAACCGCCGCACGGGACGGACCCGAGGAGAAAGTGAATGAGTGACGAGACTGATATGGAGCTGGACGAGCTTGCCGCTGGCGGCGAGACCGAGGCCCAGCCCTTCACGCCCTCAGACGCCGAACTGCCCGTACCCGCCGACGATGCGGCCATGGACGGGGAAGGAAGCGAAGACGGCACCCAGCAGCGCTATGCGTCGGACCTGGAAGCTGTGTTCGATGTGCCTGTGAACGTCTCCGCCGTGCTCGGCAAGACGCATATGGAAGTCAGCCAGCTTCTCAAGCTCGGCCGCGGCGCCGTCGTGGAACTCGACCGCAAGGTCGGTGAGGCCATCGACATCTACGTCAACAACCGTCTCGTCGCCCGCGGCGAAGTGGTGGTCGTCGACGAGCGCCTGGGCGTGACCATGACCGAAATCATCAAGGGCGGAAACGCGGCCTAGGGCCCGGACCGGAAACACATCCACATGCGCGCTTCGCTCACCACATTCGCAGCCCTTCTCGCCAGCTTCGGTCTGCTGGCCGCGGCCCTCACCCTTGAGGGCAATGCCGGTGCGTTCCTCGACGCCCGCGCGGCGCTGATCGTGCTTGGCGGTACCCTGGCTGTGACCATGATCTCGTTTTCCCCCGCGGAAGTGATCATGGCGATGCGCGAAACCGGCTCCGCCCTCAACACCGCCCGCGCCGACCGCCGCGCCGCTGCCGACCGGATGCTCAAGATTGCCGAACGCTCCCGCAAGGACGGTCTCCTCGCCGTCGAGCGCGTGCTGCCGCAGCTCCGCCGCGATCCCTTCCTCAAGCGCGCCCTGGGCATGCTGGTGGATGGCATCGCCGTCACCGAAGTCGAGCGCATGCTGGAGGATGAGCGCCGCGCCACCGTCCAGCGTCGTCTCGACAGTGCAGAGATCCTGCGCCGCGCCGCGGACATCGCGCCGGCCATGGGCCTGATCGGCACCCTTGTGGGTCTCGTCCAGATGCTCGGCCAGCTGAACGACCCGTCGGCCATCGGCCCGGCCATGGCCGTGGCCCTGCTCACCACATTCTACGGCGCGGTCCTGGGCACCATGGTGCTCGCCCCCCTCGCCGCCAAGCTCGAGCGCGTCTCGTGCGATGAACGCGACCTGCTCGCTATCTACGCCGCCGGGGCTGCCGCCATCGGCCGCAAGGATCACCCCCGCCAGGTCGAACACACTCTCAACGCGCTGCTGCCCGAAGCCGAGCGCGTCCAGTATTCGCGTTAAGGAGAAACACCGATGCGTCTTCTTATTGTTGGTAGCCTCAACGGCCAGCTCACCACCGCCACCAAGATGGCCATGGATACGGGCGCCAAGGTTGTGCAGGTGGATACGGGTGCCCAGGCACTCGATGCCCTGCGCGCCGGCCAGGGCGCCGATCTGCTGATGGTGGAAGTCTCCAACGACATCGGCTGGCTCACCGCCCAGCTGCAGGCAGAGCGCATCGCCCTGCCGATCGTCGCCTGCGGCCTCGGCTCCGATGCCCGCGCCGCCGTCAACGCCATCCGCGCCGGCGCCAAGGAATACATCCCCCTGCCGCCGGACGCCAAGCTCATCGCCGCCGTGCTGGAAGCGGTCGCCGATGATAGCCACGCCCTGATCTACAAAGACGCCGTGATGCAGGACGTGATCCGTCTTGCCGACCAGATCGCGCCGTCCGAGGCCTCCGTGCTTATCACCGGCGAGAGCGGTGTCGGTAAGGAAGTGATGGCGCGCTACGTCCACCGCCACTCCAGCCGCAAGGACAAGCCCTTCATCTCGGTCAACTGCGCGGCGATCCCCGAGAACCTTCTGGAGTCCGAGCTGTTCGGCCACGAAAAGGGCGCCTTCACCGGCGCCGTCGCCCGGCGCATCGGCAAGTTCGAGGAAGCCGACGGCGGCACCCTGCTGCTGGACGAAATCTCGGAAATGGATGTCCGCCTGCAGGCCAAGCTCCTGCGCGCCATTCAGGAACGCGAGATCGACCGCGTCGGCGGCACCAAGCCCGTCAAGGTCGACATCCGTATCCTCGCCACCTCTAACCGCGACCTTGTGGAAGAAGTGCGCAAGGGCACCTTCCGCGAAGACCTGCTCTACCGCCTCAACGTGGTGAACCTGTCGATCCCCGCCCTGCGCGAGCGCCCGGGCGACATCATCGAACTCGCCAACCATTTCGTTAAGCGCTACGCCGACGCCAATGGCGTGCCGGCCCGTCCCCTGTCGGAGACAGCGAAGACGCACCTCACCCGCCAGCACTGGTCCGGCAATGTGCGCGAACTGGAGAACACCCTCCACCGCGCCGTGCTGCTGGCCAATGGCGAGGAGATCGACGTCGAAGCCATCCGCCTGCCGGACGGCTCGCGCATCGACCAGACCGTGACACACACCGGGTCAGACCCTGTGGCCCGCGCCGCCCAGGTCGCCGAGAGTGTCAGCCGCAACCTTGTGGGCATGACCGTCGCCGACATGGAACGCGACCTCATCCTCAACACGCTGGACCATTGCCTCGGCAACCGGACCCATGCCGCCAACATCCTCGGCATCTCCATCCGGACGCTCCGCAACAAGCTCAACCTCTATGCCCAGCAGGGCGTCAGTGTTGCCGCGCCGGGCGAAGCCCGCGTCGCCGGCTGACCCAGCCCTTGCTGACCCGCTAACCGGAGCGCCCGCGGCCCATGTCCGACGCATCCCAGACATCCGAAGCACCCGCCGCAGGCGGCGGCCTGTTCGCAGGGCTGTCGCTCAACAGCATCGGCGCCGCCATTGGTGCGCGCTCCGAGCTGGCGCTGGCGCTTGGCGTGATGACGATCATCGTTGTCCTCATCCTGCCGATGCCGTCCTGGATGCTCGACTTCGCGCTCGCCATCTCCATCACCTTCTCGGTGCTGGTGATGATGACCGCCCTGTTCATCCGCAAGCCGCTCGAATTCTCGTCCTTCCCCACGGTACTGCTGATCGCCACCATGCTGCGGCTGGCGCTCAACCTTGCCTCCACGCGCCTCATCCTCTCCGACGGCCACGAAGGCACCCATGCCGCCGGTGCCGTGATCGAGGCGTTCGGCAATTTCGTGATGCAGGGCAATTTCGTCATCGGCATCATCGTCTTTGCCATCCTGGTGATCGTGAACTTCGTGGTCATCACCAAGGGCTCGGGCCGCATCGCCGAAGTGGCTGCCCGCTTCTCCCTCGACGCCATGCCCGGCAAGCAGATGGCCATCGACGCCGATCTCTCAGCCGGTCTCATCGACGAGGAAACCGCCCGCAACCGCCGCGCCGAGCTTGAAGCCGAAAGCGCCTTTTACGGCTCCATGGATGGTGCCTCCAAGTTTGTCCGTGGCGACGCCATCGCGGGCCTGCTCATCACATTCATCAATGTCATTGCCGGTGTCATCGTCGGTGTCGCGCAGATGGAGATGTCCTTCGCCGACGCCTCCACCACCTACACCCTGCTGACCGTCGGTGACGGCCTCGTCTCCCAGATCCCCGCCCTCATCGTGTCCACCGCCGCGGGCCTCCTTGTGTCCAAGGCAGGCGTTGACGGCGCCGCCGACGAAGCCCTCTTCGGTCAGCTCTCCGGCTACCCCCAGGCGCTCGGCATGTCGTCGGGTGTCATGGTCGTCATGGCCATGCTGCCGGGCATTCCCATGATCCCCTTCCTGCTTCTCGGTGGCCTCAGCGGCGGTGCCGCCTGGTATCTCACACGGGATGCCCAGAAGAAGGTCGAAGAACAGGAAGCCATCGAAGCGGCCGCCGCCGCCGAGGAAGCCGCAGCCCCGCCTGCGGAGGAGCCGATCTCCACGGCGCTGGCCATGGACGAACTGCGCCTTGAGCTTGGCTTCGGCCTCCTGCCCCTGCTGGAAGGCGACGGTGAAGGCCACACCCTCACCGAACAGGTAAAGGCCCTGCGCCGCCAGATCGCCCAGGACATGGGTTTCGTCATGCCGTCCCTGCGCATCCTCGACAACATGCAGCTGGAATCCACCGCCTACGTGGTCCGCGTGAAGGAAGTCGAAGCCGGTGCCGGCGAGCTTTATCCGGGCAAGTTCATGGTCATGGACCCGATGGGTGCTCCGGTCGACCTGCCGGGCGAACACACCACCGAACCCACCTTCGGCCTGCCCGCCACCTGGGTGGACCAGACCCAGCGCGAGGAAGCAGCCTTCCGCGGCCTGACGGTCGTCGATCCGGCCACCGTGCTGACGACCCACATCACCGAAATCATCAAGTCGCACATGGCCGAGCTCCTGTCCTATGGCGAGGTGCAGAAGCTGCTCGACGATATCGGCGACGCCAACAAGAAGCTGGTCGAAGACCTCGTGCCCGACCGCGTCTCGGTCACCACCGTCCAGCGCGTGCTGCAGCAGCTCCTCACCGAGCGCGTCTCCATCCGCGACCTGCCCACCATTCTGGAAGCCATCGGCGAGGCCGTCGGCTACACCCAGAGCATCACCCAGATCGTCGAGCATGTGCGCACCCGCCTCGCCCGCCAGATCTGCCACGCCCATCAGAGCTATGCGGGCTATCTGCCCCTCGTCGCCCTGTCACCGCAGTGGGAAGATGCCTTCGCCAACGCGCTCATCGGCAATGGCGAGGACAAGCAGCTCGCCATGCCGCCGAGCGACCTCCAGGACTTCATCCAGGCCCTGCGCATGGCGTTCGACCAGGCCGCGGCGTCGGGCGATGTGCCGGTGCTGCTCGTAAGCCCGGGCAACCGCCCCTATGTGCGCTCTGTCGTTGAGCGCGTCCGGCCGCAGACCGTCGTCATGAGCCAGGCCGAGGTGCACCCGCAGGCGCGCCTCAAGACCCTGGCCCAGATCTAGGGTGGAGCAGGAATAGTCAGTATGCGTCTCCGCCGTTTCAAAGCCGCCAATATGCGCGAGGCCATGGCCCGCCTGCGCGAGGAGATGGGTGAAACCGCCATCATCATCTCCACCGAAGACCTGCCCGATGGCCGCGTCGAGGTCACCGCTGCCTCCGAGCGCCGCAAGGACACATCCACGGACCGCAGACAGACCGAAGACACGGCCTTCAGCCCCGTGCGCGACCAGCTTGAAATGCGCCTCAAGGCACGCCTGCGCGGGGAAGCCCGCGCCGACGGCACCACGCGCGGCCCCGGCTTTGTCAGCGCCGACCTTGCCGCCATCCTGCAGGATCAGCGCATCCCCGAGCCCATGTCCGAGCGCCTGCTGAACGCGGCCTCCGCCCATGACGGTGACGATGCCGAGGCCGCCCTCGCCCATGCCCTCGGCATGGTCCTGAACTTCCAGCCCATGGGCGAAAAGCTGCCCGGCTCCATCATGCTCATAGGCACGCCCGGTGCCGGCAAGACCGTAACCGCCGCCAAGCTTGCCGCCCGCGCCGTGCTGGCAGGCCAGCAGGTGGATTTCATCACCACCGACGCGGTGCGCTCCGGTGCGCTGGCTCAGTTCAAGGCCTATGCGGATGTGCTGAACCAGGACGTGGCCGATGTGCGCGGGCCTGACGAGCTGGCCCTGATGCTCGACACCCGCGCCGAACTCGGCCGCGCCCGCCCCTGCATCATCGACACGCCCGCCACAAACCTGCATGACCGCGCCGAACTCGATCATACCGCCCGCCTCGTGGTCGCCGGCCGCAGCGCCACGCCCGACAACATCGTTGAGCCGGTCGGGGTGCTGGCCGCAGGCGGCGACATCGACGACATGACCGAAGCCGCGCAGTACTTCGCCCAGCTCGGCTGCCGCCGGGTGATCATCACCCGCACAGATGCGACCCGCCGCCTCGGCGGCACCCTTGCCGCCCTGGCCACCGCCCGGCTGGCGGCTGCCGAGTTCGGCATCAAGCCCTATCTCGCAGGCGGCCTCGCCGCCGCAACGCCGCGCCGCCTGGCCACGCTTGCCATCACGAAATCCGCCACCAGCGCCCCCCGGCCCAATATCCTGCCCCGTCGCCCCCTCGGCGATGCGGAGGCTGACACATCGGGCGATCTTTTCGGCCCATCGGAGTCGACACCAGCATGAGTATCTCCCCCACCTCCACCCGCGCACCGGCAAGTGCCGCCGGCCACAAGAAGATCGTCACCATCGCCTCAGGCAAGGGCGGTGTCGGCAAGACCATGATCTCCACCACCCTGGCCCACAGCCTTGCCTTTGTCGGCGCGCGCACCCTGCTGGTTGATTGCGATCTCGGTCTCGCCAATGTGGACGTGCAGTTGGGCATCACACCGGATCACGACCTCACAAGCGTGGTCGCCGGCGACACGGCCTTCGAGCAGGCGGTGACCCGCATCGCGGGCGATGCCAACGGTGCGGGCCGCGGCGGCTTCGACGTGCTGGCAGGCTCGTCCGGCTCCGGCGCGCTTGGTTCCCTGTCGCGCACAGAGCTTGCCCGCCTGCGCCAGGGGCTCATGCTCATCTCCGCCCATTACGATAATGTGGTGGTGGACCTCGCTGCGGGCATCGACCCGGCGGTCACCATGTTCGCAGCCATCGAAGGACCCACCCTCGTGGTGGTTACCGACGAACCCACCTCCATCACCGACGCCTATGCCTTCATCAAACTCGCGTCGATGAATGTGCGCGACGGCGCACCCCCTGCCGACATCCGCGTGGTGGTCAACATGGCCGAAACCATCGAGGCCGGCCGCAAGACCTATGAGGCCCTGTCGCGCGCTTGCGCGAGCTTCCTCGGGATCAGACCGGCCCTTGCCGGCATCGTCCCGCGCGACGCCGCCGTGCGGGACGCCATCCGCCATCAGACGCCGCTTCTCACCCGCAGCCCCAAGGCACCAGCCGGGGCAGCGATTGCAAAAATGGCTGCTGCTTTCCTGCGCTGATCGCTGATTTCTGCGGATATTCCGCCCCCGCATCATTCCGGCAGTCAGGGCTTGTTGCATCCTCGCAACAGCATCTGTGCAAACCTGAAAATGTTGCGTAGTCTTTCCCCGCCAAACGGAAGCCCGGTCACATGGCTGATAAAGAACCGGGCCATGGTAACGGCAACGTCTAGGTCGTGAGCCTGAAGGGGGGTTCTTAATGGAAGACGCAACGCAGTACATCCAGCCGGTGCTGGATTTCTTCGCGGCTGGGTTCAATCAGGTCAATGCAATTCAGGGGATTATCATCGGTGTGCTGGCAGCCTTCGTGCTGAACCGGTATGCCCGCATTCTGGTTGTCGCACTCATCGCCACCATCGTGCATGTGGTCGTGGATACGGCCCTGCCGGTGATCCAGGGTGCCGAACTCAAGCTGCCGCCGCTAGCCGATCTTGGCTGGTGGCAATATGTGGCCACGCTCTATGTGGGCTACCTGGTGGTCATCACCGTGTTCTACATCCTGAAGAAGCTGCTCATCCGCGGCTGATCCGTCAGGACCAGGAAACATCAAAGGCCGCGGCGCTTTCGCTCCGCGGCCTTTTTGGTTTTGTCCGTGCGGTTTTGCCGGCTCAGCTGGCCGTGGCTGATTGCCGCTGGTGCAGGCCGATGGCCATCTCGTCCAGCTCCGCCTGTTCCCGGCGGCGGCTTTCGGCCTTGGCGCGGTTGCGCGCGCTTTCGTCCACCAGCTCCACCTTCTTCAGCTCCTCAAAAGCATCTGCCAGCCGCGCCCGCTCCGCTTCCACCTGCCGTGACAGCTCGTCGATCGACTGGCTTAGATTGTCCCGGCGCATGGAGGCATATTTGGCATAGGTCGGATAGGCGAAATGCCCCTCATCCGTGATGCCTGCCTTCTCCTGCTCATAGCGCACGCGCTTTTCCAGGTCTTCCTGCTCGCGGCGGAAGTCATCCAGCATCCGTTCCAGGTCGGCCACGCGCCGCTGGATCTCTTCAACCTGAAACCGCTGTACACGGATCAGTGACGTACGTGATTTCATGACCGTTCCCCCACACCAAACTGACTATTCATGCTGCCCGGCATCACCCGCCTCCGGCATGTCCATATCCATGTCACGGGACGCAGCACCAAGGATGCCACCCAGCATGCCGAACCCGTCCTCAAGCGACGTGGCCTCGCCCTTCCGTTGAGACAGGAAGGCATCGAATTGCGGTGTAAGCTGCACGGCCTCGTCCACCAGCGGGTCCGACCCCTGCCGGTAGGCGCCGATGCGGATCAGCTCTTCCATGTCCGTATAGGCAGACATCAGCTCCCGCGCCCGGCGGACGAGGGCAAACTCATCCTCCGACTGGCAGCCGGGCATGGTGCGCGACACGGATTTGAGAACATTGATCGCCGGGTAGCGCCCGCGCTCTGCAATGGCGCGCTCCATCACGATGTGACCGTCGAGAATACCGCGCACCGCGTCCGCCACCGGCTCATTGTGGTCATCGCCTTCCACCAGCACGGTGAACAGCCCGGTAATTGAGCCCGATCCCTCGCGGCCCGGCCCCGCCCGCTCCAGCAGGCGTGGCAATTCCGAAAAGACCGTCGGCGTGTAGCCGCGCGTCGTCGGCGGTTCGCCGCCCGACAGCCCGATTTCGCGCTGCGCCATGGCAAAGCGCGTCAGGCTGTCCATCAGGCACAGGGCATCAAGCCCGTGATCGCGGAAATACTCCGACAGGGTCAGCGTCAGATAGGCCGCCTGCCGGCGCATCAGCGCGCTTTCATCCGACGTGGCCACGACCACCACGCTCCGCGCCAGGCCTTCCGGCCCCAGATCATCTTCAATGAATTCCTGAACTTCGCGCCCGCGTTCGCCGATCAGCCCGATCACCGACACATCGGCGGAGGAATAGCGCGCCAGCATCGACAGCAGCACCGACTTGCCGACGCCGGAGCCTGCGAAAATACCCATGCGCTGACCGCGGCACGCAGTGGCAAAGGCATTGAGCGCCCGCACCCCGAGATCGATCCGCTCCCCCACCCGCGCCCGCTGATGGGCCGGCAGAGGCTGCGCGCGCAACAGATAGGGCTCGCCGCCCTGGGCGATCGGGCCCTTGCCGTCGATGGGCTCGCCCATGGCATTCACCACCCGCCCCAGCCATGCCGGGGACGGATGAATGACAGGTTCCGCGGCATCGAACTTGGCAGGCGCTCCCATGCGCAGGCCTTCAATGGCCGCAAAAGGCATCGCCAGTGCCCGGTTGTCCCTGAAGCCCACCACCTCACACGGCACGGCCTGGTCACGCGCTCCGGGCACAACCACGCGGCTGCCCAGGCTCAGCGCCGTCAGCGGCCCTTCGAGTTCGACCATCAGCCCGCGCACGGCGGCAACCGTGCCGTAATGCTCGATGGAGGACAGGCGCTCGATTTCGGCAAGCAGCGGCTTCATGTAGATGGCGACCCCGGAATTCGGTCCGGCCGGGGCAAAACGCCCGCCGGAGAGGGGTGAAGTCTGACGCCAAGCCGCTTAAGACCCGGTAAACCCTATCAACCGGTTACGCCAAAAATTGCGGATTGCAGGCCGCCAATCACGGAAATCGTGAAAAATATTGCATCAAAACGACCCGGAAACCCCGGATTTCCAACCATTTTCGCAACGCTTCGGAAAGACGCATTAAAAAAAGTAAGCGCCATTAAGCTTTGTTAACCATTTGCCCTTACCGTCCGAACAGGGATTAACTGGGGTTGCGGCGAATCACTAGCGGACGCCGGACCGATCTGACACATCGGCCCATTAATGAGCGGGCCACCGCCGCTTGAAGGGGAGCAAGGACATGCGGGTTCTTCTCATTGAAGACGACAGCGCCACCGCCCAGAGCATCGAACTGATGCTCAAGTCGGAAGGCTTCAACATCTACACGACAGATCTCGGCGAGGAAGGCATCGACCTCGGCAAGCTCTATGATTACGACATCATCCTTCTCGACCTGAACCTGCCGGACATGTCCGGCTACGAGGTCCTGAAGACCCTGCGCCTGGGCAAGATCGGCACGCCGATCCTCATTCTCTCCGGCATGGCCGGCATCGAGAACAAGGTGCGCGGCCTCGGCTTCGGCGCCGATGACTACATGACCAAGCCCTTCCACAAGGACGAGCTGGTCGCCCGCATCCACGCCGTGGTGCGCCGCTCCAAGGGTCACAGCCAGTCGGTCATCCGCACCGGCCGCCTGACCGTCAATCTCGACACCAAGACCGTCGAGGTCGAAAACCAGCGCGTGCATCTCACCGGCAAGGAATACCAGATGCTCGAGCTGCTCTCCCTGCGCAAGGGAACGACGCTCACCAAGGAAATGTTCCTGAACCACCTCTACGGCGGTATGGACGAGCCGGAACTCAAGATCATCGACGTGTTCATCTGCAAGCTGCGCAAGAAGCTGGCAGCCGCCACCGGCGGAGACCACTACATCGAAACCGTCTGGGGCCGTGGCTATGTGCTGCGCGACCCGGTCGAGGAAGAAGTGGCCGAGGCGGCAACCGCCTGACACGCCTTCAGGATACGCATCACCGCAACAACAAGGGCGGCTGCTTGGGGAAGCAGCCGCCCTTTTCGTTTCATGTGCCGTGTGCCGTCAGCACAGCGCCCCTCCCCGTCCGGGACAGGGCGCCCGGTAGCCTAACGGTTGAACGTTGATGTCGGCCGTGTCGGCGTAAAGGACGGACGCGGCGCCGTGCCGGTCGTTGCGCCGGTGGTGGCACCGGTCGCCGGCCGGCTGGCCAGACCCGTGGTGCCCATGCCCGTCCCGGCCGGAGCCGCAGGAGCACCCGCACCGACGGCCGCCTTCAGCGGCGCGGCGGCAGGTGCCGCCCCGTCGCCCAGGGCTTCCGGCTTGCGGGCATAAAGGCCGCGCGCGCCAGGCACCGGCTTGAAGGCATCCGTGATGCCAACCACGGTTTCCGCCGCGCCGAGCAGCAGGCAGCCGTCATCCGGCATCATGTCAGCCATCCGTTCGAGGATCATCTTCTTGGTCGGCTGGTCGAAATAGATCAGCACGTTGCGGCAGAAGATGATGTCGAAGCGGCCCAGATGCGACAGCGGCTCAAGCAGGTTGTTCTCCTTGAACTGCGCCATGCGGCGGATCTTCGCATCGATCTGCCAGGTCTCGCCCACCTGGGTGAAATACTTCATCAGAAGCTGGATCGGCAGGCCGCGCTGCACCTCGAACTGGGTGTACATGCCCTGGCGCGCCCGCTCCAGAACCTCACGCGACAGGTCGGTGCCCAGCAGATCGAACGTCCAGCCCGTGGTGGCCGGGTTATTGTCGATCAGCATCGCCAGCGAATAGATCTCCTGGCCCGTGGAGGCCGCGGCACTCCATACGCGCAGCTTCCGCTGCCCTGCCCGCGTCTTCATCATGTGCGGCAGGATGCGGTCGGAGAAGATGTCGAACGGGGTCTTGTCGCGGAAGAAGAACGACTCGTTGGTCGTCATCGCTTCCGTCACATCAGCCGCCAGCGCCTCGTTGCTGCCCATGCGCAGCGCCGACACGAGCTCGGAGATACCGCCGAGATTGTTCTTGCGGGCAATCGGCGTCAGCCGGCTTTCCAGCAGGTAGGTCTTGTCGTTCGAAAGAACCAGGCCGGAGCGCTTGCGCACGAGGCCGGAGAGGAAGTCAAACTCTTCTGGTGTCATCTCTATCTTCCTCCAAACTGCCGCGTGATCGTCGAGCAGATCTTCTCCAGCGGATAGACGCCTGAGCAGATGCCTGCCTGAGCACATGCGCCGGGCATGCCCCACACGACACTGGTTGCCTCATCCTGGGCATAAATCGTACCGCCAGCATCGGCGATGATCCGGCCGCCATCGCGCCCGTCATGCCCCATGCCTGTCAGCACCACTCCGAGCGAAGCCGCGCCGAAAATGGCCGCCACGCTTTCAAACATCGGGTCCACCGCCGGACGGCAGAAATGGACCGGCGGTTCCTGATCCAGCGCGATCGCCACGCTGGGACCGTCCTTTTTCAAGCGCATGTGGTAGTCGCCAGGCGCCACATAGATATGGCCTGCCTGCAACCGTTCCCCATGCTCGCCTTCCTTGGCCGGCAGCCCGGACAGCTTGCCGAGCTTCTCCGCCAGGATCTTCGTGAAGGAGGGCGGCATGTGCTGGGTGATTACCACCGGCACCGCCTTGAGAGACGCCCCCGTCTTCTCGAAAACATCGAACAGGGCCTGCGGCCCGCCCGTGGAAGAGCCGATCGCGAGAATGCGCGGCGGCACGGTGGACGGCTTGCGCAGCGCAATCTGCTGTGCCGCAGGCGCTACCGCTGCGGCCGGAGCTGCGGATGCAGCGGCGCGCTGGGTCGGCAGCGGCGCGGAGCCGTGCATGGCGCGCCGGGCTGTCGTGCCAAGCGCCCTGACCTTTACCAGAAGCTCGCGGCGGAACTCGTTCGAGCCCGCAATGCCGCGTGCGCTGTCCGGCTTGGGCACATAATCCGTTGCTCCCAGCGACAGCGCCTTGAGCGAGATATCCGCGTTCCGCAGCGTCAGCGTCGAGGCCATGATGACCTTGGTGCCGGGCGAAGCCTTGAGGATGCCCGGCAAGGCTTCGAGGCCGTCCATTTCCGGCATCTCGATATCCAGGATCATCACATGCGGCTTTACGCGGGAGGCAACGTCAATCGCCTGCTTGCCGTTGGAACAGGACCCGGCGATCTCAAGACCGTCTGTCTCGTCGATCCATCGCTTGACCAGCCCGCGGATGACCGCGCTGTCGTCCACCATCACCACCTGGATGGCGCTGGTAGCAGCGCCCGGTCCGGCAGCGGCTGGCCGCGTCGGTTGGGTTGAGGGAGCAGCCTGTACCATTCGCGTCAGACCAGTCCTGCTTCGGAGAACTTCGCCTGCATGATGTCGCGGTCAAACGGCTTCATGATGTACTCGTTGGCCCCCGCACTAATGGCCTCGGAGATGTGCTGCATGTCGTTTTCCGTCGAGCAGAACACGACGATCACCTTGTCGCCGCCCTCGCGCTTGCGCAGCTCGATCAGGAAATCCAGCCCGTTCATCACCGGCATGTTCCAGTCCAGCAGGACCGCGTCCGGCATGTTGGCTTCGCAGGCCTGAAGCGCCTGGGCACCGTCTGCCGCTTCCTCGATCTGGAAATTCATTTCCTCGAGAATCCGGCGTGCCACCTTGCGGATCACCCGGCTGTCGTCGACGACAAGACACGTCTTCATGGGTCTCTTAGCCTTCTGCTTTGCGGCAGACCCCGGCAGGGCCCGCCTGTTTCAATTGGCTACTGCCTTGCCCCCTCAGGCAGCAGTCGCCGCATTCTGCAATTCAAGTGCCTTGGTCACGTCGAGAACGACCATCAGGTCCTTCTCCAGCCGGTGCACACCGCAGGCAACCTGCTGCCAGCGCGGATGCAGGTTGGTCGGGCTGCGCTCGACGTCGCTGGCCGGCAGGCTCAGCACTTCGCCGACGCTGTCGACCATGAGACCGAAGGCCTCACCGTTTTCCTCGATGCCCACGGCCATGCGGCTCGTATCGTCTTCCGGCACCGGCAGGCCCAGGCGCACGCGCATGTCGATGGCGGTCACGATGCGGCCGCGCAGGTTGAGCACACCGCGCACTTCCGGCACCGACATCGGAACCGCAGTCATGCGCTGCACCTCGAACACGTCCTGCACCACCGTCACCGGAATGCCGAAAAGCTGTTCACCCACGAACACCGTGATGTATTCGATCAGGTCACCATCCAGATGAGCCATGTCCTGCTGGCTCTTCTTGGCGACAACTTCTGCTGCCTCGATGGTCATGCCGCTGCCCCTTTACCTTCGAGAGTTTCACGCAATACGTCGATCAGACCGTCGCGATCCGTCTTGGCCACATAGTCGGAGAAGCCGACCTGGTGACCGCGTTCGATATCTTCACGCGAGGTGCGCGAGGACATGGCCACGATCGGGGTCTGCCCCCAGGCGCTGTCGCTCTTCACCGCCTCGGCGAAGTCGAAGCCGTCCATGCCCGGCATCTCGATGTCACTGATGATGACGTCGAACTGGGCACCGGCATCGCGCAGCTGGAAGGCCTCATGCGGATCAGCCGCCGTGGTCACCTTGTAGCCGGCCACGTTCAGGAGCGGCGCCAGCATGTTGCGGAAGAACGGGCTGTCGTCGACCAGAAGCAGGCGCTTTTCCTGTGCGCCGTCCCGCTGCTGGTCCGCGCGGGCAAACCAGTCCTCGAAGGCAAGCGTCAGGAAGTGAGCCACGTCGATGATCTCGGTGGCCTTCTCGCGCACGATCGCGCTGCCCAGCATGCCCTGGCTCTGCGACGTGATGTCGAGGTCGAGCTTGGCGTCGATGACGTCCACGATCTCGTCCACCACAAGGCCCATGGAGCGGCCGTCGTCGGTGAACACCAGCACCGGCTGGCGGCCTGCGTCGCGCATTTCCTGGCTCGGCATGACCTTCTGCAGCGGCATCAGCTTGCCGCGGTACTGCACCACCGGCTTGCCGTCGGACATTTCGATCTCGTCCACCGCCACTTCTTCAAGGCGCGTGACCAGCGACAGCGGCACGGCCTTCGGTTCGCCATTGCCGGCGCGGAAGATGAGCAGCGACGTGCGCTCATCACCGCCGAGGGCGACTTCGGTTTCCATGTCGTCTTCCAGCTGGTCGGCAACCTCGCGGTTGATGCACTGGGCAATACCGTTCGGGTCGATGATCATGATCACGCTGCCGTCACCAAGAATGGTGTTGCCCGAGAACATGGTGATATCGCGCAACATGGTCGAAGACGGCTTGACCACGATTTCCTCGGTGTCGAAGACCGTGTCCACCACGATGCCGAACGTCGAATTGCCCACCTGGGACACGATGACGAAGCTCTCGCTGCGTTCCGCCGTGGACGGGCGCACATTGCCTTCCTCGTCCGGCTTGCGGTTCTTGTTCAGCAGCAGCAACTCGTCGAGATAGACCAGCGGCAGCAGGTTGTTGCGCAGGCGCAGCACCGGCGTGTCGTTGATCCGCTCGATGCGGGAGTCAGAGCCCTGCTTGGCGCGGACCAGTTCCACCACCGCAAGCTGCGGAATGGCGAAGCGCTGCGCGCCCGATTCCACGATCAGCGACGACACGATGGCCAGCGTCAGCGGGATCTTGATGGTGAAGGTGGTGCCCTTGCCGGCAACCGATGCCAGGTCGATGGACCCGCCGATCAGTTCGATATTGGTGCGCACCACATCCATGCCCACGCCGCGGCCGGACACGTTGGTCACGGCGGCAGCCGTCGAGAAGCCGGCGGCGAAGATGTATTTGTGGATCTGCGCGTCGGTCTTTTCATCCAGCTCGGCCGGCGTCGCCAGACCGTTCTCGATCACCTTCTCGCGGATACGCGCCGTGTTCAGGCCGTGACCGTCATCGGCGATCTCGATGATGATGTGACCGCCCTCATGATAGGCGCGCAGCGTGATGGTGCCGGTTTCCGACTTGCCATTGGCCACGCGGTCTTCCGGCATCTCCAGGCCGTGATCGGCGGAGTTGCGCACCATGTGGGTGAGCGGATCCTTGATCAGATCGAGCACCTGGCGGTCGAGTTCCGTATCGGCACCCACCATGTTGAGGTCGATCTTCTTGCCCAGGTCGTTCGACAGGTCGCGCACGATACGCGGCAGCTTCTGCCATGCATTGCCGATCGGCTGCATGCGCGTCTGCATCACCGCTTCCTGCAGCTCGGCCGTCACATTGGACAGGCGCTGCAGCGGCACCTTGAACTCGGAATCGTCAAGGCGGCGGACCATTTCCATCAGCTGGTTGCGGGTCAGCACCAGCTCGGAGACCATGGTCATCAGGTTTTCCAGCGTATCCACGTTCACGCGGATCGACTGGTTCGCCACGGAAGATTCGCGGGCCTGGGCGTCTTCGCCCTTGGCCGCAGTGGCCTTGCCGGCAGCTGCCGGAGCCTCGGTCTTCTTCGGAGCGGGCTTGGCTTCAGCCGGCTTGCTCTCGTCGCTCTTGGCGGCGGCGGCAGCCTTGGCAGCCAGCGCTTCCTCGGAGCCTTCAGTCGGATCCGGCGGTGCCTCGGCACCGTCTTCCGGCCCGGCGGCTTCCTGGAAGGCGCGCTCGAGTTCCTCCAGCGACACCTCACCCGGACGCAGGTCGCGTTCCGGCTCCTTCACCTCGATCGGCTTGTCTTCGGCTGGTGCGGCAGCCTCTTCCGCAGGCGCTGCCACGGCAACCTCAGCGGGCGCGCCGCCGTTCTCGGCAGCTTCGGAGAAAGCTTCAAGCTGCGAAATCAGGTCGCTGTCATCACCGGCCGGTTCGGTCTCGGTGGCTTCCAGCTCGCCCAGAATTTCTTTAATGCGGTCCAGCGTGTGCAGAATGACGGTCACCCCCTGACCGGTCACTTCCGCACCGTCGCGGTACTTACCCATCAGGGTCTCGGCCGCATGCGCCAGCGCTTCCAGGCGCGGCAGGCCAAGGAACCCGCAGGTGCCCTTAACCGTATGCACCAGACGGAAAATGTTGGACAGGATTGCCTGATTGTTGGGCTCCTGCTCGAACTTGACCAGTTCGACGTCCACAACATCAAGGCTCTCAAAGGTTTCGGTCAGAAACTCGCGAAGAAGATCGTCCATGCTACCCCACCCCGGATATGGCAGGACGGGGGTCGCACAACGGACACCCGCCTAGTGGAGAGCGAGTGTTGTCTTGAAACCTTAAAAACCAGTGAAATAGCGTGCACTTGGCTGAATTAAACAACCATAACGCGCAAACTATCCGATCATACCATCTGGGAGTTCAGCGTCCGGGCCGTATGTGATGGTAAATGTGACCGGCCCTTCCTCCATCGCCTGCGCAACGGACAGGTTGGCATGAACCGCCCGGCACAGCAGGCCGATAAGGTAAGGCTGCACCGCACGGCTGTCGGGCAGGGACGACAGCTTTTCGCCCTGCGCGAGCTCCGCGTGTTCGGGAATCCGGGCTTTCGTTCCGGTTGCAACCACCATCATGCCCTCATTGCCATCCTCGATGATCACCTTGAGGTCGCCGCCGCGCGGAATGGCACCAAGGGCGAACTGGAACACATTCATCAGGAGCTTGAGGCGGGTCTTGTGCAGCGCCCCGGGCTTGCTTTCCCACGAGGCCGTCACCCGGCCGCCGCTCAACAGCCCGTCGGCCGCCTTGATGGCATCCCCGACCTCAATCATCGCCCCGGCTGAGCCGGATGCGCCAAAGGCAAGGCGGGCAAATTGCAATTTGGCGGAGGCCTGAAGCGCACTCTTGGCGATCAGCAGCAGCGCATGCTCCCGCATCTCGTCGTCTTCTTCCTCCTCGAGCACTTCCAGCCCGTTGACGATCGCGCCCACCGGGCTGATCACGTCATGGCACACGCGCGAACACAGGAGCGCTGCGAATTCCAGCTCGTCCGGCTTGTGAGCATCCGGTGCAGCGCCCTCGCCGCCCGCATCATTGCTGCTGGGGGTCTCACCGAACGACATTTCGCCTGTCATGCGCCTGCTTCTCCCGATTAGCGGCTCCCGTGGCCCGATTCGGCCCACGCATTTTTGATACACTTCGAAAGCCAATCGTGCAAAGAAGGGCGCCCTTCCCGCCTGCCCGCCGCGCCTGCCGTCTCTCAGCATGTGCCTGCGCCGGCACAGCCGAACGAGGCCTCTCCCGTGTCCGACGCACCCCTTCTCGACGCCATCACCGACATCGCCATCGACGCCGGTGCCCGCATCATGACGCTGTATGAAAAGCCGATCGCGGTAACCGAGAAGGACGACAAGTCACCGGTGACGGAAGCCGACCAGGCCGCCGAAGACATCATCCTCGCCCGCCTCGCCCAGGCAGCGCCCGACATTCCCGTGGTGTCGGAGGAAGCAGCCGCCGCCGGCAACATTCCCACCTTCGGGGACCGTTTCTTCCTGGTGGACCCGCTGGACGGCACCCGCGAATACATCAAGCGCAACGGCGAATTCACCGTGAACATCGCGCTGGTTGAAAACGGTATTCCGGTCGCAGGCGTCGTCTACGCTCCCGCCCTGTCGCTGCTTTATGCCGGGGCCGAGGGCACCGGTGCCTTTGAAACAAAGGTGGATGCCCACCACAAGGCGGATGCTGAGGCACCCCGCACCATCACCACGCGCAAGGGCCCGTCAGACGGTCTCATCGCCATCGCCAGCCGCAGCCATCGCGATCACAAGACCGAGGAATTCCTCAACCACTACAATGTGCGCGACATCGTGGCGGCGGGCTCGTCCCTGAAATTCTGCGTGGTCGCGCGCGGCGAGGCCGACATCTACCCCCGCCATGGCCGCACCATGGAATGGGACACCGCCGCAGGCCACGCCGTGCTGTCGGCAGCAGGCGGCAGCGTCACCCGCCTCGACGGGTCGCCCCTCACCTACGGCAAGCTCGCCGACGATCTGGCAAACCCCTACTTCATCGCCAAGGGCGATCCATCCGCCTACTGATTGTGTAGAAGTGCCGGGCCCGGCGTCAGCAGCCGTCGCCCGCGGCAATCGCGGTCATCAGCTCCGGGTCATTGATCTCGATCCGGTTGCCTTCCTTCAGCGTGATGACGCCCGTGGTCTTCAGCTTGGTGATTGACCGGCTCACGGTCTCCACCGTCAGGCCCAGATAGTCGCCCATGTCGCTGCGGCTCATCGGCACCCGCACGGGGTTGGACTCTTCCCCCCGGTCAGCCGCCCGCTGCGACAGCCACAGCAGGAAGGACGCAATGCGCTCCTGCGCTGTCTTCCGCCCCAGCAGCAGCATCTGCTCCTGCGCCGACGCAAGTTCCATGGAAGCCAGGTTCAGCAGGCGGTTTGAAAGCTTGGGGTAATCGGCGATCAGCTCGTCCATGCGCTCCGCCGGCAATACACAGGCATGCGCTTCTTCCAGCACTTCCGCGGTAAAGCCGTATTCTTCCTTCGGGCTCAGGCCCAGGAAATCGCCCTTGAACAGGAAGCCCGTGATCTGGCGCCGGCCATCCGGCAGCAGCTTGTAGAGCTTGAGCGCGCCATCCTGCACGATGAAGCAGGCCCCCGCCTCGTCCCCCTCAAAGAACAGGGCTTCGCCGGGCGCATAGGTCTGGTTCTGAGTGAGTTTTGACAGCCGCCCCAGTTCATCGTCCGACATCACGGCGCACACGGCGCGCGAGCGCACATCGCAGCTGACGCAGGGAATGGACGTATCCCTGGGCAGGGAGGGTGACAGGGCATCAGCCGCTGCGCTTCCCCCCGGCATGGCGGTCGTCTCCGTCGCAAAATCCTGCATGGGAAATGCCTTCAGCCCGATGATTTGATCTGCGTCAAATCTACCCGCGCACAGCGGGTTGGGCAAGCAGAGCGCCTGCTCCAATTCTCGGGCAGAGGGTCGCAGCCTGCCGACCCGCAACGCTGTTCCGCATACATATGAAGGAGAGTGGCCGGCGGCGGCTCCCGTCCAAGCCCCCCGACAAGAGGGGAGCCGCGCCGGCCCATCCGCTGCGTGGCGCGAGCGGATCCGCCGGCAAGTTCGTGTCCCGATATGCCGGCACCCTCACCAGAGCAACATGGATGCCAGACCGGAACCCGTGGCTTTTCACGCCCCGGCGCCCCGAAACGGGCCGCAGATACGCAAGAGCCGGAGACATCACCATGTCCCCGGCCCGCACCCTGTCCGAAAACGGAACAGTGATTAGGATTTCGGTAAGTCTGTGTGCCGCCGGCCGGCCTTACTTGCGCCGCCAGCCGGAGCCGTCATTCACATATGTCCCCGCCGGGGCCTGCTCGATCAGCTTCTTGCCGGCAAGCTGCTCCACCACCGTCAGCGACGTGCCTTCCTTGGCGGCGATATCCGCGTAATGCGACTTGCGGCCCAGATTGACCCCATCCCCCAGCTGCTTGACTGCAGCCGACGGCGCGGACGGATAGCCCACATAACCCGTCGCCATTTCGCCGATCAGCCCCTGGGACTTGGCGTCCGACAGGGTCAGCGCCATGGCCTGCGACAGGGCCGCGAAGGCCACGAGGATCGTTGCCGCCATCAGGGAAATCAGGCCAAGCCTGCGGAGCGGGGCTGACGCCTGCGCGGCAACGGAACGGTTGAATGCTGTCATGACGGGTCTCCTAGAACAGGTCCGGATTGTTGGCGATCACGCTGTCGAGTTCGCGATCCACCTTGATCCGCACTTCCTGCTCGATCTTCACATTGAGATTGATCTCGATGGGCTTGTCCGGCGCCTGCACCTTCACTGTCGGCGTGCAGGCCGCAACCAGCAGCGCCACGGCCGCAATGCCCGCAGCGGCGGATGCCCTGCCCGGCCTGTTTTTGAGTGATCCGTTCATTTCACCCTTCCATGTCATCGGCCCAGTCCAGCAGAACAGGCCTGAACCGCACCTGAATGGCGCCTCGGCGCGCATCAGCCTAGGGGCCCGGCGGCACCCGTTCAATCGTCACACCACCGGTTTGATCCGTGCCCCGCACAACATCAAGCGCCCTGAACCCAACCGTACCACGCCGCAACAGTTCCAGAAACGCGCCTTCCGTGCGGATCGTCAGATGCACCGGATAGCCCTCCAGGAGCTCCGGATTGGCCCCTTTGAGTTCCACCGTCAGCGCAAGGTCGCCATCCATCGGCCCGTCCAGCTCCACGCTCAGCACCTCGAAGCGGAAATTCTCAAGTGCCTTGAAGGCGATATTCGCCCCTTCCGAGCGCTCGGCAGCGGCATCCGTCCCGGCGGAGGAATAGCGCAGCACGCCGCCCGGCTCCGCCGCCAGCCGCGCCTTGGTGATGAACACCGTCCCGTCGCGGATCTCGATCGGCACCCGCCCCCCCAGCGTCCCTTCGCCCGACAGGCCATCCATGTCGATCAGGGTCAGCAGGGTCGCGAGATTGACCTGTAGCGCCGCAAGTTCCGCATGCTGAACGCTGGCCCGCGTGTTAAGCGCCCCCGATGTCAGCACCAGCTGCCCGCCCGCAAAAGGCCACTGCGCGTTCTCGATCACCACGTCCCCGTTGTCACCCACCGTCACCAGGGCAACACCCCCGGTAATCGGCACGCCGGGATCGACAACGCCGATCGCGATCGCCTGCGGCCCCTTTGTGCGCACCGGCACGAGGCTCGAAAACTCAAGCGTGCCCGAAATGCCCTCAAAGCGCGCCGCCGACGCCTGCAGCCCAAGCCCCTCCATCTCGACGGTCGCCCCGGAGGCAGACACCCCGTTCCGCGTCCAGCTGAGCGACCCATCCACACTCGCCTGCCCGTTCACCGCCGCCACGACCCCACGCAGGACAGGCGCCAGCGCCTGCGGCTGCATGCCCTTCTCCGCAAACAGCAATGTCCCCGTGCCGAAACTCAGCCGCCCGCGCCCGCTGCCCAGATCATGAGCGACAGTGCCGCGCGCCAGCGACTGCCCCGCAGGCAGTGCCACACGCACCGGCCCGCTGATCCGTCCGTTTGTCCAGCCATCCTCGCCCAGCGCATCAAGCGACAGGTCAGCCGATACCACCACCGGCGCAAACCGCGGGGCCGCCTGAAGGTCGCGCATATCAGCCCGCGTCAGGTCCAGGCGCCCGGCCTCCCCCGCATGCCCCGGCGCCAGCGTCACCCGCCCCCGCAGGCCCGCAAGCTCAATGCCCTGCCCCGGCAACTGCAGCTTGCCGCCGGACATATCAGCCGACACCACCAGCCCGCGATCCGCGTCCTGCCGCGCGTCAATGGCAAGATCCGGCATCTGCCCGGTCACCAGCGCGCCGTAGGAAAACCCCTCGACCTCCGCCAGCGCCCGCGCCGTCCAGGCAGGCTCACCCGCCGCCGGGGCAAGGCGCAGCCCGGCCACGTCGCGCCCGCCATCCGCACACAGATCAATGGACTTCGCCCGGATCGGCTGCGCCCTGTCCCAAACGAGATCGACCCGGCTGCACGCCGGAAGCGCCAGCCGCAGCAAACCCTGTTCATAGGTCATCCCGATATCGAGACGTCCGGACGCCGCCCGCAGCGGCAGGTCGTCCCCGTCCCGCCGCACAAAGCGGAGATCACCGGACAGCGTGCCGGTTCCACCCTCAAGCCCCGGCGCTTCAAGCGCAATCGCACCCTTGGCCAGCGCCAGCCGCCCCGGCAGGCCCGGCAGGTCAATCTCCGCCTCAAGCGCGTCGGCCGCCAGCTTGATCCATTGCCCGGACATCCCGGCTGTAATGTCACCGGACAGGGAGACCGCATCGCCCGCGACCCCGAGTGTCAGCTCCGCCCGCGGATGCGTGGACAGATCAAGCATCCCGTCCACCGTCACCACATGCGGGCCTTCCGGCGTCGCCAGCGCCAGCTGCGCGTCCGTCACCTCAATCCCGTCAAGCGGCAGATCGGCAAATCCGCCGGACGCCCCGGCACCCTCACCACCGCTGAACCGCGACACCAGCGGCAGATGCACCGTGCCGTCTTCGGTCACGTCCCCGGCAAGACGCACGCCCTCAAGCACCAGCCGGTCCGCCCGGCCGCGCAATAGCCCGGCCACGTCATAGGTCACACGCGCAGCCCCCACCGTCAGGTCAGGCGACGCGCTCTCGTCAGTGCCAGTGCCAGTGCCAGTGTCCGTATCCGTGGCCGCCAGCGTCAGGCCGGTGAGGCTGGCCTCGCGCCAGCCGATGCTGTCGATCGTAAAATCAACGCCCGCGATCCCCGCATTCTCCGCCAGCTGAACAATGACCGGCCGGGCAAGCACCGGCAGATACACGAGCGCGGCCCCGATTGCCGCGCCGATCACCAGCAGAAAAACGAACCCCCAGGCAAGCAGCCGCCGTCCCCGGCGCCGCTTCCTGCCGCCCGGTGGCGCTGGAGCGGCGTTCCCTGCTCCCTCTGCCTCGTGCCGGTGATCCGTCAAAATCCGCTGCCTGCCTTATTGATGCCGAACCATCGCCGGAGTTTAGCCGCCGCCTGCATGATGACGCATGGATGAATGCAAGTTTATGTCATTTACCTCGTGCGGAAATGCGGCATGTACAAGCCCAGCCGCCCGCGTTATCGAGGAAGGCAGACAGTATCAGGCCTCAGGCCGCCAGCACTGACACCCGGCAGATCAACAAGACCGGCAGACTGGCGGTTCCGCCGGTGCCCGCCCCAGGCAGGCACGGCCCGGCCCCGGACGACCCTGGCTCCCCGGAGCCAAAGTGAGGAAGCACCAAGAATGACCATCCCGTTCCTGCCGCGTATTGCATTCATCTTCTCAGCGCGCCCGGCCGTCACCGCGGCCCTGGCCGTGGCCGCCGCCATTGCCCTGTTCGGCGCCTCCGCCTCCCCCGCCCACGCCCAGTGGGTCTCCACCAAGGAGCTGGTCGACACCTATTGCGACAGCAACGACGCGGAACATGCAGCCTTCTGCGCGGGTTATGTCGCCGGGTCATTGCATGTGCTGATGGCGCCGCCGAACATGTTTCCCAAGGGTCGGTTCTGCATCGATGTGGAAAAGCAGCCCAAGCTCTCGGCCATCGCCGAACGCCTGGTGAAGCTGCGCAAGGAGGAGCCGGAGCTTGAAGCCACCCCGGCCTTCACGGTTATCGCCGCCATCATCGAACGCGGGTTCCCCTGCCCGGAGGAAGTGCTCGAGGCCACCGACGCACCGGCGGACCCCGCTCAGCAGAGCGCCCCGACCGATCTCTTCGGCCTGCCCGCTGAAGAGTAATTTCCATCCGGTCAGGCAGCCGGGCAGATGGCCCGGCCCACGCCTGACCATGATCTGGAGTGAGCCCTCATGACCCCGTCACGCCGCCCAGCCCGCAGCCGTGCCGCCGCCGCAACCGGGCAATCCGCGCTGGCCGTCATCACCATCGTCACAGCGCTGGTGATGGCCGCCCTGCTGATCGCGACCGGTACCGCCCGCGCCGAAGACACCGCCGCATCGGGCGACACCTATTCCAAGGATGAAGTCCTGCAGGCCGTCGAAGGCTTCTTCGGGGACGTCTCCGAAGACATGGCCCGCGCTGTCGACAAGGTCTTCGCCGACCAGGGCCGTCCCAATGCCTATATCGTCGGCGAAGAAGGTGCCGGCGCCATCGGCGTCGGCCTGCGCTACGGCTCCGGCACGCTCAACATGAAGCCCGGCCGGGTGAAGAAGGTCTACTGGCAGGGCCCTTCCATCGGCTGGGACATCGGCGGCAACGCCTCCAAGGTGTTCACCCTGGTCTACAATCTGCCGAATGTGGACAGTATCTACCGCCGCTTCCCCGGCGTGGAAGGCTCGCTTTACGTGATCGGCGGTGTCGGCGTGAACTACCAGCAGGCTGGCGACACCATCCTCGCCCCCATGCGCGCCGGTGCAGGCCTGCGCGCAGGTGCCAATGTCGGCTATCTGAGCTACACCCGCGAGCGCAAGATCCTGCCCTTCTGACGCAGGCTCCCACCCCTGAAACAAAAAAGCGCCGGCCTCAGGGCCGGCGCTTTTCTGTGCGCGGAGAAACCCAGACCGTCAGTCGTCGTCCCGGTCCTGGCCCCGGCGCGTATCTTCATCGGCCCGGCGGCTGCGGCCACGCTCGTCTTCATCCGCTTCCTCGACACGCTCTTCATAGGTCTCCGTGACATGGCCGGAATCAAACGATCCCTCCACCATCACGTCTTCCTCAATGAAGAAGTCGCCGGAAAAGAAGCTTTCCTGCGCCATCGCGCCGGACACGCCCATAAGCGACGCAGCGGCAATCGCCGCGCAAAGCCTCGAAAGTGAAACGCCAAATCGCATGCCGGTGCTCATCCCTGGACGCTGCATGACCCATTCATGCCGAACTCGGGCAGGGCTGTGCAACCCCGCGTGAGACAATCAGCCTGACGGCAAATGGTTAAGAAGCCCGGCTGCGCTTGAGCTCGCGCAGCACCACCGCCACCCCGCGCACCGCAAAATAGCCGAGCGCACCGGCCACCAGCGCCACGAACGGCCAGTCGGCCAGAAAGCCAGACACCTGCATCGCCGCATAAGCCAGCACCGCAACCCCGGCCCACGCACCCAGCGCCGTCTTCCGCCCGCCATCATCGAACCATTCAACACCGCTGCCGTCCGGCTGATCCAGCGTGTCAGGCACGCCGGGATCATCGGGCACGGGAGGCGGCACGATCACCGCGGGCGACACCGCAGCATCCGGCCGCACCTCCTTCACCGCCACCGCCGCATCGGCAGGTCGGGGCTCATCCGCAGGTCGGGGATCGTCTTCGGTCGGCATGGGCACTCCGTTGTCACGGGGCGTTGGGCCAAGAGCTTAACGGTATTTCACCATGAAGGTGGCAAGTTTTCCGGCTTTTTGGCAGTCTCGCCTTCAAGGTCGGCACCCGGGGGAATTTGGGGTTTCAGGGGGCCTGTTCCTTATTTGGGGTATTGAGCGGAGGCTGCAATAGGCTGGCGCCGAAAGGCCGTGTTGCCGCAGCAGGTCCGCTTCTGACAAGTGAGTAGTGTGATGGTGGAAGCGTTGATGCTCGTCCTTCTGGGCATGCTGGTCATGACCCTGATTTCGCTGGCGCTGGCGCCTGTGCTGTGGGCCCGCGCCGCGCGCGTCACCACCGAAAAGATCCAGCAGGACGTCCATTCCGCAGCCTTCGACGAGGCCAGCCAGACCGTCTCCCGCAAATATGAGGGGGAACTGGCCGAGCGGGAATCCGCCCTGCGCTCCGAGATCGAACAGCTGGAAGCCTCCCGCGACAAGATTTCGGCGGAGGCCTCCGGCCGGGTGAATACGCTCGAGGAAACCCGCAACTCGCTGGAACAGCAGATCGCCGTGCTGGAACAGGAAATCACCCGCCGCGACGACCTCCTGGAAGAAGCAAACACCCGCTACCAGGCACTGGCCGACAGGATCGCCGGTCTCGGCAGCCGGGCGGATGCGCTGGGCCGCGAAGCCGCCGATCTCGGCAGCCGTGCCGGCACCCTCAGCAGCGAGATCGCCGATCTCGGCCAGTCCCACCACGACATCGCCCAGTCCCTGCACCCGGAAACGGCACCGGCCGTGGCGGCCACAACAGCCGAACCGGCTCCCGTTGAGGCTCCTGCGACACCGGAACCCATCTCCGTCACGGTCGAGCAGCCCGCAGCGGACACCGCCGCCGCTGACGACGCACCGGAAACCAATGGCGCAGCTGCGATGCCGGCGGAAGACGCTGCGGACGAGACCCCGCATGAGCCTGTCCCGGCCCAGGAGCCATCCCTGTCGGACCGCATCCGGGCCCTGCGCGACGGCGCATCGGCCTAATGGGCGACAGCGCACCTGCCTGACAGGCTCAAACTGATAGGAAAATTGGTGACCCCTAGGGGACTCGAACCCCTGCTTCCGCCGTGAGAGGGCGGCGTCCTAACCGCTAGACGAAGGGGCCAGCGGCAGATCGCAGCAGCGCATACGCAGCGTCAGGCGATCAGGAGCGCGGGGTATACACGCCCCGCCCCGGCTTATGCAAGCACTCTCTTTTACGTGACGCTGTTACGTAAAAAATACCGGAATTCCGCCGGTTTTTCGCCCATTCCGGATTGACATTCTGTCAGCGCGACGGCATTGTCCGCACCAGCAAAGGCGTTTCCTCCCTATCCAGCGCCTGCGCGAACCTCTGCCGCCGGCCGGATTTCTGGCTGGCGGTTTTTTTTGCCCCGGCGTCCGGGTGTCAGCAGGTCAAGGCCCGCCCGCTCAGGGCACGTCCGGCGTCAGCACCAGATTGCGGATCACAAGGCCCGAACGGGTGTTGACCACCATGATCCGCTCCGGCTGACCGTCGCTTACGAGGTGGATCACCAGCCGCCGCTCATCCCCGGTCACCGACCGGATTGTGTAGCCCGCCGGCACCGGCACCTCGAACTCCCCGGCCGGCGTCACCGCCACCTGCGGCACCGGCGCAGTCTCCGCCTCTTCGCCGGACGCGGAAATGCGCGAGGCAATCGTTGCCACCACAATGGCAAACCCGATAATCAGGAGCACACCCAGGACGATGACCGTGATCAGCAGCACGCGCTGCGTCCGGGCTGCGGCCTCGTCCAGTTCTTCCGTTTCGCCCGCGTCGCCCGCGGGCCTGCTGTCCTGAGCGGCCATGACCGATCCCCAAAAGAGTGAGCAGGAGCTTCCGCACACAGAACCGGACAAGGCCTGGTTCCGCGTCGAGCCCCTGGAGCTGAGCGACATGGATGCCAGCGACGAGGGGGACGGCGCAAGTGTCTTGCGCGTTTTTGTCGGCCCTGACGCCCCGAAAATGCGGATCGACAAGCTGCTGGCCGAAGCCCTGCCTGATTTCTCCCGCGCCCGCCTCCAGGCCCTCATTGCCGAAGGCGCGGTGACGCTGATGGATGCTCCGTATAAGGAAGATGAACCTCAGGACGTGCAGGACGCTACCGCCCGCCCCGTCAGGAGCGCGTCCGCCAAGATCCAGCCTGAAACAGCGCTCGATATCACTCTGCCGCCCCTCAAGGCGGCCGAGCCTGTGCCACAGGCCATCCCACTCGACGTGCTTTATGAAGACAGCCATGTCATCGTCATCAACAAGCCCGCCGGCATGGTCGTGCATCCCGCCGCCGGCAATGAGGACGGCACGCTGGTGAACGCGCTGCTGCATCATTGCGCGGGCTCCCTGTCAGGCATCGGCGGCGTCGCCCGTCCGGGCATCGTTCACCGCTTGGACAAGGACACCTCCGGCGTCATGATCGCTGCCAAGACGGATCAAGCCCACAAGGCCCTGGCCGATCAGTTCGCCTCCCATGGTGCCGACGGGGCGCTGGAACGCGCCTATCTGGCCCTCGTCTGGGGCAGCCCCAAGCGCCAGAAGACAACCATCGACGCCCCCCTGGGCCGTGCGCCCCATGACCGCAAGAAGATGGCGGTCGTGTCCGAAGCAGCCGGCCGCCGCGCAGTCACCCATGTGGAAGTGCGCGAGCGCTTCGAGCCCGACGGCAAGCCCGTGGCAGCCCTCGTCGAATGCCGGCTGGAAACCGGCCGCACCCATCAGATCCGCGTCCACCTCACCCGTGAAGGCACCCCCGTGATCGGGGACCCGGTCTATGGCCGCAGCCACATGACCATGGCCAACGCCCTGCCCGACCCGGCAAGAAGCCTCGCCAAGTCCTTTTCGCGCCAGGCGCTGCACGCCTATCTGCTGGGCTTCACCCACCCGGAAACGGAAGAAAAGCTGGTTTTTGAAGCTCCCCTGCCCGAAGACATGGCAGCTCTCCTCGCCTCTTTAGAAGCGCTATAAAATAGTTGTGAACATCCCCTTCAAAATTCACCATTGACCCTTATTTAAGCAGGGCTCCGGAAAACCCTGCGTAAACCCGCCCAGGCGGAACAAATGCCGGGGGTTTGGGGTAGACTGGACAGGCCCACTTCCACCAGACGGGCCGGAGGGGAGACAGATTATGGCGAACAACACGATTCCGAGCCTCACGCCGGACGGCAGCCTGACGCGCTACCTGCAGGAAATCCGCAAATTTCCGATGCTGGAGCCGGAAGAGGAATATATGCTCGCCAAACGCTATGCCGAGCACGAGGATTCCGACGCCGCCCACAAGATGGTGACGAGCCATCTGCGCCTCGTCGCCAAGATCGCCATGGGCTATCGCGGCTACGGCCTGCCGATGGGCGAGGTGGTCTCCGAAGGCAATGTAGGCCTGATGCAGGCCGTCAAGAAATTCGATCCCGAGCGCGGTTTCCGTCTCGCCACCTACGCAATGTGGTGGATCAAGGCCTCGATCCAGGAATATGTCCTGCGCTCGTGGAGCCTTGTGAAGATGGGCACGACCGCCAACCAGAAGCGGCTGTTCTTCAACCTGCGCAAGGCCAAGAGCCGTATCCAGGCACTGGGCGATGCCGACCTCAACGAGGAGCAGGTCAAGAAGATCGCGACCGACCTTCAGGTCTCCGAGGAAGAGGTCCTGTCGATGAACCAGCGCCTCAGCGGCGACGCCTCCCTGAACGCGCCGATCCGCGCCGCCGAGGGCGAAAGCGGCCAGTGGCAGGACTGGCTCGTCGACGAGAGCGACAGCCAGGAGAAGATGCTGATCGAGGAGGACGAACTGGACCATCGCCGGGCCATGCTGCGCGAGGCGATGGAGGTGCTCAACGAACGCGAACAGCGCATCTTCAAGGCCCGCCGCCTGTCCGAGGATCCGCTGACGCTTGAGGAACTTTCCGGCGAATTCGACATCTCGCGCGAGCGCGTCCGCCAGATCGAGGTCCGCGCCTTCGAGAAGCTGCAGAAGGCCATGCGCGCGGCGG
>ERZ1023282.42-NODE-42-length-82187-cov-5.758937_pt1 | contig 82187 bp, 83 predicted proteins | sample MGYA00521262_ERZ1023282 | MGnify/ENA primary metagenome ERZ1023282 (study PRJEB32759, sample SAMN07749867) | skin metagenome | biome: transportation; feature: city; material: polyester macromolecule | host: Homo sapiens | place: Hong Kong:KT line | collected... | reverse complement strand
CTTTAAAAGTGGGGCAAATGATGAGGCAAATCAGTTATAGATAAGCAAAAAAGCCTTGGTTATCAAGGCTTTTCCTGTTGTATGTAGATGCCCCCTACATGAATTTGTAAGAACTTTTCATATTGAAAATAAACAAAAATGTTGAAATATAGCTGATTTTAGGGAAATACTTTTAGGTATTTTCAATGTCAGGATTTAAAAATGGGGCAAAAGTGGGGCAAAAACAAATTAACGAAAAAAATATCGAGTTCGTGCATCAAGTAAATGATAAATTGCAAGAATAAGTGCAACATTTACTTGAACTCATCCTCTAGAGCTTCACTAGCAGTTCTGTAAGCTAAACATTTTCGTGGTCGGTGATTGATATCATATAAAGCCTTGGTTCCCAAAGCTTTTTAATGTTATAAACTCATTAAAATAACTCCCAGTTAGATTTGGAATATTTTTTATTCTGTGTCATATAAAAATAAATAAAATGAATGGCTATAGCTAGAGCTAAAATGGTTGTTATACTCACTACTATTATAGGATTAGAAGCAAAGATTAAAGAGAGAATAAAGGCAGCCAGATAGAGTGTCGCTTGGACACAGTAGTAACTTTTCGAATAGCGAAGATAGTGTTTGTTATAGGGCCCATTTACTAGGACAGCAGCTTGAAAGAGGCCAAATCCGATATAAGAGAAGCTGGTTGCAAAGAGACGATTAGCTTCAGGATTCTGAAGAAAACTCATCGATACAGTCATCATCATAAGTCCAATGAAAATAGGATAGTGACTGTAAATTAGAAATAGTCCCTTTTGATTAGATTTTTCATCAATAGCATGGTCGAATTGACCAAAATAAAACAAGAACAGAGAAATCATAATAATGAAATAAAGAACCGAATAAATCGAGAAATTCTCGATTGTAAAGAAGTTAGCTAGATTCGTAATCATCTCTCCAAACGTAATAATGACAAGAAGGGAGATGCGCTCGATTAAATGGGGAAGATTTACCTGGTAATGCTTATCTTTACTAAGCAAGATAATTGGCATAATAAATGTTAGCAGAATACTAGCAAATAAGACAGAGACTCCAACGTAAATAGGAAGAAGAGCTGCTAGATAGATTTCTAAACTTCGTAGACCTGTTATCCATAGAAAACCTTTGATACTTTCCCGATTAACATCATCGGTTGATTTTCTAAAAAATTCAACCAAATATTGAAAAAATAAGGTAAGGGTTAATGTACCAATAGCCCAACAGAGATAATGAAAATATTGTTGCCAATCAGGTCCAATCATATTGGCTATAAAGAGTAAAAGTCCCATTTTGATAAACATGATTACCATGTTAAATAAAGAGTTCTTTCCATAGCGATTGGTATAATCGGTTTGAATCATCCAGGAATCGATGAGAACCAAAATAGCAATGAAAAAATCAAGGAAAGAATTCCAAGTCAAAATACCGTTATGAAGATGGTCGATTAAAGTAGTTACTTTTGAAATTGCAAAAACAAAAACTAAGTCATAAAAAAGTTCTGAAAATTCTACACGTTTATGTTTAATAAGAGTTGTCATCTTAAGACCTTTCTATTTTAGAAGTACAATTTATTATAACAGAAAATGGTAATGAGAGAAAAGGAGATGCTTAAATAACTTTATGTGGCGCGAATGAACTGCGCCACAAAAGTTAGGTTTTTTCTGTCTAACTTTTGGGGTGCAGTTCAGAAGGGGTGTTTTTTCTATCGTTTTTTAGTGCTAAGACTACACAAAAAAGCCTTGATTCCAAGGCTTTTTCCTGTTGATTTAGATGCCCCCTACAGGGATTTGGAAAGGACTTTCATATTGAGAGCAATTAAAAATATTGAAATATAAGTGATTTTAGGTATTTTCAATGTCATGATTTAAAAATGGGACAAAAGTGGGGCAAAAACCATACAGATTCTAAACTGTATGGTTCTTTTTTTATCTAACCAAGAAAGGTTAAAACTTATTAAAACAAATGCAATCAACTGTTGAAAACTTTTTAGTCCGTGTAATATAAAAACAAGTAAAAAGTTGAACTATAGGGAATATTGTGTCATAATAGGTAATAGATGAATAATTAATAGATTGGAAATAATGCTTTCTTACCTTAACAAGTTGAATTGGTTATACATTTTTTCGTCGCAATTGTGTCTATCTCTCGAGTTTAGCTAGTTTTTATAAGCTCTGGTTTCTAATCAATATAACAAATTTTAGAAGTGCATAAGACAAGATGGTGACATTACTACAGTCATTTCTAGTCACCATATGTTGCTGGCACAGGCTGTTTGTAGTGTTGGCTATTTACTAGTCAGTTTAATCGGAGTGTTTAATTTTTATTGTTGAAAGGTTTTTATATGGCGAAAATTCTATCTTTAGGTCTGACAGGTAAGAAATTACTTGCTCAGGGGTTCTTGTTTGTTCTGCTAGGTCTCATCTTGATGGTCACGGGGACTTGGTTGCCAGTAACAGTTATTCGCCTGGTTCTGTTTTTAGCTTGGATAGCAACGGTCGTAGATTTGCTATTAAGAGTTTTCAAAAAAAGCCAGTCAACGGATACCTTGGGAGTTGCACTGGTTAAATTGTTAGTGCTGGGATATTTGCTTGGCTCCAATCTTGCGACGGATGTGCCGATTTATATTTTGGCTCTTGTGATTGGAGTTTATCAGATTTTTCATGCTAGTATTAACCTTGTCACCTATGTTCTCTACCGCAAAAACAAAATTCGACCTCGTTTTCGTCTCTTACTAGATGGACTCGTACTAGTTTTTCTTGGTGGAGCTAGTCTTTTGTCCTCTACGGGAAATTCTGTCTTTCAACTCTTTGTTTTAGGGGCTTATTTTTTCCTTTATGGTCTGTCCAATATCCGTGACGGTTTCTTATTTGAAGGGGAAATTGGGAAAAACCATCTCAAACGTCGCATTAGAATTAGCTTACCTATTGTCCTAGCCGCTCTCATCCCTGCAAGAACTTTAGCAAAAATTAACAAATTTATGCTGGAAAATGCTGATGAGGAAGAAGATATCCATCTTGGAATAGTGAAGTCTGGTAAGACAGCAGAGCTAGAAATTTTTGTTCATACAGCTGAGACCTCCCTGTTTTCAGCTATTGGTCATGTGGATATCTGCTATCAGGGCCGTGTTATTTCTTATGGCAACTATGATCCGTCATCTGAGACCTTATTTGGTATGGTAGGAGATGGTGTCTTATATTTCTGTGATCGTGACAAGTACATTGACCTATGTAAACGTGAGAGTCAAAAAACGCTTTTTGGTTATGGGATAGATTTGACGCCTGAAATGGAAAAAGCAGTTCAGAAAAAGTTGGCTGAATTGAAACAACTGACGATTCCATGGGAGCCAAGTGCGGATAAAATCACGACAGGTGATGGTAAGGAAGACTACACCTACGCTTATAAAATCAGACATGAGACAGATGGGGAACTTTATAAATTTATCAAATCTAAGTTTAAATCCTACTTTGTCTTATCTACAAACTGTGTGCTCTTGGCTGATACCATAGTCGGTCAGGCTGGCACCGATATCCTCTCACCCAAAGGATTTATCGCTCCAGGAACTTACCAAGCCTACCTTAATCGAGAGTTTGAAAAACCAAATAGTATAGTCGTATCTAAACATGTTTATTAAGGAGAATTTATGAACTTAGTAAAAAAATACACCCCGTTAATACTTTTTATAGGGCTGGTTGCTCTTGTAATTCTGAATGCATCGAGCTTTATATCAGGAGCAATCTCTCTCTTTGATGTAATATCAACCTTGATTTATGGTGCTGTTATTGCTTTTGTGCTTAATGTTCCTATGAAAAAAATTGAACAGTACTTAGTTAAATTGAAGGTAAAGGCAGAGTTGCGTCGTCCGATTGCCATGGTACTTGTTTTCCTAGCTCTTATCTTAATCGTGATTGCTCTTTTGGTTTTGGTGCTGCCAACCCTAGCCCAGACTATTAGTCAGCTGGGAACAGTCCTTTCAACAGTCCTTACTCAACTTGGGAAATTGCTAGGCAGCTCGGAATTTGTAACCAAAGACATGTTGTCAACTATCGTATCAGGCATACAGGGACAATCTAGTTCTATTAGCCAAGCTTTGATAGGTTTTTTATCAGGTCTGACTAGTAATATCGGCAATATTTTTTCAAGTTTGATGAATGCCTTTTTGATTATAGTCTTCACCTTTTTATTTTTATCCAGTAAGGAACATTTGGCAGCGATGACGAGTCGACTTCTAAAAGTTTTTCTTCCAGAGAAGGTGGTGATAAAGTTGACTTACATTGGACAAGTAGCACTAGAGACTTATGACCAATTTTTGATGAGTCAGCTGATTGAAGCAGTTATCATAGGAGTTATGATAGCGGTTGGTTACAGCGTGTTTGGGATACCCTATGGAGTAATGACAGGTATCTTTGCAGGAGTGCTATCGTTCATTCCTTATGTAGGGCCTATGATTGCTTGTGTTGTGGGAGCGATTTTTATCTTCACAGTGAGTCCTACTCAAGCCTTACTTTCTCTTCTTCTATATCAAGTTATACAGCTGATTGAAGGAAACCTTATTTATCCTAGAGTTGTAGGTCAGTCTATTGGTTTGCCAGCTATTTTCACGCTTGCGGCTGCTAGTATTGGAGGCAATCTCTTTGGCTTACTTGGGATGATATTCTTTACACCGATATTTGCTGTTATCTATCGATTGGTTAAGGAATTTGTCGTTGCAAAGGAAAATCAGCTAGATTAAGAAAAACTAAATTTAATAAGATATACTGAGAAGAGAGTGAGAGATTCTCTTCTCTTTTATTTTTAAATACTTTTCTACAAAAAGCTATTAGACGTTAAAAAAAGCCTTGGTTTCAAGGCTTATTTCTGTTGATTTAGATGTGCCCCCTGCATACATGAGTTATAGTTCTTTAATTTGAAAAATGTTGATAGGATGGGCTTTTTAATGCGATAGACATGGATAAGTTTTGATAAGAGGTGAGAAAAAATAGAAGAATGTCGGACAAATTTCGGACATAGTATATACAAAAAAGTAAATTAGCTAATTCTGTTAGTATATTTTTTTGTATATTTACAATATAATAAAGGGGACATATTCCCTTTCTCTATTTTGTGGTATAATAAGGTATCATCTCTCAACTTTCGTTGGGAAGCGAAAGGGGGTGATGATATGAGCCAGTTCCTAGAGCTCTTACTTGCTGTCGCAGCAAATGTAATCGCATATTTCATTTGCAAATGGCTAGACAGCAAGGACAACAGAGATGACTAGCCTAACCAACCCTGTTTAAACCGTAAGGAACATAAAAAAACACCCCATCTAGCGCAATAGTTGGGGTGTTTGGGTGTGCATGAGCACAGTTCCTAGTGAAATTATTATACCATATACTGTATAAAAGTCAAGCCTATTTAATTTTTATAGAATATACGGTATAATATCTATAGAAAACATGGAGGTGGAGAGATGGAAGAAAAATTATTTAATAAAAAATTTGTTTGGAGTATTCTTGGAGGTATTGCAGCTGTAGCTCTTGTTGTGTATTTGATTATCATTAATAGTACTGGCGGGGTAACCAATTTGGGCAATAGCTTAGATGGTACTTACTACGTTTATCACCGTAATAGCAATACAATCATTGAAGATAATACATTGAAAATTGATGGGAAGACAGCTTTGTTTAAAGATGCTTATTCTACGAAATATGGTGATGAAAATGAGGGGGACATGTGGCGTGTGGATACTGAAAAACAGGTGATTGTAGTTCAAGAAACAAATTTACATGAATATCCTTATGTTTTGAAAGATGGTGTTTTAACATTTAATAATGATTCATACGTGAAGGAAGGTTCAGAGATTTATAAGAAGGCTAAAAAAATGTCTGAATGGGATTATGAAAACGACTAGTAAAAATTAGTCGTTTTTATTTTGTAGATCATATAAGGCAAAATTGACAGCTCGTTGAACTTCTTTTTCAGTCATTTTTTTGCTATTCCAGGCATACCAGAGAGTTTTACCTCGGTCATATTTGGACCAGGTCTTAATATTGGGGAATATTCTTCTTACTTTTTGGCAAAAGGATTGATCTTTAAGCTCTGGTAATTCTTTTTGAGTAATAAAGTCTTTTTTATCTAACAATAGTTTTAGTCTGTCGGTGGCAGCTACTTGGATTTTTTCATAGTTGCTGATGATATTGTCTTTGATAACTTCCAAAAGTGTTAAAAACTTTTGTTTAGCGGCTGTGCCAGCTCTATAGCTTGTGACAAGTCCTTTAGCTTTAGGATAGGTTATATCTGTATAGTGCTGAAATAATTGAGTTAATCGAACTTCTAGGGCTTTGTTTGAAACAGACAGGTCGTGCATGACTTCTTGATAAGATTTTTTTTGGTAGAAAATTTTAGTCAGGAGCACAATGTCTGGCATTAAAATAATAGAAGCAAAGTAATCTGCTTCTAGTTCCTGAGTGGTTTTATTTGCTAAACTTTCGGTAAAAAAATTTCCATTATGCTTTAAAACAAGGTGGCCTAATTCATGACACTTTGTGAAATTCTGTCTCTCTTGGATGCAATCTTCCTCATAAGAGATAGAAATTCCTTGGGAATCAATCATAGTAATACCTGAGATTAGATCATTTTCAATATGATGTTCTAAAACCTTGAAATTGTATTTTTCTTTCATCGCTTGAAAGTACGTTTCAAAGGAATAGCTGAGCAAAGAAATATTATGTAGTTTGATGAATTGATAAATTTCTTTTCTGGCAAAGTCGGCAATATTTCTATAAATGGGATTCATTCTTGATTCTTATCTTCTTCAAAGGCTTTTCTGCGCATTTCAATAAAATTGTTAATATCAATTTTAAATTGCTCTTGTTGTTCTTTTGTCAGATTAAAGTCATCTACAGTTTTTCTAAACATGAATTCTGCAGATTCTAAAGCTGATTCAGGCTGGTTTTTTACATCAGTGTTCCCTAAAAGATAGTCTACAGAAACGTTAAAAAGTTCAGCGAATTTTTGGAGTGTTTCTTTGGAAGGCTCACGCCCACCTTTTTCCCATCTAGCATATTGCGGCTGATTTATTCCAAGTGTTTCAGATATTTGTTTCTGTGTAAGTCCTGCTTCTAAACGCAGAGCTTTCAGTCTTTCTGGAAACATGAGATAACCTCTTTTAAAAAAATATTTTAATTTTTTTCAAAAAACTCTTGACATTATATCCAAAAGGTTATATACTAAATATATCCGATGGGATATAAAATCTAATCAAATTCTTACTCAAAGTTATTATTAGATAAGTAAAAAATTGAGCAGTAAGATTTGATGTATAGATTTGTTTAGATCTTTGAAAAGTTAATAAAAAGTGCGTCTGACGATCCTTTCAGATGACCCCAAACACACTAAAACGTTGCAATTTTAGTATATAGTAAACTTAACAATTTGTCAAGTTTGCTCATCAGGTTAAAAGTGAGGGATTGGAGCTGCTCTAGGTCTTATGAAACTAGGGCACACGCACCAGCTTTTAGCCTGATGAGCTGGCTTGGATGAATCATCAGGAACTGCTACCGAGAGGTGGAGGCACTACATGATGAATGTAGAACTAAATGCGGGCGGTGTGTGAATAGCCTTTTAGGCTGTTTGCTAATGGATAAGGTGAGAAAGAGAGCCAGGTGATACTGGGTTAAATTCGTGACTTATTCGAGTGAGTAGCTCTGTTGTGAGACAGGGTGAAAGTAGCGTTGCGATGATAGGAGCACGCCTAAACAGATTCGTCTGTTTAGAAGAGTAGAAAAAAATGTATAGAAAACTTAATATGATTTGGAGCGGATAATCTAATTGGATTGTTCGCTTTTTGTTTTTAAAGGAAAGTGAGGTTGTGGGATGAATCGTGAATCATTGTACAAGTTGATTGGGGAAGTGGAACGTGAAAAGAAGTTTCGGAATTCTTTGGCAGAAAAGGTGTTGATTGAGGATGTCGAATGGGCAGAAGGGTTGCCGAAAGAGTTGGTAGCTGCCTATGATCGGGCAGTTGAGGAATACAAAGCTTCTCTTACTCAGGTTATGGATCAGGCACTTACTTATTTGGTAGATGGAAAAGGTCTGTATACTTAAAAAGAAAGTCTAGCATTGTTTCTACTCTTTTAAGCAGATGAAATTGCTGCCAGATTTACTGGTATTTTTGAAGAAAGGAGGTTTGTCCATGAGTAAGTATTTTTTAAATTGGTATCGAAAGCAATTGTTGTTAAGTTTATTGAAAAATCGTAGTAAAAACAATGATGTGGCTTTATTTTTTTCTGATCGTGGCTTTATCATTGTGAAAATGGAAAAGAAATCAAATATTTGTTTTGCTGCTGACTTACCCGAATTTGACCAGGAATATTTGAAAATGTATATCGAGGATGGTCAATTTATTATCTATGGTGGCCAAGTGCAAACAGGAATGATGCGTTTTTTGCTAAAAACAAAAGCTAAATGGATCAATATTGTAATTTGGAAAGATTGAGGTGAGAATATGCTAAAGAGAGTATTATGGTTTATGTTTGGAACGTTACTACTAGCTCTTTCTCTTTCTGTTTTTGTTTTTATGCTGATGATTATGATAATTTTTAATTTTATGAAAGGGGTATAGATGAAAGTGGAATGAATTATAGTGATGAAGTAGTTGAATATTATAGAAAGGGTTATCGAAGAATTTTCGATAACTTTTTATTTTCCTTCGAGATATATGCTGCGGATCGTTTGATGCTCTTAAGGTTGTGCAAGTCTAGCTTGAACGAATTAAATCGATTGAATGAGAAATCTTTGAAACAAGATAAGATTGTCACAACTCATTTAATGCGACCCTATCAGCGAATTATTGAAAAGGAACATTGGAAAATCGAAAGGAGTTAGTAGATGGACTATTTTGAAGAACGATTTAAAGGAATCATAGAAAATTTCAAGTTTTCTATGAGGATGTATCGGGATGATTGGACACGCTGTGAAGCATGTTATCGTGCAAGCTTGGGCGAAATGGAAACTATTTTTAGTCGTCATGATAGCCATGATAGCTTTTCTAAGCGTCTGATGGACTGCAAGAATGACTATCAGCGCCTCTTGAAGAAAGAATATTTAGGGATTTGAAAATGAAATACGCGGTAATTTTTAATAAAAGTATGTTTAATGCTCATAAAAGTATTGCAAGACATGCTGAAATTTTCAAAAAATATCACTACGAAATTGATGAAATTGATATTATGATGAATTTCCAGTCTTTGGAAGAACTAAATGACTTTTTGAATTTATTTGGCGGGAGAGCTTACTATAATTCAAAAAGAAAAGAAATTTGTATTTTAGATTAGAAATGGAGTAAGACTATGAAATTGCCTCGTGCTCCTGCAGTTATTTTTTATTCAGAATCAAATAAAAAAAACAAAAACAGAAATGAGGAAAAATTAAATGGCTGATTTACAAAAATTGCCAATTCAGGCAAAGGAAGTTATTGGAGCAGATGTCTATGCTGTTCCAACTGTAACCGAACGGGTCCCAAGTGGGAGAACAATGTTTGATCCCTACCGGATTCTCACTGTAAGCGGCGAAAAACAACAGGATGTGCAGGTCCGTGTAAACGGTTTGGATAATAGTTTTGTCCCTAACAAGCTGACTAAGGTTATTTTGGAAAATCTGACAATGACGGTTGGCAGCGTTCAATCTCGGGGCAAGACCAAGCGGGAAATTATCTTTACTGCTGATCGGATTAAACCTGCAAAATAAGAAAAGGAGTGATATTAAATGACTTTTAATGTGGATAAATTTAACCAAGGTACTGTTTATGATGTCCGGGCCAATCTCGGAAACTTGAAATTTCTTTCACTGGAAAAGCGACCGGTCTTTAAGGACGGTCAGCGGACGGATGAAATGGAAGTTACCCATGCAATCGTGTATTCTGACAAAATCGGGGATAATCTACAGCTGAAATTAGCTCCAGGAAAAACCTATGAAGAACTGCCGTTTATGACAGAGATCCAGATTATTGGCGCTGCTTCTCCTTTCATTTATAACTTTCCTAATGCGGTTGGCTTTGGGGACAACCGTCAAGAGATCACTGATTTTGGTTTCTCTTTGCGGGTTGATGGATATGAGCGCCTGGGGGGCATGAAGCAGCCACCTAAGGAAGAAAAAGCTGGTTAAAACTGGCTTTTCTTGCTGAAAGGGGGTGTCTGAAATATCGGTTATTCGTGAGGTGTTGACCTATCGAGGGGTGAAGATTCGTCCCTGGATGTTGAAGATTAATGCGATTTTGCAAGGATTTATTAGTCTTATCTTTTTGTCAGGGATAGCTTTTTTGGCTTATTGTAACCTGGAGCGGTTGATGGATATGGATAAGGTGCTCCTGGTCTTTCTTGGTAGTTTACTACTGCTGGTTCCGTTCTTAACAAGATTCTTACACCGTTATTTTGAGGAGCGTTTTCTCTTTTACAAGAAGTGTATCCGCTTGTATATCATGGCCCGCTTTCTCAAGGATCATAGTTTTTATATAGAGAAGGAAAAAAAGACAGAAAAGGGGGTAAAAAGAAAAATTGCCTTTCCGAAAGTCTATGTAAAACAGAAGTCTTATGAGTTGTTTATTTCCCTGGAACTCCAGGGAAATAAATTTCAAGAGCAGTTTCTGAATTTGGGTTCAGAGTTTGAAACAGCCTTCTTTATGGATTTTATGGATAAGGTAGACGGGGAAAAGTTTGTTGTCTATCAATTAGCCTATGCTGCCTTTCTCAATCGGATCCATGCTAGTGAGGTCACTTATGATCCCAAAAAAGGAATCAAACTGGCTAAAAATCTATGGTGGAATTTTGTTGAATCCCCCCATTTGCTTGTTGCTGGAGGAACTGGCGGCGGGAAAACAACTTTTATCCGTGCCGTCCTCATTGCCCTGCTCAAAATTGGTGTAGTGGATGCCTGCGATCCCAAGCGGGCTGATTTTGTTCCCTTGGAAAACCTGGAGGTTTTGAAAGGCAGAATCCATTACGATACAGAAAAGATTGTATCGTGTTTTGAAAATGGTGTAGAGATTATGCATAATCGGATGGCTACCATGCGGAAGCTGGCCGCTGAACGGGGAGAAAAAGAATTGGGTTCTTTTGATAAGTATGGGTTAGAGCCTTATTTTATTCTCTGTGATGAATTTAATTCCTTGGTTGCTTCCATGGAGAGCGGAAACTATGTATTAAGGGAGCGCTTTATGGCTGCAGACAAGCAGTTGATTTTACAGGGCCGGCAAGCCGGAGTCTTTCTGATTAAGCTAATGCAAAAACCTAGCGCCCAGGATCTCCCGACTATCATTCGGGACAATATGATGTTCCATATCTCAATCGGAAAACTCAGTGATACTGGGTATCCGATGATGTTCGGGGATGAGAATAAAAACAAACGGTTTAAAAATTATACTCGCCTAGCCGGTAAGCGGGTTTACCGTGGTTATGCGGCCGTTGTCGGTGAGTTGGCCCAGGAGTACTACAGCCCATTGGTCACTAAGGATTTTAATTTCTATGATGTCTATGAAGCCTATCCTAGAATTGCCAATCCTTTCAATCCTTTAGAAAAAAACAAAGAAGGACTCCCAAGTTTGCCAGTTGAGGCTATGGCTCAACAAACAAGCCTAGCTGATTTTGCTAAAGAGAATGATTTGCCTTTGTCTACGGCCAGAAAAATCATGGAACTACTGGTAGAAAACGGCTATGAGGTGGAATCTTCTGCAGGTGCTGCCCTGTCTGACCAGGTCCAGAACTTGTTAGTCCAGATTATGGCGGATAAAGAGTTGACTAATGACACCTATAAGGTCGTTGTCAAGCGGATAGTGGACCGTCAGGAGGAATTAGCGTCCGGTGCTGTGCAGTGAGTGCAGTGCCCGCCTGGGCGGGAAAGCACGGCCGCACGGCTGCACAAGCCGGAGTGGTGAGGCCTGCCCAGGGCAGGCTGAAACCTTCCTACCCCCGTTTGGTAATACGGGGGTAGGGGTAGGTACAAGAAAGTGTGAAAAATAGTGTCAGCTCAAGGAATTTCGCCCTAAATAGCTGATAAAATTAGTAAGAAAGTGAGGACTATGTTTGATTACAAAGAATTGAAGCGAATCCGCCGACACCTGGGCTTTTCGCTGAAAGAATTTTCAGCGCTCCTAGATGTAAACTATAACACTTATAAGAAAATCGAGATTGGGGAGCGGGAACTTCCCAAGGTTTCCCAGAAAAAGTTTCAGCGGCTATTTTTCAACCAGCAGAAACTCAAGGGAACCCGGTTAGAAGGAAAGATTGACTATCTGCGGGTTCGATTTAAAACCTTAGATTATAAGACCATTATTGATAAGGTATTGCGCCTGGGGGAAAAACAATTTTCTGAACAAAAAAAGGGCCTTTATTCTTATCATTATAAGATTGAGTTCCAAAATATCAATATTTACTGGTCAGAGAATGATCATCACATGGGAACCTTGGTAGAGTTTTCGGGGGCTGGCTGCCGTCAGTTTGAATACTACCTGCAGACAGAACAAAAGCGAGACTGGAAGGATTTTGTTTGTTCTTGCGTCAGCTTTGCCCAAAAATCTACAGCTTCTCCAGAAGCTGCAGCGGATTTTTTGAAGTTTACCCGCTTGGATATCGCTTTAGATGAGCTATACAATCCAGAGGGCAACTATCCCCTGCCTGATTTAAAAGACCGTTACGATAAAGGCTTGATTGAGACAAAAGCAAAATCATTCCAGTTGGTAGATAAGTCATCTGGAAGCCAGTCTCAAGGCAAGTCTTTTTATTTTGGGTCAAGAAATTCTCCTGTCTTTTTCAACTTTTATGAGAAAGACCTGGAGCAAGCGGGTAAGTTGGATGTGCCTGTGGAGTTTGTCCGTGAGTATTACCAATTTAAAAATCGGTATGAGGTCCGTCTCAATGATGAAGCGGCTAACCAGTTTGTGAAAGAGTGGGCGGAAAGTTATCAATTTGATGTGGCCGGCAGAGCAGTTGGTCTAATCAATGATAAAATCCATGTCTATAAGCAGACCAGAGGCGGCCGGCAGTTGGATTCGGATTGGTATGCCTTGATGGGATCCTATGAGGCTTTTAAGTTCGTCATGTGTCCTGAGCTTTGTGAAATAGGAGTCAAGGAATATCGTTGGATTGAGCGGAGTGTGGCCCGTACCTTAAAAAGGGTCTTGATGTTGGAGGAAATCCGAGGGGTCAAAAAATTATCTCAGATTATCCGGGAGGCGGTGCTTTCAGATGATGATGAGAAACAGTTTCTTTCTCTAATCGAGGAGGAAGGTTATGCGGATTCCTATGAAAACCTAGTAAGAAAGGCGGTCCTATGATTGAGGCTTATTTAAAAGCATACTATGAAGCTTATGGCAATTATACAGGCTTGTTGGTTAATGTGGTCCTGGCGATTCCTAATCGGGAATACTATGAGCCGGAAGTTTCTAGTTTTCAGTATCAGGAAATGCGCCAGGAGCTAAATCTTCTACGTCAGAAGCGTTATTCTTCTGCCTATCTGAATGATCGTGCGGTTGCTCTCAAATTCAAGAACCAAACACGGGCTTACCTGCAGGCGCTGGATGATCTAGCTTTGGAAAAAAAGCAGGAGCTGCTTCTCTCTCTTTTCTCCTATGAGGAATCTGTTCAAGAGTATTTTTTGCGAATAACGATTGATAGGCATAGAATGATTCGTCGGTTGCTCTCAGAACTGAGAGAGTTTCTAAAAGTTTCTGGTTTGGGTCGATTGCAGTTAGACAGAGGGGGGAGTGTATGAAACAAATGACAGTTTGGGCGCTTTTTGACAGTGGCAATGGCAGTTATACAAAAGGTGTTCAGGCTCTAAATGATTCCAAGGAGACAAACATTGATATTTATCCTGTTGGGATAGACATTGAAGGCAAGAATGAGCATTTTATTAGTCTGGATCTTGCGGATTATGGACGGCTTTTCGGAGATAATAAGATGTTTGAAACGCTGGATCAGTTACCTAGGCCTGATTTGATTATTGCCAGTCCACCCTGTGAGAGCTGGTCTAATGCTTCCGCTATGGATCAGGGTAATGCCTGTTGGAAACGAAATGATGTATCAGACAGTCTATTTGCTCCTCAGGTGCAGTCGTCTCCTTTTACTATTCGTTCCAATGATGACTATGAAAAAGCTCCTATCAATTACCGATATGAGCACCAGTTCTTGAAACGAATCAATGGAGAATTGACCGCTTTTAATACGATTGAAATTATTAAGCGTTACAATCCTCTGTTTTGGGTCATTGAAAACCCTGCAGGTGATCGTTTATGGCCGTATATTGAAGATATTATTGGTTTCAAAATTCCATATAAAAATTTAACTAGGTACAACAATTATGACTATCCTTTGCAAAAGAGGACGACATTTGCAAGTAATGTCTATCTTAATCTAAAAAAAGAAATTATTAAGCCAGAAATGACTTTGAAAAATTTCTCCAAGTCTTATAATGAGCGTTCAAATATTCCGCAAAAGTTGGTAGCGGATATTTTTAATGTCATATATAAGACTTATATTTTTGAATTAAAGAAAAAAAGAGCATAAAGGAAATGGGAAAAGAATTCATTATTAGAAGCCCATCCATAAGATAGTTATTTATGGATAAAATACTAGAAATGAGGTAGAAAAATGGCACAACAAGGAACTTTGGAAAAAGAAATTTTATCATTGACAGCCCAGCTTTCAGAACTATTGATTGCTCACAATTACCGGGAAGCCTATACGATTGCAGGAACGCTTAACAGTAAGTTAAAAGGGGACATGGTGATTGCCCTTCCGATTGATCAGATCCGGGAAATCCAGACTCAACTGCGGATCTACTACAGGCAAAATGAGAAATTAAACACCATTTCTCAAAGCATGTACGGTACTGGCAAGCGACTAGCGGCCCTTGTTTAGGAGTCGGTGACATGGAATTTGCGATTGTGACAAATACGGAGACGGGACAAAGGGGGCGTTTCCCCTTGCCTTTTCAGATTAGCGCTTTGGAAAAAATCGGAGTGACAGAATCTTTCAAAGGCCAACTCTATGTCTTGCCAGAGGAAGATGATACTTTTGGTTACGGTCTGGACGGTTTTTTGGAATTATCTGAGCTAAAAGCCTATTTGGAAGATTACAAAAACCGCCAAAATCCTTATCATTTTGATTATATGATGTTAAGTAGATTACAGACAGACTGTGACTATTTTTTAGGTTATGGCGGTCGGTATGAGGGGCATCTTTGGGCTGGTAATGTCCCGGATCAGATTGCGGAAATGAAAAAATTGTGGAAGAAATTTCCAGAGGGTGAAAAGCCTGAATGGTTGACTTGGGAAGAAATTTTACAGTATGAAAGGAGAATGACTGAGGAGGACAAATGATTGCAAATATTCGGGTGCTGACGGATGGCAATAGCCGGTCTTTATGCCAGTTGGATTTGATGAAATTCAGTAAAGAGGCGGTATTGGCCAGAATGGAAGAAAGAGGAATTAAGGAAGATTCCTTTTTCATTTGTGGCTTTTCTGATTGGGAAGTTGATTCAATCATGTCCCTGCAGGAAGCCTATCTTTTAAAAAAAGTGATTCTGGAGTTGTACGACGGGGATGATTTCTTGGTACAACACATGTTAAAACATCATCAATCTCCCAGCTTTATCATGAGCCACTACTACCGCTTTGTTTCTAAAGATGAGACTGCTTTGATGAAGCAGCTCCTGGAGGGGGCTGATATGGATAGCGTAGTGGAATTTTTCTTCCAGGCTTCCAGCTGGGTTAGGGCCATCCAGGCTTATATAGATCAGGGAGTGGTACTTAATACCAGCAAAGGGTTCTATGTATCATGTGAATGAAGAAAGGAGGTAAGCATGCCTGTTTACACTATTCATAAGGATTTTTCGAAAGAAGAAAATCCTTACTCAGTTTGGCGTGATGACGGGGAATTGATTGAGGATGACTTATCGTACGGCGAAGCGGTTTATTGGTGCTTCCGGGAACTACAGGAATATGTAGACCAAGCTAGGATTACGAAGCAACAGATGGATGCCGTGATGGGCGACATTGAGGCTTACGATGAGCTTGTTCTTAACCTGGTTCCGGCCTAGCGTTAACTAACTTTCCGTTTTAGCAGACAATTTTAAAAATGTCCGTTTTAGTGGAAAATATATGTAAAGGAGAATAAATTTGAATGTAAAAAAATGGTTTTCTCAACTAAAAAAGGAGGTTGGGAAAGTAAAGTTTCCCAAACCAAACAAAAGCAAGGTAGAGCTGAAGCCCCGGAAAATCAGCCAGAAGGCGGCTAATCGTTTGCTTCTGGGCTTTGTGGCTGGGGTCGTACTCTTATCAACCCTAACCATTGTTTCCAACACCTTTCGTAGTTTGAGGAATGATAAAAACGAGATTCAGGTAACAAACAAAAATTCTCGGACCTATTCTAATCAGGTCAGTCTTTTTATGATGGAATTTTTAAATGTTTACTTCTCAGAAAATAATGCTGAAAATCAAGCCAAACTCAAGGAATACTACGGATCAGGCATTGACATTAAAAACACAGAAAACAACCGAATGGATAGTCAGCTAACAGGCGCTACCTTAGTAGAGGTAACAGATAATTTAGCGACTTATCGGGTCACTTATTCTGTTAAGGCAGGGGAGGAATGGCAACCAAACTATGGCTTGCTTCATATCCCTTATGCCGTTAAGGATAATAAATTCTATGTTTCAGACTTGCCTTATTTCACTAAGGAAAATTCTTATGCGGCCAAAAATGTAAAAGCTGGTATCCACTTGCAGGACCAGCAGGATAGCAAACAAGAGTTTGGTAAAGCCAAAGAGTATGTTCAAGCTTTGTTTACAGCTTATGCCAGCGGTGATAAAACACAGCTAACCCCTTTTTCAAAGGATATTCAGCCCTTGGAAGGGTACAAACTGACCTCTATTGATTATTCTTATTTTATTACGGATAAGGATCATAAAGATAAGCTGGTAGATGTACTGCAAGTTACCTTTACGGACGGTCTGGGACTGTCCCATCAAGAAAACTTTGTGGTCACTTTGAAAGTAGACAAAGAAAATGATACGTTCCGTGTTCAAAGTTTTGAGCATGGGATTGCTGAAAAATACCGAAAACAAATGAAGTAAAGGAGAGTAGGTAACGAATGAAAGAAGTTATCCTTTTATTGTTGAAAGACGTAGGGGCTTGGGGTGCCCTTGGAATTGGTGCAGGAGCTGGTATTGTTACATTTTTAACAGATCGGTCCGGCGGAAAGATTTTGAAGTCTATTGGAATTGGTTTGGCCGTCGCTTTTTTCTGCTACCAACCAGAATTGGTGTTGAACAAAGTCTCTGAAATCTTGTCTATACTGGTCAATCTTTTCAAGATTGGTGGGTGAGGCAATGGCATTTGAGAAAAAAGATAAGCGATTATATCACTATCGCTCTGCTTTTGAGCAGCCAACTTGGATTCAAAAATTTTCCGATCGTTTTTCTCTGCCTAACGCAATCAAGCTGTCTACACTTGGCTGGACGGCTTTTTTGTTTTTGGCTTATTATTGGCTGTTTTCAAATTTTGTAACGAAAGTTATTCCAATTCCTATGCCGTTTTGGATTGGGGTTGGGACACCTATCATTTGGAGTTCAGGGATTGTCCTATCTGATTTTACGATTGAGCAGCAGAAAATCAGTCGTTTTATTCGTGACTATCTAAAATTTTATCGGGTTTATGGCCGAAAACGTAAGCTGAAATATCTGAATGATGGTATTTTGTATTACAAACCAGATTATATCTTAAAGAAAGAGGGGAAATTGAGTGAAACTAACGAATGAAATTGTAGATATTGTTGATAACCTGATGTTAAAAAAAGATGGCAGTGTCTTTGCCTTGTATGAGGTCAATCCCCAAGACATTAATCCCGTAGACTTTACCAAAAAGGAAAAATTTAAGGCATCTGTTGAAGCCTGGCTAACTAATATTAAAAACTATGGCGATGTGGATATTGTCATGCTTCCTTTTCAAAAAGACCTACTGAAAAAATTTCAGAAGCTTTCTCAAAACTTTGCGACCGATACAGAAGATATGGCCTATTCAGTCCTTGAAAAGTCCTATGATTATTTGTTGTCATCTAAAGAATTGTGTGACTATCATTACTTTATCAGTATTCCTCTGAAATCTTTTACTATTTCCGTGGATCTAAAAGAAGTAATCCAGGATTCTATCAATACAGCTTCTGATTTTCTGGTAGAGAGTTTGGGGCTTCAAAAAAGCATAATGGAAGGGTGGGAATTAAAGTACGAAAAACAACGGGCAGAACTGGAAAAAGATTTGTCCCTGCTCGATTATCGCCGGCTGTCAACTCGAGAGACGATTTTTGTTAATCGCTATTCATATTTACATTCTTTGAATGTTGATAAAGAATATGAAGTGAATTTGGTTGAAAACTGGATTGATAACTTGGGAGACAAGAATATTGATTACAAGCGTATTAATGTTCTGGAGTTTCAAAATGAAGAAGGCTCTCAATATGTTGCTTTTCTTCCAGTGGCTTATAAGCCAGAAAATGCCTCCTACCTGCATTTTATTGAAAAAGCGCAGTCATTAGGGTTTCCGGTAGAAGTTTGGACCAAGGCCAAATTTGCCAAGGTCAAGGGGCTGCCCTTTAACAATATCCGGACCAAGGCCCGTAATGTTCGCTTAAAATTGAAAGGGGCTCAGACAGAGTCTGCAGAAGCAGATAGTGTACAGAAAAATTCTGTTGGCCAGAGTAAATACCTAGTAGAGGATATTGAATCCAAAATTGAAGATGGTATTCCTATTCTCAATTACCTGCAGACTTTGGTCGTTTTTGATAGTGATTTGAGGGTTTTAAAGCAGAAAATTAACTTGCTGATGGAAGAAATGAAAAGTCGCAAAATCAAAATCTCTCGGGCCACTCCTTACCAATTATATCTGTTTGCCAAAAATCGCTTTGGAGAACTGCTTCAATCTGAGGATAAAAACTTTATCCAAATTGATGAAGTCGGAGCTTTAGCAGAAGACTTGTTTTTTGTCACTCAAAAAGTTGGTCAAGATACTGGCTTTTACTTTGGGATGATTGATAGTCAGCTGAGCTCTTGGCATGGTCGATATGAAGAGGCTATAGCCGTTTCTGACAAACCGGTCTTTGTCAATATTCTGGAGGCGAATGAAAAGGTAGAGGGAAAAAGTACCGATAATCCGCATATCTCTGTTACAGGTGATACTGGTCAGGGGAAAACTTTTGCCATTTCCTACATTTTCTATTATGCTAGTTTGCTGAACTGCCAAACGCTCTACATTGATCCGAAAATGGAAAAGCGCTACTGGTATAACAAACTTTTGAAGGAGCTGGAAGAAAAGGATATCTATCCAGAAATTCAGGATTATATCCGGAGCATCCACTTTGTGACTTTGGATTATACAAAACCTGAAAATCATGGGGTGCTGGATCCATTGGTCTTTTTAAGCGGGGAGCAGGCAAAGGACCTGATTCTTTCAATGGTCAACGAATTCATGCCTCTGGATGGTAAGGATAAATTTGAGACTGAATTTTCTAAGATGATTCGGGTCTTTGCGGCCAAACGGGCCAATGGTGAAAAGGTAGGAACCTTGTCCGTCATTCAAGAATTGATGAAATCTGATGTTGAGAAAGTCCGAGAGACAGCTGAGAATCTATTGGAAAAAGTGACTGCTTCTGTATTGAGTTTGGTCTTTTCAGACGGTACCAATTCAGCCGTTGACCTGACTGCTCGTAATACGATTCTGGAAATTGCGCATTTGGATTTACCAGCAGATGAACACTCAGAATTGACCTTACAAAATAGAAAAGCTATGGCGGTGCTCTATGCTTTGGGTGATTTTTGTATCAAATTTGGTGAACGAGATTACGGACAAAAAACTGTAATTGGTCAAGATGAAGCCTGGGTATTGAGTATCACAGCTTATGGCCGAGGCCTCCAGGACCGAATCAAACGGGTTGGCCGCTCTCAAAATAATTTCTATGTTTTTACTTCTCAACTGCCGGAGGATTCCAACCGAGCAGACGGAGAAGCAACATCATTTGGAACTTATCTTTGTTTCCATAATGATACTCCTGGATCTGCTGAAAAGGTCCTCTCTCGTCTCAAAGTGGAGGTGACAGAAGATAGTAAGGCCTGGTTTGATAATTTGACCAAGGCCCAATGTCTCATGAAAGATACGCACGGTCGGGTAGAACGGATTACCGTTGATGGCCTATTCTTCCCAGAAGTTAGCGAACTTTTCAGAACAGTTCGCAACCAAGAAAATCAAAAAGAGGAGGTAGCTTAATGAACAAGAAACGGATGAAATGGATTTTCTTCATTCTTATCTTGACTTGTTTTCCCGTAGTTCTTGTATATGCCAACGGTGCTCCGATGCCAGGTGCAAATAATTTTAATACAAATACTCCTGCTTCTAATACTGGAACTGGAGCTCCTCAACCAGGAGCCAACGGATTTAATACGAACACTTCACAGAACAATTCCAATACTGGATATGCTCCTCCTAATATACAGGAAGCGCAGGCTAGAGAGGCTCAGAATAAAAAGAAAAAGGAGGAAAAAAAGAAAAAAGACGAAAAAAAAATCGAAAAAGATGACGATTATCAATCTATTCAAAAGAAAGCTGAAAATGTTGACAAAACCCTTAAGAACAAAGATGCTTCTACCAAGGATATTAAAAAAGCTGGGGAAGATATAGAAGATATTAATAAATATATTGAACAGAACAAGGACAAGGAAGATGCTTCTCAAATTCAGGGGCTGAAAACAACTCAAAATAACTACAATGAACAAGTGGGAAGTAAGCTAGATGATGCCAAAGCACGGGAGGAAGCTCAGGAATACCTGGACAATGCCAGAGAAACAGTCAATCCAGCAGATATGTCTAAGCTGACTTCTTACATTTATGTAGAAGGTGGCTTCTTTAATTCTGATGATCTTTTTCCTAAAGCCGTCAATGCAATTGCTCAAGGAATCTTTTTCTTGGTCAAAGCAATCTATTGCTTAGTTATCATCATTTTGGAACAGGTTTTTACAGCGAACACTTATAAAGAGCTAGATAAGGTTGTTGGTTTCTCGGCTAACTTTTTCAATACTTTCATGACGGACTATAAATATCTGGTTTATGGATTGGCTCTTTTTGGTGGCCTGACAGAATTTTTCAAAACTCGCCGGTTTCCTATTTGGTCTTTCCGCTTTCTTTTGGTCTGGTTTGTGGCGGCCTTACTTTATCAGCCAGCATACTTTCAGCCTAATTATGGTGATTCCCAGGTACCTGCAAGTTATAATCTTTCAGTCCTAGTTAAGATGGCAGACGGATTGGGACAAGATATGACTTCTACTGCTATAAAAGGATTTGATACTATTGATGCAGATAATGCAACCTTATCTAGTCAAAATGGCAAGAATAATATTGATTCTGTTAAAAATGCAATTTTCGACAAATTGGTTTATGAGCCGTTTTTAGCCCTTAATTTTAATACAACGGATAAAAATGTTGTAACAGAAGATAAAATTAAAGAGTTATTTGTAACAAAAGGTGATCCAAAGGATGTTGAAACATTTGCTAAAAAAAATGAAAAAATTGAACAAGTTTCCTTTGGTTCGGTTGGTGTCAAGATTTTCACAGCCTTTGCGGCCTTTATAAAAGCGCTGGTTATTGGCTTTGCTTTAATTGTCATTGGGTTAATCTCAATTGTCTTTAAATATCTTGCTTTACTTATTATTGTTTGTTCGGTTATTTTGCTCTTTATTGCTATGATTCCAGGTTTTGAACAAGCTCTTGGCAACGCAAGTAAGAAACTGATGCAGTTTGCCTTATTAGGCGGTCTTGGTCTCTTCTTTGTGCGAGCTTTTCTGTATGTCAATGGCTTGGTCGAAGGTGCCGCTGGCGGTATGAACGATATTTATTTTTGGTCTGCTATTATTCAAGGGCTGATTTGGATTGTTCTCTATCGTTGCCGTCACCTGTTGGGCGGTCTCTTTGTCAAGGGGACCATTTCCGCTCAGGAGTTGGCTCAGAAAGCTCAGTTTAACTTTGATCGCTTTTCTATGCCAAAACTTTCTACAGCTACAGAAAGCTATGGACCTAGTCAAACTGTTCGACCGGCTAACTTTTCCTCTGATACTATTCCTGTGGCATCCCCTCAGGCAAGTTTTAAAAAGTCCCTAGCTACCTTGTTTAGGGCCGGTAAAAATGGAACAGTGCAAGTCTATGACCGCTTAAGATATGGCAAGGAAGACACACTGGATAAGCAACTGTCTCAACAACGCAGGGCAGATTTCAAGCGTCAGTTACAAGATCGAGCAGAAGGCTTACAGGACTTGTTTGCAGCTGCAAAAGGTGAGTCTCTCAGAGCTAAGGTCCATGACTTGGCTGGCGATACAGATACACCTGTCCAGTTAGCTCATCAAGAGCGGCAATACCGTAGACAAGAGCGCTTGGAGCGTACAGAGAAGCGGCGACAAGATTCTATCAATTTTGACCGTTTCCGAGATGAAAGGCGCAGAAATATGGAACCAGGATTTAAGAATGATTGGAAAGAGCGTTTGTCAGCACCGAAGTTGAAACGAGAATGGCAAAAGCAGCAATACCAAAATAATCCAGCGGATGAATTATTTGAGAAAGGGGTAAAATGAAAGCAATTAAGCGAGGACTAATCGGGTTAGGGACTGTTTCAGTCCTTTTCTTTACTCTTGTTTTTCTGGTGATTGGCAGTGGTTCAGTTGATTCTCAAACTTATTCGGCTACTTCTGGAGGGATTTCTGTTTCTGCCAAAGAGTTTGCCCAGAAATTTACAGAGAAGACGGGCCGTCAGTTGAGTGAAGAAAATGCACAGACTGCTTTAGATTTTGGAGCCCGGCTAATGAACCAGCACCACTTCACCTTACAGGGGACAAGTGGCAGTCTGGCTGTAGCTTATCGAGAATGCGGCTTTGATCATACAGCCGTTAATCCTAGTGGTGGTGTCGCCGGTTTCTATCAGTGGTCTGGGTGGTCCAGTACCATTAATGGTGATCGCTGGGCCCAAGCCAAAGAAAAAAAGCTAGATAAGCAAATCCAAATAGACCTGATGAGTGCTGAATTAGAGGGGCCTTATGCCCAAGTGGTCGAAAAGGTTGGACCTAGCACAGATCCTAAGCAAGCAGCCCGAGATTGGTCGCAATATTATGAGGGAGTAGCAATCAGTGATTCTCAGACCAAAGTCAGTGATATTGAACAATGGGCGGAGGTTATCTATGATATTTTAAAGGATGCCCAAGCAACCTTTAATCAGGATAATAATACAGGTTCTAGCTCGGTAGCTGTACCAGAGGGCTGGGGGAATATCAGCCAGTATGACGGTCATGCTTATGATGGTAGTGGCTCTTATCCAGCAGGCCAGTGTACATGGTACGTGTTTAATAGGGCAAAACAGCTCGGTATCCAGTTTGATTCTTTCATGGGAAATGGCGGTCAGTGGTGGCAAAAAGCTGGTTATAAATCTAGTCATACGCCTAAGAAGCATACTGCTGTCTCGTTTGTTCAGGGGCAGGCTGGCTCTGATCCTACTTATGGCCACGTGGCATTTTGTGAGGAGGTTAGGTCTGACGGTTCAGTCTTGATTTCTGAAATGAATGTTGTTGGGGTGCCAGCTATGACAGTGGGCTACAGGGTTTTCGATGCCAATACGGCTAAGCAGTTTTGGTATGTAGAGGGACATTAAAAATGGAAATGGAGAAATAAAATGAAAACATTAACTAAAGAAAAAGCGGAATCTCTTGGAATTTCTAAATATGTGAAGCGTCCGATTCCAGCTTATGCTATTCAGATTGTTCCTGAAAACAAAGAATGGCTGGAACAGGAGGAGCGATTAGACCTTGATAACTTGACTGTTCAGACCCTTGAAGGTCAATTCAATTTTGGGATTGGTGATTATCTCATCATTGGAAATGACAATGAAGTCTGGACTGTCAAGGAAAAGATTTTTGAAGCAACATATGAGCAAGTCTAGGAATATAGGCTTGCTTCTTATTTTGAAGGAGGAGAGAAGATGGAAACAATGCGTGATACGGTAAACAAGCAGGATTTACTGCATGAAATGAGTGATTATAAAGCTAGGAAGGTGATTCAACAGGCTGTTGATTTGTTGGTTAAGGATGGTTTTTCGTTTTATAAAAATCAGCGAAAAGTTGAAATTCCACAAGAATATATTTATAAAATTTTAGGAAGGAAAATCTACAATGGCACGAATTAGAAAGCGTGGTAAAACCTGGAGTTTTGAAATTGAGCGTAAAGGTAAAGGGGAAAAATCTTACCATGGTAGTGGTTTTAGGACCAAAAAAGAAGCTTCTGATAAGGCTAAGGAGATTGAGCTGCAGCTGGCTAGTGGTCAATTGACGGTCTATGAAAATCCATTGACTTTGGTTGAATTGTTCGATAGCTGGTTAGAGGTCGAAATTCTGCCTCAGAAATTGGATATTGACACGAAGAAACGTTATAAACGGCGGAGGGAAGTGATTAAAAATTACTTTGGGGATATGCTGGTCTCGGATATTGTTCGTTCTAATTATCAAAAATTCATTAATTTTTATGGGGAAAGCTATGAAATTAATGAATTAGGGCGTATGAATGCTAATATTACAAAGGCAGTAGAATTTGCGAAAGCTGATCGGATTCCGATTGATGATAGTTTTTTGAAAAACATTAAATTGAATTCTATTCGGGAACCGAGGCATCCGGATACGAAGTTTTTGCATAGCCAAGATGACTATGAGCGGGTGATGGAATATTTGCGGTTGTTCATGGATTACAGGAAGTCAGTAGTTCCCTATGTGCTGTATATCCTATTTGGTATTGGATTACGGCCAGGCGAAGCTTTATCTTTGACTTGGGCTGACATTGATTTTGACAGGCAGGAAGTTTATACTCATTCCCGTTGGTCGTCTCATAAGCATACGGTTGTTCCTCCCAAAAATGACCATTACTATCGCAGAATTAATCGTAGAAATCCATCTGTTAGAAAAGTTCCTGCAAATATGCAAGTTATGCAGGTGCTGCAGGAGTTGAAATCAATCCAGGAAAGAACCTTGAAAGTACTCAATTTAGAGAATCGAGAGAATTTTGTCTTTTTTCAATATGGAGCAAAGTGGCCTGTGCCTGATGAATCTACTTTAAATAAAGCCTTGAAAAAAATGTTGAAACAGCTGGAGATTGAGCCAATAATGACCGTTTATGGTGCCCGTCATACTTATGGAAGCGTAAAAGTTCGAGAGGGAGTTCCTTTAGAAGCACTCGCGAAGTGGTTTGGTCATAAGGACACAACCATGTTGCGAGAGGTCTATGTTCACCTCCTGCAGGAGACGGATGACGAGTGGGCGGAAATAGAAAAAGGAAAAACACTCGGGCAAACATTCGGGCAAACTCAAAAAACACACAAAAAAAGCCTATTAGAATAGGCTTTTTCAGGGTTTCGCTCTATGCCCCCTGCAGGGATCGAACCTGCGACCCACGGATTAAGAGTCCGCTGCTCTGCCAGCTGAGCTAAGGAGGCAAAGAAAAAAGCTGTATTGGTGCCGAAACTTCACGGTTTGTATTGAACCCGCGCAATTAAGCAGGTGGGCAACTCGCTCTAACTGAAGCTGTTTCCGTGTGAGACGGCCTACATGCTGTTAGAAGACTTTTGTTTCCCTAATAATACAAAAAATAGTCGGTCAACACTTAAGTGTGAAGTCGTACACCACAGCGTTTCTATAATTATGATACCATAAATTTTGAAAAATTCAAGAGAAAAATGTGATTTTTTGCAAACGATGTCATCATTTTTTTAAGTCATCAATCTTATCCTTGGTCATTCCAAGGGCTCGCTCATATTTGCCATTCTCATTAGGAGCGAAATAATTGGCGTCTTTTATCTTGTCGGGTAGATAGTCCTGCTTGACCCAATTGCCAGGATAGGAGTGAGGGTAGAGATAGTCCTGTGCGTTGCCCAGTTCCTTACTGCCGGCATAGTGGCCATCTCGTAAGTGGCGTGGGATGGGCAGATTTCCATTCTTTCGTAAGTCAGCTAAGGCCTTGTCCATAGCCACATAGGCTGAGTTGGATTTGGGGGATAGGGCCAGATCGATAACAATATTGGCAATCAGGATGCGGGCTTCAGGAAAGCCAATCCGCTGAGCTGCTTCCAGAGCTGTGACGGTATGGACTTGGGCGTCAGGATTTGCCAGACCAATATCTTCGTAAGCGATAACGGTCAAGCGACGAGCTAGGCTAGGCAGGTCTCCTGCCTCAACGAGCCGAGCTGCGTAGTGGAGGCTGGCATTGACATCGGAGCCACGGATGGACTTCTGCAGGGCAGAGAGGACATCGTAATGGCCATCTCCATCCTTATCCATGGTGATGTAGCTTTTTTGCAGGCTGTTTTCCATCACATCAAGCGTGATGTGGCGAATGCCCTTGTCATCTTCTGGGGTAGAGAGTACGGCTAAATCCAGTGAATTATAGGCGGAGCGCAGGTCTCCGTTGGTAGAGACAGCGATGAAGTCTAAGGCTTCATCATCTAGCTCCACTGGGAAATCAAATCCTCGTTCCTTATCCGTCAAGGCTAGCTGAATGGCTGTCCGGATGTCTTTGTTGCTGAGGGGCTCAAGCTCAAATATCTGAACCCGGCTTCGAATAGCAGGGGTGACAGAAAAGAAAGGATTTTCTGTCGTCGCTCCAATCATGATGACCAGGCCGCTTTCTAACAGCGGTAGCAGAAAGTCTTGCTTGGTCTTGTCCAAGCGGTGAATCTCGTCTAGCAGGAGCACCAGTCCGCCGGAAAATTTCGCTTCTTCAGCAATTTCCTGCAGGCGCTTCTTGCTATCTACGGTGGCGTTAAAGGTCCGAAAAGCATATTTAGTTGTGCCGGCAATAGCTGAGGCGATAGAGGTCTTGCCGATGCCGGGTGGCCCGTAGAGAATCATTGAGGACAGGCGGTTAGCTTCAACCATGCGACGTATGATTTTTCCAGGTCCGACCAGATGTTGCTGGCCGATGATCTGATCAATGCTGGTCGGCCGCATGCGCAGGGCGAGGTTTTCTGGCATAAGATTTCCTTTCTGCAAGTGTTTTTCTTGGCTTTTTGTGTTACTATTGTAGATAGTAATATTTTATCACAATGAAAAGAGGAAATCATGGCTAAGTACGGTTTTTTGGAGATATTGGACGAGGAAATGGGAAAGAGCTTTCCTTTTGACTATGAGATAAACTGGGACAAGAAGAATCACGCAGTCGAGCTTGCCTTTCTCCTTGAGGTTCAAAATCCAGGCGGTATTGAGACGGTTGATGCTGAGGGCAATGTCTCGGCTGAGGATATTTACTTTGAGGAAGCCGTACTTTTCTACAATCCGACCAAGTCTCGTTTTGAGGCAGAGAACTATCTGGCTGCCCTGCCCTATGAGCCGAAGAAGGGGCTGTCACTGGAGTTTCTGGCTTATTTCGTGGATTTCCTAACCCAAACGGCTGAGTCTGGTCTCGATGCACTCATGGACTTCTTAGCAGATCCAGAGGCGGCAGAGTTTGAGATGGCTTGGAATGCTGAGGCTTTTGAAAATGGCAGAGCGGATTTGACTGAGACAGATTTTTATCCCTATCCAAGGTATTAGGAGGCGCTGATGGCAGATGAAGAAGGACTAGATTTGCTGCACAAACAGATGGAGTTTTCTGGCTGCAAGATTGCCTTGCTCTGTGATGATAAGCTACTGACTATCTTGCGAGACGATATTTCAACTATTCCTTGGCCCAATATGTGGGAGCTGCCAGGCGGTGGCCGAGAGAACGAGGAGACCCCCTTTGAATGTGTTCAAAGAGAAGTTTTCGAAGAGCTTGGTTTGAAGCTTGAAGAAGTAGCTATTGTCTGGGCTAAGGAATATCAAGGCATGCTTGATCCAGCCAAAACCTCGATTTTTATGGTGGGAACCATCACTCAGGAAGAATGTGCCAGCATCGTCTTTGGCGATGAGGGGCAGGCTTATCAGATGATGGATATTCGCCAGTTTTTAGCAGATAAAAAGGTTATTCCGCAGCTACAGGACAGGTTGAGAGATTATTTGGAGGAAGTGTATAGTGGGTCGTAGTAAAAATATCAATATGTTTCTCATGGATGGAGAAGTAACTGGGAAAATCAAGTGTACTTTGTCAAACTGGACAGGAGTGATTTACAAAATTCCCCGTATTCAATTAGCAGACTTAAAGTCTCGTGACGAGATGAAGCAAAGTGGAATTTATTTCTTATTTGGTCGCGATGAAGATAAGCAAAAAGATGCGACCTACATTGGACAAGCAACTACGCGAAAAAATGGTGAAGGAGTATTATTACGAGTTCAAGAACATACTCGTGATACTCATGCAGATTATTTTAACGATGTCATTATTCTAACTACGCAAAATAACTCTTTTGGACCTACAGAAATTAGTTACTTGGAAAATAAATTTACTCAACTAGCTAAAGAATCTGGCCGCTTTATTGTAAAAAATAGTAATGAACCAAATTCTGGAAATGTAACTGAAGAAAAACAGTCTGAGTTAGATGAAGTTGTAGAGAATACCTTGACGATAGTTGGTACTTTGGGATATCGAGTTTTTGTTCCTATGGTAAAGAAAGCGGTGCAGGATTTATCTAATGATCATTCAACTTATTTGTATTTAAAGCGAAAAACTAAGAAATCAAATAGAATTATTGAAGCAATCTGTGAACGTACTTCGGAAGGTTTTGTAGTTTTGGAAGGAAGTCATGTGGAGGTGATTGACTCATCCGCGATACCAGCTAGTCTTCAAGAATTGCGTAAGGAGTTAATCGAAGCAAATATAATTAGAGATGGTATTTTACAAGAAAAACAACTTTTTTCTAGTCCCTCTTATGCAGCGGCTTTTGTTCTAGGAATGAATACAAATGGACGGACTGACTGGAGAGATAAAAATGGTAGAACATTAAAAGAATTAGAAGAACTAATTGATGAATAAGGAGGTTTTTAATGGACACTTGGCAGGAATTAACGATTGAAGTGAAGCGTGAGGCGGAGGAAGCAGCCTCTAATATTCTGATTGAGCTGGGCAGTCAGGGTGTGGCTATCGATGACAGCGCAGATTATCTGGGGCAGGTTGACCAGTATGGTGAGCTTTTTCCAGAAGTTGAGCAGAGCGAGCGGGTCAGGATTACCGGCTACTACCCGGATTCGGTGGATATAGAGGCCATTGCGGCCCAGGCCAATGAGCGTTTGGCTGAGCTGGATGGCTTCGGCTTGGAGACGGGAGAGATTGAGCTGACTCGGCAGGAACTGGCTGAGGAGGACTGGGCGGACAACTGGAAGAAATACTTTGAGCCAGCTCGTATCACCCACGATTTGACCATTGTGCCGTCATGGACGGAGTATGAGGCGACAGCTGGCGAGAAGATCATCAAGCTGGATCCTGGCATGGCCTTTGGTACAGGCACTCATCCGACGACCAAGATGAGCCTTTTTGCTCTGGAGCAGGTCCTGCGGGGCGGAGAAACGGTGCTGGATGTAGGCACAGGCAGTGGCGTCCTCTCCATTGCCAGCTCTCTCTTGGGCGCTAAGGACATCTATGCCTATGATTTAGACGAGGTGGCGGTGCGCGTGGCTCAGGAAAATATTGAGCTCAATCCTGGTATGGAGAACATTCATGTAGCACCGGGCGACCTTCTCCGAGGCGTAGAAATTGAAGCAGATGTTATCGTTGCCAATATCCTAGCTGATATTCTCATCCATTTGACTGAGGATGCTTATCGTCTGGTCAAGGATGAGGGGTATCTGATTATGAGTGGGATTATTTCTGAAAAGTGGGAAATGGTGCGCGAGTCAGCAGAAGCAGCAGGATTTTTCTTGGAAACGCATATGATTCAGGGAGAATGGAATGCCTGTGTCTTTAAGAAAACGCAGGACATTTCAGGAGTGATAGGTGGTTAGATGCAGCAGTATTTTATAAAAGGAAGCCCTCAGTCCCCTTTGGTGGTCACGGATAAGGACACAGCCAAACACATGTTTTCGGTCATGCGACTCAAAGAGGAAGACCAAGTCACGCTGGTTTTTGATGACGGTGTGAAACGGCTGGCGCAGGTGCTAGATCCAGCCCAGCAGAGCTTGGAACTCTTGGAGGAGCTGGCAGACAATACTGAGCTACCGATCCAAGTGACCATTGCTTCAGGCTTTCCTAAGGGTGATAAGTTAGAGTTTATCACCCAGAAGGTAACGGAGCTAGGAGCCAGTGCTCTCTGGGCCTTTCCAGCGGACTGGTCGGTGGCCAAGTGGGATGGCAAAAAGCTAGCCAAAAAGAGTGAAAAGCTAGAGAAAATTGCTCAGGGAGCAGCAGAGCAGAGCAAGCGCAATCTGATTCCGGAGGTGCGGCTCTTTGATAAAAAGGCAGATTTTCTGGCGGCCTTGGCAGCCTTTGACCGCATCATCGTGGCCTATGAGGAATCGGCTAAAGAGGGAGAATCTGCAGCTCTAGTCCGGGCTCTGTCGGGCTTGGAAGCCGGAGCAAAAGTTCTCTTTATCTTTGGACCGGAGGGTGGTCTGTCGCCAGAGGAAATAGCTGCCTTTCATCAAGCAGGGGCTGTCTCCGCTGGTCTAGGCCCACGCATCCTGCGGGCTGAAACCGCTCCGCTTTACGCCTTGACTGCAGTCAGTGTTTTGTTGGAATTGAGCAATGACAGTCTTTAAAAAGCAAAATCAGCAGCCAGAATGGTTGCTGATTTTTTAATCATTATTGTCTTTCCCGTTTTTTGAGGGCGAAGATTCCTGCAAGTCCGGTCAGAACAAGTCCCAAGAGTCCGAGCGAGGACGTCTTTTCTCCGGTTGCTGGGAGGCTTTCTGCTCCTGCCTGTCTGTGGGACGCTTGCTTGTTTGCGCTAGGGTCAACAGCAGTCAAGACAGGGAAATCTACTTTGCTATGCTGCAGATTGGCTGCTTCGACTGCGATAGTCGGAGAGTTTGGCTGCTCAATAGGAACCGGTTCAGTTTTCGGTGCGACATAGACGAATTTGTATTCGCCGAATCCTTCTTGGGCAGATGCCGCTAGATAGACGATGTCTCCGTCTGTACCAATCAAGTTCTTGGCCTTATCAGCTGTCAGGAAGCGCAGGTCCAGTCCCTTGATGGTATCAGCGAAATGCCAGTTCTGATCTGCACTTGGATTGATATTTTTGACAGCTAAGATATAGTTGATGATAGCTTGGCGGTTTTCCAGATTGAGCAGACGGTTGAGGCTGGCTTCTCGAACACCAGGGAAATTACCGTTAGACCGGTAGTTGTTGGTCACGACGATAAATTCCTGATTGGGGTCAATCTCCTTGCCTTGATATTTCAGATTACGGACCCGGCTGGCATTTGGGTTGGCTAGTTTGCCTTCGCGGTCGTATTTGTTAGGCTGGGTAATGTCAAACTCATAGGTAACACCGTCGATAACATCAAAGTTATAAGTCCGGTAGTTAGTATTGACCAGATTTTGCGGTTGGCTATTGTTTGGGTCAATGGTATTGAATTGGCCAGCTGACATTTCCAACCATTCTTTGAGCTGGGCACCGTTGACCTTGAGGATAGCTGTGACATTATCGTAGAGATAGAGGTCTGCTACGTTCTTGATGGCAATAGGGCCAGCTGGAATGTCTGTGTAGGCCGTTGCATCCCCACGAGTTCCTGCCTTGAAAGGCGCTGCTGCAGACAGAATAGGAAGGTTGGCTTCAGGCGTGCCAGCCAGCTCTTGCTTAGCATACCAAAGCTGGGCATTGTTAACGATTTGCACGGATGGATCGTCTTTGACCAGAGCGAAGTAGCTGGTAATCGGTGCAGAGGTGGTCCCGACTTGCTGGCGGACGTAGTTGATAGTACCTTCGTGAGATTCTTTGGCAATGTCAATGACGCGCTTGTCTGCTTCGTTAGACTTGGTATCCACCTTGCGGATGGAGCCTTTGCTGTCAGTAACCTTCCATTTGCCGTCGGTATAGTTGAGCTTGAGATCGATGACGCCCAGATGGTCGCCGTATTTCCCAGCCATGGTCACTGGAGTGCCGTTGATTTTACCGTTGACCCCATCTACACCAGGATATTTTTCGTAGAAGCCAGTTCCGTTTCCGCTTGGAAATTCTGCGTGGGAGTGGCCCGTTACGACAGCATCCACACCTGGCAGGCTAGCGATTTGATAGCCTTCATTTTCCTCGCCTTTTTCATACTTGTCATCTCCGATACCAGAGTGAGAAAGCACCAAGGTGATGTCTGCACCGGCCTTGCGCATCTCAGGAATAATATCTCGAATAGCCTCAACAGAATCGCGAACGACTACTTTTCCTTCTAGGTTTGCCTTATCCCAGTTGAGAATCTGCGGCGGAACAATACCAGTGACACCAATCTTGACAGTCGTCAAGCGGCCCTGAGTATCCGTAAAGGTCTTTTCGATGATTTTGTAAGGCTGATATATGAATTTACCAGTCGCTGGATCCAGCACATTGGCATTGACAAGAGGCATGCCTGCTGTCTCGATTACGCGGTTCAGATAGTCCAGACCGTAGTTGAACTCATGGTTTCCTAGCGTACCGGCTTCAAAGCCCAGAGCTTGTAAGGCAGCGTACATAGGGTGTTGTTCGCCCTTCTCTACTGGATCCACGATGGCCTTGTAGGTTCCCAGCGGCGTTCCCTGGATGGTGTCGCCATTATCTACCAAGAGGACGTTTGGATTTTCTTTCTTGGCCTTCTCGATCAGAACGGCTGTTTTAGCCAGTCCCAAGGTCTCAACCGGCTTGTCCTGATAGTAGTCGTAGTTGACCAAGTTGGTATGGAGGTCGGTCGTTGCCAAGATACGCACATCAACAGTCTGTCCCTCCACGGGCTTAGTATCCTCAGTAGCTGCTACATTGCGAGCCATAGCTATCAGGGCATCAGCATTTCCACTGGTATTTTCTGGGGAAATAGCAGAGCTAGGCTCCGTGCTCTCTGATGTCGCAGTAGTCTCAGTAGTCTCAGTAGGACTTGTAGCAGTCGTTGGTTTTGCTTCCGCTGCGCTGCTTTCTACTGGAGCAGGATCAGCAGTGACTGCTGGAGTGTTCTCATCAGCCTGAACAGCATTTACAGCTGCCGCAAGAGCCGCTGCGCTCAAAAGTGCAACCGTTTTTTGAAGGGATGATTTGGACATAATATCTCCTTTGTTAAAATGAATTTCAGACTTATATTATACTATATCAAAACGCTTTCATCAAGAAGAAATTTCCAGTTTAGAGCTTTCATACTTTCTAATATTGGTTTGAAAATACTGAATGAAGAGATCGGCGGATAAGTGAATGATTGGATGGAGGTAGAATAAAATAGAGTTTTAAAATTTATGGTACACTATACTGTGACTGAAATAAGTTACTTTGTTAAGAATAATAAACAAGGAGAATATCATGAAAAAGAGAATTTTTCTCAAAATATTACTTTTAGGGGGAGTCATGATAGGATTAATAGGATGTGGAGAAAAGAGGAGCAGCCGAGATTGGATTGAGAATAAGGTAGCTGAAGTGGGTCGCGTCTATCCTACTGAAAATCTATTTGATTTGTTTAAGCAATTTCCGGATGGGGTTAAAGTAGAGCAAGTGTATATCAAACGTGGGACTTATCTTATCGAAATCACTTTACAAGGGGATAGTAGCAATCACACAATTTCTGGAGTGCTAACCAAGACACGGGCTTCTGATGATATTACTGAAAAACCAGAAGAAACAGTAAGAGTTGATTATATAGATGGTAAATTTATCTTTTCTGATGAGGGTAAAGCGAAAGAATTATGGCCTTTTGATGGATTTTTATTTCAAAAGTTAACAATTAATCAGTCTTTTCTATCTTCTTTATCTATGAAATCCAAAAGTTATAATAGTAACAACGGGGCGTTTGATATTGATTATTCGGTTCAAAATCAAACTATCAATCAGTATTTTCACAAAAATGAAAGAGAGCAGGCAACTTTAGGTTTTGGAAGCTCAAACCGAAACGACGATTATTACTATTATTCAGTAACTGTCAAATATGATAATACTTATTCATTTAGAGAAACCGTGTCAAATTAAAAGGAGAAAAAATTTGTTAAGAGTGTCATTCCTACTTTAGATGCTTCAAATTTAGCATGTTATCTATTTTGATAAAATCATTATTAGGAGCAACTGCCTCACCGTCTTGTATCCGCTTTCGTATTTTGGTATAATAGTGATGAACTCACTTGGGTAAGTCAGAAAGGAAAATAAAACGGAAAAAATCAGACTGCCTAAGCTGGGAAGCGTATCTGCATTTTGCCTGATAAGGAGAGGAGGTTCGCCATGACTATGTCTGCCTTATTTGAGTTGTTTGTCGCCCTTTTGGGTGTGGCATCTACTTGCTACCTTGTCTACGCTTATTGTCAATTTATCAAGGAAGAAGTTCATCACTTTCTTCACCACAACCCGCCCGTTTAAGGCGGGTTTTTATATGAACCGTCTTCTAGGTTTTCATATCGGGTTAAAAGTGATAAAATAGTAGGCAGGAATTGGAGAGACGAGATGCCAAAAGAAGTGAATTTGACGGGCGATCAGGTATTGGCCCTTACGAGAAAATATCTGGCTGCGGAGGATGTAGCCTTTATACAGAAAGCTTTGATCTATGCGATTGACTGTCATAGTGGGCAGTTTCGCAGGTCAGGCGAGCCTTATATCGTACATCCCATTCAGGTGGCAGGGATTTTGGCCAAGCTCAAGCTGGACGCAGTAACGGTCGCCTGCGGCTTTCTGCATGATGTGGTTGAGGATACCCGTGCGACGCTGGATGATTTGGAAAGAGAGTTTGGGACTGATGTGCGCGTGATTGTGGATGGGGTTACCAAACTGGGTAAGGTCAAGTACAAATCCCACGAGGAGCAGCTGGCAGAAAATCACCGTAAGATGCTCATGGCCATGTCAGAGGATATCCGGGTTATTTTGGTCAAGCTGGCAGACCGTCTCCACAATATGCGGACGCTCAAGCACCTACGCAAGGATAAGCAGGAGCGGATTTCCAGAGAAACAATGGAGATCTACGCACCCTTGGCTCATCGCTTAGGGATTTCCAGTGTCAAGTGGGAGCTGGAGGATTTGTCTTTCCGTTATCTCAATGAAGTGGAATTTTACAAAATTTCCCACATGATGAAGGAGAAGCGTCGGGAGCGTGAAGCTCTGGTAGAAGAGGTGGTTCAGAAGATTGAGACCTATGCTGGCGAGCGCAATCTGCACGGTAAGATTTATGGCCGGCCCAAGCATATCTACTCGATCTATCGCAAGATGCAGGACAAGAAGAAGCGTTTTGATGAGATTTATGATCTGATTGCTATTCGCTGTATCTTGGATACTCAAAGTGATGTTTATGCCATGCTGGGCTACATTCATGAACTTTGGCGGCCGATGCCGGGGCGGTTCAAGGATTATATTGCAAACCGCAAGGCCAATGGTTACCAGTCCATCCATACGACCGTTTATGGCCCCAAAGGTCCGATTGAGTTTCAGATTCGGACCAAGGAAATGCATGAGGTCGCTGAGTATGGGGTTGCGGCCCATTGGGCTTACAAGAAAGGCATCAAGGGACATGTAGACAGCAGAGAATCGGCCATCGGGATGAACTGGATCAAGGAACTGATGGAGCTGCAGGACCAGTCTAATGACGCCAAGGACTTCGTTGACTCGGTCAAGGAGAGCTATCTAGCTGAGGAAATTTACGTTTTCACACCAGATGGGGCAGTGCGCTCTCTGCCTAAGGACTCGGGCCCCATTGACTTTGCCTATGAGATTCATACCAAGGTCGGTGAGAAAGCCACGGGAGCTAAGGTCAATGGCCGCATGGTTCCTCTGACAACCAAACTTAGGACAGGTGATCAGGTGGAGATTATCACCAATGCTAACTCCTTCGGACCTAGCCGCGACTGGCTCAATATTGTCAAGACCAGCAAGGCCAGAAATAAAATCCGTCAGTTCTTTAAAAATCAAGACAAGGAGCTGTCTATCTCCAAAGGGCGGGAGCTCTTGCAGGCTCAATTCCAGGAACATGGCTATGTAGCCAATAAGTACATGGACAAGAAGCACATGGAAGAAGTGCTGCAGAAGACCAGCTATAAGACTGAAGAGGCGCTTTTTGCGGCAATTGGCTTCGGTGAGATTGGTGCCATTAGTATTTTCAATCGCCTGACAGAAAAAGAGCGCCGTGAGGAAGAGAGGGCCAAGGCCAGAGCAGAAGCAGAGGAATTGGTTAAGGGCGGCGAAGTCAAGGTCGAAAACAAAAAAGATACTCTCAAGGTCAAGCACGAAGGAGGTGTAGTCATTCAGGGGGCGTCTGGTCTCCTCATCCGGATTGCTAAGTGCTGTAATCCTGTACCGGGTGATGATATTGTCGGCTATATTACCAAAGGACGCGGTGTAGCCATTCACCGGCAGGACTGCATGAATCTCAAGGCTCAGGAAAATTACGAGCAGCGGCTGATTGATGTGGAATGGGAAGACAATAACACAACCAAAGAGTACACGGCTCACATTGATATTTACGGTCTCAACCGGTCTGGTCTCCTCAACGATGTGTTGCAGGTTCTGTCTAATACCACCAAAAATATTTCAACAGTCAATGCTCAGCCAACCAAGGATATGAAATTTGCTAATATCCACGTTTCTTTTGGTATTGCTAATCTGTCCATGCTGACGACGGTGGTGGATAAGATTAAGAGCGTGCCGGAGGTCTACTCGGTCAAGCGGACCAATGGCTGATACTTTTCGGCAATCATTATCGAGCTGTAAGTTACCTTTGGTGACTTGCTTAAGTCAAAGGAAAAAATATGAAAATAGTGATTCAGCGCGTGAAACGTGCTCAGGTCAGCATTGACCAACAACTGCGCAGTAGCATTGGACAAGGTCTCCTTCTCTTAGTAGGCATAGGGCCTGACGATAGTCAGGAGGATATGGATTATGCAGTCAGGAAGATTGTCAATATGCGGATTTTTTCCGATGCTGAGGGCAAGATGAACCTATCTATCAAGGACATCGGCGGAGAGATTTTGTCGATTTCTCAATTCACTCTGCATGCAGATACCAAAAAGGGTAATCGGCCAGCCTTTGTTAAGGCTGCTCCGCCAGAGATGGCTAGCAATTTTTATGATGCCTTCAATCTTGCCTTGCAGCAGGAGGTGCCGACTCGGACGGGGATTTTTGGAGCAGACATGCAGGTAGAACTAATCAATGATGGCCCAGTGACCATTATTCTGGATACGAAGAATCGCTGAGAAGAGAAGAAGCATGAAAAGAGGCTGGGACAAAAGTCCTAGCCTCTCAATTGTCTTTGGATTGTCGAGCAAGACGCAGTGGTTGAGTGGGCTCTACTACGCTGATTTCATCAGCTTTTACAGCCCTACTCAACTGTGCGGAGGTGGGACGACGAAATCGAATTCTAACGAATTACCGATTTCTGTCCCACTCTCTAATTTTTTTAGCTTCTGCAGCAATGAGGCTGTGGCTTCAGGTTGCATTTCTAAAAACTATCAATAATTTCTTGAGGAATGACTTCTTTGATGGTCGTCACTAGCTGATTGATAAGCTTTATGGCTTCAGCGGGCTCAGTGTAGAGCTTTTTAAAATAAGCATGTATATTTTCTTCAAAATGCTGAGGTAATAGCGGGCAGTTGGTTTTGGCAAACTCTAGCATTCTCTTTTCTCCAGGGTGAGTCTGTTCGTTTAGGGCGAAGAGCAAGTCAAAATAGGAAGCAAAAAATTCACTGCTACGGTGATTGATACTGAGCAAGTCCTGACGCTTAAGCGCTTTTTCTATTTGTTTGGAGAAAGCTGGCATGGCTTGATCGAGTAGGAGGAGCTGCTTCTTAATAATATTCTTTTTCAGCTCAGCTGGATAAGGTCGTCTGTACTTGTTCTGAAGTGCCTCATAGCGACCGTTTCGGTCGTAGATGATTTTGCTGTGGAGCAGATTGTGCCACATACAGGTGGTATAGGCATTCTGGGCTTGGTGGTCTAGGACTACAGTCTGCAGGTCTTTATCAAAGCTATCCAGTGTACGGTAAATGAGCTCAATTTCGATCTTGCTCTTTAGCATACAGTCATCCTCTAGTTCCCAAAATTGATTGCCGATTTCCATGTAGGAGCAGTACTTGCTGAGGATATCGCGTCGAGTCGTGGGAGCAATGGAATCTGTCAAGTAGATATAAACATCATAGTCTGAGTCTTTGTCAAAATGCTGTCCAGCACGAGAGCCACCGAGAACGATAGCTTCCACTTGATCTAGCTGGGCAAATTCTTTAAAAAGTTGTTGTGTCATAATTTTTCCTTACTGATTTTTGACATCATTTTAGCAAAATGTAAGCGGGTTGGCAAGAAGGAAAAAAGCTTTTGGCATGGTTCCAAGCCTGTAAAATTAAGACCCCGAGGGGTAGGAAGTGGCTAAGCAGGAGTTGGAAGTATTGGACTAAAAAGAAGATCATCTAGGATAGATAGGCTGAAAATTTGACTTTATGTGATAAAATTTTAGGACTTTTTTCTTTCTTTAATTCATTGTCAGTTTTCTATTTTTTTAAACTCATCGCCTTATTTTTATCTGCAACTTTTCTTAGATTTTGAGATAAGTTTTTAAAGATTTTTTTGACATCATTTAGTCTAAAAATGATAATCATAGTAGGCTTGATTTGTTTATGTTTATGATTCCTATCATTCTTTAGAAATATTTTAGAATTACTTTATAAATTCTTGAAGTTTGTCTTGTATAATCATATTAAAGAAAAGAAAGGAGTTTCTTACCATGGGAAATCTAGTTCAACAGATGCTGAATGCTCTGATTCAAATTGCTTTGTTTGCTTTTCTTCCTTTTGTTTGGTGGTTGATAAGGGCTAGAAGAAAAAGTCCATTTTTAGAATGGATTGGCTTAAAACCACTAAAAGATACTGGCAGCCGGAAGATCTGGCTGTGGATTTTGCTGGGTTCACTATTTTTCTGGGTTCTTTCGTTTTTGCTAGTATATTCTGCTGTAAAAAATCTGGATACAGCGACTTCGAATTTCTCAGGCCTTGGCTTCCAAGCCTTGCCGGCTATTCTGATTTATGGTCTGTTTCAAACTGCTCTGTCAGAAGAACTGCTATTCAGAGGTTTTCTTTTAAAGAGATTGGCTAGCCGCTTATCCTTTGTGGTAGCCAACACCATACAAGCTGCTCTTTTTGGTCTGATCCATGGCCTGATGTTTATAACAATACTCTCTTGGCATCAAACCCTGCTCATCATTTTATGTACGGGTGGCATCGCGGCTTATCTGGGCTTTGTAAATGAAAGGAAATCCGATGGCTCCATTTTACCTAGCTGGATTATGCATGCTCTAATTAATGTTGTCACAGGCAGTTTATCGGCTTTTATGCTGATTTAATAAATTGAGATTTTTACTTCAAATCAAAAAGTTCCGTTTTTCCTTGAGAATCGGAACTTTAGATTTGATGAGAGGTAAGCAAAGGTTTAGGTGTAAGTCAAACGAAGCTGCTTTTACTGATTTGCGGGGCTGTCTAGTTTCATTTGCTCAAAAACATAAAGGAAGAAGTCTTTCGAAACTTCGAAATGTCCGTATCTTATCTGAGAAGCATACTGGCGCCACTGAGGATGTTGTCGGACTTGGTCAATGGGGCAGTCTTTGACAGGTTGGTAGTAGCTGACATCTCGCCGAAATGGGACAAAGCCTTCGAACATCTCTACTTGGTAGGCAGTGTCATCTAGAATCTTGCCAACTGCTGTAAAGGCCTGAAGCTTTTCCTGACCATTCAGCTGATACTTGGGACTGTAGTACAGAAGATAGTCCCCTTTTTTCATTCGGTTCAGCGGTGCTTTTTTTCCATGGCAGACTTGGCAAAATCCATCTTCTACACCTCTTAGTACATGTTCTTTTGATACGACACCAATCCAAAATCTAGTCATTTTCTGCCTCCAGTTTGATTAAGAGTTGGTTTAATATTGCTGTTTTATCTCCTAATTTTCCAAAGAACGCCTGATCAATACCTTCTACCAGAGGAAGGGCTTGGTTGACCTTTTGCAGCCCCATATCCGTTAGAAGTATGATGTTGGCGCGGCTGTCCTTGGGATGGACTTCCCGCATTATCAATTCTTTCTTAACCAAGAGGCGGATGATTTGGGATACGGTCATAACATCCATGTCAGAAAATCGGGCAATATCGGTCTGACTCACCCATTCTTGCTGACGCAGAAGCGCTGCAAGAGTGGTCAGAACGACAAACTGGGGATGGGTCAAATCAATCGTTCTCAGTTTGTTTTTTATCAGCCCATGCCACTTGTGGTAGGCACGGATAAAGAGCAGACCAGTTGATTTTTTATATTCATCCTTGTAGATGGAGTTAAACTGCGATTTTTCCATTAGCTTTCTCTCTAGACGTTTTGTAAGTATGCTTATTATAATCTGACATCTTATTTTTGTCAATAAAAACCCAGTTTAGACTAAAAAGTCCGAACTGGGTTCTGTTTATAGTTTTTCTACATAAATCTGTTGGGCAATCATAGGATTGATTTGGATTTCTTGGGTTTCTGTCTTGAGAAGATAGACCTGAGCGAAAGAATCGTATTGGATGAAGGTGATGGTTTGGCCGATTTGCAGGTTGTATTTTTCCAAGTATTTAAGCAAGTCAAAGTCATCGTGTACGCGTTTGATGATATAGTCGCCAGGGGCAGAAGCCTCTTCCAGAGTCAGTTGGTTTTCTTCGTCCAGAAGCTCTCCCTTGGCTGGAATGGTGCCCCCGTGAGGACAGGTCTTGGGATACTGGAGCATGGCATCCAGACGCTCAACGAAGCGCTCAGAAACAGTGTGCTCTAGGACTTCGGCTTCCTCATGGATTTCATCAGTCGAGTAGCCGAGATGGTTGACCAGAAAGACTTCAATCAGTCGGTGCTTGCGATAGAGGTCAGAAACTAGCCTTAGCCCCAAATCAGTCAGCAGGTAGCCGGCTTTTTTATCCTTGACCAGAAGTTCTTCCGCCAGCATTTTTTTCATCATTTCCGTCACAGCCGGAGGTGAAACCTGCATGAGCTGGGCGATTTCTTTATTGGTGATTTTTTTGTGGCGGCTGCCAATCTCATAGATACACTTGAGATAGTCTTCTTTATTTGGGGTCATCTTGCATCCTCGCTGAACTTTCTATCATTAGTATAACAAAAATCGCTGTAAGAATACAGTGTCTAAGCCTTTCTTTGATGTTTAGATTTTCTTCATTCGCTTGTAATCGTTTTGCGATTATTATATAATCAAAGCGTACGATTTAAAAAATAAAAAGTAAAAATTCTTTAGCTGGTTTGCAGAAAATTTGGCTTGCTTTTTACTTTTTTGCAAAAGGAGAATCCTATTATGAAAAAAAGACGAATGATGGCGTCTCGAGCAGAGAAGTTTACTCGTTTTGGCATCCGCAAATGCAGTCTGGGAGCAGTCTCTGTAGCGATTGCGACTGGTCTGGCCTTTCTTGGAAGTGGAGCGGTTCAGGCAGATCAGCTAGCACCTAGTCAGACAGCTGACAGTGTCGCTGTCAGCCAGGCTGTGGAGAACCAAGCTAGCACAGCTGCAACTCCAACTGTAACAGAAACCAGTCTGTCAAGTATGGATAAGGCTGCACCAGCACCGGAGGCTGTTACTCCTGACGCTAGTCAGATACCTACGTCTTCCGATACCAGTGCTCAGTCTACTTCTTCAGATCCTGTAGAAAGTGCCCGGCCGAAAAGTGATACTGTAGCTTCGACAGAAAATCAACCTGCTGTGGCTGAGAACTCAGAAAAAAGTGATGCTTCTAATCAGCCAGCACAAGCAGTTTCTGCTACAGAGCGCCCCTTGGCAGCAGCAGAAGTCAAAAAGCCACAAGGCAAGATTACCATTCAGAACAACAATCCACAGACAGGTGAATTTGATATTGTCGTGTCCGATATTATCGCCCCAGATGGTCTGAAGTCTGTTTATCTACCGACATGGTCAGCTGCTAACGACCAAGATGATGTGCAGTGGTACACAGCCGAAAGACGCGCTGATGGAACCTATTTTAAGCATGTCAGCTACCGCAATCATAAGAACTCTCTGGGGGAGTATAATGTTCACCTCTATTTCGTGAATGATGCAGGCCAGCTGCAGGGTGCGGGTTCGGCTAAGACGGTAGTTACTCGCGCGCAGCCACAGGGAAAAATCACCATTCAGAACAATAATCCGCAGACAGGCGAATTTGATATAGTCGTGTCAGATATTGTAGCCCCAGATGGTCTGAAGGCCGTTTACTTGCCGACTTGGTCAGCTGCCAATGACCAAGATGATGTGCAGTGGTACACAGCCGAAAGGCGCGCTGATGGGACCTATTTCAAGCATGTCAGTTACCGCAATCATAAGAACTCTCTAGGTGAGTATAATGTTCACCTCTATTTTGTGAATGATGCAGGCCAGCTGCAGGGTGCAGGCTCAGCTAAGACGGTGGTTGACCGCGCGCAACCAAAAGGCAAGATTACCATTCAGAACAACAATCCGCAGACAGGCGAATTTGATATTGTTGTGTCCGACATTGTTGCTTCAGATGGTCTGAAGTCTGTTAGTCTTCCAACCTGGTCCACCGCTAACGACCAAGACGACGTGCAGTGGTACACCGCTGAAAGACGAGCTGATGGGACCTATTTCAAGCATGTCAGCTACCGCAATCATAAGAACTCCTTGGGCGAGTACAATGTTCACCTCTATTTTGTGAATGATGCAGGCCAGCTGCAGGGTGCAGGTTCGGCTAAGACAGAGGTTACTCGCGCGCAGCCTCAAGGTAAGATTACCATTCAGAACAACAATCCGCAGACAGGTGAATTTGATATAGTCGTTTCTGATATTGTTGCCCCGGATGGCCTGAAGGCGGTCTACCTACCGACTTGGTCCAGCAAGGATGACCAAGACGATGTGCAGTGGTATATCGCTGAGCGCCAATCTGACGGCACCTATAAAAAACATGTTCGAGCTCAGGATCATAAGTTTTCAGTGGGTGAGTACAAGGTTCATCTTTACTATCTGAATGAGGACGGCCAGATGCAAGGTGCAGGTGGCGAGAAGCTGATGGTTTCTGTAGCACCTGAAAACATCCGTGCGACTGGAAAAATCAATATCCAAAACAATAATGCGCGAACAGGAACTTTTGATGTAGTTGTGACAAATGTCTCCAATCCAGGTGGAATTCAAGCAGTCTATCTGCCAACTTGGTCCACAGATAAGGATCAGGATGATGTCAAGTGGTATTTGGCCCAAAAGCAGGCAAATGGCACCTATAAGATCACGGTCCGAGCTAGTGACCATAAGCTTTCTACCGGCGAGTACAAGATTCATCTTTACTATAAGCAGGACAATGGTCAGCTCATCGCTGTTGATGCTACTACGACCCAGGTATCAAAAGCGGTTTACAATACTCCGTACTACTCACAGCGTGATGGTCGCTGGGGTGGCAGGAAGTATGGTCCTTACAGCATGGATGCGACAGGATGCGTGCCGACAACGCTAGCCATGGTTATTTCTGGAATTACTGGGACAGAAGTGCTTCCGACAACTGTTGCGGATTACCTATATAATCATACCAATGAATTTAATAAAGATGGATTTGGCACCAGCAGCCGGGGTATTGTTCGCGCTGCCCAGCACTGGAATCTGACGACTGAGACCCTGTTTACAGCTTCTGCGGTCAAAGAAGTGCTTTCGCAGGGGCATCATGTCCTAGGTGCCGTTGGTACCAGCATCTTTGCCCATTATCCAGTCACTCATGAGCTGGTTCTCAAAGGCTATGACAATGGAAAAACCTATGTCCGTGACCCTTATAATGCAGCTAATAATGGCTGGTATCCAGTAGACTATCTCTTTGGGGTCAAGAGTGTCGATCCGACGGATAATACAGAAGGATCACCCTTTATTGCCATCAAAGGATAAGAAATTCGTGAATAAGAAGACCGCTCGTTGCTTGACGGGCGGTTTTCTGCATTCTATGACTACTATACTTGTACTCGTTCAAGAGTTTATCATTGACAAAGTCAGTAAGGGGCAAGTTTATTATGGGATAGATGGCTAGACACACAGTTTTTTTAGAAGAGATTGAGACGTGATTCTATTTTTGGACATATTGCGATAAAAGTTCTCAAAAAAACATGTAAATAGTTTGACAAACAAAGCTTTTCTCATTATACTATTAACATATCAGGAGGAAAAACATGAAAAAAATCCAAAAACATGTCATTCTAGGTGCAGCAGTTCTTGCTAGTACTGGCATTGCTCACACTGTAGCTGCAGATACAACTCCAGTGGATGCAAATGCATCTGCAAACCAAGATAAGGCTCTATCTGCAAGCCCAGAAGCTCTTAAACAGCAAACGGAGCAGGTCAATCAAGCGAAAGCGTCTGTTGACCAAGCCAAAGAACAGGTTACAGCAGCTGAGACTAAGGTTGAAACTGCTAAGAAAGATAATGCTGATACAAGTGCACAAAAAATTGCGGAAGCTCAGGCAGCTGTGACAGAAGCTGAGAAGAAAGTTGCTCCAGCAGAAAACGTAGCCAAGCAAGCCCAAGCAGCTCTTGATACAGCTAAAAAAGCAGAAAACACACAGGTGACTGTAGCTCAGGATGCTCAAGCTCAAGCAGCTAAGGCACAAACCGAGACTCAAGCTGCTCAGGATGCTGTGAATGCAGCTCAAAAAGATGTGGACAGCAAACTGGTAAGTGAAAAGGTAACGAAGGCAAAGGAGGAGCTTGACAAGGCTAAAAATAACTTAGCTTCTTACGAAGATCAATTGAAGACAGCTGAAGCAGAAGATGCGAAACGCCAAGCAGTGATTGATAAAGCCCAAGCAGATATTCAAGCAGCTCAAGCAGAAATCAAGGAAAAAGAAGCGAAACTTTCGTCCCAGGACCAAGTACATAATACCTTTACCCTATCACAAGCTTACATCAATGCAATTAAAAGCAATAATATCAACGGTACGGCAAAGTTATCACCTGAGGCACAAGAAATCCTTGTTAAAGAAGCAGCTACCCTAAAATCTAGCAACAACTACATTGGCAGTCAAAAAGATGCGCAGCGAATGGTTAACATCAATGCTATTCCAAATGATGTTCTGATGGAACTCAACTACTATGCACAAGATTTGATTAATCAAATCCGTAAGCAAGCAGGAACAGCACCAGTAACATTAACACAAAATAGTATTGACTATGCAGCAGCTCTAAGCCAAGCAGCCCGTGAACAAAAATATAAATACCAATCAAAAGAACCTATAACTCTACATGTAGCTATCCCTAAAGATGTAGTTTCTAAATTTGGACTTGATCAGTTTGGACATAGAGTAGCAAGTACTAATGAACTTGGTCCTTATCCTATCCTTGCTAGTCAAGAGAATGTCTCTGTTGACTACTTAAAAAAGGCAATTTATGATGATATTAAATTCCAATTATTTGATTTGGGAGATAACATTGCATATAGAACTAGAGGAACTATCTATGCTCAAAAAGTAGTTGGGCATCTTGAAAGTCAGAAAAAAGGTGCATATGTCGCTGTTAACTTTAGCAACAATGGCATTATTAACCGAATTAACTTCCTTCTTTTTCCAAATACCGACAACGATATTAAGGACCCTTCCAAAATAACACCAGCCTTGATTAATCCAAATGCTAATAATCAAGAGGCTGATGCAGCTCGTAAAGATTTAGCGGCTTCGCAAGCTAAATTGGACGCTGCTCAACGTACGTTGACAAATGCTCAGAACAAGCAGGAAACAGCACCATTACTGCGTGAGGTTGTGAAAACTGCTAAGGACAAGTTGGCCATGGCGGAACGTACTTACCAAACTGAACTCGAAAATAGCAAGAACTCAGCTTCTGAAGAAACCAAGGCTAAACTTGCAGTTTTAGCTAAGGCTCAAGCAAGCTTGAAAGAAAAAGAAGCAGCCCAAGCAAGTGCGCAAAAAAAAGCTGAGGAAGCTAATGCCAAACTTGCCGAATTGAAAGCAGCTACAGCAAATGCTCAAGAAAAGGCAGCTGCTGCGGCTACAGCTCTGGAAGAGGCTCAACGCTCTGTTCAAGCTGCTAAAGACTACGTTTCTCGCTTGCAAAATGCCCCTGCTCTTCTAAAAGAAGCAGAAGCGGCTCTCAATGATGCTAAAGCAAACTTGGCAAGTAAGGAAGAAACGTATAGAGTCGAAAATGCCAAACTTGAAGCTTTGAAAGCAGCTCTTGCAGCCCTAGAGACAGACGACCCAACCAACCTCGTTTCTAAGAATGAGCGAAAGGTTCTGAAAGTCACTACAACGGGAGTGAAGCACGGAAAGAAACCAGTTCAGACCTATCAGGCTCCGGCAGCTCTTCCAAAAACAGGTTCTGCTGAATCTTCTCTGGCACTTGCAGGTCTAGGATTACTATCTATGCTGGGACTGGCTTTTGCAAAACGTCGTAAAGCTTAAGAGCATTTATTGATAAAATAGAATTCTAGATGAATTGTCCAATCGGTGAAAAGTTGGACGATTCATTTCAATAAAACTCATACTGAGAGAGGACCAGTTTGGTCTTCTCTTTATTTATTGAGTGATTTGTTAAGAACATCTTTATTGTTAATAGTCCAAGGATTCATATTTTGTTCTTTGCTATCATGTGAGTTTGTGATAAAATCTAATTGTTCTATGTGGATTAGATTTTTTATTATAACCTCTACAGTTTTGAACTACTAGAGCTAAAAGAAAGGAGGGGAGTCATGTATCCGAAAGAAGAAAAAGAGCAGCTTTTTCAGCAATTGCAATCAATCGGTTGGTCTCAGTCAGCGTTGGAACGAGTTTTTGCAGGGTTAAATAACGAGCAAGGAAAAACAGTGTCAGAAGAAGGAGATTACCTGCAGGAGGCTCAGCTTTTTGGCAGTCCCTTCTTTCAAGAGCTCTGGCAGGCTGAGGCGGCTCAGAACAGCAGGTTAGTAGCTCAGGAGCTGCTGGTTCTGGCTATGAGTCTTGTTAATATGCCTGAGGAGTTGAGCGGAGATAAGAGAGAGACAAATCTTCTACTAGCTCGAATTGCTCCTGACCTTGCCCCTCATGACCGCTTTTGGAAGATTTTTTCAAGCACCTTACGACAGGCTTTTCCAGCAGATAATTTGAGCCAAAAGGATGGTAATCAAAAGCTCAAAAGGCAGCTGCATCAGTTTCGCTATGTCATTTCTTGTCAGCAGGCTCAGTGGGTTCGGGACCATTTCAGAGAGGTGGGGATGACGGATGCGGAGGCCTTGGCAGCTTATTTCAAGGCCGACCCCGGACTTCCCTACAGTTTCAAGGAATCCTCTCGCTTGCATAATAAAGCCTATATTGATAAGAGGTCAGAGCAAGCTATCTATCCGGATGGTCAAGTTAGTCAGGCCAATATAAAAATCCTGATTGATTTTCATACAGAGTTTATTCTGGATCAGAGAGGTCGCTTTCTCAATATTATCGATCCAGAGGGTGCTAGTCAAAATGGTATTGTGAATAGCGCCAGCTTTAACTACGGTGAACGCAATCGTCCGGTCAATCAGGCTTCTCATACCCGCTATGACGTCAAAACACCTGCAGTCTGGGATCCTCGCTTTCGCAGGCTTGCCATTGAAAATAGCGACCGCAAGTTCAAGTCACCTCAGAATAATCGTGGTCCGCTGGGCTATCGTTCGGCTAAGAGCCCTTATGCTCGAAAGGGGCGGAGTGCTTATAAACAGGCAAAGGCAGAGATTGCTCAATTCAAGAAATTGCTGAATCGACCATCCTTTCTCTTGCGTTCCTGGGCTTGCTTCCGTCAGTTTTGGCAGAAGTTTTTCGCACAAAAAAATACGGACTAGCAAATCCGTATTTTTATCTTTTACAAACTCTTAACTGCAGCAATCGCTGCTTCAAAGTCTGGCTCGGTATTGATATTGTCTACATACTCAGCGTAGGTCACAGTGTTGTTTTCGTCCAAAACTAGAACTGCGCGAGCCAAAAGGTGCCATTCATTGATAAGGACAGCATAGTCGCGACCGAAAGAATGATCGAAGTAGTCAGAGAGCATGACAGCATTCTCAATGCCTTCAGCAGCACACCACTTGCCTTGAGCAAAAGGCAAATCAACTGAAACCGTGATAACAACGGTATTGTCCAAGTCAGAGAGCTCTTGGTTGAAACGGCGAGTCTGAGTCGAGCAGACACCAGTATCGATAGATGGGATGATGCTCAGGACTTTCTTTTTGCCAGCAAAGTCAGCCAGAGTTTTCTTTGAAAGATCAGTAGCTGTCAGGCTAAAATCGTGGGCGGTGTCGCCGACTTGCAGTTGTTTTCCAGTAAAGGTTACAGGATTTCCGAGAAAAGTTGTCATAGGAAGTCTCCATTCATGTTTGATAGCTTCATTGTACAGCGAATAGTGATTTTTTTCGAATAATTTGACCGGAAATTTGAGATCGACTCCATGTGAAGTTCGTTCTCCATAAATAAAGAGGTTAGGATTTTGTCTTCCTAACCTTTTATCGTTATTTTGCCAATCCTTCAGAAATTTTATCCAGATTGTATTTCATCATGCTGTAGTAGCTGTCACCCTCTTCCCCTTCATCAGCGATTGAGTCAGTGAAGATTTTAGCGTGGATTGGGATGTTTGTGTCTTTAGAAACAGTCTTCATCGGACGGTCGTCCACACTTGATTCGACAAAGAGAGATGGCACTTTGGTCTCGCGTAGTTTTTCAACTAAGCTCTTGATTTGGTCTGGAGTTCCTTCTTCTTCGGTGTTGATTTCCCAGATGTAGGCTGATGGCACATTGTAGGCCTTAGAGAAGTACTTGAAGCAGCCTTCACTGGTCACAATCATTTTCTTTTCCTCTGGAATATTGTTGAATTTCTCCTTGGCTTCCTTGTCCAAAGCAGTCAATTTTTCCACATAAGCTTTGAGATTTTTCTCGTAAGTGGCCTTATTGTCAGGGTCTTTTTCGATCAAACGCTTGGCAATATTTTGCGCATAGATGATACCGTTTTCCAAATTGAGCCAAGCATGAGGGTCTTCCTTACCCTTTTCACTTTGACCTTCAAGGTAAATGACGTCAACGCCATCGCTTACAGCATAGTAGTCCTTGTTTTCTTCCTTATTGGCATTTTTGACCAACTTGGTAAACCAAGCATTACCGCCAGTTTCCAGATTGATACCGTTGTAGAAGATGAGATCCGCTTGAGAAGTCTTTTTGACATCTTCAGGCAGGGGCTCATATTCATGGGGATCTTTGCCGACTGGTACAATGCTGTGCAGATCAATCTTATCGCCAGCTATATTTTTGGTAATATCAGCGATAATTGAGTTGGTCGCAACAACCTTGAGCTTGGACGAGTCACTGGACGCGTTCTTCTGATCGGAGCAGGCAAAGAGAGTGCAGACTGCTAGCAAAAGCAGGGATAAAAAACCTAATTTTTTCATGGGATTCCTCCATTAAATTTTATTTTAGTTTAGGTTGGTTTTTAAGTTTTAAATAGCGTTGCTTAGGGGCAATAAAGAAAGAGATGAGAAAGATGAGGGCCGAGGTCAGGACAATGCTGGATCCTGCAGCGACATTAAAGCTATAGCCGATAAAGAGTCCCAGCACAGAAGCCAGAGCTCCCAAACCCGAGGACAGCAGAATCATAGTTTTCAGACTGTTGGCATAGAGGTAGGCTGTTGCTGCTGGCGTTATCAAGAGAGCTACAATCAGAATGGTTCCCACGCTCTGCATAGCTGTCACAGAGACCAAGGTCAAGAGAATCATCAGCAGATAGTGGTAGAAGCTAACCGGCATGCCCATGGCTTGAGCTAGCAAGGGGTCAAAGGAAGTAATCAATAGCTGTTTGAAAAAGAGGGTGATGATTAAGAGCACAGCTATTCCGACTCCAATACTAATCCACATATCAATATCCTGAACAGCCAAAATATTCCCAAAGAGAATATGAAAGAGATCAGTGGAGCTATTGGCTACGCCAATCAGGATCACACCCAGAGCCAGGAAGGAAGAAAAGGTAATCCCAATGGCCGTATCGCTTTTGATAATGGAATTGCCCTTGATGTAGGTGATAATAATCGAGGCCAAAAGTCCGAAGGTGATTGCTCCGATAAAGAAATTAACCCCTAAAATATAGGAGAGAGCCACACCGGGCAGAACCGCATGAGAGATAGCGTCCCCCATGAGCGACATGCCGCGCAGAATGATAAAGCAGCCGACAGCCCCAGCAACAATCCCAATGACGATTGCTGTGATGAGGGCATTTTGCAGAAAGTGAAAGTCCCGCAGCCCTTGGAAAAATTCTAAAATCATTCTAGGCACCTCCATTCATAAAGAGCTGGGAGCCGTAAGTCTTTTTCATATTGTCCTTGGTAAAGCTGGTCTCGGTAGGACCAAAGGCAATCAGCTTACGATTGAGCAGGATAACTTGGTCGAAATAATCAACAACCTTGCTCAGGTCATGATGGACAATCAGGATGATCTTGCCTGCGGCTTTGAGACTGCGCAGTGTAGACATGATAATCTCTTCACTGACAGAGTCAATCCCGACGAAGGGCTCGTCCAAAAAGATACAATCCGCCTCTTGAACCAAGCAGCGAGCAATCAAGACTCGCTGGAATTGGCCGCCGGACAGCTGGCTAATCTGACGCTCTGCCAAGTCTTCTAAACCGACAATTTTCAATGCCTCAGCCACCTTGTCCCAATGGGAACTCTTCAGTCCCTGAAAAAGTTTAAGCTGAGGGTAAAGCCCCAAAGAGACACACTCTTTGACTTTGATAGGAAAATGATAATCAATATTAATCTTTTGCTCTACGTAGGCGACCCTCTGGAGAGAGTTTTGCAGCGGCTTTTGATCCAGCAGAGTCTGGCCTTGGTGGTCAATAATCCCTAGCATGCCCTTGAGCAGGGTGGATTTTCCGGCTCCGTTAGGACCAATAATCCCAGTAATGGTTGGCTCCTTAATGGTTAATGAAAGGGGCTCAAGAGCCAGCGTATCCTGATAGCTGACAGTCAAATCTTTAATCGTAATCATCTCATACACCTCTACAAGATTAATATACATTAAAACAAAAATTAAGTCAAGTTAATTTTTATAAATTTTATAAAATTAATATAAGAAATATTTGAAAAAACAAGTAGATTTTGATAAGGTTATATCAAAAGCATGAAAGCGAGAAGAAGATGACACGACTACAAGATGATTTCTATGATGCGATTAATGGTGAGTGGGCCAAGACGGCGGTCATTCCTGATGATAAGCCAGTGACAGGCGGCTTCATGGATTTGGCAGATGAGATTGAAGATCTTATGCTCGCCACGACTGATAAATGGTTGGCTGGCGATGGAGTGCCAGAAGATGACATTTTGCAGAACTTTGTTGCTTACCATCGCCTAGCAGCGGATTATGACAAACGGGAAGCGGCAGGGATTGAGCCTGCGCGTGCCTACATTGATGAAATTCGCAACCTAGCGTCTTTTGAAGACTATGCTTCTAAGATTGCTGATTTTGAGCTGGCTGGCAAGCCGACTTATTTCCCCTTTGGTGTGGCGCCTGACTTTATGGACGCCCGTATCAATGTCCTCTGGGCAGACGGACCGGGAACGATTTTGCCAGACACGACCTACTATGCGGAGGACCATCCGCAGAAGGATGACCTGCTTGCAAAATGGCGCAAGGCTCAGGAAGATTTGCTGGCCAAATTTGACTTTGCGGAAGAGGAAATCAAGGATCTTTTGGATAAGGTCTTGGAGCTGGATGCTGTTTTTGCTCAGTATGTTCTGTCTAGTGAAGAAAGCTCTGAGTATGCTAAGCTCTACCATTCTTATAAGTGGGACGATTTCAAGGCCTTGGTGCCGGAATTGCCTTTGGCGGATATTTTCACCAAGTTAATCGGTCAAGAACCCGACCAAGTCATTGTGCCAGAGGAACGCTTCTGGAAAGCAGCTAAGGATATCTATACAGCCGCTAACTGGGATAAACTCCATGCTCTGCTGATTCTCTCTGCAGTTCGCAATACGACACCTTATCTAACAGATGACATCCGTGTCTTGGCAGGTGCTTATCATCGTGCTCTATCAGGGACTCCTCAGGCTCAGGACAAGAAAAAAGCAGCCTTTTACCTGGCCCAAGGTCCCTTTAATCAAGCTGTTGGTCTCTGGTACGCCGGTCAGAAGTTCTCTCCAGAAGCCAAGGCTGATGTGGAGCAGAAAGTGGCAACGATGATTGAAGTTTACAAAAATCGCCTGGCCCAGAATGACTGGCTGACACCAGAAACTCGGGACAAGGCTATTGTCAAACTTAATGTCATCAAGCCTTATATTGGCTATCCTGATGAACTTCCTGAGCGTTACTCTCGAAAGGTTGTAGACGAAAAGCTGACTCTCTTTGAAAATGCTCAGAAGCTGAGCCAGATTGATATTGCTTACAGCTGGAGCAAGTGGAATCAACCGGTGGATTACAAGGAATGGGGAATGCCAGCCCATATGGTCAATGCCTACTATAATCCGCAGAAAAACCTGATTGTCTTTCCAGCGGCTATCCTGCAGGCGCCTTTCTATGACCTGCACCAATCCTCATCAGCCAATTACGGTGGTATCGGAGCGGTCATCGCCCATGAGATTTCTCATGCTTTTGATACCAATGGTGCTTCCTTTGATGAAAATGGCAGCCTTAATAACTGGTGGACGGAGCATGACTACCAAGCCTTTACCGAACGGACTCAAAAGGTCATTGATCAGTTCGAAGGACAGGATTCTTATGGTGCTAAGGTCAATGGCAAGCTGACTGTTTCAGAAAATGTGGCAGATCTGGGCGGTATTGCAGCTGCCTTAGAAGCAGCCAAGAAAGAAGCGGATTTCTCTGCTGAGGAATTCTTTACCAACTTTGCCCGCATCTGGCGAATGAAGGGACGCGAAGAGTATATGAAGCTCTTGGCAAGTGTTGATGTCCATGCGCCGGCCAAGCTTCGGACCAATGTACAGCTGCCTAACTTTGACGACTTCTTTACAACCTTTGATGTCCAAGAGGGAGACGGCATGTGGCGGAGTCCAGAAGAGCGGGTGGTCATCTGGTGATGCCGAGATAAGATGCTTATCGAAATCCTGCTCAAATCAAAAATAATCGAGTTCATTTCAATAGTCTGCTGTTGGTTTTGAAAGCAGACTATCTTATCAAAGAAAAGATAAAGCGTTTACATTTGTCTAAGCTTGTGCTATACTGTAGTTGATAACAAAAAATAAACAAAATATCCAAATAGAATAGATTTCAAAGTGTTTATTAATGAATAATAAAGAAAAGAGATGTTCTTATGGTAAAACGATTCATTAGTTCAAATGCTTCAGAAATTTTAAGTATGACTGCGCCGGAGCTGAAACAGAGCATCAAGGCCAGTGAGGGCCGCGTTATCCTGTCTGAAAACGTAGCTTTCAAAGAATCTTATATTGGCGATGTGACCAATGCAGAGATTGCTCGGTCTTTTGGTGCTGACTTGATTTTGCTGAATGGGATTGATATCTTCCAGCCTTTTGTGGCTGGTCTGGATGCCAAGGAAGATTTTGTTAAGGAGCTGCACCGCTTGGTGGGGCGTCCTATCGGTATCAATCTAGAGCCGGTGGACAGTCAGGCCCAGATGGCAGGAGAACGCCTAATCATTGATGAGGGGCGTCAGGCTAGTCTAGCGACCGTCCAGCGAGCAGAAGAGCTGGGCGTTGACTTTATCTGCCTGACGGGTAATCCGGGGACTGGTGTCACCAATCAGGCTATTATTGATACCATTCGAGTGGTCAAGGAGAATTTTTCAGGCCTGTTGATTGCAGGCAAAATGCATGCTTCAGGTGTGGATGAGCCGGTAGCAGACCTGGAAGCAATCGCTCAATTTATCGAAGCAGGTGTTGATATTGTCCTAGCACCGGCAGTCGGCAGTGTGCCGGGCTTTGATGAGCAGGACTTGAAGCAGATTGTCCGACTGGCTCATCAAAAGGGGGCTCTGGTTATGAGTGCGATCGGTACCAGCCAGGAGAGTGCTGATGAGGATATTGTCAAGCAAATGGCTATCCGCAACAAAATCTGCGGTGTAGATATCCAGCATATCGGAGACTCCGGCTACGGCTGTCTGGCTCCGGTGGAAAATATCTTTGCCATGAGTAAGGCTCTCAGAGGGCAGCGCCACACCATTTCTATGATTTCGCGTTCGATTAATCGATAGTAAAATGAGACAGACTTTTAAGGGGGAAACTCTTAGAAAGTCGGTCTCTTTTTTTGTAAAAAAAAAGACCGAGATTCTTGTCTAGGCCTTTATAGGTTTCCTTTTTTATCTAAAAATTCATGATAAACACAGAGGCTGACTGCAGAGCGGGCAATGCTGTATTTAGAGTAGGGGATAATGACAATCTCTGCTTGTTTTTGTTTTGGAAAGAGAGGTACTTCATGCTCTAACTGAGCCAGGACCTGTTCGGCAATAACCGGATAGGAGAATATTTGGCCGTCCAGATAAATCTTTTCGCTATCAATAAGCTGGCAGAGATTAGAAATGGAAATGGCCAGATAGCGGCAGGCAGTATGAATCAACTCAATGCTGCCCAAGTCTCCTAAGCGATAGGCTGTCATCAGACTTGTCAAATCAATGTCATTGACATCCTCTACAAGGGTCTTTAATAGCGAGGTCTGGGAAGCCCGATACAGGATAGCTGCTTTATCAAGCAGAGCGCTCTCACTGGCATAAACCTGCAGGCAGCCGTGCTTGCCGCAAGGACAGCGCTCGCCTTCAGGATTGATGACGGTATGCCCCACCTCCCCGATAAGATAATTATCCTGACTGTAAATGCTGCCCTTGTACATGTAAGAGCAATGAATACCTCGGGCGACATGATAGACGATAAAATTGCTGTCTGTTGGATGATAGCTAAAGAGGCGTTCAGCCAGTGTCAGGCAGTGGGACTTATTGGCAAAGTAGACAGGGAGGTCAAAGGCTTCTTGAATAGTCCGCAGGTTAATCTGTCCCCAGTGGGGGTTTTTAGAAATGATAAAATCACTCTCAGAGAGATTCACATGCCCCGGCAACCCGAGGGCAATCGCTGAGATGGGGTATTGGCTGTTCTTTTTCAGAAAATCTTGAATGAGTCGGATAATTTCCTGGTCAGACGGGCCACCTGTCACCTCGACCTGATAAGTTCGAATGCTGCTTTCTGCAATCTCACCGGTATTGTCAGCGATGACGATGGCCAGCTGTTTTTCAGAAATCTCAAAGCCTAGATAGTAGCGGCTACGGGGCACAATATCTAGCAGGGTTTTCTTGCGGCCTACGCTCTCGTCATTGAGCTCGCCCAGCTCCAGTACCAAGCCTTCCTTGATCAGTTCATTGATGATGCTGCCGGTCGTGGCTGGTGTAATTTGAGTTTCTTTTGAAATATCAATCCGGGAAATCGGTCGTTTGGCATAGAGCCGATCCAGGACAGTTGCCCTTAGCTCGTTTTGTTTTCTAGTTCGTGTCATCTTGTTTCCTCTGCTGCTATACTATCAAAAAAAGCTAGAAATCTCAAATGTAAGCGTTGACATAGTACAAAAAAATAGTTATAATGTTTATAGAATATTAATAACATAGTTGAAAATATTCTTTTTTTGGATTTTTGTTTATATATTGAAAACAAATGGCAAGCGTCGTTGCAGGCTAGGTCAGATTCATAAAGGAGGATGCCGATGGAAACAAAACAGATTATGTTAGTCTGTGCGGCTGGGATGAGCACCAGTCTCATGGTCAATAAAATGCAGAAAGCTGCAGAGGAGCGAGGTTTAGCTGCGACGATATTTGCGGTGCCAGTATCAGAAGCAGAAGACTATCTGAGCGAGAAAAAGGTTGATGTCCTTTTGCTGGGGCCTCAGGTCCGCTATCTACTGGAGGATTTACAGGAAAAACTAGCTTCAAAAGGCATTCCGGTCGATGTTATCCCTATGACGGACTACGGAATGATGAAGGGGGATAAGGTTCTGGATCTGGCAGAGTCGCTCATGAAGTAGGTGCTCCTATGGAAAATAAAGATTCCTTAGAGGTCGCTATGACCCTCATTATGTATGGCGGAGAGGCCAAGTCTTGTGCTATCGAAGCTATTGCAGCAGCTAAAAAGCAGGATTTTGACCGAGCTCAGGAGAGGTTGAGTCAGGCTCAGAAGGCCCTGCTGCAAGCCCATCACGCTCAGGCTGAAATGCTGAGCAAGGAGGCACAAGGAGAGAAGACAGAACTTAGTTTATTTATGGTGCATGGGCAAGATCATCTCATGACCAGTATCGCCTTTGTTGATTTGGCAAAGGAGATTGTTGATTTGCATAAAAAATTTGATGAATAGGAGAAATGCAGATGAGTAGTTTGGTTGATAAATGGCAAGCACGTCTCATGCCTATTGCCAATAAAATCGGCAACCAAAAATTTCTGGTTGCCCTGCGGGATTCCTTTATCGGGACCATGCCTGTGATTATGACGGGCTCCTTCGCCCTCATGGTCAATGCCTTTCTATCTGACTTGCCAGGACAGTTCGGCTGGACCTGGATTTCCTCTGCCTTCCAGTGGCTGATTGATATTAACTGGCTGGTATTTAAGGGCAGTATTCCTATCGTTACCCTCTTGTTCCTCTTTACCTTCGGGGTCAATATCGCTAAGATTTACAATACTGATAAGGTGTCTGCTGGTCTGGTAGCTGTTGCTTCCTATATTATTACCATTGGTGGCTCTGTTACTAAAACCTTTGAGTTGGCTGGCAAAACACCAGGGCTGAGCAAGGCGATTTCAAAACTTCCAGAGCTAAAACTTGACGGCAGTGACCTGTCTGTGACGATTAATAGTGTCATTCCAGGTGACCAGATCAGTGCGCGTGGCTATTTTACTGCCATTCTGATTGGTTTTGTGTCTGTTATCATCTTCTGTAAGGTCATGAATCGTAACTGGACTATCAAATTGCCGGATTCTGTTCCGCCGGCTATCATGAAGCCGTTCTTGTCTATCATTCCGGCTGCAATTGCCATGTATGTCGTGGGAATTGCGACCTATCTCTTTAATCTGGTGACAGGCGAGCTCTTGATTGACTGGATTTACAAGATTCTTCAGGCGCCGCTTCTCAGCTTGTCTCAAAGCTTCTGGGCTGTGCTGCTCATTGTCTTTCTCAATAAGATTTTCTGGTTCTTCGGACTGCACGGCGGTAATGTGCTGGCGCCAGTTATAGCCAGTCTCTTTGGTGTGACCATGCTGGCTAATCTAGAAGCTTATCAGGCTGGGCAAGCGATTCCTTACATGTGGACGGATAATTCTTTTGGTGCTTTTGTCTGGTTTGATGCGATTGGGGTTGCCATTGCCATTCTCTGGCAATCTCGGAACAAGCACTATCGCGAAGTGGCTAAACTTGGGATTTTCCCAATGGTCTTCAACATCGGTGAGCCGGTCATGTACGGTCTGCCAATCGTTTTGAATCCAATTATGTTTATTCCTTATGTCCTGACTCCGATGGTGATGGTGACCGTGGCCTACTTTGCAACCTCTATGGGCTTGGTTGCGCCGGTTACTCAAAACGTTACTTGGGTAATGCCGCCAATTCTCTACGGTTTCTTTGCGACAGCCTTCGACTGGCGGGCTATTATTCTTTCGCTGGTTAATATCGCTATTTCGACCGCTATATATCTGCCCTTTGTCAAGATGGCAGATAAACAGGAGGAGCTTGGATAGATGGCAAAATTTGAAATTAAAGAAGAATTTTACCTGGATGGCAAACCTTTTAAGATTTTATCGGGAGCTATTCAGTATTTCCGGCTTCATCCAGACCAGTGGCGAGATACCCTTTACAATCTTAAAGCTTTAGGCTTTAATACGGTAGAAACTTATATTCCTTGGGCATTGCATGAGCCTCAGGAAGGTCAATTTCAGGCAGAGGGCATGCTAGATTTTGAAGCATACTTCAAGTTGGTTGAGGAGATGGGGCTTTATCTCATTGTCCGTCCGACACCTTACATCTGTGCAGAGTTTGACTTTGGCGGCCTGCCGGCTTGGCTCTTGAGATATCCTTCAATGCGCCTGCGGGTCAATCATCCGCTTTTTCTGGAAAAGGTCAGTCATTTCTATGACTGGCTCTTTCCCAAGCTTCTGCCCTATCAGAGTGATCAGGGCGGACCTATCCTCATGATGCAGGTGGAAAATGAATACGGTTCTTATGCCGAGGACAAGGCCTACATGCGCAGCATTGCACAGATGATGAAGGTACGTGGTGTTACGGTTCCCCTCTTTACCTCTGATGGGACATGGATAGAGGCTTTGGAGTCTGGGACCTTGATTGAGGATGATATTTTTGTGACGGGGAATTTCGGCTCTCAGCCCAAGGAAAACACGGATAATCTGCGAGCTTTCATGGAGCGCTACGGCAAGAAATGGCCGCTTATGTGTACGGAGTTCTGGGATGGCTGGTTTAGCCGCTGGAGTGAGGAAATCGTTCGGCGGGAAGCAGAAGATTTGGCCAAGGATGTCAAAGAAATGCTGCAGCTAGGTAGCATGAACCTTTTCCTACTGAGAGGTGGGACCAATTTTGGTTTTATCAGCGGCTGTTCAGCCCGCAAGACCAAGGATTTGCCGCAGATTACCTCCTATGATTTTGATGCTCCTATTACTGAGTGGGGGCAGCCGACCGAGAAATACTACGCTGTTCAGCGGGTGACCCACGAGGTCTTTCCAGAGCTTGAGCAGATGGAGCCTATTAGCCGACAGGCCAAAGCCTATGGCAGTTTTCCGCTGCTTGGAACAGCTAATCTGCTGGATGTGGCAGCGGATATCACTGAGGAAATTCTGCTGGATTATCCGCAGCCTATGGAGCAGATTGGGCAGAATCATGGCTATATCCTCTACCGTTCCGATATCAAAAATCAATACCATGAGGAAAGGCTCAAGGCATTGGAGACTCATGACCGCTGTCATTTCTATATCAATCAGGAGCACCTGGCTACCCAGTATCGGGAAGAAATCGGTGATGAGATGCTCTTCTCAGCTGATACCGAGCGGATTCAGATTGATGTGCTGGTGGAAAATATGGGGCGGGTCAACTATGGTTACAAGCTGGGTGCACCCAGTCAATCCAAGGGAGTCAAGGGTGGTATCATGATTAACCACCAGTTCCGCAAGGGTTGGAAGCATTATGCGCTCAAGTTTGACCAGGAAATGCTGGCCAAGCTAGACTGCTACTCAGCTCCGCCGGAAAGAGTCAAGGCACCGACCTTCTATCGTTTTGAAGCAGAGTTAGATGATATCGCTGATACCTTCATTGACTGCTCCAAGTATGGGAAGGGGTGTATTTCGGTCAATGGCTTTAACCTTGGCCGCTACTGGAATGAAGGGCCGATTCACTATCTCTATGTGCCGTCTGGCTTGCTTAAGGAAAAGAATGAATTTATCGTTTTTGAAACTGAAAATGTCAAGATTGAAGAGTTGACCTTGCTTGACCATCCAGTCTATAAGAAATGAGGTGCTGCGATGAAATATATGACAGTCGGGAATGAACTGAAAGAAGCCAGTCAGCTGGTTTTGGGCTGCATGCGACTGGCAGAGCACGATCCTAAAGAGGTCGTTTCCGTTCTTGAAACAGCGGTAGAAGTGGGAATTAATTTCTTTGACCACTCAGATGTTTATGCTGGTGGGCAGTCTGAAGCCAAGTTTGCGCAGGCTCTTCGCTCGGCTAAGATCCCCCGGAACCGAGTTCTCATCCAGTCTAAGTGCGGACTGCGGGATGTTCACTCTAACTACCATTTTGACTTTTCTAAGGATTATATCATCAGCTCGGTTGAAGGCAGCTTGGAGCGCTTGCAGACAGACTATCTGGATGTGCTCCTCCTGCACCGACCAGATGCTCTTGTCGAGCCGGAAGAGGTGGCTGAAGCTTTCTCACAGCTGCACCAAGCTGGGAAGGTTCGCTATTTCGGAGTCAGCAATCAAAATCCTTATCAGATCGAGCTACTGCAGAAAAGTGTGGAGCAGCCCTTGATTGCCAACCAACTGCAGTTTGGTCCTGCCCATACTCCGATGCTGGATGCTGGGCTCAATGCCAATATGCTCAATCCGTTAGCAATCGTTCGGGATGGTAGTGTATTGGACTATTGTCGATTGCATCATATCACGATTCAGCCTTGGTCACCATTTCAGGTCGACTTGAACCAGGGACTGTTTATGGAGCATCCTAAATATGCTCAGCTTACAGAAACTCTGCATGCCTTTGCGTCAGACTATCAAGTTTCTTTTGAAGCCTTAGTTCTGGCCTGGATTTTGCGTCATCCGGCTCAGATGCAGCCAATTGTTGGCTCCATAAATCCGCAGAGAATTCGCTCAATGGTGGCTGCCTTTGATATTGAGCTCTCTCGGACTGACTGGTATAAGATATACAAGAGCGCAGGGAATCCTCTGCCCTAAGCTTTTTTTGCAGGGAGATTATTTGTTATTCAGAATCAATGAATGCTAAGAGCAGTGAATCAGTCTGCATACTTCATTGATTAACCTCGAATCTGCACCTTATGAAAGGAGAATGATATGAATAATAAGTTTTCTTGGCAAGGGCTAGCAAAATCTGCTTCTGCTGCCAAGTATGGAAGCGGCTTGCTGCTATGTGCTTCCCTCTTGTCCTTAGCAGCTTTGACGTGCGTCTCAAGAGTTGAAGCAGAAGATGTTGCGCCTGCCCCTGCCGCAGTAGCTGAAACGCCTACTTCTCCAGCAGCCCAAGCAAGTCCTGAGGCTGAAAATCCAGCTGTGGCTGAACCCCAAGCAACTCCTGCAAGTCAGGCCGAATCAGCTGCAGCTGCTAGCGAGTTGCCAGCCAGTCAGGTCATGTCCGATGAGCAGAAGCAGCGCGCCATTGCTCAGATGGGAGCCAATCAAGGGGATGTCTGGGTTTGGTCGGAGGAAAATGTCGTTGAAGAAAATGGGGAGCGTCAAAAGCGCGGTCCTAATGGCGGCCCCGGCCAATTTAATGGCGGAGCTGTCGTGTTAGGCGGTCGACCGACTTATGACCCAGCAGCTGATTGGTACTACCTAGCTTATAAAGGCGAAGGGATGACTGACGAAGAAGCACAGGCTGTCTTTGACAAGGAACGCGGCAAATGGATGAATGAATTTGATCCTTGGGGCGTTGTGATGGAAATGACGGACAATAAGGCCAGCAATGCTTGGGCGGATGTTCGTAACATGCAGGCTTTCGTCCTTCGGAAGGACTCCAATGTCTGGGAGAAAATTGTGGATCACCCTCAAGGGGTTCAATGGGTTGCTCAGTTCAAGGGGAATATGTCCAGCTACGTAGGAGATGCGCGGCAGGAAGCCTTGGCTGGCGGGGGAACAGCTATTGAGGTCTTACCTAAGCAGGATCGGGTTGCCCACTGGGGTTCTGATCAGGCCCGTGATATTCCAAATCCTCAAACCATTCGGGCTGTTTTAGTTTCCGTAGAAGCTCGTATTTCTGAAAAATCTGACCCAGATGCCAAGCTTGGTATTCAAGTTGGCGGTGACTGGAAATTTGCTGAAGAAGTGAGTAAGCCGCTCTGGTATCCAGGAGCTGGTCTGGCTGGTATTCAGCGACTGACCAAGGATTGGGCTCGTTACTATTTTGTCAGCCTCACTGGTATTCAAGATGCAGTTGAAGAAAGGGCGATTTCGCAAGATGAGTTTATGAAGAGTATCGTGCCGTTGGCTGATATGGAGCAAGCTCCCCAAAATCAAGCCCAGCAGCCAACTCCTTCAAGGCCTGATCCAAAGAGTAGCCAGGTGGAAAATCTGACCTACAAAGCAAGTGGCCAGACGTATCCTCAAGCAGCATCTCAACAGCCAACTCTTGAGCAAGCTTCTTCAAAACAACTGCCTAAGACCGGCAGCCAAACCAATTTATTGGCCAATCTGCTTGGACTCGGGCTCTTAGGACTGGGTGCTGGCTTCCTTGGCTTGAAGAAAAAATCTTAGTTTTGCAAGCTAGAGGGAAAATAATCTACAAAAAAGCAACAGCAGATTCTAGCTGTTGCTTTGTGTTTGGTTTAGGTTTTGCACGACAGGCTGTCCAAGGTTAGGTGCTTGCGCAACCTGCTCGGCAATCGGACTGCAGACAGGCTCTTGGTATTTTTGAGTAAAGCGGCATCTTGGGAAGTTGGAGCAGCCCCAAAATTTCTGACCGGCCTTAGAACCTTTGGCTGCTGTACGGAGCACCAATCCATGCTGGCAGCGAGGGCAGATCTTTTCTGCTTCTCTACGCTGTTTATTCTGGGCAATGCTGTTAATATGGCGCTCTTTGATGACCTGCTTTCGCTTGGTCAAGGGCAGGAGCATACGATAGAGGTCGTCAATCTGCTCAGGCGACAGGTAGACTGGACTTTGGCAGGCCTGCCGGTCAATTGCCCCAATCACTTGCCAGGTCTGAATAACCTTATGCCTGTCACTGTTTAGATGGATTTCCTTAAGCTGACAGTCATTGCCAAAGACGATATAGGAATATAGATTTGGCGTGTATTGGTTGAGATAGTAGCTCAGCCATTTGAGGTGGACTTTATTTTGAATAATGGGATTGAAAAAAGAATGCTTGTAAGATTTTCCACGGCCTCCGGAAAGAACCTGAGTCCAGTATCGCTGATTTTCTGAGCCGAAGATCCAGCCCTTGTAGTTTTTTGACTCAAAAATGTAAATTCCAGATGGATGAATCAGCAGGGCATCAATCTCAGTGGTAGATCCATCTTCTTTGAAAATATAGAGATTGTACAAAATCTTTTTATAGCCATAGAGCTGGTTCAAGACCTGACCAAGCTGGTACTCTCCCTGTTTTCCCTTGTTGTATTTGAGTTCCCAAGGGGCAGTCTGGGTTTGCTGGAAATAGTCAGGCTCGTGGCTTTGGCTGGACGGCCAATCCGAGTCCCTATCTTCCCTGTCTTCAAGCAGCTTATAACTGATAAAAAAGACGATGCCAAAGACAGCCACAAATGCAACGAAAAAGAATCCAAACATTTCCTAATCTCCCTTAAAATCCCTAATTCGAGTATAGCACAAAATAAAGGACGGAAGATTTTTATAAGTGTAAAAACAAAACAATTGAACAATGAATCAAAATATGTCTAAAAAACGGAAACTACCCTTTAAAAACTTATTTTCCAAAAACACCTCACAAACCTAAAAAATCATGTATAATAAAAAGACAGGAAAAGAATAGGAGTTATCATGTCTCAGGAATTAATCAGTGTTATCATCCCTGTTTACAATGTTGAGCAGTATTTAGCAGAATGTGTGAATAGCGTCTGTCGTCAGACCTATCAAAATCTGGAGATTATTCTAGTCAATGATGGTTCAACAGATGCTTCTGGTCAGATTTGCCAAGAGCTGGCTGACCAGGATGCGAGGATTCGTCTCATTCATCAGGACAATCAAGGTTTATCCGGTGCCCGCAACACAGGGATTGAGCACTCTAGTGCAGACTATTTGATTTTTGTGGATTCGGATGACTGGCTGCCTGAGCAGCATGTTGCCCGTCTTTATGAAAAGCTCAAGGAGTACGATGCGGATATTGCCATTGGTCACCACTGTAGCTTTCGTGCAGAGGATTCAGCCTTCCTCTACTATTCGACAGAGCATTTTGAAACCCTCTATACGCGAGAAGAGATAATCGAGGAGTACCCTAGACGGCGCATGCTAGACGGTGTCTTTCTCTGTGCCTGGGCCAAGCTCTATAAGCGTGAGCTCTTTGATACAGTGCGCTATCCAGTCGGCCGAGTGGCCGAAGATGCCTTCACAACTTATAAGCTGTATCTTCAGTCAGAGAAGATTATCTACCTCAATGAACCGCTCTATTACTATCGCTTGCGGCCAAATAGCATCTCCATGACTTGGAATGAGCAGTGGTTCCGAGACTTGATTATAGGTTTTGAGGAGCAGCTAGCCATTTTGGGTAAGCTGGGCTATGACCTGAGCTTCTACTACAAATACTACACCTTCTTGCTCCAGTATTGTCGCGATAGTGCTGCAGCCGTCGGCATGCAGTCCAGTCTGGTCTATCAGGAAATTGAAAGCAAACTCAAACTATTTGGAGAATAAACAAAACAAGCCACCTTTCAACCGCAGGGCTGAGAGTGTGGCTTGTTTTTTGGTGTTTGAAAATTAAAGACTAAAAATAACAATTAATGTCATGCTTCAAAAAGACATCTTGGTATTCAAATAAGTCTTCAGGGTGCAAGGCCTTGACATCTTTCATGGCATACTTTCGGCCAAGTAATTTGTATTTATTTTCGCCAAATTGATGGAAAGGCAACAGCTGGACTTGATTGATGGATAGTTCATTAAACAAAGTCGCAAACCGCTCTGCATCTTCTAAGGAGTCGTTAAAATCTGGAATGACAGGAATGCGGAGAACAATCGTCTTTTGATGAGTAAAGGCGTAGTGGATATTCTGAACAATTAATTCGTTTTTTACTCCAGTCACCTTGCGGTGGTTGACAGAGTTATAATGTTTCAGGTCGGTATAAATAAAATCAACGTACTGGATGAGATCCACGAATTTTTCATGTTCTACAAAGGCAGTTGTTTCAATAGCGGTATGAATCCCTTTTTCCTTAGCCGCTTTGAGAATGGCCTTGGCAAATTCAAACTGGGCGAAAATCTCTCCGCCAGATAAGGTCAGGCCGCCGCCAGATTCTTCATAAAAATCTCTGTCCTTTAGGACTTCGTTGATAATCTCCTCGACACTTCTTTCCTCCCCCATAGTGATGCTTTTTTTGGTAGTAGCATCCAGCATAGGCTCGGGTCTGAATTGCTGTGATTCTGGATTGGAGCACCAAGGGCAGCGCAGAGGACAGCCCTTGAGGAAAACCGTTGTACGAATCCCTGGTCCATCATGAATACTGAAATGTTGGATGTTGAAAATAATTCCTTTTGTTGTTTCCATACTCAGGCCTCCTTTGGATACAATCATTATAACTTATTTTAGAAAGAAAAACAATTACGAATGAAAGTTATTTTTATTTTATTTTTAAGGCGTCTTTTGTTACAATAATAGCAGAGGTGATAGAATGGAACGTTTAGATGAAATTGTTAGATTAGTATCTGAATTTGAACGAATCGATGTCAATACTTTGTCTGACCGCTTAAAAGTGTCCAAAGTAACGATTCGCAAGGACTTGGATAAGCTGGAAACCAAAGGTCTGCTGCGCAGAGAGCATGGCTATGCTGTTTTAAATAGCGGCGATGATCTGAATGTCAGACTTTCCTTTCATTATGATACCAAGCGCCGAATTGCCCAGGAAGCAGCAAAAATCGTTCAGGATAATGAAACCATTATGATCGAATCAGGTTCGACCTGTGCCTTGCTAGCTGAGGAAATCTGCCGGACGAAGAAGAATGTCAAGATTATTACCAATTCTTATTTTATTGCGGATTATATAAAACAAACTGATTCTTGTAAAATTATCTTACTGGGCGGAGAATTTCAGAAAGATTCTCAAGTGACAGTAGGGCCTCTTCTCAAGGAAATGATTCGGTTTTTCCACGTAGAACATGCTTTTGTCGGAACAGATGGCTATGATGAAAATCTAGGCTTTACAGGCAAGGATTTGATGCGGAGTGAGGTTGTGCAGTATATGTCAGAGGCATCTGACCGGATGATTGTCTTGACGGACTCAAGTAAGTTTACCAGAAAAGGTACGGTAAAGAGATTTGGCTTCAAACAGATTGCCCAAGTGGTGACTGACAAGGCGATTCCGAAAGAAGCTGTTGAGCGCTTGAAAGCTGCGGATATCAAACTGACTCTGATCTAGCAGAGAAGGAGATAAGATGAAAAATGAAAGAAAAAAACTATTGGCAAAAATTGCTTATCTCTACTATATCGAAGAAAGAAGCCAGTCTGACATTGCGGCTGAGACAGGGATTTATCGTACCACTATCAGCCGAATGTTGGCAGAAGCGAAAAAAGAGGGCATTGTGAAGATTGAGATCGAAGACTTTGATACTCGCTTGTTCCATTTGGAAAACTATGTAAAAGAAAAATACGGGCTCAAGGGAATCGAAATTGTCAGTAACTTAGTAGATGAATCTCCAGCAGACTTGGAAGAGAGGTTGGCTCAAGCTGCTGCGGGTATGCTGCGCGGCCTGATTAAAGACAATGATAAAGTGGGATTTTCTTGGGGCAAGAGCTTGAGCCTTTTAGTAGAGCACTCCAGCAGCAAGCATTTGACAAATGTCCATTTCTTTCCTTTGGCAGGTGGACCGAGTCATATCCATGCACGCTATCATGTGAACACCCTCATCTATAGCATGGCTGGAAAATACCATGGGGACTGCCGTTTTATGAATTCCACGATTATTCAGGAGAATGAGCAACTGACAAATGGAATATTGGCGTCTAAATACTTTGAAGATCTAAAAAGCAGCTGGCAGGAGCTGGATGTGGCCGTGGTTGGTATTGGCGGGCAGGTTGACACGGGAAATCGCCAATGGCTGGACATGCTGACCTCAGAGGATTTTCTTGCTCTAGAGAGTCAGGATGCTGTCGGAGAAATCTGCTGTCGCTTCTTTAATAAAAAAGGGGAGATGGTCTACCAGCATTTGCAAAATCGAACGATTGCCATCTCTTTGGAAAATTTGAAAAAGGTGCCGCTTAGTTTGGCCTTTGCCTATGGCAGTCAAAAATCTGCTGCTATCTTAGCGGTGTTGCGAGCTAGATATGTCAATCATTTGATTACGGATGAAGCGACTATTTTGAAAATGCTAGACTTGGACGGAGATAGGAGTTTCTTCACTTCTTGATGTCAGTGGAATCTCAGGTGCAAGAGATTTCCAAGACGGAATTTAGGGATTCTATTTTTTAATAGTGGATTAGCAGCTATGTATGGAGGTGGATTGTTGATTTGAAAAAGCCGATGAAACGAAAATTGACTAGTTTAGCCACAGGAGAGCTAGTCGCTGTGCTAGTATTTTGGATGAATTTTTTCCTTCTCAAAAAATGGATTCTTACTACTGGAGCTTTGATTTCTATTTCTTTCTCCTTGTTTGTACTGAGTTTTATTTTGATACAGGGCTCAGTTTTTTGGTGGATTTTGATAAAAAGGATTTCCGATCCAGAATTTGCTGAAAGATATACAGGCAAGATTTACAGGGTACTAAAGAGCTTAGACCTTATTTTACTGGGTGTGGGAACTCTGATAATCATTTTTAATTCCAGTGATTTTTCCACCTTCATAATCTCTGTAGCAATTTGGTTTTTTGCTGTCATCGAGTGGATGAATTATTTTAAATGGCAATTATCCTACAGTCTGAATCCTGCTGTTTTATTGAGATACATCCTCCAGAGGAAATTGCGGAAAAGTAAAATAGCAAAGGAAATTGAGAAGGCAGTATAAAAAGATAAGTTTCGGTTTCTTAAAATAGCATATATGATGAAGTAGAAGCAAATAGCTGCTGCTTCTTTTTTGTGCCGAATCTGCTTATCGTTCTTATCTAATAGAGTGCCTTTGAATCGCAGATGAATACAGCTGTACAGAACTGTTCTTTGTGGGGGGAGTTTTTATTCTGCACAAATGTGCAAAATAATTTAAATAAGCTAATTTGTTCTATAATATATTGACGGACTGAGATAAAGGTGATACATTCTAGTTACAAACAAAAATAAATCACTTTCAAACAAAAGAACAAGTTTTTGTTAATCATAAAGATAGGAGCGATTGTAACATATGGAAATGATTGTAGCAGATCAAATTATCATGGGTCTTATCTTAGACGCTGGTGATGCCAAGCAGCATATTTATCAAGCTTTATCACTAGCTAAAGATGGTAAGTTTTCAGAATGCGATGAGCAGATTGAGCTGGCAGATAAGGCGCTGTTAGAGGCCCATAACTTGCAGACCAAGTTCCTAGCTCAGGAAGCTGGAGGAACGAAAACAGAGATTACAGCACTGTTTGTTCATTCTCAAGATCATTTGATGACTAGCATTACAGAGATTAACCTCATCAAAGAAATCATCGACTTGAGAAGAGAATTACAAGGGAAAAAATGAATCATCAGGAGGATGAAAAGATGGTTAATATTGGTTTGTTTTGCGCGGCAGGTTTTTCAACAGGAATGTTGGTCAATAATATGAAGATAGCTGCAGCTGAAAAAGGGCTGGAAGCTGAGATCGAAGCTTACTCTCAGGCTAAGTTGGCTGATTATGCAGCGGATCTGGATGTCGCTTTATTGGGCCCGCAGGTAGCCTATACACTAGACAAATCTACAGCTATTTGCGACAGTTGCCATACTCCGATTGCAGTTATTCCGATGGCTGATTACGGTATGCTAGATGGCGAAAAAGTGTTAAACCTCGCTTTGAGTTTGTTGGATAAACATTAAAATCAAGGAGCTTCGTTATGTCTAAAGTGGATACTCAAAAAATCATTGCGCCGATTATGAAGTTTGTCAATATGCGTGGGATTATCGCCTTAAAAGATGGTATGTTGGCAATTTTGCCTCTTACAGTTGTGGGAAGCCTATTCTTGATTGTAGGGCAATTACCATTTGAAGGTCTAAATCAAGCCATTGCTGGTGTGTTTGGGGCGGACTGGACAGAACCGTTTATGCAGGTTTATTCAGGAACCTTTGCCATTATGGGGCTGATTTCTTGTTTTTCAATCGGCTATTCCTATGCCAAGAACAGCGGCGTAGAGCCTCTGCCAGCAGGGGTGCTGTCTCTTTCTTCTTTCTTTATCCTCTTAAAATCCTCCTACATACCAGAAAAGGGTGAGGCGATTGCAGATGCGATTGCCAAGGTCTGGTTTGGCGGACAAGGAATCATTGGAGCCATTCTCATTGGTCTGGCAGTTGGCAGTATCTATACGATTTTCATTCAAAAGCATATTGTCATCAAAATGCCAGAGCAGGTTCCGCAAGCGATTGCCAAGCAGTTTGAAGCCATGATTCCAGCTTTCGTTATTTTCTTGCTATCAATGGTTGTTTACATTATTGCCAAGATAGCGACTGGTGGCGGTACCTTTATTGAGATGATTTACGATGTCATTCAGGTGCCTTTGCAAGGTTTGACGGGCTCTCTGTATGGAGCTATCGGTATTGCTTTCTTCATTTCTTTCTTATGGTGGTTTGGCGTTCATGGGCAGTCCGTTGTCAATGGTGTCGTAACAGCCTTGCTGTTATCAAATCTGGATGCTAATAAGGCCCTGCTTGCTGCAGATAAGCTGTCTGTCAGTCAAGGCGCTCATATTGTGACCCAACAGTTCTTGGATAGTTTTCTTATCTTATCGGGATCCGGTATCACTTTTGGAGTGGTCGTAGCCATGCTCTTTGCTGCCAAGTCCAAGCAGTATAAGGCCCTGGGGAAAGTTGCTGCTTTCCCGGCAATCTTTAATGTCAATGAGCCAGTTGTCTTTGGTTTTCCGATTGTGATGAATCCAGTCATGTTCCTGCCCTTTGTTTTGGTTCCGGTTCTGGCTGCTTTGATTGTCTACATGGCGATTGCGGTCGGCTTTATGCAGCCATTCGCGGGTGTGACTTTGCCTTGGAGTACACCGGCTATCATTTCTGGCTTTATGGTCGCTGGCTGGCAAGGGGCAGTCATTCAAATTGTCATCTTAGCCATGTCCGCCTTTGTCTATTTCCCATTTGTGAAGTTTCAGGATAAGATTGCCTACAATAACGAGTTGAAAAATGAAGAGTAATCTGATTTTGATGGATAAAAACACAAAAGTTTCTTGGCTCAGATGGCACAAATGTGCAAAAAATCTTTAATTCAGTAATCGCCTATAAATGATTGAATTCTAGGATTTTGCATGTTACAATAGTTACGAAAGAAATAAATTAAATTTCATAAGAAAGGTCGTGACCAAATGATCCAAGTAAAAGAAGTAGAAAAAACAACAATAAAAACAGACTATTTTGGCAGCTTAACAGAGCGGATGAATAAGTATCGGGAAGATGTTTTAAATAAAAAGCCCTATATTGACGCAGAGCGTGCTGTCCTAGCTACCAAGGCTTATGATAAGCATAAGGAAAAGCCAAATGTGTTGAAACGTGCTTACATGCTCAAAGAGATTTTGGAGAATATGACGCTTTATATCGAAGATGAAACAGTGATTGTTGGTAATCAGGCTTCATCTAATAAAGACGCGCCTATTTTCCCAGAGTACACTTTAGAGTTTGTACTCAATGAACTAGATCTTTTTGAGAAGCGGGACGGAGACGTCTTCTACATTACAGAAGAAACCAAAGAGCAGCTCCGTAGTATTGCTCCTTTCTGGGAAAACAATAATCTACGTGCTCGAGCAGGGGCTCTACTTCCAGAAGAAGTTCAGGTTTATATGGAAACTGGCTTCTTTGGCATGGAAGGAAAGATGAACTCTGGGGATGCCCACTTGGCGGTCAACTATCAAAAACTCTTGGCCTATGGACTGAAAGGTTTTGAAGAAAAAGCTCGCGCAGCTAAGGAAGCCTTGGATTTGACCAATCCGGCTAGTATTGATAAATACCACTTCTATGATTCCATTTTCATCGTAGTAGATGCTGTGAAAGCTTATGCGGAGCGTTTTGTGGCCTTGGCAAATCAGATGGCTGAAAAAGCAGAGCCTAAGCGCCGTCAGGAGCTCTTAGAAATCGCTAGAATCTGTTCTAAAGTGCCGTACGAGCCAGCATCAACCTTTGCTGAAGCTGTTCAGTCTGTTTGGTTTATCCAGTGTATCCTTCAGATTGAGTCCAACGGACATTCACTCTCTTATGGACGCTTTGACCAGTACATGTATCCTTATGTCAAGGCAGATTTGGAAGCTGGTCGTGAGACAGAGGCTAGCATTGTAGAACGCTTAACAAATCTCTGGATTAAGACGATTACCATTAATAAAGTGCGCAGTCAGGCCCACACATTCTCATCTGCGGGCAGTCCCCTTTATCAAAATGTGACAATCGGTGGCCAAACGAGAGATAAGAGAGATGCAGTCAACCCACTTTCCTACCTTGTGTTGAAATCTGTAGCTCAAACTCATCTTCCTCAGCCGAATCTGACTGTTCGCTATCATGCAGGCTTAGATGCTCGCTTTATGAATGAGTGTATTGAGGTCATGAAGCTTGGTTTCGGTATGCCAGCCTTCAATAATGATGAAATCATCATTCCGTCCTTTATCGCCAAAGGCGTTTTAGAAGAAGATGCATACGACTATAGTGCTATCGGCTGTGTGGAAACTGCTGTGCCTGGTAAATGGGGCTACCGTTGTACAGGTATGAGCTACATGAACTTCCCTAAGGTGCTCCTCATCACTATGAACGATGGGATTGATCCAGCATCTGGCAAGCGCTTTGCGCCAAGCTTCGGTCATTTTAAAGATATGAAGAGCTTTGCTGAGCTGCAAACGGCTTGGGACAAGACCTTGCGTCATTTGACCCGCATGAGTGTCATCGTGGAAAATTCTATCGACCTGTCTCTCGAAAGAGAAGTACCGGATATCCTCTGCTCAGCTTTGACAGATGACTGTATCGGGCGCGGTAAGCATTTGAAAGAGGGCGGAGCTGTCTATGACTATATTTCTGGTCTTCAAGTCGGTATTGCCAATCTATCAGACTCATTGGCGGCCGTCAAGAAGCTAGTCTTTGAAGAAGGCAGGTTGACTCCGGCTGAACTCTGGCATGCACTTGAAACGGACTATGCAGGTGAGCGTGGTAAAGAAATTCAAGAGATGCTGATTCATGATGCACCAAAATATGGTAATGATGATGATTACGCAGATAAGCTAGTGACAGATGCTTACGATATTTATGTGGATGAAATCGCTAAATATCCAAATACCCGCTATGGCCGCGGTCCAATTGGCGGTATCCGCTACTCTGGAACATCTTCTATTTCAGCAAATGTAGGTCAAGGTCGCGGTACCTTGGCGACACCAGATGGCCGCAATGCTGGAACACCGCTCGCTGAAGGCTGCTCTCCATCCCACAATATGGACAAGAACGGCCCGACCTCTGTATTAAAATCTGTTTCCAAATTGCCGACAGACGAAATTGTTGGTGGTGTTCTGCTCAATCAAAAAGTGAATCCTCAGACCCTGTCTAAGGAAGAAGATAAAGTGAAACTTATTGCCTTGCTTCGTACATTCTTTAACCGTCTGCATGGCTATCATATCCAATACAATGTCGTTTCTAGGGAAACCTTGATTGATGCTCAGAAGCATCCTGAAAAACACCGCGATTTGATTGTTCGCGTTGCAGGCTACTCTGCTTTCTTCAATGTGCTTTCCAAGGCGACGCAAGATGATATTATCGGACGTACGGAGCACACATTGTAAAAGAGGTCCAATTTATGGAATTCATGCTTGATACCTTAAATTTAGAGGAGATAAAAAAATGGTCGGAAGTCCTCCCCTTGGCGGGAGTGACTTCTAATCCGACCATCGCAAAAAAAGAAGGAAAAATAGATTTCTTCGAACGGATTCGTGCCGTTCGGGAAATCATAGGAGAAGGTCCATCTATCCATGTGCAGGTTGTTGCTAAAGATTATGAGGGCATCTTGAAGGATGCCTCTGAAATTCGAAAAAAATGCGGCGATGATATCTACATTAAAGTTCCGGTCACACCGGCTGGGCTGGCAGCTATCAAAACTCTCAAAGCAGAAGGCTACAAGATCACAGCGACAGCCATTTATACCACCTTTCAAGGTCTATTAGCTATTGAAGCGGGGGCTGACTATCTTGCTCCTTACTATAACCGAATGGAAAATCTCAATATTGATTCAGATGCTGTAATTAGCCAGCTGGCTCAGGCGATTGAGCGGGATCATTCCGCTAGCAAAATCTTGGCAGCTTCCTTTAAGAATGTTGGTCAAATCAATCGTGCTTTTGCTGATGGGGCCCAAGCCATTACAGCAGGACCAGATATCTTTGTAGCAGCCTTTGCCATGCCGTCTATCTCTAAGGCAGTAGATGACTTTGCCACAGACTGGTCAGCAATTCACAATCAGGAATACATTTAAAAGGCATGTATAATTCTCTATCTATAAAAATGAAAGAGGTGCTCTATGAAAATTTTTGCAAGTCCGTCTCGTTATATTCAGGGAGAAAATGCCCTGTTTGAAAATGCAAAACAGATTCTTCAATTAGGAAGCCATCCAGTCTTGCTTTGTGATGATGTAGTTTACCAGATTGTTGGGGAAAAATTCAATGACTACCTTACTCGTTATGGCTTTCATGTGCTGCATGTCGCTTTTAACGGAGAAGCTTCTGACGCTGAAATAGATCGGGTCGTTACTTTGGCTGAAAAAGACGGAGCAGACTTGGTTATTGGTCTAGGCGGTGGGAAAACGATTGACAGTGCGAAGGCGATTGCAGACATACTAGGACGTCCTGTGGTCATTGCGCCAACCATTGCCTCTACAGATGCCCCAACTTCAGCACTTTCTGTTATCTATACAGAAGATGGAGCCTTTGAAAAGTACATTTTCTATAGTAAAAACCCTGAACTTGTCTTGGTGGATACGAAAGTGATTGCTGGAGCGCCAAAACGGCTTTTGGCTTCTGGGATTGCAGATGGTTTAGCGACTTGGGTAGAAGCGCGTGCTGTCCAGCAGAAAAATGGCACTACCATGTTGGGACAAAGACAGAGTCTAGCTGGTGTGGCAATTGCGAAGAAGTGTGAAGAAACACTGTTTGCAGATGGCCTGCAGGCTATCGCAGCCTGTGAAGCGAAAGTCGTGACCCCAGCTCTGGAAAATATCATTGAAGCTAATACCCTTCTCAGTGGCGTCGGCTTTGAGAGCGGCGGTTTAGCAGCAGCCCATGCTATCCACAACGGCTTTACAGCTCTCACAGGCGATATTCATCATCTGACCCACGGCGAAAAAGTTGCCTATGGAACCCTGACCCAGCTCTTCTTAGAAAACCGACCTAAAGAAGAATTGGAAAAGTATATTCGCTTCTATCAAAAGATTGGTATGCCGACCACTCTGAAAGAAATGCATTTGGAAAATGCTAGCTATGAAGATTTGCTCAAAGTTGGTCTGCAAGCGACGATTGAAGGCGAAACCATCCATCAGATGCCATTTGAGATTTCAGCTTCTGACATTGCAGGTGCCATCCTAGCGGTTGACCAATATGTTAGGGATTTGGATAAATAAAAGCAAAATAGAAAACAAGCCACCTTTCAACCGTAGGGCTGACAGCGTGGCTTTTTTTGGTGGAGAGACTCTTTGGCTGATGTGTCTGGCAGTCATGAAATTCCGTCTTTCAAAATCCCTTGAAAATGGTATAATAGAAACAGTACAAAAAATGGAGAAAAGAATGGCTTATTATAATCACAAAGAAATCGAGCCCAAGTGGCAGAAATATTGGGCGGAGCACCATACATTTAAGACAGGTACGGACAAGGACAAGCCTAACTTTTATGCGCTGGACATGTTTCCTTACCCATCAGGAGCGGGGCTCCATGTAGGGCATCCGGAGGGCTACACGGCGACAGATATTCTCAGCCGCTACAAGCGGGCTCAGGGCTATAATGTCCTGCATCCTATGGGATGGGATGCCTTTGGTCTGCCGGCTGAGCAATACGCCATGGATACAGGCAATGACCCAGCTGACTTTACAGCGGAAAACATTGCCAACTTTAAGCGTCAAATCAACGCTCTTGGCTTCTCCTATGACTGGGACCGAGAAATCAATACAACTGACCCCAACTACTACAAATGGACCCAGTGGATTTTCACCAAGCTTTACGAAAAAGGCCTGGCTTATGAAGCTGAAGTGCCAGTAAACTGGGTTGAGGAGCTGGGAACGGCTATTGCCAATGAGGAAGTTCTGCCAGACGGGACATCTGAGCGCGGTGGCTATCCAGTTGTCCGCAAACCTATGCGTCAATGGATGCTGAAAATCACAGCCTATGCAGAACGTTTGCTCAATGATTTAGAAGAGCTGGACTGGCCAGAGTCTATCAAGGATATGCAGCGCAACTGGATTGGTAAGTCAACCGGTGCCAATGTAACCTTCAAGATTAAGGATACAGACAAGGATTTTACTGTCTTTACGACTCGTCCGGATACCCTTTTTGGTGCGACCTATGCTGTTTTGGCTCCAGAGCATGCTCTCGTCGATGCCATTACAAGTGCAGAACAAGCCCAAGCAGTAGCAGACTACAAACATGCAGCCAGCCTCAAATCCGACCTGGCTCGGACTGATTTGGCTAAGGAGAAGACTGGTGTCTGGACAGGGGCCTATGCCATCAATCCAGTCAATGGCAAGGAAATCCCCATCTGGATTGCCGACTATGTGCTTGCAAGCTACGGAACAGGGGCTATCATGGCCGTTCCTGCGCACGACGAGCGCGATTGGGAGTTTGCTAAGCAGTTTAACTTGGAGATTATTCCGGTTCTAGAGGGTGGCAATGTTGCTGACGCTGCTTATACAGAAGACGGGCCGCACATTAACTCTGGCTTCTTAGATGGCTTGGACAAGGCTGCCGCGATTGACAAGATGGTTGCTTGGCTGGAAGCAGAAGGTGTAGGAAATGAAAAAGTCACCTATCGTCTGCGCGACTGGCTCTTTAGCCGTCAGCGCTACTGGGGTGAGCCGATTCCAATCATTCATTGGGAAGATGGCACCTCAACGGCTGTTCCTGAAAATGAACTTCCGCTTGTCTTGCCTGTAACCAAGGATATCCGTCCGTCAGGTACCGGTGAAAGTCCATTGGCTAATCTGACTGACTGGCTGGAAGTGACTCGCAAAGATGGGGTCAAAGGACGCCGCGAGACCAACACCATGCCTCAATGGGCTGGTTCCAGCTGGTATTACCTGCGTTACATTGACCCTCACAACAATGAGAAATTAGCAGACGAAGACCTTCTCAAGGCTTGGCTTCCAGTTGACATTTACATCGGTGGTGCAGAGCACGCTGTGCTCCACCTCCTCTATGCTCGCTTCTGGCACAAGTTCCTCTATGATATCGGAGTGGTTCCGACCAAAGAGCCTTTCCAAAAACTCTTTAACCAAGGAATGATTCTGGGGACTAGCTACCGTGACAGCCGTGGTGCTCTTGTGGCGACAGATAAAGTAGAGAAACGCGATGGTTCTTTCTTCAACATCGAAACTGGAGAAGAGCTGGAGCAAGCGCCTGCTAAGATGTCTAAGTCTTTGAAGAATGTGGTCAACCCAGACGATGTAGTGGAGCAGTACGGTGCCGATACACTTCGTGTCTATGAAATGTTCATGGGGCCGTTGGATGCATCCATCGCTTGGAGCGAGGAAGGTCTGGAAGGCAGCCGCAAGTTCCTGGATCGTGTCTACCGTTTGATTACAAGTAAAGAAATCGTTGCGGATAACAATGGTGCTCTCGACAAGGTATACAACGAAACAGTCAAGTCTGTCACAGAACAGATTGAGGAGCTCAAATTTAACACAGCCATTGCCCAGCTCATGATTTTTGTCAATGCAGCCAACAAGGAAGAAAAACTCTATGTCGAATATGCTAAAGGTTTCATTCAATTGCTTGCGCCTTTTGCACCGCACTTGGCTGAAGAACTCTGGCAGGCAGTAGCTCAAACTGGCAAGAGCATTTCCTACGTAGACTGGCCAACTTATGACGAAAGCAAGCTGGTTGAGGCAGAGGTCGAAATCGTAGTTCAAATCAAGGGTAAAGTCCGTGCTAAGTTAGTCGTAGCTAAGGACCTGAGCCGTGAGGAACTGCAGAAAATTGCCCTTGCAGATGAGAAAATTAAATCTGAAATCGCTGGAAAAGAAGTCGTGAAAGTGATTAGCGTTCCAAATAAATTAGTTAATATCGTGGTGAAATAATTAGTTTGTTACAGCATTATAGTGAATTTAGAGAGGAGTCGTTTAAAACGGCTCTTTTTTCAATGTCTTTCTTCTCTTAAATAGTAGAACTTTTCTCATTTTTCGATTTTCTCTTGTATTAGTTTTAGGTTTTATTTATAATCATTATAAATAAAAAGAAAGAGAAAATTTAAATAGTGGAAGAACATAAAATTGATACGAATTTTAGCGGTCGGCTGAATATCTTGCGGGCTGGGGTTTTAGGAGCTAATGACGGCATTATTTCCATAGCAGGTGTAGTTATTGGGGTGGCTAGTGCGACGGACGATGTCTGGATTATCTTTCTATCTGGTTTAGCGGCAGTCTTTGCGGGCGCCTTTTCTATGGCTGGTGGAGAGTATGTTTCTGTTTCTACTCAAAAGGATACAGAAGAAGCTGCTGTTGCCAGAGAGAGGGAGCTTTTAGAGAAAAATCCAGATATTGCTAGGCAGTCTCTCTATGCTGCCTATGTTCAAAATGGCGAGTGTGAGACTTCTGCCCAGCTCATGACTAATCGGGCTTTTCTCCAAGATCCGTTGGAGGCTTTGGTAGAGGAAAAATATGGAATCGAGATTGAGGAGTTCACTAATCCCTGGCATGCTGCCGTATCAAGCTTTTTAGCCTTTGCTGTTGGTGCGCTTTTTCCTATGATTACCATTATCATGCTTCCAGCCAGCATTCGTATCTGGGCAACCGTACTAATCGTGGCCTTGGCCCTTTTGGGAACAGGTTATACCAGCGCTAGATTGGGCAAAGCACCACTCAAAAATGCTATGATTCGCAACCTCGTTATTGGTCTTTTAACCATGGCGGTCACCTATGCAGTAGGGCAGGTGTTTGCAATTTAGATAGTAGAAAAAATTGAAGTCAGTAGTTTTACTGGCTTTTTGAGTTGTCGAATCTAGAGAAAAATTGAGCTTTAACTATTGTCTGAATGAGTTCAGCGCCCTTTTTCCTATTCTCTAATTCCAAAGTTCAAGAGAAAGAAGTGCGTCGCACTTCTTTTTTGTGAAAATTTTCTTTATATCAAGAAAACTTTTGGAAAATATGATATAATAGGTGCGTATAAAATATGAAAAGGAGTTTTTGTAACATGGCAAAACTTACTGTTAAAGACGTTGATTTGAAAGGTAAAAAAGTCCTCGTTCGTGTAGACTTTAACGTACCATTGAAAGACGGAGTGATTACAAATGACAACCGTATCACTGCCGCTCTTCCAACTATTAAATATATCATCGAGCAAGGCGGTCGCGCAATTCTCTTCTCTCACCTTGGACGTGTCAAAGAAGAAGCGGACAAAGAAGGTAAATCTCTTGCACCAGTAGCTGCAGACTTGGCTGCTAAATTAGGTCAAGACGTTGTTTTCCCAGGTGTCACTCGTGGTGCAGAATTGGAAGCAGCTATCAATGCTCTTGAAGATGGACAAGTTCTTTTGGTTGAAAATACTCGTTTTGAAGATGTGGACAGCAAGAAAGAATCTAAAAACGATCCTGAACTTGGTAAATACTGGGCATCTCTTGGAGATGGTATCTTCGTAAACGATGCATTTGGTACAGCTCACCGTGCACACGCATCTAACGTTGGTATCTCAGCAAACGTTGAAAAAGCAGTTGCTGGTTTCCTTCTTGAAAATGAAATTGCCTACATCCAAGAAGCAGTTGAAACTCCAGAACGTCCATTCGTAGCTATTCTTGGTGGTTCAAAAGTATCTGACAAGATCGGTGTTATCGAAAACTTGCTTGAAAAAGCTGATAAAGTCCTTATCGGTGGTGGTATGACTTACACATTCTACAAAGCACAAGGTATCGAAATCGGTAACTCACTTGTAGAAGAAGACAAATTGGATGTTGCGAAAGCTCTTCTTGAAAAAGCAAACGGCAAATTGATCTTGCCAGTTGACTCAAAAGAAGCAAACGCATTTGCTGACTACACTGAAGTGAAAGACACTGAAGGTGAAGCAGTAGACCCAGGTTTCCTTGGTTTGGATATCGGTCCAAAATCTATCGCTAAATTTGACGAAGCTTTGACTGGTGCCAAAACAGTTGTATGGAACGGACCTATGGGTGTATTTGAAAACCCAGATTTCCAAGCTGGTACAATCGGTGTGATGGATGCTATCGTGAAACAACCAGGTGTTAAATCAATCATCGGTGGTGGTGACTCAGCTGCTGCAGCCATCAACCTTGGCCGTGCAGACAAGTTCTCATGGATCTCTACTGGTGGTGGAGCATCAATGGAACTTCTTGAAGGTAAAGTTCTTCCAGGACTTGCAGCCTTGACAGAAAAATAAGATTTTATAAACAAATCAAAGAAGAGAGGGATGAAAGTTCCTCTTTTCTTTTGCTTAAAATAAAAACGCTTCCTCTCAACTATTCCTCATAAAATCATCCAATTTATGATAAAATGGAAATAGAAAGTTGAGATTATGAGTTATTTTAAAAAATATAAATTCGATAAATCCCAGTTCAAACTTGGTATGCGAACCTTTAAAACAGGTATTGCTGTTTTTCTAGTTCTCTTGATTTTTGGCTTTTTTGGTTGGAAAGGCCTTCAAATCGGTGCTTTGACAGCCGTTTTTAGTCTGAGGGAGAGTTTTGATAAGAGTGTTCATTTTGGGACTTCACGTATTCTAGGAAATAGTATCGGTGGCCTCTATGCTCTGGTCTTCTTCCTATTAAATGGCTTTTTCCATGAAGCTTTTTGGGTGACTTTAGTAGTTGTTCCAATCTGTACCATGTTAACCATTATGACAAATGTAGCCATGAATAACAAAGCAGGGGTTATTGGTGGTGTAGCAGCCATGTTAATCATTACCCTATCGATTCCGAGCGGAGAAACGATTTTGTACGTGTTTGCGCGTGTATCAGAAACTTTCATGGGAGTTTTTGTCGCAATTCTCGTAAATTACGATATTGATCGTATTCGTCTCTTTTTAGAGAAAAAAGAAAAATAATGTTACATTTTATAACATTATCAATTGACGTTTGTCTTTTTTTAGACTATAATAGACAGAAAGAAGGAAATTGTAAATGAAGGAAAAAGAATTTCGCCGAAATATGGCTGTTTTTCCTATCGGCAGTGTTATGAAGTTGACCGATCTATCGGCGCGTCAGATTCGTTATTATGAAGATCAAGAGTTGATTAAGCCTGATCGAAACGAAGGGAACCGTCGCATGTATTCCTTGAATGACATGGATCGTCTGCTTGAAATCAAAGATTATATCTCTGAAGGTTATAATATCGCTGCCATTAAGAAAAAATATGCTGAACGTGAAGCGAAATCCAAGAAAGCGGTGAGTCAGACTGAAGTGCGTCGTGCACTTCACAATGAACTCCTCCAACAGGGTCGCTTTGCTTCAGTACGGTCACCTTTTGGTCGCGGTTAGGCAACCGCAAGTAGTCATACATTAAGGAGAAAACTCATGCCAATCACAGCTGCAGATATTCGTCGTGAAGTCAAGGAAAAAAATGTTACCTTTATCCGTCTCATGTTTTCAGATATTCTGGGAACCATGAAAAACGTCGAAATTCCTGCTACAGATGAACAGTTAGATAAAGTCTTGTCAAACAAGGCTATGTTTGATGGATCTTCTATTGAAGGTTTTGTACGTATCAATGAGTCAGATATGTACTTGTACCCAGACTTGGATACATGGACAGTCTTCCCTTGGGGAGATGAAAATGGAAGTGTTGCAGGTTTAATCTGTGATGTCTATACAACAGAAGGTGAGCCATTTGCAGGTGACCCTCGTGGCAATTTGAAACGTGCTCTTCGTCACATGGAAGAAGTGGGATTCAAATCCTTCAATCTTGGGCCAGAGCCAGAATTCTTCCTATTTAAGTTGGATGAAAATGGAGACCCAACACTTGAAGTGAATGACAAGGGTGGCTACTTTGATTTGGCGCCTACTGACCTTGCGGACAATACACGTCGTGAGATTGTCAATGTCTTGACCAAAATGGGATTTGAAGTAGAAGCGAGTCACCACGAGGTTGCGGTTGGACAACACGAGATTGACTTTAAGTACGATGAAGTTCTCCGTGCTTGTGATAAGATTCAAATCTTTAAACTTGTTGTTAAAACCATTGCTCGCAAACATGGTCTTTATGCAACCTTTATGGCAAAACCAAAATTTGGTATTGCTGGATCAGGTATGCACTGTAATATGTCCTTGTTTGATGCAGAAGGAAACAATGCCTTCTTTGATCCAAATGATCCAAAAGGAATGCAGTTGTCAGAAACGGCCTACCATTTCCTTGGCGGTTTGATCAAGCATGCCTACAACTATACTGCCATCATGAACCCAACGGTTAACTCATACAAACGTTTGGTTCCAGGTTATGAAGCGCCTGTTTACATTGCTTGGGCTGGTCGTAACCGTTCGCCACTTGTGCGCGTGCCTGCTTCACGTGGTATGGGAACTCGTCTTGAGTTGCGTTCAGTGGACCCAATGGCAAACCCATACATCGCTATGGCTGTTCTTTTGGAAGTTGGTTTGCATGGTATTGAAAACAAAATCGAAGCACCAGCTCCTATCGAAGAAAATATCTACATCATGACAGCAGAAGAGCGTAAGGAAGCTGGTATTACAGACCTTCCATCAACTCTTCACAACGCTTTGAAAGCTTTGACTGAGGATGAAGTGGTCAAGGCAGCCCTAGGTGAACACATCTACACTAGTTTCCTTGAAGCCAAACGTATCGAGTGGGCTAGCTATGCGACCTTTGTTTCACAATGGGAAGTTGATAATTATCTTGACTTATATTAAGAATATAAAAAGATTGTCTGAGTGGACAATCTTTTTTATTTTTGCAAAAATTTAAATGGATTTTGATGCTGTTTTTAGTATAGTTATTATATAGAAATACAGAAAATGAGAAAGAGTGAATTATGCATTAAAAAGAAATAATATTCTGAAAATAACTAGAAAATGACGTTCATGAATTTTCGTTATACCTATTTAATGCAGTAGTGTGGCGGGTTTAGCGTTGGAAAGAAAAAAGTTTACAATTTGACAACATATTTCTTGAAATACGAATTAGTAAATGATAAAATGTTTTTTGGAATGGATGAGTTTCGGAGAGTTTATAAAATATTTACTATATTATTTACTCAAGTTCTACTCGCCATATTTCATTAAAAAGGAAAGGAGATTCTATGCAAAAAGATAAGTGGTGGCTTCCGTTTTTAGCAGTGGGAGTCATCATCGGATTGTCGGTGGGTTTGATTTATTATACTAGACCCGCTAAGGACGGAGAAGTAGGGACTTCATCAGTTTCGCAATCAACTTCAAGTGCTGAGAACAATACCGCCTTGAGTCTAAAAGGTCAACAACTTCCAGAATTTAAAATGACTTCTCAAGACGGTAAATTG